>Ga0214472_10002169_pt1 | contig 21357 bp, 17 predicted proteins | sample RVTome_6_FD_207662 | JGI IMG/M metagenome (GOLD analysis project Ga0214472, IMG submission 207662) | Soil microbial communities from uranium-contaminated site in the Upper Colorado River Basin, Wyoming, United States - RVT140D175 | ecosystem: Environmental > Terrestrial > Soil > Contaminated >...
GCGGTGGCTCCCCTGCTCGACGCGCTCGATGCCGAGCAGCGAGCCGCAGCCACGCTGCCCGATGGGCCGGCCCAGATCATCGCCCCGGCAGGCAGCGGCAAGACCACGACCCTGATCGCCCGGCTGGGCGTGCTGCTGTCGCGCGGGGTTGCGGCCGAGCGAATCGCGGTGGTGCCCTTCAACCGCGAAGCCGCCGAGGAGCTGAGCGCCCGGATCGGGACGCGGCTCGGTCCGCTGCTGCCCGGCGCCGAACGTGTCGAGGTCCGAACCCTGCACGCCCTCGCGCGCCAGATCCTGCTCGACGCCGGCGACCCGGTCCAGCTCGTGGCGGACCGCCTGCCGCTCCTGCGTGCGGCACGACGGCGGGTCGTTGCCGGGCATAAGCCGGACGCCGTCCCCGTTCCGGAGGTCTCGGAGCTCGACACGATGCTCTCTGCCTGGAAGGTGGAGGGGAGAGCCCCTCCCGAGTCCGCTCTTCCAGCGCTCTCCATCTTCAACGACCTGCTGGCCGCCCGTGGGGCGCTCGACTTCGACGACCTCGTGGTCCGGGCCATCGACCTCCTCGAGCGCGATCTCGCGCTGCGCGAACGCTGGCAGGGTCGTTTCAGCCACCTGGCGGTCGACGAGTTCCAGGACGTCGACGCGGCCCAGCTGCGGATGGTGCGGATCCTGGCCGAGCCGGAGCAGAACCTGTTCGTGGTGGGCGACGACGACCAGCCGTAGTTCAAGACTCGCACATACACCCCCCGCGGTTTCGGTGAGCAAGGTGAACGGGCCACGCGACGGGTGCCGCTCCGCGTCGTCGAAGTCAATGTCGACCTGAGGTCCGACCGAAGATGGAGAGGTTCGGGGCCGCCCGAGAGCATCGCGCAAGAGTGGCGTCCCGGCAGGATTCGAGCGTGCGGATGCCATAAATATCCGGATCCCGATCGATGGGGCATGTATCCGCCTCTTTGCCGAGGGCGCCTGATACAGCGACCCGAGTAGCCGATCTGTAGATCTACATGGGAAGCGCCGCCGCTCGGTGCAATCGCCGCGGAAGTGGGCCTACCGCTATTGCCGCGACCGTCGATGGCCGCCTGTGGCAGTCGTCTACACACGAGCCTTGATCGGCCGTTGCACGCGCGTTGACCGTGAGCCTCGAACATCCATTGTGAAGACCCGTTGATCGGGTCCCGGGTGCGCTCAAGTGCCCTCGCTTGTTCAAGGAGGCCATCATGCGGAAGTGGATTTCCATCGTCGTGAGTGTGATCGCCCTGCTTGCCGCCTTTGCCGGCAGCGCGCTCGCCGCCGAAGGCCCCCCGCACGTGGGAGCTTGCAACATGCTGGCAGACGCCAAGATGATCGACACCATGGTTGCCCACCTCGTCGGCACGCCGGGATGGGACGGTATGTTCCATGCGGCGGCTGTCTCAGGCGGTGGCGACTGTTCGTAACCCGGCCTGGCGTCTAGGCAGCTCCGTCGGTGTCTGCATGAGCCGGTTCGTTCGGCGAGACACCAATCAGAGTCCCCCTCGCCAAGCGGCGCGGGGGACTCCGTCAGGTCTTGGCGGCGGACCGCAGAGAGGCCACTTCGACTTCCAGTGGCGACGCGGTCGGGCTTCGGAAATGCAGAGCCCTGGTCGCCTCCGAAGAGGATTTCAATAGACTTCGATGGGCAGTTCGTAGATCTCCGCGGTCGGGTGACCGGCCCTCTTGTGGATCCGCATGACCGCCTCTTTGCTGGGACCGGTCGATAAGCAGAAGACCTTCCCGGCTTCGGGGTCAAGCCAGGCACGCTCGAAATGGACCCCCTCATCAGCCTCGATTGCCCAGTCGGCCTCCTGTGCGACCTTGAGTTGCTCGCGTGTGACACCACCGAAGCCATCGTGCAGATCCATGAATCGGGGCATGCTCCGACCTCCCATTCACCGGCGGCCCGGCCGATCGGTGGCGAGCGAAACCGTGTTGAAGCGATGATGACGCATGGGTGTGAATCGGCCAAGTCACAACCTGAAACCTGCGGCCCGTTCCTGAGTGGAGCGACGCCCGCATCTGAAGAGGCGACTGGTTCCCGCTCGGCGATTCTCACACGTCGCCAATGGGAGGCTCCAGTGGGGTGGCCTGAGTGGGCTGTCGCCACATCGCCCGACAACGTTCGAGCAGCCGGTTGGATGCCAGCGCGTCCCCACGTTGGATCGCGTGGATTCCGGCGGCGCCCAACAGTTGCGCGGCCCGTCTCGCCAGGTCTCGAGTCCGCTCATCGTCCCGGCCCAAGCCCTGCCGATAGTGGGTGGCTTGCTCAAGGTGGTAGCCGATGACCTCCTCGTATTCGGTCAGCCGGTCGCCTGCTGCCCGCTCCACGAAGTCGGCAAAGCGCTCATGGAGCTCCGCCCGCTCGCCCTTGGGCAGCACCGCATAGGCGGCGTCGCGGATGAGAATGTGCCTGAAGCGATAGGCATCGAAAATGTCAGGTGAAGATCGATCGGGCCGGATGATCTCTCTGCGCACGACCGATTCGAGTCGCCGGGCGACGTCCGGCCGGGCTTCCGCCTCCACGAGCGCCTCGACCGCCTCGCGAGTGAAGGTCTTGCCGACTACGGCCGCAAGTTGCAAGACCTCGCGCTCTATGACCGGCAAGCGATCGAGTCGGGCGGCGAGCAAGGCCTTGATCGAGGCCGGCGTTGCGATCGTTGCCAGATCGGTCGTGCCGATCCACTCATCGCCGGCCCGACGAACGAGTCCATCCTCGATCAGCATCGCCAGGAACTCCTCGACGAACAGTGGGTTCCCTTCGGCCGCCTCCGTGATCTTCCGTTCAACCGACGGCGACGCGGCCGACACGCCAAGCAGGTTTGCGACCAGCCGCGAGACATCGGCCTCGCTCAAGGGCCCGAGGAGGACCGATGTCGAACGGACCTTGCCGCCGGCCCAGCCGGGCCGGTCGTCGAGGAGCTCCGGACGGGCAATAACGAGAAGGAGGATGGGGGTCCCTCGTGACGTGTCCGCGAGATGCTCGATGAGGTCGAGGAAGGAAGGCTCGGCCCATTGCACGTCGTCGAACACGATTGCGAGGGGGCGCGCCATAGCGATGCTTTCGTACACGCTGCGGATCGCCAGGAATGTCTCCTCGCTGGACGAAGGCGCCTCAGACAGCCCGATGATCGCTGCGACGTGATCGGCGGTCGCCGAGGCCCGCTGGTCTGCGCCCATCAAGGCCACGATCTTGTCTCGGACTTCGGCAGCGGTGTCCGCGTCGCTGATCCCGGCCGCCTGTTTGATCGTCTCGGCGACAGGCCAGAATGCAACTCGCTCGCCGTACGGCGGGCATCGGCCCCGGAGCACCTGCGCCTCCGGACGGATCGACCCTAGAAACTCGTGTACGAGGCGCGATTTGCCGACCCCGGCCGGACCGAGGAGCGTGAAGAGCTGGCATGTTTCGTCGGCGATCGCCTGTTCGAATGCGGACCCGAGTTGCCGGCGCTCGCGCTCTCGACCAACGAGCGGTGAATCGAAACGTTGCTCGTGACTGGTGAGGCCCGGCTTGACGGCGCGCAGCCGAAAGGCTCGCATCGGCCCGGACCGGCCGGGCGGATCGATCGTGCCCGTCGGCTCGGCTTCAATCGCCCACCGGACAAGGTGATTGGTTCCCTCGCCCAGCAGGATCTCGCCGGAGACTGCCGCCTGCTGGAGCCGGGCCGCCATGTTCACAGCTTCGCCGGTCACCGGGATACCAGAGCCGTTACCCCAGGCGGCGACCACCTCGCCGGTATTGACTCCGACGCGCATCGTCAAGCGGACGCGAAGCTCGGTCTCCAGGCGGTCGTTTAGTGCCGTCAGGGCATCGCGCATCCCGAACGCGGCTCTGACCGCCCGAAGAGCATCGTCCTCGTGGACGAGCGGCATGCCAAAGACGGCCACGACCGCGTCACCGACGACCAGCTCGACCGTCCCGCCATGCCGCTCGAGCACTGCCCGCAGGTCTCGGAAGCAGCGGTCCAGCGGCTCGCGCCTGGATTCTGGGTCGAGGGGTTCGCCCGCGAGAGTCGATCCGCGCACTTCCGCGATGAGCGTGGTGACCGTGCGGCGCGTCTCGCGCGGACGAGGGACGGGCGGGATCGGTTGCGACGCTTGCTCGGGCACCTCATCTCCAACCCGTGCGGGTACCGGAGCGGCTGCAAGGTCCAGCGCCGTATCGTGATCCAGAACGGCGAGCTGCAGAGCTTCCAGTTCCCGTCCCGGATCCACCCCCAGTTCGCGGTCGAGGACCTCGCGCGCCCGGTGGTACACCTCGAGGGCCTCGGCCTGCCGTCCCGAGCGGTAGAGCGCCAGCATCAAGCGAGCGTGGAAGACCTCGCGCAACGGCATTTCGCCGACGAGCCGTCGAAGCTCTGGCACGAGCTCCAGATGTCGACCACAGGCGAGCTCGGCATCGATCCGCCGCTCGAGGGCCAGGGCACGAAGTTCGTCGAGCCGTGCACGGTCAGCTCGGGCCGCGTTGGTCGTTGCGAGATCCCCGAGCGCAGGGCCGCGCCACAGGGCGAGCCCGGCCGCCAGGGCATCGGCGGCGGCCTGCGGATCGCCAACGGCGAATGCCCGGGACGCCTCGGCAATTAGTGCCTCGAAGCGCCCGAGGTCGACGACGCTCCCTGCTGCGCGCAGCCGGTAGCCGTGAGGCTGCGACTCGATGCAGTCGACCCCAAGTGCCCGACGCAGGCGCGACACGTGGACCCCAATCGCGTGCTGCGCACTGGTGGGCGGATCGTCGCCCCAGACCTCATCGATGAGGTGGTCCGTCGAGACGGTGTCGCCGACGTGCAGGACGAGGAGCGCGAGTATCGCCCGCTGCTGACCGCTGCCGATTTTGATGCGGCCGCTTGGTCCGATGACTTCGAGCGGGCCTAGGACCTTGAACTCCATCGCCGCAATCGTCGCATTCAGAGCCACCCATCGCCAGCCGTGTCTGGCCTTTGAACGAGCGTTGATCAAACTGGACGTCCGGTCGATCACGCTCAAACCTACCCACGTCGCCGGCGTTCTCGTCAGACTGGCGGCTCGGCAGCAGCCCCTCGATCTCAGCTTGCTGGCCCTTGGGCAGTTGCAGGCGGCGGCTTCGCAGGGCTGGCCGGACGAGTTGGCCGGTGCCCGATCCGATCGGCTCCCCCTGAAGGCTGGATGGTTCGGCCGCGTCGGGGGATCGCTGGTCGGGGCCAAAGGAGCACAGGACCGGGGGCCTTCAATCTCCGTGAACAGCGGCCGCATTACCGAACGGCTTATCCGTCGACATGGGAACCATCGGTAAGCGATTGTTGATCAGGCGGTAAGCGGCCGACGCCATCCTCGACCGATGACGATGGCGCCATCCCCTGCGGCACCAGCGGCCGATGGCCTGCTCGCCTCACTCGACGCCGAGCAGCGGGCGGCCGCGACCCTGCCGGATGGTCCGGCCCAGGTCATCGCCCCCGCCGGCAGCGGCAAGACCACGACCCTGATTGCTCGTCTCGGCGTGCTCCTCGAGCGCGGCGTGGCCGCCGACCGGATCGCGGTGGTCACCTTCAACCGCGACGCCGCCGCCGAGCTGTCGGCCCGCATCGCCAGCCGGCTCGCCCCGCACGTGCCCAGCGCTGAGGCAATCGAGGTGCGGACCCTGCACGCCATGGCCCGTCAGGTGCTGCTCGATGCCGGAGGCCCTGTCCGCGTGCTCGCCGACCGCCTCCCACTGCTGCGCGCCGCGCGGCGGCGGGCGCAGCCCGAGCGTCCCGACGCCCCTGACGGCGCCGATCCCCCACCCGAGCCTCCCGATCCCGCGGCGCTCGACACTATCGTCTCGGCCTGGAAGGTCGAAGGCCGAACGCCGCCGTCCGAGGCGGCAGCCACGGTTGACGCCTTTGCCGCCATGATGGCGATTCGCGGCCAGATCGACTTCGACGACCTCGTGGTCGGCGCGGTGGCGGCGCTCGAGGCCGATCCCAGACTCCGCCGCCGCTGGCAGGCCCGCTTCAGCCACGTCTGCGTGGACGAATTCCAGGACGTCGACGCCGCCCAGCTGCGGCTCGTCCGCCTCCTCGCCGCTCCCGAGGACAACCTCTTCGTCGCTGGTGATGATGACCAGACGATCTACGCCTGGCGGCTGGCCGACGTGCGGCGGATCCTTGGCTTCGCGGCGCTCTACCCGGGCGCCCGCCGCGTGCAGCTGGCGACGAACTACCGATGCCCGCCGCCCGTCGTCGTCGCCTCGCGGCGGCTGATCGAGGCCAACATGGAGCGCTTCGCGAAGCGGATCGAGCCGACTCCCGGGCGTCGCCCGGATCCTGCCGCGATCGTGATGATGGCGTCGGTCGCTCACGACTGGCCCGACCGGCTGGCGGCCTTCGTGGCGGCCGAGGCTGCGAACCAGGGTCGCTGCTGCGTCCTCGCTCGCACGCGAGCCGAGCTCGGTCCCATCGCTCTCGCCCTGCTTCGCGCCGGGCAGCCGCATGCCACGACGCTAGCAACGCCACTCGAGGCCGACGCGGTGCGGGCTCTGCTCGATGCCGCTCGCCGCCTCTCGCCCGGCGCGGCGCCATTCGCGACGCTCCTGCGGCTGCGCAAGATGCGCGGCTGGGGGCGCGGGGATGGTGACGACGCGCTCGGCGACGACGACCATGCCGCGTTGGACGCCCTCCTCGGCTGGGCGTCTGCCTTCGCGCGGCTCGACCGATTTCTCGCCGCGGGCGACGAGGTCACCGAGCGGCTCGCGCGGCTTCGCGACCCCGCCGCACCGATCGAGCTGGTGACGGTCCATGGCGCGAAGGGACGGGAGTGGCCGACGGTGGTCGTGATCGGCTTCGAGGAGGAGCGGTTCCCCAATCGCCGAGCACTGCTCGGCGCAACCGACCGAGAGCGCGCCCTCGAGGAGGAGCGGCGCCTCGGCTACGTCGCGCTCACAAGGGCCACGCGACGGCTGGTGCTCGCCTTCGACCCCGCCCGACCGTCACGCTTCCTCGAGGAGATGGGCTACAGCCCGACCTCCGGGGCGACAGCCAACAGATAGCGCACCATCCTGGTGACGTGCTCGTCGAAGTCGAGGCCGATCTCTTCGGCACCGGCGAGGAGCATCTCGCGAGGTACGGCCCGAGCGAACGCCTTGTCCTTCATCCGCTTGCGAACGTTTGAGGCCTCGACGTCCTCCAGCTTCCTGGAGGGGCGCATCAGCGCGACCGCGACCAGGAAGCCGGCCAGCTCGTCGCAGGCGTAGACGAGATGGTCGAGGCGGCTGGCGCGCGGGATGCCCAGCGCGTCGTTGTGGGTGCGGACCGCCTGCACGACCTCATCGGGGTAGCCGAGGCGGACCAGCTCGTCGGCGCCGATCGCGCCGTGGGTCGAGGCATCGGGAAACCGCTCGTAGTCCAGGTCGTGGAGGAGCCCGGCGATGCCCCAGGTTTCGACGGTGGCGGCGTCCAGCCCGTCATCTGCCGCATAGCCGCGAACGCCTGCCTCCACCAGGAGTCCGTGCTTGCGCAGCGAGGGATTGGCGTTCCACTCGTGCAGGAGGGCGAGGGCATCGGGCCGGGCCGGCATCAGGCCCGTCGCGATGCCGATTGGAAGATGCCCGCCGCGATCAGCGAGACCACGCCGAGCCCGATGAGCCAGATCGAGCCTTCCGAGTTACCGAAGATGTAGCCCCAGACGCCGAACGCCGCCAGGAGCACGCCAAGGATCACGAGCGCTGCGGTTGCCATCGGTCCCTCCATCTGATTCCGTGCGAGTCTGGGCCGATCATACGAGGCCGATCGGCCAGTCAGCCGGCCACAGCGGCCGGCTCGCGTCGCCGGGCGCGTCGTGGGGCTGCCTCCTCGCCCATCCCCAGGGCGTGCCGCAGGTACCGCCCGGTGTGCGATGCCTTCGTTCGGGCGATCTCCTCCGGCGTCCCTGCCTTGACGAGGTCCCCACCCGCGGCGCCCCCCTCGGGACCGAGGTCGATCACCCAGTCGGCGCTCTTGATGACATCGAGGTTGTGCTCGATCACGATCACCGTGTTGCCGGTTTCGACCAGTCGCCCTAGCACCTGCAGCAGGCGAGCAACGTCGTCGAAGTGGAGCCCGGTCGTCGGCTCGTCGAGGATGTAGAGGGTGTGGCCGGTGGCGCGCTTGGAGAGCTCGGTCGCCAGCTTCACGCGCTGAGCCTCGCCGCCGGAGAGCGTCGTCGCCGGCTGGCCGAGGTGGATGTAGCCCATCCCCACGTCGTGGAGCGTGTGGAGCTTGTTGCGGATCGACGGGACGGCGCTGAAGAAGGCGAGCGCCTCGTCGACGGTCATCTCCAGGATCTCGGCGACGTTGTGCCCCTTGTAATGGATCTCCAGCGTCTCGCGGTTGTAGCGCTTCCCCTTGCACACCTCGCACTGGACGTAGACGTCGGGGAGGAAGTGCATCTCGATCTGCACGATCCCTGCCCCCTCGCAGGCTTCGCAGCGTCCGCCCTTGACGTTGAAGCTGAAGCGCCCCGGCAGGTAGCCACGCAGGCGGGACTCGGGCACGGCGGCCAGCAGCTCGCGGAGGGGAGCCCAGAGGCCGGTGTACGTGGCCGGGTTCGACCGCGGCGTGCGCCCGATCGGGCTCTGGTCGATCTCGATCACCTTGTCGACCTGGTCGATCCCGTCGATCCCGTCGTGGGCGCCCGGGCGCTCTCGCGCGCCCCAGATTCGCGCCGCCAGGGCCGGGTACAGGATCTGGGTCACCAGGCTCGACTTGCCCGATCCGCTCACCCCGGTGACGGCCACGAACCGGCCGAGCGGGAACGCGATGTCGACGCCGCGCAGGTTGTTCTCCCGGGCGCCGCGCACCGTCAGCCACTCCCCACTGCCCCGGCGCCGGCGCGCCGGCACCTGCACTGCCCGGTCCCCACGCAGGTATGCGGCGGTGATCGAACGCGGGCTGCGCAGCAGGTCCGGCAGCGGGCCGGAATGGATCAGCTCGCCCCCGTGCTCCCCCGCCCCGGGGCCGATGTCGATCACCCAGTCGGCCGCCCGGATCGTCTCCTCGTCGTGCTCGACCACGATCAGCGTGTTGCCGAGATCCCGCAGCCGCATGAGGGTCGCGATGAGCCGGTCATTGTCTCGCTGGTGAAGGCCGATCGACGGCTCGTCGAGGATGTAAAGGACGCCCATCAGGCTCGATCCGATCTGAGTCGCCAGCCGGATCCGCTGCGCCTCGCCACCGGAGAGCGAGCCGCTCGCCCGGTCGAGGGTCAGGTAGTCGAGGCCGACGTCCACGAGGAAGCCGAGCCTAGCCCGGATCTCCTTCAGTACCTGCCGGGCGATGTGGTTCTCACGCTCGGTGAGGAGCTCTGAGAGGCCGCCGTACCAGGCCAGCGCATCGGTCACGGCCAGACGGGTGGTCTCGATGATGTTCCGATCGCCAACCGTCACGGACAGCGACTCGGGCTTGAGGCGCATCCCGCCACAGGTCGGGCACGGACGCTGGGTCATGTAGCGCTCGATCTCGGTCTTGGTCGCCTCCGAGCTCGTCTCGCGGTAGCGACGCTCGAGGTTGGGCAGGACCCCCTCGAAGGTGGTCGCGTACGAGTGCTCCTGTCCCGACCGCGACTTGTAGCGGACCGTGACCCGCTCCCCGTGGTTGCCGCGCAGGAGGATCTCACGCGCCTCGTCGGAGAGCTCGCCGACGGGGGTGTCGGTCCGGAATCCGTACCGATCCGCGACCGCCTCGAGGATCGTCGAGAACCATGACGCAGTCGCCACCATCCGGCGCCACGGGAGAACCGCGCCCTCGGCCAGGGAGAGGGACGGGTTGGGCAGCACCAGGTCGGGGTCGATCTCGAGCCGATTGCCGAGCCCGGTGCAGGCCGGGCACGCCCCGTGGGGCGAGTTGAAGCTGAAGTTGCGGGGTGCCGGCTCCTCGAAGCTGCCGCCGTGCTCGGGGCACGCATACCGTTCGCTGAAGAGGCGGTCGCTCCCCTTCGGCCCCTCATCGGGCAGGTGCACCAGGAGGGTGCCGTCCGAGAGCCGCAGCGCGGTCTCGATCGAGTCGGCCATGCGCGAGGCATCGGGCCGGGGGTTGCCCTCGTCATCGGCTCGGCGAACGACCAGCCGGTCGACCACGACCTCGATCGAGTGCTTGAACTTCTTGTCGAGGTCGATCTTCTCGTCGAGGTCCCGGAGCTCGCCGTCGACACGGACCCGCACGAAACCGCCCTGCTTGGCGCCGGCAAGCAGCTTCTCGTGCTCGCCCTTGCGGTCGCGGACGAGCGGCGCGAGCAGCATGAGCCGCGTCCCCTCGGGCAGCTCGTAGAGCTGGTCGATGATCTGCTCCACGGTCTGGCGCGTGATCTCGCGACCGCAGATTGGGCAGTGCATCCGGCCGATCCGTGCGAAGAGGAGGCGCAGGTAGTCGTAGACCTCGGTCACGGTGCCGACAGTCGAGCGCGGGTTCCTGCTCGAGCCCTTCTGGTCGATGCTGATGGCGGGGCTCAGCCCGTCGATCTGGTCGACATCCGGCTTCTCCATCTGGCCCAGGAACTGCCGCGCGTAGGCGCTCAGCGATTCGACGTAGCGGCGCTGCCCCTCCGCGTAGATCGTGTCGAAGGCGAGGCTGCTCTTGCCGCTCCCGGAGAGCCCGGTGATCACGATCAACTGATCGCGCGGCATCTCCACGTCGATGTTCTTGAGGTTGTGCTCGCGCGCGCCGCGCACGACGATCCGATCGGAGGGCATCGGCTCGATGATATCAGACCGATACGAACGCCTGTTCCATTGCTCGCTGTCCACGAACGGGGTACACCCCGGATTCATGACAGGTCTTGTCAGGACCTCGGCCACGACCGATCAATCAGGTACCGAGGGTCGCCCAATAGCGGCGAAGCAGCGCCCGGAGAGTGAGCGTGAGCAGCACCACCACCGGGACGGCGATGAGCAATGACTGCGGCAGATTGAAGATCGACGCGAATATCGCCCACTGGAGGCCTGCGCCGCTCACGTCCGCGGTATCGGGATACTGCGCGTCGAGACGGAACCTGATCTCTAGCGCAACCCCGCCAGCCAGCGTGGCGACGGCGATGAGCAGGAGTGTGGTGCGGAGCACGAAGCGCACCGTCCGATGGGTGGCGACCGCTTCCTCTGCCGACCAGAATCCAATCGCGGCAGCAGTGGCCACCACGATCGGTGCGCCAAAGAGCGGGACGTAGAAAAGCGTCCACTGTTCGGTCTGACCGACGAGGTAGATGGCGGCGGCAGTGAGTCCACCGCATAGCACGGCGCCGATGAGGCGGAGTCGGAGCATGCGGATCTTGACCATCTGTGCAGCACACTCTATGTGCGGCACAGCCTCTGTGCAGCACAGCCTATGTGCAGTCGATGCGGGAAGTTCGTGGCTCACATGCCCAGATGCCGAGCATCGGGCCGGCCACGAGCCAGCTAGCGCAGCAGGCCGTCATAGGTGCTCACGACGAAGGTGCCGCGGCATCGGTCGACCCGGTCCGGCACGCAGCCATCGGCGGCCGCGTCGTCGAAGTGGCCGGTGAAGACCAGCTGCTGCAAGCGCAGGTTTGGGCCGCCGGGCTCAGCCCGCGACGGGAAGGGGCGGCCATCAGGGGCGGCAAGCCGGAGGCCGTCACGCTCCAGCTCGACCCGGGTCACGTCCTCGGCCGGCTGGGCGCTGAGCAGCACCCGCAGCGGGCAGTCGCGCTGCAGCCAGGCGACGGACGCGTCGGCTCCCCCGTCGTCGCCGACGCAGTCGCCCGTGAGCTCGGCGTACCAGCCCACGATCCGCAGCTCCGCATCGCCGTGGCGCGCGGTGGGGTCCTCCTCCGCCAGGATCACGCCAACGGGATACTCGGTCAGGTCCGGCCGCACCTCGCCGAGCGAACCGACCACGAGCATCAGGAAGACGAATGCGCCGAGCGAGGCGACCAGCGCCACGCCGATCCGCGTCTCGCGGTTCACGACGCTTCCCCGATCGCCCGCCAGCGCGCGGCCAGCAGCTCGATCCCCCGTCGCCAGAGCTCGACGCGCAATGGGTCGTTCAGCCAGGTGGATGCCCCCGAGGGATGCGGCAGAGCAATCACCGCGGCGCCCGGGGCAGCATCCCAGGCGAGCTCCCTGCCCACCAGATCGTCGAGGCGGGCATCGGGCCCGAACGCGTGCCGATGCGCCAGGCCCCCGACCAGCGCCACCAGCCGCGGAGCGACCAGCTCCACCTCGCTTCGCAGGTACGGCGACCAGCGCAGCACCTCGGCGCGCGACGGCGGCGAGTCGACCGACACTCCCGGCCGGCGCCCGGGATAGCACTTCCCGACCGAGGTCACGTACCAGCGCGAGCGGAAGTCGTCGACGCTGATCCCGGCCAGCGCCAGCCAGCCGGCGAGACGCCGCCCGGCGTCATGCGCGAAGGGCAGGCCGGTCTCGATCTCGCGCCATCCGGGCGCCTGCCCGATGAGCATCGCTTGCTCGCTGCCATCACCGGAGAGGACGGGCAACGAACCGCCGTCACAGTGGGGCATCGAATCCTGGAGGACGCGCAGCCGGCTCCCGACCACGGCGCGCCGCGGCGAAGGGATTGGCCAGTCGCCGGCGTGCCGGACTCGCTTCGGCGCGGCTGCGGAGATCAGCTTCGGGCTCCGCCAAGGTCGTCGGCGAGGCGCAGGTCGTCGGCGATCGCCAGCCGCAGCGCGCGTCGAACGCCGTCGCCCGTCGCGCCGGCGGCCTCGAGGGCCGCGGTCAGGGTGTCCCGCGCCTGGTAGAGGCGATCGATCGGCCCGCCGTCCGGCTCGCTCGGCGACGCTCCGAGCTGCCTGGCCAGCGCCAGGTCCTGGCGCACGATCCGATCGAGGGCGTCGGGGGGCGCCTCGCCGGCGGCCGCGTCGAGCCGATCGGCCAGCAGCTCACGAGCCAGCTCGAGCCAGTGCAGGTATCGATCGAACTCGTCGTCGCCGGGTGGCAGGTCGTCGAGGCTGAACGACGCACGCCTGCCCTCCTTCGCCGTGGCGCGCTCCACCTCGTACCAATTGTCGCCAACGAAGGTGGGTGCGTCCTCGCCACCGGCACGCAGCCAGGCGACGAAGCGCGCCACCCGGCGCGGCATCTCGTTGGTGGCCTCGACGTCGGAGGCGGCGAAGACGGCGCAGCCCGGCAGCTCGGCGGCGTAGGCGGCCACCACCGCGCCACCGTCGAGGCCGGTCTCCACGAAGATGGCGTGCGGCATCGTGCCGGCCATGAAGCTCCCCTACGGCCGGCGTCGGCGGGGCGGCCGGCGCCGTGATCCGGCCGCGATGATGTTCGGCCGCGCCGCGGTGCTGAAGACCTCGCGCGGTGCCCGCCGGGTGGGGTCGTTCCCGAACTCCCCGGCCTCCGCGGCGGCGGCGTACACGTCGGCGGGGATGCTCCCCGGCGCGGCGGCGAGCTCCTCGCGCAGGCGGCGCAGCTGGAGGATCTCGTCCCGCAGGGCGGCGGCGCGCTCGAACTCGAGGTTCCGCGCGGCCTCCTTCATCTGCGCCTCGAGCCTCGTCATCATCGACGCCAGCTCCTCCGGCTCCTTGCCGGCCACGTCGAGCTCGGCCCGCTCCTCGGCGACCCGCCGCAGGCCGCTGTTGATGTCGCGGATCTCCTTGATGATCGTCTCCGGCACGATCCCGTGCTCGGCGTTGTAGGCCACCTGCTTCTCACGACGGCGGGTCGTCTCCTCGATCGCAGCGCGCATCGAATCGGTCTCGCGATCGGCGTACATGATCACCCGGCCCCCGATGTTCCGAGCCGCCCGGCCGATCACCTGGATCAGCGAGCCGCCCGAGCGCAGGAACCCCTCCTTGTCGGCGTCGAGGATCACGACCAGGGTCACCTCGGGAAGGTCGAGCCCCTCGCGCAGGAGGTTGATCCCGACCAGCACGTCGTAGATGCCCAGCCGCAGGTCGCGCAGGATCTCGACCCGCTCGAGCGTGTCCACCTCGCTGTGCAGCCACTGCACCTTGATCCCCAGCTCGGCAAGGTAGTCGGCCAGGTCCTCGGCCATCTTCTTGGTGAGGGTGGTGACCAGCGCCCGTTCGCCGCGGGCGACCGTGTCGCGGATCTCGGCCAGCAGGTCGTCGATCTGGCCCGCGGTCGGCCGCACCGTGATCTCGGGATCCACCACGCCCGTCGGGCGGATGAACTGCTCCGCCACCCGCTCCGCTCGCTCCGACTCGTACGGGCCGGGGGTGGCGCTCATGTAGATCACCTGGTTCAGGTGGTCCTCCCACTCCTCGAAGGTCAGCGGACGGTTGTCCAGCGCCGACGGCAGGCGGAAGCCGAAGTCGACCAGGATCTCCTTGCGGGTCCGATCGTTCTTGTACATGCCGTGCACCTGCGGCACGCTGATGTGGCTCTCGTCCACGATCAGCAGGAAGTCGGTCGGGAAGTAGTCGATCAGGGTCCAGGGCCGGCTCCCCTCCTCGCGCCCGGCGAGGTGGCGGCTGTAGTTCTCGATCCCGGAGCAGTAGCCGACCTCGCGCATCATCTCGAGGTCGAAGTCGGTCCGCTGCTTGAGGCGGGCGGCCTCGAGGTCGCGACCCTGGCTGGAGAGCCACGCGACCCGCTCCTGCATCTCGGACTCGATCTTGGTGATCGCAGTGAGCAGCTTGTCGCGCGGGGTCACGTAGTGGGTCGCCGGGTAGAAGTTGACCTCCTGCCGCTCGGCCAGCACCTCGCCGGTGAGCGAATCGATCTCGACGATCTTCTCCACCTCGTCGCCGAAGAGGTCCACCCGCACCACGTACTCGCCGTGAGGCGGCTGCACCTCGAGGACGTCGCCCCGAACGCGGAAGCGGGCGCGCGCCATGGCAGCGTCGTTGCGCTGGTACTGGAGGTCGACCAGGTGGCGCAGGATCCCGTCGCGCCGGTAGTGCCCACCGACCTTCAGGTTGATCACCGTCGCGCCGTAGTCCACCGGCGCCCCGAGGCCATAGATGCACGACACAGAGGCCACGATGATCACGTCGCGCCGCTCGAAGAGGGCGCGGGTGGCGTTGTGCCGCAGCCGGTCGATCTCGTCGTTGCGTGACGAGTCCTTCTCGATGTAGGTATCGGACCGCGGCAGGTACGCCTCTGGCTGGAAGTAGTCGTAGTAGCTGACGAAGTATTCGACCGCGTTGTCGGGGAAGAACTCGCGGAACTCCTGGTAGAGCTGGGCGGCCAGCGTCTTGTTGTGCGCCATCACCAGGGTCGGCTTGCCGACCGCCTCGATCACCTTGGCCGCGGTGAAGGTCTTGCCGGTTCCGGTGGCGCCCAGGAGGACCTGGTGCTTCAGGCCGGACTCGACCCCGTCGACCAGCGCGGCGATGGCGGCCGGCTGGTCGCCGGTCGCCTCGAACGGCGCGTTGACCTTGAGATCGGGCATGGGAGGAGAGGCCTCATGGCGACGGACGGAGGGGCGGACCTGAATTCTAGCGAACCGCCAGGAGGGCCCGATAGGCGGCCTCCACCTGCCGCTGCGTCTCGTCCATGGATGCTGAGCCGTCGATCACCCGGTCAGCCGCCGCGACCTTGTCGGCCTGCGACGTTTGGTTCGCGAGCCGCGCCCTGGCCGCCGCCTCATCCATCCCCCGCTCGGCCAGGCGAGCGAGCGCGTCCGCCTCGTTGCAGGTGACCACCCAGGTCTCGTCGCACCGATCGCGGAGCGGCGACTCGAGCAGCTTGATCGCCTCGATGCACGCGGCCTCGGCGCCCGCCGCAATCAGCTCGGCCAGTCGCGCGCGGACCTCGTCGCGCACCGGCGGGTGGAGGATCGCCTCGAGGTCGGCGAGGGCGGCCGGATCGGTGAACACGATCCCGGCCAGCTCCCCCGCATCCGAGGTGCCGAATCGCTCCTCGATCCGGCGCCGTGCGACGCCGTCGTTGGTCCGCACCTGCCGCGCCACCGCGTCGGCATCGATGGTGGCGACCCCCAGGTCGCGCAGCATCCCCGCCACCGTGCTCTTGCCACAGCCCATGTTGCCCGTCAGGCCGATGACCTTCATCGCGCCTCCGACTCCCCGGGCAGCACCTGGCAGCGCGGGCAGAAGTGCGTGCTGCGCTGCCCGACCATGATCCGCGAGATGGGCCGCCCGCAGCGGAGGCAGGGCTGCCCGGTACGCTGGTAGACGGCCAGCCGCTCGGCGTTGTCGCCCGGCTCGCCGTCCGCCCCCACGTAGTCGGCGAAGCTGGCGCCCCGGTTGGCGATCCCCTGCCTGAGGACGGCCCGCACGGCGCGATGCAGGCGCCGCACCTCGGCCTGGGTCAAGGTGTCGGCGGCTCGCAGCGGATGCAGCCGCGCGCGCCACAGCCCCTCGTCGGCGTAGATGTTGCCCACCCCGGCGATGAAGGTCTGGTCCAGGAGCAGCGTCTTCAGTCGGGCTGATCGCCCCTTCAGCCGGTCGGCCAAGCGCGCCTCGCTGAAAGAGCGGGCCAGCGGCTCCGGCCCGTGGCGGGCGAAGACGTCACCGACCCGGTACGGCGCCCGTGCCTCTGCGACCCGGCGACCGGCGGTCCGCCTGCTCCCCCGGCGCGGGATGCCTCCCCGCTCCCAGAGCCCAATCCGACCGAACTTGCGGACGTCGCGGTAGCGCAGCTCGCGGCCGTCGGCGAGGAGGAAGACGACGCGCGCATAGCGGTCGTCGGGGGTGCCGGGCGGAGCCACGATCAACGCCCCGGTCATGCGCAGGGCGACGGTCATCACCCGCCCGTCGGCGAGGTGCAGCAGGACGCTCTTGGCCCGTCGGCCGACGCGATCGATGGTCGCGCCGCGCAGCTCCGCCGCAAAGCGCTCACCCGGCTGCGGGTGGCGGATGGTGCGCTCCCAGCGCACCTCGGCGCCGGCGATGGTGGCGCCGGCCACCCAGCGCTGCAGATCGCGGGCAACGGTCTCGACCTCGGGCAGCTCCGGCATCAGGCCTCACGCACCGATCGGCTCGGCGATCGCCTCTTCAGCCTCCTCGCGGGCCACGTCGGTCGAGCTCTTCGGCACGCGCCGCCACGCCCCGTCCTCGCGGAGGTATCGGTCCATCTCCTGCCAGTTCTCGCCGACCTTGAAGTCGACCTCGAGCGGCGGGTCGAGCGGGAGCGCGCCCTCCATCACCTCGCGAGCGAGCTCGGCGAGCACCGGCAGCTCCTCCACATCGGTCTCGAAGACGAGCTCGTCGTGGACCTGCAGCAGCATCCGCGAGTGGAGGCCACGCTCCTGCATCTTCCCGTGGAGCCGGACCATGGCGATCTTGATGCCGTCGGCCGCGGTTCCCTGGATCGGCATGTTGATCGCCATCCGCTCCCCCGCCGAGCGCAGGGCGCTGTTGCGTGCCGTGAGCTCCGGCAGGTAGCGCCGCCGTCCGAGCAGGGTGCTGACGAAGCCCTGGTCGCGGGCCAGGATCCGCATCTCGACGGTGTAGCGGCGGATCCCGGGGTAGGCGGCGTAGTAGTCGGCGATGTAACGGTCCGCCTCCTCGATCGGGATGCGCAGTCGCTGCGAGAGGCCATAGCCCGACAGGCCGTAGGCGATCCCGTAGTTGATCATCTTGGCGACGCTCCGCTCGCGCGGGCCGACCTGTTCGGGCGCGAGCCCCAGGACGCGCGCGGCGGCCGCCAGGTGGACGTCGTTGTGCGCGGCGAAGTCGGCCTTCAGCCCCTCGTCGCCCGAGACGTGGGCAAGGATGCGCAGCTCCTGCTGCGAGTAGTCCGCGCCGAGGAGCAGCTTCCCCGGCGGCGCCACGAACGCTCCGCGGATGCGGCGGCCGAGCGCGGTCCGGATCGGGATGTTCTGGAGGTTCGGGTCGGTGCTCGACAGCCGGCCGGTGGCGGCCACCGCCTGCGAGTAGGTGGTGTGCACCCGGCCCTCGGCGTCGGCCAGCAGCGGCAGCGAGTCCACGTAGGTGGACTTCAGCTTCGCGACCTGGCGGTGCTCGAGGATGAGCCCGATCACCTCGTGCTTGTCTCGCAGCTCCTCCAGGACCGATGCGTCCGTCGAGAACCCCGTCCGGGTCCGCTTCGTTCCGGGCAGCTCCAGCTCGTGGAAGAGGATCTGCTCGAGCTGCTTGGGTGAGCCGATGTTGAACGGGTGGCCGACGAGGTCGTAGATCCGCGACTCGAGCGACGACAGCTGCTCCCCGAACTCCTCTGCCATCGCCGCCAACGCCGCCTTGTCGATCGTCACGCCGGCCAGCTCCATGTCGGCCAGCACCGGCAGCAGCGGCATCTCGACCTCGCTGAAGAGGGCCGCCAGGCCGGCCTCCTCCAGCTCGGCTTCCAGCGCCGGCCTGAGGAGCAGTGAGATCAGCGCCTCACCGGCGGCCCGGCGGGCGACGACCGACTCCTCGGCCCCGGACTCGCCGCTGACCGGCCGTGGCGGCAGCTCGGTGCCGTACCGATTGGCGGCCAGGTCGTCGAGGGTCTGCGCGCGCAGTGCAGGGTTGAGCATGTATGACGCGATCAGGCTGTCGAAGGCGGGGCCGCGCAGCGCGATTCCGATCCGGGCAAGGAGGACCACCAGCTGCTTCAGGTCGTGCCCGATCAGTGTCCTGTCGGCGCGGGCGAACCAGCGCGGCAGCGAAACCGCACCATCCGCGGCATCGGGGTCGAGCGGCAGATGCCACGATGACCCGTCGGCCCCGGCCATGGCGATCCCGAGCAGCGCGCGGTCGTGGGTTCGGCCGGGCCCGGCCGCCCAACCCAGCCCGACGTCCCCGCCCTGTGCCGCCAGCCATGCCTCCAGCTCCACCCGGTCCGCCTCGCTGCGTGGGATGCGCGGATCGACGTGCTCGATCGCACCGCCGGGGTCGACGAGCGGATTGGGCGCGACGCGCGGCGCTGCTGGACCCGATGCCTCCGCCTGGGCCGCACCCTCCGCACCACCGCCCAGCAGGTCGAGCGAGAGCTGCAGGCCGCCCTTGGTGTCGCGTTCCGGGGCGTCATGCCCGGTCGGGGCGATGCTCGACGGGGGCAGCCGGTCGATCAGGGAGCGGAACTCAAGCTCACGCAGCCGCTGGGCCACCGCCCGGCGGTCGTAGCGGCCTGTCCGCGCCGCCTCGAGGTCGAGCTCCACCGGCAGGTCGGTCACGATGCGGCCCACCTTGCGCGACAGGAACGCAGACTCGCGATGCTCGGCCAGCCGCTCGCGGAGCTTCCCCTTGACCTCGTCGAGGTGCTCGTACAGGTTGTCGAGCGAGTCGAATTGCTGGAGCAGCGCGCTGGCGGTCTTTTCGCCGACACCCGGCACCCCCGGGATGTTGTCGGAGGTGTCGCCCTTGAGGGCCTTGTAGTCGAGCATCTGGTCCGGGCGCAATCCGTAGCGCTCCATGACCCTGGCGTCGTCGTAGACGACGGTGTTGGCGACTCCCATGCGGGTCGTGAACAGCCGGATGTGGTCGTTGACGAGCTGCAGGCCGTCGAGGTCGCCCGAGACGATGTAGGTGTCCACCCCCTCCGCGGCCGCCTTGAGCGCCAGGGTGCCGATCACGTCATCGGCCTCGTAGCCCTCCAGCTCGCGGATCGGGATTCCCATCATGGTCACGATCTCGCGCACGATCGGGAACTGGGAACGCAGGTCGTCGGGCATCGATGGTCGGCCGGCCTTGTAGTCCGGGTAGGCGTCGAAGCGAAACTGCGGCTTGCCGAGGTCGAAGCTGACGATCGCGTAGTCCGGCTTCAGATCCTGCATCCCCCGCAGGACGATGTTCAGGAAGCCGAAGATGCCGGTCACCAGCATCCCATCGGACGTGGTCAGCGGGGTCTGCATCATCGCGAAATAGGCCCGATACACGATGCTCGGTCCGTCGATCAGCATCAGGGTCGGGCGGCGGTCGGCCATGATCGGAGTCTAGACCCGGTCGCCCGGCCTAGAATCCGCGGCAGTGCCAAACGACGCCCACAACGATCCCTACGCGGTGCTCGGGATCGCTCGCGATGCGACGCAACAGCAGGTCGCCGGTGCCCACCGGCGCCTGGCCAAGCGCTTTCATCCCGACCTGCACCCGGACGAGGAGACGGCCTCTCATATGCGCAAGGTCAACGAGGCGTGGCGCATCCTCTCGTCGACGGCGCGCCGCGCCGAGTACGACGCGGGGCATCCCACCGCCGGGACGCCGAGCAGCGGACACTGGGCCGCCTCGCGGCGTCCGATCCGGCCGTCGCAGCCGACCACCACCCGGACCTGGGCGACCTGGCGCGCGACCGACGCCGAGACGCGGGCCGCGCCCCGGACGGTTCGTCAGCCGGGCGAGGTCCAGCTGCCACCGACCCGCCGACCGATGCCGCTGGATGTCGGTCCGCGGACGTTCCGTGACTCCGGCTGGGCGGCGCTGATCGTGGCCGTCGTCTTCCTGACGCTGCTGGCCGCCGCGGTCGTGGCGGGGAGGCTCTAGCCGGCGCGGGGCGAGATCGAGACGCGCAGGGCGGCCGAGATGACGAAGAGGCCCGCCCCGGCGATGAGCAGCGTCAGCCACGGCTGCTCGGGCGAGGATTCGGAGGTCAGCTCCTGAGTCCTGCCGTCGTCCGAGCTGGCCTTCGGCGTCGAAGGCGGGGTCGAGCGCTCGTAGCTGGGGCTGCCAGGCGTGTCCTCCGGGGCGACGGATGGCGAATCCGCGCCTGGGGCCAGCGCCCCCTCGCGCTCCGATGCGCCGGCACCCTGGAGGTTGTCGCCGACGTTCGCGAAGACTCCGCTGGCGGCCTGACCGAAGAAGTTGCCGATGGCTCCCGTCGCCCCGACACCGATCGCCCCGACGAGGACCAGCCCCGCTCCGGCGGCCATCGCCGGGGCCGTCAGGCGGCGCAGCCACGAGCCTCGGGCGACCGCGGGAGCGGGAACTGGAGGAATGAGTCGAAGGGGCCGCAACGGAGCAAGGTCGGGCAGCTCGGCGAGGGCGCCGCGCAGGAGCGACAGCTCATCGACCAGCGGTCGGCATCGATCGCAGGCGGTCAGGTGCGCGGCGAGCCCCTCATCGGCCAGGACATCGGAATCGCCACCGGCATAGGCGGCGAGCCGCTCGTCGTCGGGATGCGGGAGGTTCTGCATGGTCATCGGTCCAGACGCGCCTCGTTCAGGAACAGTTCCCGGTGCTCGGCCATCAGCTCCCGCAGGCGGAGACGCCCGCGGTGGATGCGCGACTTGACCGTCCCGAGCACGGATTCGGTGGCGTCGGCCACCTCGCCGTAGTCCATCCCGTACACGTCGCACAGGACCACGGCCGTGCGCTGGTCCTGCGGGAGCCGGCGGAGCGCGGCGTCGAGGTGGCGGTACAGCTCGGAACGGCCCGCTTCAGCCTCCGGGTCGGCCGCCGAGCGGTCGGGCAGCTCCGCCTCCCCCTCCTCGGCGTCGGGCAGCGTCGTGGTCGGCTTGCGCTGGGCGCGCCGCAGGATGTCGTAGCTGGCGTTGGCGGTGATCCGCAGCATCC
>Ga0214472_10002170_pt1 | contig 21354 bp, 15 predicted proteins | sample RVTome_6_FD_207662 | JGI IMG/M metagenome (GOLD analysis project Ga0214472, IMG submission 207662) | Soil microbial communities from uranium-contaminated site in the Upper Colorado River Basin, Wyoming, United States - RVT140D175 | ecosystem: Environmental > Terrestrial > Soil > Contaminated >...
GGACCTGTACTACCGGCTGGCTGTCGTGCCGATGCATGTGCCGCCGCTTCGTGAACGACCGGACGACATCCCGCTGCTGGCCACACATTTCCTCGAGGAGTACTGGCCGCGTCATCGCGGCACCGCGCGTCCCCCACCGAAGCTGTCGGACGAAGCGGTGCGCCAGCTGAAGCAGCGGCCATGGAGGGGGAACGTGCGCGAGCTTCAGAACGTCATCGAGCATGCGATCGTTCTCGCGGAAGGGCGCGACGTGATCGAAGCGGAGGGTCTGTCCGTGGTGGGCGGAACCCCCTTCGATCGACCCGGTAGCGTAGACGCGTCGCTCGTTCCGGGTGCGCCGACAGCCGCCTACCACGAGACGCGCGAGCGGGTCATGGCCCGATTCGAGAAGGATTACCTGACCCAGATTCTCCAGGAGACCCAAGGCAACGTCTCGGAGGCCGCGCGCGTCGCCGGCGTGAACCGGGCGACACTGTACCGGCTCCTCGAGCGCCATGGGCTCACGAAGGGTGACGTCCTGGAATGAGCGGCGGCATGCCGCGCTGGTGCGACTTCTGTGCGACGTTCGGGCGACGGAGTTCGGGGACCAGCGGAAAGGCATAGGGCTGATTCTCGGCGCCGTGTGCCGCTACACGGAATGGCCGCTCGGACACGCATATCGCCTCGACCGTCGGAGCGGACGGCTGAGTCCCGCGACGGTGTGGCACGAACGTGAGCCGGGGAGGTATCGGTCGCTGCTCGCTGCCGCGGCCGGCATCTCGTTGGGTTCGGGAGAAGATCTCCCCGGGCTCGCTCTCGCGAGCCGCAATCCGGAGTGGACGTGCGACATCACGAGCGAAGCGCGCTTCTCCCGCGCGGACGCGTCGCCGTTTCCGGGGGTGCGCGCCGCCGTGGCGGTTCCGTTGCTGGTGAACGGGAGCGTGGACACTGTGCTCGAGTTCTTCTGCTCCGAGTCGATGCCGCCCGATGACAGCGTTCTGTCAGTGTTGGGTCATGTGGGCGCGGGGTGGAGCCGCGGGTTGGAGATCGAATGCTTGCGGCGAAAGCTTCGCCACAACCTGAGGCGCTTCCGCACGATCATGGAGTCGTCGCCCGACGCGATGGTCCTGACCGACGACAGCGGGCGGATCGTCTCGCTGAATCCGGCGGCGAAGCGGATGTTCGGATACGAGATCCGTGAGCTGGCCGGCGAGCCCCTCATGCTCCTCTTGTCGAGCTCCTCCCGAGGCCCGCCCCGCGACGCCGTCGCTCAGGCGCTCGAGCAGCCGACGAGAGCTATCTCAGATCAGGTGCTGAGGCTCGAGGGAGTCACGCGCGAGGGCCGTGTCTTCCCGGTCGAGCTGTCGCTGTCTCACTGGCGAGCCGGGCGGCTCTACGTCGCCGTGACCCTCCGCGCCGCGACCGAGCGAAGGGCGGCCGAGGAGGAGTTCCGCCTGCACGCCTCCGCGGCGGCTCATGCACGGGATGCGATCGTGGTCTCGACGGTCGGAGGCGCGGGAGGGGGTCCGACCATCCTCTACGCGAATGCGGCGTTCACCCGGATGACGGGATACACCGAAGCGGAAGTGCTCGGGAGGAGCTTCAGCGTCCTGGCCGGCGCGAACACGAGCCGGACCGCACTACAGATGATGCACGAGCGGCTCGGCCGATATGAGCCCGCGTCGACGGAGCTGATTGCCTACCGAAAGGACGGGCACGAGTTCCTCCTGGAGTGGCACGCTTCGCCGATCACGGAAACCGACGGAACCGTGCACCACTTCGAGTCGATCCAGCGCGACATCACCGACGAACGCAGCGTGGAGCAGGCGCTGAAGAGGGCGGATCGAGATAGGCTGACGGGGCTCCCGACGCGGGAGGTTCTGGAGAGGCGCGTCCGGCTGTCGATCCAGCGTTCCAGGGAACGATCGGATTACCGCTTCGCGCTGGTCTTTCTGGACATGGACGGCTTCAAGGCGGTCAACGACGAGAGGGGCCACGTCGTGGGCGATCAACTCCTCGCCTCGGCCGCGCGCCGTCTGGAAGGGACCATCCGTCCGGGCGACATGCTCGCACGCTTCGGCGGTGACGAGTTCGTGATCCTTCTCCACTACGTGACGGGCACGTCGGACGTGGTCATGGTCGTGGAGCGGGTGCTGGAGCGCATGGCCGCACCGTTCGAGCTCCAGGGGAGCACCGTGACCGTCACGGCGAGCATCGGCATCGCGTTGAGTGACTCGGGCTACAGCCATCCCGAGGAGCTGATCCGCGACGCCGATACGGCGATGTACCAGGCGAAGCGGAAGGGCGGAGGCCGAGTCGAGTTCTTTGGTCGGAATCAGGACGGAACGACGGAGCCCACGCCCCAACGCAGTTAGGCCTCCGCGCACTGATGGGTCGGACGATCCTTGCCCACCGTACTGACTGACTCGTCGACGCGACAATGCCGCGGACCCGCGCCGAACGTCATGCGATTCCACGCGTCTTGCCCACCGCCAGTCGCGCCGGAGGCTGGCCTGCTAGTTGCACCCTTGGTGCGTCCGGTGGCGTAGCTGGAGCATGCAATGAACGGCAGAATGGTGGTTCGCGGCGGCATGGCGGTCGGCATGGCGGTCGGCATGCTGACGGCGATGACTGGTTGCCAACAGGAGGTCGTGACCCCGGTCATCGTCACGAGGGTAACGGTGGAGCCCGGCCAGGCCGTCGTCCCTCAGGGCGCCAGCCTCCAGTTCACCGCCACCGTGTTCGACGAGTTCGACGAGTCGTTGGACCAAGCTGCGGTCGTGTGGTCGAGTGAAGAGCCGCAAGTCGTCTCGGTGGCGGCCGACGGCGCGGCGCGCGCTGTGGGGTCGGGGTCCAGCCTCGTGAGGGCGAGCTTCAACGGAGTCTCCGGGTCGGCGCTGGTCACCGTCTTGCCCTCCCCCGAGTGCTCGCCGTCGAATGGAAAGGGTGGGGGAAAGAACAAACACGCGGACGACGACGATGACGACGACGACGACGATGACGATGAAGACGAAGACGATTCGCGCTGCGCACCCGCGCCCGGTTGAGACGCGGAGCATCCCATGCACAGGATTCGGATCGCGGGCACCCTCGACCTGGAGCCCATGAGGAACGTGCCTCGGTGCCACCGCCGCCGCCACACGGGGTGGATGATGCTCGTCCTCGGCCTGCTGAGCGGATCACCGGTTGCCGCTCAGGACCTGCCGTTCCGGAGAGACTATCGCGGGCCGGGGCCCTATCGCTGCCCAGAGCTCGTGGCACCTCCGACGCCTTCCAAGGAAGTGAGGGCGCAGGTCGCGGAGCTGACGTCGAGCAGCGACCAGGCGATGATGCTGGGCGACCTATCAGGAGCCGCTGCCCTGCTCGACCGCGCCACGGAGCTCGATCCAGCATCGGCCGAGCTCGCCTACCGACGTGCGCGCGTGCTCGACGACCTGGCCCGGGTTCCGGCCGCGGTGGACGAGTACTGCCGCGCGCTCTCGCTCGCACCCGACGAGGGAAGCCGGGACGCGCGGACTCGATTGGAATACCTGGTCGCGAGGGACCGGGCAAGCCTTCCCGGGGAAGCGATCGTCGCGTTCGGAGCTGGGCTCTCTGCGGCAGATAGGGGTGCCCTGTCCGTTGCACTGGCCTCCTTCGAGCGCGCGGCGGCCCGAGCGCCGACGTGGGCGAGCGCCGAGTACAACCGCGGTATTGCTTTGGCGCGCCAAGGCCGCGGGCGTGAGGCCACGACTGCGCTCCTCCGTTATCTCGAGCTCCGTCCGGACGCTCCCGACGCGATCGCGGTGCTGCAGCGCGTCAGACAGCTACAGAGCCGCCCCGTGCGCGACGACCCGCGCCCGGGAGTTGCGGTCGCGCTCGGCGTCCTCCTTCCGGGGATGGGTCACTTCTACGCCGGGCGTCCGATCGGAGGCTTGACTGTGCTGACGTTGGCTGGAAGCGCATTAGCTGCTGGCTACTTCGTCAAGGAGGTGGACGTCCGATGTCTGACGCCCGTACCATCCGGACAGCCGTGTCCCCAGAGTGACGTCGTGTCGCGGAGAACCGACCGGCCCTACCTGGCCCTCGCGGTTGGCACGGCGGCCGCGGCCGGGGTGATCGGGGCGATCGAGGCGTTCTTCGATGCGCGTGGGCGCCGCTTCCCGAGTGAGGCGCAGGGGCCGACGCTGGAGGGGCCGGCGGTCTCCGCGCGCGCCGGCCGCGTCGAGCTGAGCATGCTTCGACTCCGCTTCTGATGAGTCGAGGGGCCTCGGAAGCGCCGATCGTGAGCGCTCGGCCCTGGGTGCGACGAGTGACGCTCGCGGTGGGAGTGCTGGGAACGGCGGGACTCGTGCTGGTCCAGGCGTGCACGAGCGAGAGCGTCACCGCGGTCGAAATCGGGTCCCTGACGGTGTCGCCATCGTCCTCCATCGTCCTGGAGGGGCTCAGGATACAGTTCGACGCCGTCGTCTACGACGAGACCGGCGTCGCGCTCCCTGGGGCGTTCGTGATCTGGTCGAGCGACAGTGAGGTGGTTGCATCGGTGGACGGCCACGGCCTCGCCACCGGCGTCGCCACGGGCGAGACAACCATCCGCGCGTCGTTCAACGACACCGAGGCCACGGCCGAGCTGACGGTCCAGCCAGGACCGGACATCAGTGTCACAGCGGCGTCCGCCACGCTCTACGGCGGAGCCTCCGGACCGGCTCCCGGGCCGGCGACCCTCGGGTTGAGCAACGAGGGCGGCGGAGCCGTGGGCACGCTCACGGTGACCGTCGGCTACCCGCAGGGGGAGCCCGCCGGCTGGCTTCGCGCCGACCTCGGGGCCGCGACGGTCCCGACGAACCTGACGCTCACCGCGGAGTCCACGGCGCTGGCGGTCGGGAGGTACGAGGCGGCCGTGACCATCACGCCGTCGAACGCGGAACCCGTGACCGTCCCCGTCACGCTGTCGCTCACGGCCTTCACGGTCACGCAGAGCGCCAGCGGAACCCGGGTCGCCGAGTCAGGGACGACGGATAGCCTGAGGGTCGTGCTCGACGCCGCGCCCGCGTCGAACGTGAGGCTCGCCGTGACGAGCGCCGACACGAGTGAGGTGCGGGTGAGTCCCGCGGCCTTGACCTTCGCGCCGTCGAGCTGGGCGGTCCCGCAGACCGTCACCATCACGCCGGTCGACGACTCGGGGGTCGACGGTGATCAGACGACGGTCGTGACCGTATCGGTCGATGACGTCGGCTCCGACGTGGCGTACAGGCCTGCCCTCGATCGGACGGTGAGCGTGACTGCGGTCGACGATGACGCGGCCGGCTTCGTGATCGCGGAGACCGCCGGGAGGACGACCGTGACGGAGGCACGCGGTTCGGATGCGTTCACGGTCGTGCTCACGGCGCAACCGAGCGCCGACGTGTTCGTCCTGGTGACGAGCGCGGACGTCGGCGAGGTGACGGTCGGGCCCTCGATGCTCACGTTCACGAGCGACGATTGGGACGAGCCGCGCACGGTGACCGTCACGGGGGTCGACGACGACCTCGCCGACGGCGATCAGGAGACGGAGGTCACCATCAGCGTCGATGCGGGTGCGTCGGACGGCGTGTTCGACGGCGTCGCGCCACGCACGGTCATGGTGACGACCGCCGATGACGACGCCTCCGGGTTCACCCTCGCGGATACGGCCGGCCTCGTGGTGACCGAGGCGGGCGCGACGGACGCGTTCACCGTCGTGCTCGACGTGAGGCCCGTCTCGGACGTCGTATTGACCGTCACGAGTGGAGACATGGGCGAAGCGACTGCGAGCCCGGCGACGCTGATGTTCACGAGCTCGAGCTGGAACGTCCCGCGGGCGGTCACGCTCACGGGGGTCGATGACGACGTCGTGGACGGGGCGCAGAGCACGGTCGTCACGGTCGCGGTCGACGACGCCCTCTCCCAGGACGCGTTCGACGGTCTCCAGGCCACGGCACGCGTCACGACGACGGACGATGATGCTGCAGGCTTCACGCTCCAGAGCGCAACGGACCTCTCGGTGAGCGAGGCCGGCGACACGGACGAGTTCACGGTGGCTCTCGATGTCGCGCCGGTCTCGAACGTGGTGCTCACGGTGGTGAGTGGAGACCCGGGTGAAGTGACGGCCACACCGCAGAGCCTCACGTTCACGCCCCTGAGCTGGAGTACCGCGCAGACGGTGACGCTCTCGGGCGTGGACGACGCCGTCATCGACGGCGATCAGCAGACGACCGTGACGGTCGCGGTGGACCCGGTGGCGTCGGATTCGGCGTTTCACGGCCTTTCGAAGACCCTCGCCGCGATCACGCTCGATAACGACGAGAACGACCATGACGGCGACGACGATGACGATGACGATGATGATGATGACGACGACGACGATGATGACGATGACCGACGACGGCGACGACCATGATGGCGACCCATGATGAGCGCGGCTCGGTGCCGCTGCGGCCGACGAACGTGCATGGCCAGCTGAAGCTTCTCCCCGCTCTGCCCTCATCTCTCGAGTCAGGAGAACGCCGAAGCCCCCCGCGCGGGTTGCCACCGCAGGCCCAGAGCCATGATGCGCTCGAGGAGGTCCGCGTAGGCCACGCCCGCCTTGGCGGCCGACCGGGCGAAGTCCTCCTGCTCGGCGAGCTGCGGGTTCGGGTTGGCCTCGATCACGTGGGGCGTCCCGCTCGCGTCCATGCGGAAGTCGATGCGGGCGTACCCGGAGAGCGCGAGCGCGCGATAGGTGCGCTTGGCAAGATGCTGGATCTTCGCGGCCACGTCCGCGGGTAGCGTCGCCTCGGCCGTCTCGATCCCGTGCCGCTTCTGGTAGCTCGCGTTCCATTTCACCCGTTCGGTGGCGATGTGCCAGTTGTCGCCCTGCATCTGGTCGAAGGTCATCTCCCACACAGGGAAGACCTGGAGCCGATGGTTGCCGAGGACGCCCACGTACAGCTCCCGTCCATCGATGAACTGCTCGACGATCGCGGGGGTGTCGAGCGTCTCGTGGATGAAGCGGACGCGCTTCGCGAGCTGCTCCTCGTTGGCCACGACCGAAGCCTGTGAGATTCCGGCGGACGCTTCGTAGGTGAGCGACTTCACGATCAGCGGGTAGCTCAACCGCTTGGGGAGGACCGGCCTTCTGCCCAACGGGACCACCGCGAAGTCGGGAGATGGGATGCGATGGTAGGAAAGGAGTTTGCGAGCCAATGCCTTGTCGCGCGCCAGTGTCAGCCCCCTCGGATTGCAGCCCGTGTACGGCACGCGCAGGAGCTCGAGGTAGCTGACCACGTTCTGGTCGAAGACGACGACGTCGTCGAAGTCCTCGAGCAGGTTGAACACGACTCCGGGCTCGAACGCGTCGAGCGCCTGGCGAATGGGCGTGAGGTCGTCGTGCACTTCGATGAGCATCAGTTCGTGGCCACGGCCCCGGAGGTGCGTGACCACGTCCCACTCCATCCGCCACTCGGGACGCACCTCCCCGGCGGAGATGCCTTCCTTCGGCGTCAGGTCACGGTGAACGAGGACGAGCACACGCGACTTCTTCATAGCGCGACGCGATGTCTTCCGCTGTGCAGATAGTTCATGGTCTGCACCGTGAGCAGGACGGTGAACTCGTGGCGCGCCCTCTCCTCCGGCACCGCGAGGCGTAGCTTGAGGTCCCGGCAGCGCGCGATCATGTCCTCGAGCACGCGGTCGACCGTGTACTGGTAGATCCCGGTCCAGCTCGCGACGAGACGCCGGACGGACTTTCTGATCTTCGAGATGAACTGGGCCGCGGTCATGTTGGCGGCGAACTCGGGCGCGTCCGAGAACAGGCGACGGAGATCGCGGTCGTAGAACGTGGGGTGATCGACTCCGTAGTGACGGCGCTTGAGGCGGTAGTGATGCCCGAGGGTGTAGCGGATGCGGCGGAGCGGATCGACCTCGGTGTCGTCGGCGACCCGCGGCGTCTGGCCCCGCAGCTCCCCCATCAGATCGTCCACGTACTCGAGCTTCGCGAGCGCGGGCCAGCCCTCGTAGCGCTTCCGCCAGTCCGACTCGGGCGTGAGCCAGACCGCGAACGTCTCGGCGAAGTCCTCGTCCGGGTGGGCCTGGCCGTACCACGGGTCGAGGTGGAGCACGAAGCTCTTGCTGTAGGGCTTGGGATCGTAGAGATCGGGATACGGCAGCGAAGACGGGCCGAACCAGGCACGGCGCCGACGCCTGAGCCGGAGCTTGAAGGCGTTATCGATCACATGGCCCGCCTCGTGGCGCAGGATGCGCATGCACCACTCGGCGTCGCCCCCCTCGACCTCGAGCATTTGCGTCTTCTCGAGCCTCTCGAGACGGGGATGCGTGAGGTAGAACGGCACCGCCATCGACGTCGTGTCGTCGGGCGTGAACCACTCGGTGGAGATGTAGTAGTGGATGGGGAGGACGAGTTCGCGGGCCTCGAGCTCGGCCGTAAGCTTCGCCAACCGGTCCTCGAGGGTGGTTCCCTCGATTCGCAGAGGGAGGTCCGCCAGACGCAGGCTCAGGAGCTCCTCGTCGGAGAGCCGCGACCAGTCGGCGGGGATGGGGATCTTGGAGCTGGGCATGGGGAGCTCGGACGTGATCGGGGACGAGGCGTGTTCCCGAGGCTCGCGGCAGCGCGCGTGGCGCTTCGACAGACGCAAGGTCGCCGGCCCCCGGGCCGCTCCGCAACTCGATTTTCAACGTTTCGGGTGCCGCCGGAATCCTTGTGGAGCCGGACCTTTGCGAGGGTCCGTGGTTTACTTTCATGCCTCACCACGAGTCCACGGAGAACGGAATGGCGAGAGCGGCAGTAGCCCTTGGAGGTGTCGCAGTCGCGCTGGCGGCGCTCGCGCCCCAGCCCGTCTCGTCACAGGACTGGACACGGCGGGAATTTCCGCTGGCGCCACCCAATTCGAAGGGCAACTTCGTCGCGCCGTACTTCGACGGCTACTACCCGAACGAGGACGGGACGTACACCATCTCGTTCGGGTTCATGAACCGGAACGACGATGACCTGATCGAGATCCCTCTCGGCCCTGACAACTTCATCGAGCCGGCGGAGTTCGACGGGGTGCAACCGACCTCCTTTCCGGTCGTGTCCTATCCCGGGTTCGGCGGGCCCTGTGAGCGAGGAGCGTTCGGAGTCGTCGTCCCCGGTGACTTCGAGGGCGACGTCTGGTGGACGCTCACGACTGACGGCTACACCACGCGCGTGCCCGGGCGGCTCTACTCACCAGGCCTCGTGATCAAGGGCGCCTACGAGTTGAGCACGACGCCCATGGCGGCAGGGTCGCTCCGCCCGACCATCCGCTTCACGGAGGGTGGCGCCGACGACTGGGGCATCGAGGGCATCGAGCATCCCGAGACCTTGGCGACCCGGGTCGGTGAGCCGATCGAGGTGCGGTTCTGGGCCTTCGATCGGGGGGAGCGCGAGCTCGGCGCCGTCAACATGTCGCTCTGGAAGCACCAGGGACCGGTGGGTGGCAAGATCTCCTTCGAGTCCCTGGTCGAGGCTCCGTCGGGAGCGGCGGCAGCCTCCGGCTTGAACCTGCCTCCCGGCGTCACGTTGGACGACATTCCCCCGGAGGTCCGGGCGAGGTTCGGCCTGGGCGCGGGAGGCGGCCGGGCGCCGGGGCCGGGCCCGATCGACGTCGGCGCGCCCGTGAGGCTCCCGACCGAGGGCGCGAACGCGAACATGGGCCGCTTCCGCGCGACGTTCCACATGCCCGGTGACTACCTGATCCGCGTCCGGATCGACAACTTCAACGCGGCCGGTGACAGCAGCGTGGGGAACCAGTGCTGCTGGTCGAATGGCTACGTTCGTGTGAGCGTGACCGATTAGTTGCGAAAAGGGCTGCGACAGCGCTTATGTAATGAATGAGGTGACCACCTCGAGGGAGAAACCGATGCAGAGCATAACGATCGAACGCCTCACGTCACGAATGGTTGCGCCGGCGATGCTGGCGTTGCTCGCGACGCTCGGCGTCGGCTTTGCGGGAGGCCTGCCGGCTCAGGCGCAGTTCGCCAGCGCCACGCCGGCTGACCGCGAGGTGACGTTCACCCGGGACGTCGCTCCGATCATTCAGCAGAGCTGCCAAGAGTGCCATCAGCCCGGCTCGATCGGGCCGATGTCGCTCATGTCCTATCAGGACGTGCGCCGCTACTCGCGGCGCATCCGGGACCTGGTCGTCGCGCGGGAGATGCCCCCGTACCAGTACGACACCGATGTCGGGATCCAGGATCTCAAGTATGACCCGCGCCTGACCGAGGACGAGATCGCGACGATCACGGCCTGGGTCGAGTCGGGGATGCCCGAGGGTGATCCCGCCGACATGCCGCCGCCTGTGGAGTGGCCGGATCCGGCCCGATTCCGTCTGGCCGACGAGTTGGGGCCGCCCGACTTGATCATCCGCTCCGCGCCCTACTCGGTGCCCGCGGTCGGTCAGGATCGGTGGTGGCAGCCGGTGGTCGAGTCGGGAATCACCGAGAACCGCTGCATCAAGGCGATCGAGACGAAGCCGTCCGCCGAGGGGCGGGCTGTCGCGCATCACGCGAACTCCAGCTGGCGCGTCGAGAATGGTCGCGGAGGCCAGCTCTCCGAGTACGCTCTGGGCAAGATCGGTGAGATCATTCCGGAAGGAGCGTGTCGCCTAGCCCCCGCGGGTGCGAAGGTCGCCTTCGACATCCACTACTGGCCCAACGGAGTGGACCTCCAGGACGATCAGGTGGAGATCGGGATCTGGCTCCATCCGGAGGATTACGAGGAGACGTATCGGCAGGACTTGACGCTCTACTTCCTGGAAGGCGGTCGGGGATACGACATTGCGCCGCACGGGACGCTCATGACGCGCGGCATCCACCAGTGGGATTCGCCGGTCCGGATCGACAGCTGGCAGCCGCACGGCCACACTCGGCTCGTGGCGATGTCGATGGAGATCCTGCGCGCGAACGGCCGAACGGAGACGGTCAGCATGGTCTCCAACTGGAGCGCGCTCTGGCACCACAGCCACATCTACGAGGAGGACGTGGCGCCGCTACTGGATGTGGGCGACAGGATCATCCTGACGGGTTGGTACGACAACACGGAGAACAATCGGTACAACCCCGACCCGGACCAGTGGGTCGGCATCGGCGACCGGACCGCCGACGAGATGTCGCACGCGTGGATCGCGGTCACCCACCTGGACGAGGAAGGATTCGAGCGCCTGAAGGCCGACCGGGGGCCGCGGCCGGTCAGCGACGAGCAGTAGACGTCACAGCCGCTCGGGGGGCCGGCGGGCACGCCTTCATTCGTGTGGGAGAGAGGCGCCGCCGACCCACGGCCTTTCCCTTGGGCTGCGTGCATGGGGCCACGGCTGCTGCGGCGCTCTCCGAGGCCGAGCCGAGAGCCGTGATGCGGGCCAGGCCGGTGTCGTGCGCAGCACTTCCTCGAGCGTCGTAACGCCTTCGGCGACTTTCATCACGCCAGCCGCCCGCAAAGGGTGCATGCCGTCGACAAGGGCCTGGCGACGCAAGGCGTCCTCGTTCATGATCGGATGCACGTAGGCACGGGCGTCCTCGGTCATAGTCAGGAGCTCGTACAGGCCGGCGCGGCCGCGGTAGCCGGTCATGCGGCAGTCGAGGCAGCCAACGGGCCTGCACACGCGAGGGGCGCCGCTAAGCTTCCAGGGGAGCAACGCGTCCATCAGCATCTCCGCGCCACCGTTGCCTTCGTGGCGCTGCTTGCACGACGGGCAGAGGGTTCGCACGAGGCGCTGCGCCAGGACGCCGATCACGGTCGCCGAGATCAGGAACGGAGGCACGCCCAGGTCGGCCAGGCGGGTGACCGCCGACGCAGCGTCGTTGGTGTGCAGGGTGCTGAAAACGAGATGGCCCGTAAGCGCCGCCTGGATCGCCATCTCGGCGGTCGTGAGGTCGCGGATCTCTCCGACCATGATGATGTCCGGGTCCTGGCGCATGAGCGCCCTGAGACCCTCGGCGAAGCCGAGATCGATAGCGCTCTGCACTTGGGTTTGGTTGAAGGCCGTCTCGATCATCTCGATCGGGTCTTCGATGGTGCAGACGTTGACCTCGTCGGTCGCCAGCCGCTTGAGCGTCGCGTAGAGAGTGGTGGTCTTGCCGCTGCCTGTGGGTCCGGTCACGAGGATGATGCCGTGGGGTCGAGCGGTCAGCTCGGCCCAGCGCTCCGACTCGCGGGCGCCAAACCCGAGAGCCCCGATGCTCTTGGCTGCCGTGTCGGGGTCGAAGATACGCATCACCATCTTTTCGCCGAAGGCGGTCGGCAGCGTGGCGATGCGCATCTCCACGTCGCCGCCGGATGGGCCGGAGGCTCTCGGACGCACCGTCTTGATGCGACCGTCGAGTGGGCGCCGTTTCTCCGCCACGTCCATGCGGGCGAGCAGCTTGATGCGCGCAACCATCGCGGTCATCACCGTGCTCGGGACCTGGTAGACCGTGTGCATCACGCCGTCGATTCGAAAGCGAATGGCGCCCATCGTCCGTCGCGGCTCGAGGTGGATGTCGCTCGCGCGCTGGTCGAACGCATACTGCCAGAGCCAGTCGACCACTTGGACCACACCGCGATCGTTGGCGTCGACGGGCTTGGTCGTCTTGCCCATGTCGACCAGTTGCTCGAAGCTGGCAAGCGCGGGCGCTGCGCCGTTCCTGGCTGCCGCGCGCACCGAGTGAGCCAGCGTGTAGAACTCGGTGGTGAAGTGCTGTACCTGGAGGGGGTGGGACAGGACCAGCCGAAGGCGCTTCTTGGTGTGGGCCTCGATCTCGGATACCCAACCCGTGTCGAGCGGCTCGTAGGTGGCTACCGTGATTTCCGTCGAGCCCACAGCCACCGGCAACGCACGCCGCGTTTCGGCGTAGCGGATCGACATCACGTCGGTCGCTCGGGCCACATCGACCTTCAAAGGGTCGATGTGCAGGTACGGCATCGCGAGCTTGGTGGCCAGCCATTTCGTGAGCGCCTCGGCGTTGAGTGACCGGCCGTCGCGGGCATCGCTGAGGTTCGCGCTGCCCAGGCGGAGCAGCGGATGCTGGCTCGAGTGGTTCGACTCGAAACGGCTTCGGACCCGCTCCGCCTCGTCGTGATCGACCACGCCGTCCTCACGCAGCCATCGTAGCAGCCACTGCCAGTGGAGGCGGCCCTTCGGAAAGTTGACGTTGATCATGACTCGTACGGGACCCAACGGTGGGCCACGGCCTGGGAACCCTGGGAGCGAGGGGACACAAGGCTATCGGGAACAGCCGTTTCTGGCAAACGCACGGATCGCGCTCGGCGCGCTCGGCCGTGCTCCAGATGCGATCACCGGCCACGAGCAGGCCCTCCCGACTTCGAACGTCGCTCTCACGTTGCCGGGCGTTCGCTCGGGGTCTCACATTCCCCGGGTGAGGATGCGCGCCGGCCCGGCACTGGAGAGATCGAGGACCCCATGACCTTGGACCAGGCGCTCGTGTTCGCCGTCCTCGCGGTTGCGCTCGTTCTCTTCGTCTGGGGACGATGGCGATACGACATCGTGGCGCTGGGCGCGCTCCTGGCGCTGATCGTGCCGGGCATCATCGACGCCGACCAAGCCTTCCTCGGCTTCGGACACCCGGCGGTAATCACCGTGGCCGCCGTCCTCGTCGTCAGCCGCGGGCTCGAGCGCTCCGGCTTCGTCGAGAAGGTGGCAGGGTGGATGGATGGGCTGGGCCCACGACCGATCCTCCATCTCGTCGCGCTCACGGCGCTCGTGGCCGTGTCGTCCGCCTTCATGAACAACGTAGGCGCTCTCGCCCTCTTCATGCCCGTGGCAATCCGCGCGGCGCGGGACCACGATCGGCCCGCCTCGCTCTTCCTCATGCCGCTCGCCTTCGGCTCCCTCCTGGGCGGGCTGACGACGCTCATCGGAACGCCGCCCAACATCATCATCGCCACCTTTCGTGCCGAGCAGATGGGTGAAGCCTTCGGGATGTTCGACTTCACGCCGGTGGGGGCGGGTGTGGCGGTGGCTGGCCTCCTCTTGATCGCGCTCGGGGGCTGGCGTCTGCTCCCGGAGCGGAAGGGCGAGGCCAGGCCCGACGAGCTCTTCGAGCTGGTTGACTACCTGAGCGAGGTCCGCATCCCCGAAGGGAGCCGCTGGATCGGAAGGCCGCTACACGAGATCGTTCCCGCGCTCGACGTCGACGTCAACGTCATCGGCATCATCCGGGCTGAGCAGGAGATCCCGCTCCCCTTCCATCGAGAGCCCCTGCGCGTCGACGACGTGCTCGTGGTCGAGATCGAGCCCGACGATCTGGACAAGCTCGTGGCTGGCCCCGATGTGGAAGCGGCGGGGACCCGGGAGCTCAGGGACCTCTTTCTCTCCTCCGAGGACGACGTGCAGGTGATGGAGGCCGTCGTGCGGCCCGACGGGCGCCTCGCGGGGCGCACGGCCGAAGAGTTGCAGCTTCGTGCCCGGCACGGTGTGAACCTCCTGGGGGTGGCCCGACAGGGCCGCAGGGTGCGGGGCCGCCTGCGCGAGATCAGGCTCCGGCCGGGCGACGTCCTCCTCCTCCAGGGCACGCCGGACGCCGTCCTCGGGAGCCTCGCGGCGCTGGGCGGGCTCCCCCTGGCGGAGCGTGGCGTACAGATCGGGCGGCGCCGCCGGCTCGCCCTCGCGGTCGGGATCTTCGTAGGCGCCATCGCGCTCACCGTGGCTGGCCTCCTTCCGGTCCAGGTCGCCCTCACGCTCGCCGCCGTGGCGATGGTGGCCAGCGGCACGCTCTCGCTCCAAGCGGCCTACGAGAGCGTGCAGTGGCCGATCATCGTTCTGCTCGGCGCCATGCTTCCGGTGGGGGAGGCCCTGGAGTCGACGGGCGCCGCGTCCGCTACGGCCGACCTCCTCCTCCGTGCCGGCGCCGCTCTTCCGCCCCAGGCCTCGCTGGCCACCGTGCTGGTGGGCACGATGCTCCTTTCCAACGTGGTCAACAACGCGGCCGCTGCGATCCTCATGGCGCCGATCGGGATCGCGATGGCCGTGGGCCTGGACACGTCCACCGACCCCTTCCTGATGGCGGTGGCCGTGGGCGCCTCGTGCGCCTTCCTCACCCCCATCGGCCACCAGTCGAACACACTCGTGATGGGGCCCGGCGGCTACCGCTTCGGCGACTACCTCTACCTCGGGGTGCCGCTCACAGTCCTGGTGGCCCTCGTCTCGATACCGCTGATCCTGCTCGCTTGGCCGCTCTGAGCTCAGCGCACACCCCAGAAGAGCCACATCCCGGCGAGCAGTGAGAGCAGGGTCACGACGGTCATGCCGGCGCCGACCCGAAGGAAGTCGCGGGACTTGTAGCCACCGGTACCCATCATCATCGCATTCACGGGATGTGCGATCGGTGTGAGGAACGCGGTGGACGCGCCGATCGCGACCGCGACCGCCATCGGCTGTGGCGCGATGGACGCCGTTTCTGCGACGGCGAGCGCGACGGGCCCCACGAGGAGCGCGCTCACCTGACCACCGATGACCTGGGTCGCCGCCACGCTCACCACGAACATCGTGGCGACCGCCAACAGCGGACGGCCGTCGGCGAGGATTCCGCCGAGTGCCCCGGCGAGGCGGTCGGCGAGCCCCGTATCGATCATCGCGAAGCCGAGGGGAAGGAGTCCCGCGACCAGGAAGATCACGTGCCATTCGACCGATCGGTACGCTCGCTCCATGCTCACACATCCGGTCAGCACCATGGTCATGGCGCCGGCGAGCACGGTCTCGCCGATGGATAGGAGGCCGGTGAACGCCAGGGCCACGACCAGCGCGAAGATGGCCACCGCGAGCGGCGCCCGCTCGGGTCGCTCGGCCGCGGCCATCCTGCTCCCCGCCATCAGGAAGTCGCCGGTCCGCGTGAGCGCGTGCAGACGCTCGGACAGGTGCATCACCAAGAGGCCGTCGCCGACCTCGAGGGGGATCTTGCCGACGTCCGTGCGGATGATGCGGCCCTCGCGCCAGAGCGCGAGCACCGCGACGCCGTGCTTCGTGCGCAGCTCGAGGTCCGTGAGCGTGCGTCCGACGGCGCGCGAGCGCGGGGGCACGACGATCTCGGTGAGCTCCAGCTCGTCACGGAGGTCGGCGGCCGACGCGCCCGTCCTGAACTCAACATCCTGCACGACGATCCCGCGGACCCGGTCCTCGCGCCCGAGCACGACGATGCGGTCGCCCGGCACGATCGCGATGCCGGGTCCCGGAAGGAGGAAGGTCCTGTTTCGCCGATGGATCGCGAGCACCGACACGCCGAAGCGCTCTCCGAAGCCGATCTCCTCGATCGTCTTGCCCTCGAGTGGCGAGCCGGCCCCCACCTCGAACTCGCAGAACCGCTCACCGAGCTTGTACAGGCCGAAGAAGTCGCCATCGGGGTCTTCGACGTCCCTGACACGCTCCGGGAGGAGTCGATGACCTGCGACGAGCATGTACGCGATGCCGGCCACCGCGACCAGACCACCCGTGAGCGCGAAGTCCATCATCCCCAGGGGCTCGGAGCCCTGCTGGATGAGCAGGTCGCTCATGATGATGTTCGCGCTGGTGAAGATCGTGGCCATCCCGCCGAGCAGGGTCGCGTACGAAACCGGCAGCAGCAGCCCGGAGACGGGCACCCCCGACGAGCGCGCGACCCGGCTCGAGGCCGGGAGGAAGAGCGCGCCCACGGCGACGTTGCTCATCCCCAGGGAGAGCACGGCCGCCGTGGCCATCAGCGTGAGGAGGAGACGCCGCTCGCTCCCTCCCCCTCCGAGCGTCGCAAGGCGCTGCGCCGCCCACCGTATGACTCCCGTGTCCTCCAGGCCCTCGGCGAGGATGAACAGCCCAACGAGCGTGACCACGACGGTGCTGCTGAGACCCTGGAAGACGGTGCCGTCGGGGATCACGCCGAGCAGACCCAACGAGAGCGCCGAGAGGATCGCGACCACGTCAGGCCTCAGGCGCGTCCCGAACATGAGCGCGATGGTCGCGAGGAACACGCCGATCAGGATCCACTCCGGTGTGGTCATCGATGCGCCGCGGGAGGGATGGGTGAGGGGGATGGCATTCGACGATCCTACGCCCAACTCGCGACGCGGAGAAGGTGGGAACGTGCGGACCGGGTACCCGAATCGACATCTTCCGAGGTATCCACGAAGGCTCGACCCATGCGGAGTGAGGTGGCATGTCCAAGGATCGTGTGCTGGCGGAGCTCCAGGCACAGGTGGGGAAGCAGCTCCACGTCGGCGAATGGGTGGCGGTGGACCAGGCGCGCATCGACCGGTTCGCCGATGCCACGGGCGACCACCAGTGGATTCACGTGGACGTCGAGCGAGCGGAGCGCGAGTCTCCCTACGGGGCCCCCATCGCGCACGGCTTCCTGACTCTCTCCCTGATTCCGATGCTCACGTCCCCGGGAGCCACCGACGAGCCGCGCTACCCGGGGGTGAAGCTGAGCGTGAACTACGGGCTCGACAGGGTGCGGTTTCCCGCGCCAGTCCGGGCCGGCTCGCATGTACGGGCTCGGACGACGCTGAAGGGGGTCACGGAGGTGGCTGGCGGGCTACAGCTCATCCGCGAGGTCACCGTCGAGGTGGCGGACGGGGGCAAGCCGGCCTGCGTCGCCGAGACTCTCAGCCGGCTGTACTTCGAGTAGGGGTTGGGCAGCGGCAAATCCTGCGGACGCCCGCGCACACTTGTGGGGTCCTCCCGGGCGGCTCGAGCCCTACCGCAGCGCCACCTCCTGCTCCGCCAACACCTGGATCGAGATCCGCTGGGCCTCAGCCGCGTGGAGCGCGTCGAGCACCTCGACCATGTGCGTGTAGCCTGCGTCCCGGTGGACCTTCACTGCGGCGATGAGGCGGGGGTTGGAGGCCACCTCCTGACGCCAAAGGGCCTCGATGTCCGCGGCGCGGACGCGCTGCACCTCCGTGGAGACACCCCGGCGGACCTCCACGACGCCGCTCGGGCGTACGACCAGGTGGAGTAGGTTGCGGCCGCTGACCGGCACCTGCATCCCCGCTTCCGGGAGGACGAGGGCGAGACCCTCTAGCACCTCGCTCAGCTCACCGGGCGGAGTGCGGAGCGGCGCCGTTCGCGTCGTGAAGACGACGCGCGGGACACCGGAGGCCCGGAGCTGCTGCTGAAAGTCGTGCATGACCCCGTACGGCGCTTCGGGATCGGCCTGCAGCGAGACGACGAGGTCGGCGCCGGACGCGGCCTCGAGCCGCCCGATCACCTCGGAAACGTCCTCCATCGGATGGAGCTCGTCGTTGATGTAGACTCGTCCGTCGGGCTCGATCCAGACGTCCGCGACCCCCGGGTTGCGCTCCTGTACGCTGGCTGCGGGGTCAGGTCCTTGCGGTCCATTGCCCGCGACCGGCGGCTCCGTCGTGCACGCCACGACGACCAGCCCGCCCGCGACAACCGTCGCTCCGATGGTGCGCGGCAGCGCCGCGCGCAGTTTCGTCGTCCTCATGGCTGTGAGCCTCCGTTCGAGAAGTGATCTGGATCCGGTCATGGTGGTTGCCGGCAGCCACGTGAGGTGGCGGCGGCTCCCCATCCAGAGGAGCAGGTCGCCGTAGCTCGGTGGCGCGGCGCCGCGACGAAGCACGCGCCGGTCGCAGTCCACCTCCACCGCGTCCCTCAGGCGCCGGTGCTGCCACCAGACGACGGGGTTCCAGGGGAAAGCGACCACGCACGCGAGGCCCACGGCCAGCAGAAGCGGGTCCCGGGCGCGCGCGTGCTCCTCCTCGTGCGTCAGGATCAGCTCGAGCCGGTGCGCGGGCAGAGACGCCGCCCAGGCCGGCAGAACGATCATGGGATGGACGAGCCCCAGCGTCGCGGGTCCGAGTTGCGGGGCCAGCCGCACCTCGCGCCCCAGATGGGCCTGGCGCGGCCAACCCCTGGCACGGCGGGAGAGCGTCCGGGCCGATCCCAGCAGGAAGGCCGCGAGCAGCAGCGATGCGGAGCCCCACGCGACCCCGACCCAGCGGCCGATGCTCGGTCGAGCGCTCACGAGAGCTGCCGCCACGGCCGCGACGATCCGGTCCAGCCCAGCCCTCCATCGGGCGACCGCGGCGATGAGAGCGTCCACCGCTCCGCCGGGCTCGGCGGCCGGAGCCCCTGCGGACGGGACCAGCGTGAGCGCCTCGCCGATCGGACCTGAGATCGACACGACATCGTCCGGTCCGGACGGCCCGGTTACCGCCGCGGCGACGGGCAGCGCGACGCAGAGCGCCATCGAGCCCAACCAGACCCAGCGCGTCGGAAGACCGATGCGCGCCAAGCCGTGCTCCAACAGCCAAGCGGCAGGCGCGAGCAGGAGTCCGATCGCGATCGCGTAGACCGTCCATCCGACGATTGTCATGTTTCGCGCTCCCCGCCGCCTTGCTCCCGCGCCAGCTCGTCGAGGATGCGGCGCATGCGCTCGAGCTCTCCCCTCGAGATCGGGCGCTCCTCCACGAGGCGGGCGAGCGTCAGCTCGGCGGAGCCGTGGAAGATCTTGTCGACGACCCTGCCGAGCGCGGACCGCCCGGCGTCCTCGGGCGCGACGGTGGGGAAGTACCGGTACGCACGCCCTTCCTCCTCGTGCCGCACGTGGCCCTTCGCCTCCAGCACCTGGAGGATCTTCAGCACGGACGTGTATCCCGGCTGGTCCGCGAGCTGCTCGCGAACCTCCGCGACGGTGCCCGAGCCGAGTCTCCACAGCACGCTCATCAGGTCCAACTCGCGGTCCGTGAACTGAACGTCGGCCTCCACGCGACCCCCTGGGCCAGAGTCTACGACAGTCTTCGTAGCTACATCATACGAGGTCATCTCCCGTTTGTCTACACCTTCCTTCGTAGTCAGCGGCGGGCCTGGGAGGGTTGCTTGCGGGCACTGAGCGGCCGATCCAGCTTGCGCTCCGAAGCCTCACAACGGGGAGAAGACTTCCATGCTCTCGATGCCGTGGCGCCCAAGCCCCCTGACCGTCCTCCTCGCTCTCGTGGTCACGGCCGACCCTGCGGCCGCCCAGGCCGACATGGCACCGGTGAACGACCTGCCGAATCCCTACAAGTGGACGCACGGATCCCTGCGTATGCCGGTCGGCCGGCTCTGGGGTGCGGTCGGCGCGGTCGACGTCGATCCGGACGGTAAGTCGATCTGGGTCGCCGAGCGGTGCGGCTCGGACTCGCTCGACCCTCGGTACACGCCGCGCGGGTGCGCGGACGCCCCGAACGTACCGCCGGTCCTGAAGTTCAACCCCGACGGCGTCGCGGTTCGGAGCTTCGGTGCCGGTCTCTTCGCCACGCCGCACGGGCTGCACGTGGACCGCGAAGGCAACGTCTGGGTGACCGACGCTCCGTTCACCGCGGCGGGGACCGGCGGCTCGGCGCTCGGCCATCACGTCACCAAGTTCAGCCCCGAGGGCGACGTGCTCATCGTGCTCGGCGTGCCGGGAGAGACGGGCGCCGACGACCGGCACTTCAACATGCCCTCCGACGTCATCACGGCGCCGAACGGTGACATCTTCGTCTCCGACGGGCACGGCGGGAACAGCAACGCGCGCATCGTGAAGTTCGCGCCCGACGGCACCTTCATCAAAGCGTGGGGCGAGCGCGGATCGGCTCCGGGGCAATTCGACGGCCCGCACGGCCTCGCGTTCGACTCGCAGGGCCGCCTGTTCGTGGCCGACCGGAGCAACAACCGCATCCAGATCTTCGATCAGGACGGCAACTTCATCGACGAGTGGCACCAGTTCAGCCGACTGAGCGGGATACACATCGACGAGAACGATGTGCTCTACGGCGTGGACTCGGAGTCGAACGCGCAGAGGGGGCGGGAGCAGTGGCGTCGCGGCATCCGCGTCGGGAGCGCACGCACCGGAGAGGTGTGGGCCTTCATCCCGGACATGACCGACCGTACCATGCTCACGAGCACAGGCGGCGAGGGCATTGTCGCCGACCGGGACGGCATCATCTACAGCGCCGAGGTCGGCAACCGCACGATCGTGCGCTACCACCGGTACCTCGACCCATGAAGTGCGCATTCTGGAGGCTTCGCATGCTCGGACGAGACGTGGTGTGGCGGGTAGCCTTCGCCACGGCGCTCGCGGTCACCGTCGCGGGCCCCATCTCCGGACAGCGCACCCAGGGCTGGGCCGTACGGGAGCGCCTCGAGCATCCCGACGTTCCGCTCTACAACACCGCCAAGCAGAAGCTGCTCGACGGCGGCCAGGTCCACACGTTTACGATCGCCACGCCCGACCCCAGCCTCTACTGCGAAGTCGCTCCCCACTACGACTACATCTTCTTCGAGATGCAGCATAGCACGCTGAGCTGGGCGGACGTGGAGCAAATGATCGCGGCGTGCCCGAGGGTCGGCATACCGATGGTGCGCCTGCCCGACGTGCTCGAGGGCTCGATCCAGAAGGCCGTGGACATCGGAG
>Ga0214472_10002171_pt1 | contig 21349 bp, 23 predicted proteins | sample RVTome_6_FD_207662 | JGI IMG/M metagenome (GOLD analysis project Ga0214472, IMG submission 207662) | Soil microbial communities from uranium-contaminated site in the Upper Colorado River Basin, Wyoming, United States - RVT140D175 | ecosystem: Environmental > Terrestrial > Soil > Contaminated >...
CAGGTGGAGGTGGACGGCGACGTGTTCACGGTCTCCGTTGGCGAGACGTTCGACGACAACTTCCGGCTCGTCTCGATCAGCGGTGAGTGCGCGCGGTTCGTGTTCGGCGACGAAGGGTTCACGCTCTGCACGATCGCGCCCAAGTAAAGCTCCGGCGATCCGCGCACGGGGGGAGCGGTCGCCGGTTGGAGGGCGGTCCCGGCTCCGGGACCGCCCTCCGCCATTCGCGGCTCAGGCCCGCCCCCGCGTCGAAGGATCGACGCGGGGGCGCTCACCCCGTCACCTATCATGAGGGCCATGTTGCGGCTGCTCACGGCGGGTGAATCGCACGGCAAGGCCCTGGTCGCGATCCTGGAAGGGCTCCCCGCCGGCGTCCCCATCACGCCGAAGGAGGTGGCCGGCGAGCTGGCCCGGCGCCGGCACGGCTACGGCCGGAGCGGCCGGCAGAAGCTCGAGGGGGACCGGTTCGAGATCCTGGCCGGGGTCCGCCACGGCCGCACCCTGGGAAGCCCAATCGCCGTCACGATCGAAAACGCAGAGTGGGATGAGAAGTACAAGGACCTCATGGCGGTGGTGGGCGAGCCCGACCCCTCCGAGAAGCTCACCCGCCCCCGCCCGGGGCACGCCGACCTCCCCGGTGTCCTGAAGTACGGCTTCGACGACGTCCGAAACGTCCTGGAGCGGGCCAGCGCCAGGGAGACCGTGGCCCGGGTGGCCCTGGGGTGCTTCTGCAAGGCGCTGCTTTCGGAGTTCGGCATCCGCGTGGTCTCCCACGTGGTCCGGATCGGGAAGGTGGCCGCGCGGGGCAGGCCGCCCATGCCGGAGGACCAGGAGGCCGTGGACGCCTCGCCCGTCCGCTGTCTGGACGAGGCGACATCCGCCCGGATGGTGGCGGAGATCGACGGCGCCCAGCGAGGCCGGGACACGCTGGGCGGCGTGTTCGAGGTGATCGCGTACGGGTGCCCGCCGGGCCTCGGCTCCCACGTGCATCTCGACCGGAAGCTCGACGCGCGCCTCGCGCTCGCCCTCATGAGCATCCAGTCCGTGAAGGGGGTGGAGGTGGGGGACGGGTTCGCCTCCGCGACCCGGCCGGGATCGAAGGCCCACGACGAGATCGTGACCGTGCGGGGGAGGCTCTCGCGAAAGACAGCTCGGGCGGGCGGGATCGAGGGGGGCATGAGCACCGGGCAGCCCATCCGGGTCCGGGCCGCCATGAAGCCCATCTCCACGGTGCCCAGGCCGCTCGCCACGGTCGACCTGGCCACGGGAGCCCCCGACGTCGCCATCAAGCAGCGGACCGACGTCTGCTCGGTCCCCGCCGGCGGGGTGGTGGGCGAGGCTGCCGTGGCCTTCGTCCTTGCCCAGGCGGTCCTTGAGAAGTTCGGGGGCGATTCGCTCCCCGAGACCACGCGGAACGTCCAGAGCTACCTGGCGACCCTTCCATGATCGTGTACCTCGTGGGCATGCCCGGGTCGGGCAAGTCGACCGTGGGGCCGGAGCTCGCCCGGCGGCTCGGCGTCCCCTTCGTCGAGCTCGACTCGGAGATCGAACGGGCCGCGGGAAAGTCCGTGTCGGAGATCTTCGTCGAGGACGGGGAGGCGCGGTTCCGCGAGCTGGAAGCCTCGGCCCTCACCGTGGCCGGGGCCCGCGACCCCTCGGTCGTCTCGTGCGGGGGCGGCGTGGTCCTGGAGCCGGCGAACCGGGTCACGCTCCGGGCCACCGGGGAGGTCGTGTTCCTGTCGGTCCCCCTGGACGTGCTGAAGCGTCGGGTGGAGCCCTCGGCCGACCGGCCGCTGATCCACGAGGAGGCCGACCTGGAGCGCCTGTTCCGGGACCGGGAGCGGCTCTACCGGGAGTTCGCCGCCCACGTGGTGGACGCGAGCGGCCCTCCCGAGGAGGTCGCCGAGCGCATCGAGAAGGAGCTCACCCGATGGTCCGGGTGACGGTGGCCGTCCCTGGCCGGCCGTACGAGGCGGTCATCGGCTCGGCTGTCCTGGAGGAGGCCGGGACGCACCTTCCGGGGCTGCCCGGCGCGGAGAAAGCATTCGTGGTGGCGGACCACCGGGTGGCCGGACTGTACCTGGACCTCCTGGCCGGAGGCCTCGCCACTCGGGGCCTGGGGGTCGTGCACCTCGGTGTCCCCGAGGGCGAGGAGGCCAAGTCGCTCCAGACGATGAACGCGCTCCAGCGCCAGCTGGCCATGCAGGAAGCCCACCGCGACGACCTGGTGGTGGGCCTGGGCGGCGGGGCCGTGGGCGACCTGGCGGGGTTCGTGGCGGCCACGTACATGCGGGGCGTCCCGTTCGTGGCCGTGCCCACCACACTCACCGCCCAGGTCGATGCGGCCATCGGCGGGAAGACCGCGGTGAACCTGCCGGAGGGCAAGAACCTGGTGGGCGCGTTCCATCAGCCGGCCGCGGTGCTGGCCGACGTCACCACGCTCGCCACGCTCGCCGAGCGTGAGTTCCGCTCGGGCCTGGCCGAGGTGGCGAAGTACGCGCTCACGCTGGACCCTCCGATGCTGGAGCTGCTGGAGGGGCGGCTCGACGTCGTGCTGGCTCGAGGCCCCGGCGTCATGGAGGATCTGGTGGCCCGGTGCGTCGTGGCCAAGGCCGGGGTGGTGGCGTCCGACGAGCGAGACGCGGGCGAGCGGCTGTTCCTGAATTACGGCCACACCCTGGGCCACGCCCTGGAACGGCTCGACGAGTTCGAAGGGCGATCCCACGGCGAGGCCATCGCGCTGGGGATGGTGTTCGCGGCCCGCCTGGCGGAGGCGCTGGAGGTGGCCCCCGCCGGCCTGGTGGCCCGTCACGTCCGGCTGCTGACCTCCCTCGGACTCGAGCCCGGCGGGGCCCTCCCGGAGGGCGAACGGATCCTTTCGGCCATGCGGATGGACAAGAAGTACCGGGGGGGGATCCGGTTCGTGCTCCTGGAAGACGTGGGACGGCCAACCGTCGTCGGGAGCATCCCGGAGCAAGTCGTGGCGACGACGCTGAAGGAGATGGGAGCGGCATGAAGGTGCTGTTCCTGTTCGGGCCCAACCTCGGCTCACTGGGAACGCGGGACCCCGGCCTGTACGGCACGCAGACCCTCGAGCAGATCATGGAGGAGCTGGAAGGCCGCTCCCGAGCCCTCGGCCACGAGGTCGAGTGGCGACAGTCCGACCACGCGGGCGACCTGGTGGGGTGGATGGGCGGGGCGGCGGGGGAGGGATTCGGGGCCGTCGTGGTCAACCCGGGGGCCCTGTCCCACTATTCGTACGCGCTCCGAGACGCCGTGGAAGCATGCGGCGCACCGGTCATCGAGGTCCACATGACGAACATCTACGCGCGCGAGGAGTTCCGGCGGCATTCCGTGATCGCGCCGGTCTGCCGGGTGACGATCGCCGGAGCGGGAGCCGGCGGTTACCACTTGGCGCTGGAGGCCCTGGCGTGGATCATGGCCTGAGACGGAAGCGGCTGGCGGCGCGACTGCCCGAGCTCGGGATCGACGCGCTGCTCGTCACTCGGTTGCCGAACGTCCGCTACCTCACCGGGTTCACCGGCTCGAACGGCCAGGTCGTGGTGACCGCGAACGACGCGGCGTTCTTCACCGACGGCCGGTACACCGAGCAGGCCCGCCGCGAGGTCCCCGACGCGGAGCGCGTTACCTACCTGGACGGCTTCCCCCAGGTGCTGCCGGAGGCGTGCGCCAGGCTGCGGGTGGCGCGGCTCGGGTTCGAGGCCGGCGGCGTCACCTACCGGTTCCACCAGGAGCTCGGGGAGCGGCTGACCGGCGTCGAGCTGGTGCCGGTGGGCGAGGAGGTCGAGCGCCTGCGGTGGGTGAAGGATCCCGAGGAGCTCCGGCTGCTGGACCGGGCCCAAGAGGTCACCGACGAAGCGTTCACGGCCGGCCTGGGGATGCTTCGGGAGGGCGTGACCGAGCGGGAGCTGTCCTTCGAGCTGGACGTCGAGATGCGTCGCCTGGGGGCCGACGGTCCGGCCTTCGAGACCATCGTGGCCTTCGGCGAGAACGCGGCGGAGCCTCATCACGAGCCCGTGGGCCGGCCGATCCGTCCGGGCGACGTGGTGAAGATGGACTTCGGGGCCCTGGTGGAGGGCTACCACGCCGACATGACCCGGACCGTGGCGTTCGGGGAGCCCCCGGCCGCGCTGAGGGACGTCCACGACCTGGTCCTTCGAGCTCAGCGAGCCGGGATCGACGCCGTGCGGGGCGGCGCTGCGGCCGCGGACGTGGACCGGGCAGCCCGCGAGGTGATCGAGGAGGCGGGGCACGGGGGTGCCTTCCCCCACGGGCTGGGACACGGCGTGGGCCTCGAGATCCACGAAGGGCCGCGCCTCCGCCGTGGGACCGAGGAGGTCGTGCCGGCGGGCGCCGTGGTCACCGTGGAGCCGGGCGTGTACATCCCGGGGCTGGGCGGCGTGCGCATCGAGGACATGGTCGAGGTGACGGAGGGTGGCGGCCGGCCCCTCCCCCGGTCGGCCAGGGAGCTCATCGTGGTGTGATGACGGCCGCGGCCCGCCCCTAGACTGGGTCGCCCCGGATCGCTGGCGAAGGAGCACCGGTGAGCGTTTCCACCAATGACCTGAAGAACGGGATGACGCTCGACCTCGACGGAACGCTGTTCCAAGTGGTCGAGTTCCAACACGTGAAGCCGGGCAAGGGCGGCGCTTTCGTGCGGACCAAGCTCCGAAACGTGAAGACCGGGGCGGTGGTGGAGCGGACCTTCAACGCCGGCGTGAAGGTCGGCCTGGCCATCGTGGAGCGCAAGGACATGCAGTACCTGTACCGCGACGGCGACGCCTTCATGTTCATGGACATGGAGACGTACGAGCAGATCGGAGTGCCCTCGAACGTCGTGGGTGCCATGGCGGGCTTCCTGGTCGAGGGGAGCACGGCCTCGGTCGCCATGTATGAGGGGACCCCCATCGCCGTCGAGTTGCCGGCCTCGGTGGTGCTGACCGTGACCGAGACCCAGGGCGCGGTGCGGGGCGACACCCGCACGAACGTGATGAAGCCGGCGACCTTGAACACCGGCCACGTGGTTCAGGTACCACTGTTCGTCGGGGAGGGCGAGAAGGTCAAGGTCGATACCCGCACCGGCAACTACATCGAGCGGGTGAAGTGAGCGGCCGTGACCTGGCGGAGGCAGGCCCGGCGCCAGGCCCTCGACATCCTGTTCCAGGCCGACGTGACGGGCCAGGACCCTCGGTCGGTGATGGAGGAGTGGGAGGTGGCCGGCCGGGATGTCCCGCGGTTCGCCCGGGAGCTGGTTCAGGGGACGGCCGGGCACCGGGCCGAGATCGACGCCCTGCTCGGGCAGTACGCGGAGGGGTGGACCGTCGAGCGGATGGCGGCCCTGGACCGAACCATCCTTCGGATCGCCTGCTTCGAGTTGCTCCACCGGACGGACACCCCGACGGCCGTGGCCATCGACGAGGCGGTCGAGGCGGCGAAGGAGCTGTCCACGGAGGACTCCGGCCGGTTCGTGAACGGCATCCTGGGCCGGATCGCCAGGGAGGCGGTGGACGGTTCGGTCCAGGCTCCGGGAACCGATCCCGTCTAGCCACCACCGACCGCGACCGGGCTCGGGCTCGGGACCGCGACCGGGCTCGGTTCGAGCTTCCCGCTGGTCGGCACCCTCGGGACGTCGCGACGTGGGGCGGGGACGGAGCTGGCTCGTGGGGCGCTCTGCAGCGAGTCCGCCACCCCCGCGACCTCCACGACGTAGTACTGGAACGGCTCATCGCCGATCTCGGAGGTCGTCGTCATCGCGAGGAGCTCGTGGTTCGAGGGATCGACGAATAGCCGTTCGATCAGCTCGCCGCCCCAGTTGCCGAACGAGATTACGATCGCGGGCCGACCCACGGGATCCATGCCGTCGGTCGTGACATGAGCGCCCTGCAATCCAGCTGCCACGTCGAGGAGCGCTGTGCGAACCGTGGGCGTCACGTGCGGGTCCTGGAGCAGGTCCGTGATGGCCCGCCACATCCGTCCGTCCTGCGGTGCGCCGTCCGGCGGGGGAGTGACGAGCGGAGCCGGAGACTCGCCGTCGGGCTGGCTGCGGGCGAGGAGGAAATCGCTCAGCTCTTCCGTACCTGTGGGGAAGCCCGACACGTCGATCCCGTTCGGGTTCGGGAACTCCCCGGGCCCGAACTGCCCCTCGTCGATCCCATAGTTCTTCACCGCGTCGGCCGCGATCCGGCCGGAGCTGTCCTCACCCGACCACCAGAGCGCAGCTGCGAGTTCGACATCGTATCCCCCGCAGTAGGGCTCCTGCCCCACCGGACAGCCGCCCACCAGGTGAACGCGCTGGTAGTAGTACTGCCCTGCCCCCGCAACGAGCGGCGGCTGCGTCGCCGGCGGCAGGTGGGTGGACGTGGAGGTCCCCTCCACGCCCCCGCTCCCCGGGCGCGTCGCCGAGCGCTCGCGGAGCGCGAACAACGTGCCGCCGAGCACGAGCATCGCCAGGACCAGGCCGATGGTTGCGGCCTCGATCCGCTTCGCGCGGTGACGCCGGTCACGACGGCGTCCGAGTTCGAGGAAGGTGAAGCCGGGTTCGGGGGCGTGGTCCGTCGCCCTTTCTAGTTGGTCGTGAAGGTCAGTCATCTCGTTCTCCCATCCGTTCGCGGAGCACGGCCCGGGCCCGGCCCGCGAGCACACGAACCGTTGACGCGCGGACACCCATGGCCCGTCCGGCCTCCTCTGAGGTCATCTGGAGCAGATCGGTCATGACGAGTGCCGAGCGCTGTGAGGGCGTGAGGCTGCTGAGCGCCCGCACGACCCCATCTCGCTCCTCGACGGCACGGAACGTCTCGTCAGTAGGGACCAGGTGCACGGCACGCTTGACGGCGAGCAGCGCCCTGCGGCGCCGGTTCCGGAACAGGTTCATGGCCGTCCGGTACAGATATCCGGCTGGGTCCTCGATCTCCCGGACCCGGTCCCAGCGTTCCCAGACCTTCAGGAAAGCGTCCTGCGTGAGCTCCTCGGCCTCATGACGATCCCGTGTCACCAGCCATAGCGCCTTGAACAGTCCGGCTCGGTGCTGGGCGAACAAGCTCTCGAAGTCGACCGGCGTGGGCGGGGATGAGGTTCCGAGGTCGGTCCCGGGCTGGATGCCGCGCTTCATGCCGCGTCATGAACACGCGGCGGAGGTGTTCTGTTTACACAGTTGAGGAATCGTCCCCCCCGGTACTGGTTGGAGGCATCGGCGAAGGGGCCGGAGCTACTCGGAGGGGTTCTCGGCCTTGTCCTCGGACGGGGTCCCCGCCGCCGGTTCGGAAGACGCCGCCTCGTCGGCGTCGGCGGTGCCGTCCTTCATCCCCCTCTTGAACTCGCTGCTCGAGCGGCCGAGCGACCGGGCGAGCTCGGGGAGCTTCTTCGCCCCGAACAGCAACACGATCACCGCGAGGACGACGATCCACTCAGGTCCGAAGCTTGGCATTGCGTCCGCCTTCCCGGTCGTGACCTCCCTAGTGTAGGCCCTGGAGGTCCCGAGTGCCCCCCCGCGCGGGCCTCAGCCCTGGTAGGGGGGCGGCGGCCCGGAGTGCGGAGCCGTCCCGCCCGCGGGCCGGCCGATGGCCAGGTAGATGACCGCCCCGCCCGACGATCCCCATGAGCGCGAGACGAGCACCCACACCAGCTTGTTTCCGGTCCGGGACATCGAGTCCTCGGGCACCTGGAGCGCGTCGACGAGGGCCCAGATCCACAGCACGAGAAGCCCCAGGGCCAACAGGCCGAACGGGATGAAGAAGAGCTCCGGACTGAAATCCACGTGGCCTCCGGCGGATGCGGCCTCCAGCCTGTATCCTAGGGGCGGAACTTCCCCTTTAAGTCCGGTCCCGTGAGGCCGGGAAGGGAGCCAGAGGATGCTGTTCGAAAAGTGCGCCCAGCCGCCGCCGCGGTTGGGCGTTCGTTCATGCGGGGGGTTCGGGGGGGTAGCTCGCCCCGAGCGGTGCGCGCCCGCGGTGATCCAGCGAGCGGACCGCCCGAGCAGATGAAGTCCGGGCGCCTCCTGGATGCCGGCGAGATCCGCCGAGCGGTGACCCGGATCGCCCACGAGATCCTGGAGCGGAACAAGGGCGCCGGGGGCCTGGTCCTCGTGGGGATCTCCGCCCGGGGTGACGATCTGGCCCGCCGCCTGGCCGTCGAGATCGAGCGGATCGAGGGCGCCAAGCTCTCCGTCGGGGTCCTGGACATCACCTTCTACCGGGACGACATCGGCATGCGGGCCGAGGCCCCCGAGGTCCACGAGACCCGCATCGACTTCGACATCACGGGCAAGACCGTCGTCCTGGTGGACGACGTCCTGTTCACGGGACGAACGATCCGGGCCGCCATGGACGCGCTGGTCGATTTCGGCCGGCCCATCTCCATGCTGCTGGCCGTGCTGGTGGACCGGGGCCACCGAGAGCTGCCGATCAGGGCCGACTTCGTGGGGAAGAACGTGCCCACACGCAAGGACGAGTCCGTCCGCGTCGCGCTGGAGGAGGTGGACGGCGAGGACGCCGTGTACGTGGAGGAGCCGGGGCCAGGCGCAGAGCGCCGGGTGGGCCGGGAGAAGAACGAATGAGGAGAGGAACATGAACAAGCACCTGTTGTCGATCAACGACGTGTCCGCGGAGGACGTCGTGCGGATCCTGGACACCGCGGAGTCCTTCCGGGAGGTCGGGACCAGGGTCATCAAGAAGGTCCCGGCGCTTCGGGGCCGCACCGTGGTGAACCTGTTCTACGAGAACTCGACCCGCACGCGGATCTCGTTCGAGCTTGCGGCCAAGCGCCTGTCGGCCGACGTGATCAACTTCTCGACCAGCGGCTCCTCGGTGGCCAAGGGGGAGAGCCTGAAGGACACGGCCCTCACGCTCCAGGCCATGGGGGCCGACGCCATCGTGATCCGGCATTCCTCATCGGGTTCGCCGTACACGCTGACGAAGTGGGTGCGAGGGAGCGTGCTGAACGCCGGGGACGGGACCCACGAGCACCCCACACAGGCCCTCCTCGACCTGTACACGATCCGGGAGAAGGTGGGGCGGTTCGAGGGGCTACGGGCCGCCATCGTCGGCGACGTGCTCCACTCTCGCGTGGCCCGGTCACTGTCCTTCGGCCTGGTGAAGATGGGCGCCGACGTCACGCTGGTCGGGCCGCCCACGCTGATCCCGCCGGACGCCCCGGCCTGGGGGGTGCAGGTCTCCCACGACATCGACGGCGTACTGCCGAAGCTCGACGTGTGCTACATGCTGCGGGTCCAGCGCGAGCGGCAGCGCCAGCAGTACTTCCCGAGCGTCCGCGAGTACTCGCGGCTGTTCGGGCTGACCCGGGAGCGGGTGGGGATGCTGCCCGAGGGCTGCCTGATCATGCACCCCGGCCCCATGAACCGGGGCGTGGAGATCGAATCCGACGTGGCGGACCTGCCTCAGGCCGTCATCGAGGAGCAAGTCACGAACGGGATCGCGGTCCGGATGTCCCTGCTGTACCTGATGCTCGGCGGGAGCAGTGAGAGGTCGGGCGATGAGTGAGCGGACGCTCTTCCGGGGGGCCCGGGTCGTTGACCCCGCCTCCGGCCGAGACGGCGTGGCCGACGTCTTGGTCTCAGACGGCGCGATCGCGGCGGTGGGGGAGGAGGCCCCGTCGAGGGGAGCGTCGGTGTTCGGGTGCGAGGGGCTGATCTTGGCCCCGGGGCTGGTCGACCTTCACGCGCACCTGCGCGAACCCGGCCGGGAGGACAAGGAGACCGTGGAGACGGGCTCGCGGGCCGCGGCGGTGGGCGGGTACACCGCGGTGGCCGCCATGGCCAACACCGACCCGGTGGCCGACAACACCGCGGTGATCGAGGAGGTGCGTTCGCTCGCGGCTCGGGCCGGGTTGTGCGACGTGCTCCCGGTGGGGGCCATCACGAAGGACCTGGCCGGCGAGGAGATGGCGGAGCTCGGTGAGATGGCGCATGCCGGCGTCCGCATCTTCAGCGACGACGGTCGCTGCGTGTCCACGTCACGGGTGCTGCGCAACGCCCTCCGGTACGCGAGGGCCTTCGACGTGGTCATCGCCGAGCACTGCGAGGACGCCTCGCTCGCGGAAGGCGCGCAGATGCACGAGGGGCTCCATTCCCACACGCTGGGGCTGGCCGGCGCGCCACCCGAGGCCGAGGAGATCATCGTGTTCCGCGATCTCTCGCTGGCCCGGGAGACCGGCGGGCGGCTGCACCTTTGCCATCTCTCCGCGGCGGGATCCGTGGAGCTGGTTCGCCGGGCCAAGGCCGCCGGGGTCCGCGTCACGGCCGAGGTGACGCCACATCACCTGGTCTTCACCGCCGAGGACCTCGTCACCTACGACACGAACTACAAGGTGAACCCGCCTCTTCGGACCCAAGAGGATCGGGAGGCCCTCCGGGCCGCTGTGGCCGACGGGACCATCGACGCCATCGCCACCGACCACGCGCCCCACGCCGTCGAGGAGAAGGAGGCCGAGTTCGACCAGTCGCCGCCGGGGACCATCGGGCTGGAGACCGCCCTCGCTGCGGTGCTCACGCACCTGGTGGAGCCGGGCATCCTGTCGCTCCCGCGCGCGATCGAAGCCATGTCGACGGCGCCGGCCCGGATCCTCGGACCGGCCGGGCAGGGCGGGCCCATCGAGCCCGGCCGCCCGGCCAACCTGGTGGTGTTCGACCCGGCCATGGCCTGGGTGGTGGAGCCGCCGTTCGCCTCGAAGAGCCGGAACTCGGCGTTTCTGGGGACGACGCTCCGCGGCAAGGTGATCCACACGATGTACCGCGGCGACCTGGTCGTGGCGGACCGGAAAGCTCAGCGATGAGCGGGCCCGACGCGCTCCTCGCGCTCGAGGACGGCACGCTTTTCCGGGGTCGGGGCTTCGGCGCCTGGGGGGAGGCGTTCGGCGAGGCGGTGTTCAACACGGCCATGTCGGGCTATCAGGAGGTCCTGACCGACCCTTCCTACGCCGGGCAGATCGTGGCCATGACCTCCCCGCACCAGGGGAACTACGGGACGAACCGCGAGGAGGCCGAGTCGGGGAGGGTCCAGGTGGCCGCTTTCGCCGTTCGCGAGGCGACTCGGCGGCCGTCGAGCCGGCGCGCGGAGCGGTCCCTGGCCCAGGAGCTCGAGGCGGCCGGGGTCGTGGGGATCGAGGGGATCGACACCCGGCGGCTCACCCTTCGCCTCCGGGAGCGCGGCGTGATGCGCAGTGGGGTGTCCACCGAGGATCTGGATCCCGGTTCCCTGGTCGCGCGGGTCCGGGAGCGACCCGGCATGGAGGGCGCCGACCTGGCCCGGACGGTGAGCACCGGCGAACCCTACGATGCGTGCGACGTGGTGGGGCCGGCGGATCCCTCGCACGGTCGCGTGTTCCGGGTGGCCGCCTATGACTTCGGGATGAAGCGCAACATCCTGAGGCTGCTCGCCGCGGCGGGTTGCGGGGTAACGGTCTGGCCCGCCCGGACGCCCCCGACCACCATCCTGGCGGGGGGGTTCGACGGCGTGTTCTTGTCGAACGGCCCCGGCGACCCCGCGGCGACGGGTTACGGTGTCGAAGCGGCCAGGGAACTGGTCGGGAGGGTGCCCGTGTTCGGCATCTGTCTCGGTCACCAGTTGCTTGGGCTAGCGCTCGGCGGCCGGACGTACAAGATGAAGTTCGGGCATCGCGGCGCGAACCAACCGGTGAAGAACCTTCGAACCGGCCACGTGGAGGTCACGTCACACAACCACGGCTTCGCGGTGGACCCGGGGGGTTGGCAGCCGATTGGGGCCCGGCCCTCCCAGGTGACTACGGACTTCGGAGCCGTCGAGCTGACGCACTGGAACCTGAACGATGGAACTCTCGAGGGCTTCCGCTGTCTGGACGTGCCCGCGTTCGGGATTCAGTACCACCCCGAAGCGGCGCCGGGCCCGCATGACTCGCGCTACCTCTTCGACGACTTCCGCGCGTCGATGGGGTCCTGATGCCGAGGCGGAACGACATCCACCGGATCCTGGTGATCGGGTCGGGCCCCATCGTGATCGGCCAGGCCTGCGAGTTCGACTACTCGGGAGCCCAGGCGTGCAAGGTCCTCCGGCGTGACGGGTACCACGTGTCGCTGGTGAACTCGAACCCGGCGACGATCATGACGGACCCGGAGTTCGCCGACGCCACGTACATCGAGCCGCTCACCCCCGAGTCGGTCCTCGCCGTCCTGGAGCGAGAGCGCCCCGACGCCCTCCTCCCGACGCTCGGGGGGCAGACCGGACTGAACGTGGCGGTCGGGCTGGGTGACTCGGGCGACCTCGACCGCCTGGGGATCCGGCTGATCGGTGCCGGCCTCGGGGCCATCCACCGGGCCGAGGACCGGAGCGGGTTCCACCGGGCCATGGCCCGGGCGGGCCTGCCGGTGCCACGCTCCGGGACGGCGCGCACTGTGGAGGAGGCGCTCGGGGTGGCGGAAGCGATCGGGTATCCGGTGATCGTTCGGCCCTCGTTCATGCTCGGGGGCGGGGGAAGCGGGTTCGCCGCCGAGCCCGGCTCGCTCGAGGACCTGTCCGCGCGCAGCCTGGCGTCGAGCCCGGCAACCGAGATCCTGGTGGAGGAGTCGGTGGCCGGATGGAAGGAGTTCGAGCTCGAGGTGATGCGCGACGGGGCCGACAACGCCGTGGTCATCTGCTCCATCGAGAACGTCGATCCCATGGGGGTGCACACGGGCGACTCGATCACCGTGGCGCCGCAGCAGACGCTGAGCGACCGCGAATACCAGCAGATGCGCGACTTCGCCCTCGCGTGCATCCGCGCGATCGGGGTCGAGACCGGGGGATCGAACATCCAGTTCGCGGTGAACCCCCGCGACGGACGCGTGGTGTTGATCGAGATGAACCCCCGGGTCTCGCGGTCCTCGGCGCTGGCGTCGAAGGCGACGGGATTCCCCATCGCGAAGATCGCGGCCCTGCTGGCAGTGGGGTACCGGCTCGACGAGATCACGAACGACATCACGGGCAAGACCGCGGCGGCCTTCGAGCCGACCCTCGACTACGTCGCGGTGAAGGTCCCGCGGTTCGCCTTCGAGAAGTTCTCCCAGGCCGACCCCACGCTCACCTCCGTCATGAAGTCGGTCGGCGAGGTCATGGCGATCGGCCGAACCTTCAAGGAAGCCCTGGGGAAGGCGTGGAGGTCACTGGAGCGGCCGGGCTTCGATCTCGGATGGGCCGACCCCGGCCCTTCGGTCCTGGACGAGCTCGGCGTGGCGACCGAGCATCGTCTTCATCTGGTTCAGGCGGCGCTCGGGGCCGGGCACTCCCTCGATGAGGTCGCCGAAGCGTCGGGGATCGATCCGTGGTTCGTCGACCAGATCTCGCAGGTGGTCGAGGAGAGCTTTGCGCTGCAAGGGCTTCCGATCGGCTCGGTCCCGGCTGAGCAGCTGCTCCAGGCCAAGCGCGCCGGGCTCTCGGACGCGCGCATCGCCGGCCTCACCGGTGCGACCGAGACCGAGGTCCGCCGCCGGCGAGCCTCGCTGGGGGTGGAACCGGTGTTCAAGACCGTGGACACCTGTGGTGGAGAGTTCCCCGCGCTCACGCCGTACCACTACTCGACGTACGAGGACGAGACGGAGGTCCGGCCGGCGGACCGCCCAAGGGTGGTGATCCTCGGCGCCGGCCCGAACCGGATCGGGCAGGGGATCGAGTTCGACTACGCATGCGTGCACGCCGCGTACGCGTTGCGCGAGGCCGGGTACGAGGCCGTGATGGTGAACAGCAACCCCGAGACCGTCTCGACCGACTACGACACGAGCAACCGGCTGTACTTCGAGCCGCTGTCGGCAGAGGACGTCCTTCCCGTGTGCCGGGCGGAACGTCCCGTGGGGGTCATCGTCCAGCTCGGAGGGCAGACCCCGCTGAAGCTCGCGCGCACGCTGGAGGCCGAGGGATTCGCCGTGCTCGGGACGAGGCCCGACGCCATCGACATCGCCGAGGACCGGGGGAAGTTCGCGGCGCTGTGCGAGGAGATGGGACTCCCGGCACCCCCCCACGGCGAGGCGAACGACCCGGAGGAGGCTCGTCGGGTGGCGTCCCGCATCGGCTACCCGGTGGTGGTGCGGCCCTCGTACGTGCTCGGGGGGCGGGCCATGGAGATCGTCTACAGCGAGGACGAGCTGGAGCGGTTCGTACGGACGGCGGCCGACGCCTCGCCGGATCACCCCGTGCTGATCGACCGGTTCCTGGAGGGTGCGATCGAGGTCGACGTCGACGCCGTGTCCGACGGGACCGACGTGTGCGTCGGCGCCGTGATGGAGCACATCGAGGAGGCCGGCGTGCACTCCGGGGATTCCTCGTGCGCCATCCCCCCGCCGACCCTGTCCGATGAGGAGCTCGACGAAGTCGAACGCATCACGGGGCTGCTCGCCCTTCGCCTGGGCGTTCGAGGCTTCCTGAACCTCCAGCTCGCGGTGAAGGACGAGCGGATCTGGGTATTGGAGGCCAATCCCCGGGCCTCCCGGACCGTGCCGTTCGTGTCCAAGGCCACCGGCGTCCCCCTGGCCAAGGTGGCCGCGATGGTCCTGGTCGGCCGGCAGCTCGCGGAGCTCGTCGACGAGGGGGTCATCCCGGCCGACCCGCGGCACTACCGGCACCTGCCGTACACGTCGGTGAAGGCCGCCGTCCTTCCGTTCGCGCGGTTCCCCGGAGTCGATACCGTGCTGGGGCCCGAGATGAGGTCGACGGGCGAGGTGATGGGGGTGGATCGGGACTCGGGCGCGGCCCTGGCCAAGGCCCTGGTGGCCGGGGGGACGGCGCTTCCCCGCGAGGGAACCGTCTTCGTGTCGGTGGCGAACCGGGACAAGCGGGCCATCCTGTACCCGGCGAAGCGGCTGCTCGACATGGGGTTTCACCTGCTCGCGACCAAGGGGACGGCCGGCGTGCTGGAGCGGGCGGGCGTCCCGGTCACGCGGGTGGGCAAGGTGTCGGAGGGCGGGTCGAACGTCGCGGACCTCATCCGGCGGGGAGAGGTGGACCTGGTCATCAACACGCCCTTCGGCCGGGCTCCCCGGACCGACGGGTACTACATCCGGACGGCGGCCGCGGCAGCGGGGATCCCCTGCATCACGACCCTCCCGGGGGTGCTCGCCGCCATCCGGGGGATCGAGGCGCTCCGGGCCGGACCGGCCGAGCCGCTCTCGTTGCAGGAGTACCACGGGCTGGCCCGCGCGGCCCTCCCGCTCCAGGCCCAGCTCGGCCCCGCTGCGGGAGTCGTGCGGTGAGGCGGGTCCGGGCCGAGATCTTGAACACCCGCAAGCTCGGCGCGTACCACTCGCTCACGCTGGTGGCCCCCGAGATCGCGGACCGGGCGACGCCCGGCCAGTTCATCTCCGTGGCCATGCCCGACGACCGGCAGTTCATCCTCCGCCGTCACTTCTGGATCCACCAGGCATCCCGCCGCGGGGGTTGGGCCGGCACGTTGGAGTTCGCGTTCGATCCGCACGGCCCCGGCACCGAGTGGCTCGCGGAGGCCAGGGCGCATCAGTTCCTCGACGTCATCGGCCCGTTGGGGAAGGCCTTCGCGTACCCTCGGAACCTGAACAACTGCCTGCTGGTGTCGGAGGGGTACGGCGCCGCTCCCATCCTGTTCCTCGGTCAGGAGCTCCGGGCCCGGGGCAGGCGGGTCGACCTGGTGCTCGGGGCGGCCAGCGAGGACCGCGTGTTCAAGCCGATCGAGGCCAAGCGCCTCGCCCAGACCATCGTCATCGTCACGGCGGACGGCACCATGGGGGAGCGGGCCGGCGCGGTGGACGTGCTGCCCGAGGTGGCACAGGCCACCGGGACCCAGGTCATCTACGCGGCGGGACCGAGGCGCATGCTGCGCGCGGTGGCCGAGTTCTGCATCGAGCGGCGGATCCCCGCGCAGGTGGCGCTGGAGGAGGAGATGGGCTGCGGCCTCGGCGTGTGCCTCACCTGCGCGGTGCCGGTGATCCGAAAGGACGGGTCCGGGTACGACAACCTCCGCGCGTGCGCCGATGGGCCCGTGTTCAACGCGGCCCGTGTGTTCTGGGATCGGTGGATGGGCGGGGAGACCGGGGCGGTCCACACGCCCCCCGAGGGCTTCGCGGTCGTGGGCCCGTGGCCGGAGTGAAGCAGAACCTCGCCGTGGACCTCGACGGGGTGCGTTTCCCCCTTCCGGTGCTGGCCGCCTCGGGCTGCTTCGCAACCGGCCGGGAGCTCGGGGGGCTCACCGACATCCGCAAGCTGGGCGGGGTGATCACCGGGAGCTTGACGTTCGAGGCATCGAGGGGTTGGCCCACGCCCCGGGTGACCGAGAGCCCGTGCGGCGTCGTGACGGCCGTGGGGAACCAGAACCCGGGCGTACGGGAGTTCGTGGCCGAGGACCTGCCGCGCTTGGCCAAGACGGGGATCCCCGTGGTGGCCTCGGTGACCGGCACCACCCTTCAGGAGTACATCCGAGTGGCCAGCATCCTCCGGGACGAGCCCGGGATCTCGGCGGTCGAGGTGCACCTGTCCGGTCCCGACCGGGAGAGCCGGGGGCTCCCCTTCTACGCCCGGATCGACCGGATGGGAGAGGTCGTGGGGGCGATCTCCCGGCTGTCCCCGGTCCCGGTGTTCGCCAAGCTCCCGGCCCTGCTGCCGGACGTCGTGCCGGCGGCTCGGGCCTGCGTGCGGGCCGGGGCCCATGGGGTCTCGCTGATCGACGCCATCCCGGCCATGGTGGTGGACGTGCGCCGCCTCCGGCCCCGGCTGGGGGCCGTGATCGGCGGGCTCTCCGGCCCGGCCATCCGCCCCATCGCGGTGGCGGCCGTGTTCCGGGTGGCGCAGGCTCTGCCCCAGGTCCCGATCATGGGCGTCGGAGGGATCGCCTCGGCCGACGACGCCGTGGAGTTCCTTCTGGCCGGGGCGTGGGCGGTCCAGGTGGGAACGGCCATGCTGGTGAACCCGTCGGCGCCCGCCGAGATCGCCGAGGGCATCGCCGGCTACCTGAAGTCGAAGGGGCTGGCCTCGCCGGGGGACCTCCGGGGCCGGCTTCGACTGTCGGAGGCGGAGGGGATGGGGGGGGAGTGATCCCCCGCCCCGCCAACCCGCTGATCGTGGCGGTGGACGTGTCCGACCTCGACCGGGCGGAGGTCCTGGCCCGGGCCGTCGGCGGCGAGGCCGGGCTCCTGAAGGTCGGGCTCGAGCTGTTCTCGGCCCACGGGCCGGCATCGGTCCTTCGCCTCCGCTCCGCCTCGCCGATCTTCCTGGACCTGAAGCTGCACGACATCCCGAACACGGTGGAACGGGCAGCCCGCAACTGCGCTCGCCTCGGCGTGGCCATGTTCACCGTTCACGCCCTCGGCGGCGAGGCCATGGTGCATGCGGCCGTGCGCGGTGCGGCGCAAGGCGCCGAGGAGTCCGGGCACCCGATGGCTGCGGTGGTCGCGGTGACCGTTCTGTCCAGCCTGTCCGGGGAGTCGCTGGCGTCCCCCGCGTCGCTGGCCTTCGAGGCCCGCGCGGCCGGGGCGGAAGGGGCGGTGGTGTCCGGCGAGGACGTCGCCGTGGTCCGCGAGGTGATGGGCGAGGAGTTCTGTCTGGTGGTCCCGGGGATCCGGCCGGCCGGCTCGAACGGTCACGACCAGGCCCGCGTCCTCACGCCGGAAGAGGCCATGGAAGAAGGCGCGGACTATCTGGTGGTGGGCCGCCCCGTCACCGAGGCCCCGGACCCGGCGGGGGCGGCGCGCACCATCCTGGCCGCGATCCGCTGACGCGGCGGCCGACGAACCGGACATCGACGAAACCGCAGGTCGCGCGGTTGGCCCGCGTTGCCCCGCCACGGAGGGCGTGTCTATACTCGCGGGGTTTCCGTCCCCCATCGAGCAAAGGAGCGTCGTCATGCCGCTACCCGTCCTGACCGAGGAACAGCGCAGGCAGGCCCTGGAGAAGGCCGCGGAGGCGAGGAGGAAGCGCGCCGAGCTCAAGGGCCAGCTGAAGTCGGGGAAGCTCACCTTGAGGGACGTGCTGTCCAGGCTGGACGACACCGTGGGCAAGATGAAGGTGTCCACCGTCCTCGAGTCCCTGCCCGGCGTGGGGAAGGTCCGGGCAAGGAAGATCATGGAGAAGCTGGACATCTCGGCCAGCCGGAGGATCCGCGGGCTCGGCGCGAAGCAGCGGGACGCCCTCCTCGGCGAGTTCGCCAAGAAGTAACTCGCCCTGGTCAGGCGGGGAACCCTCTTCGTCGTCTCCGGCCCTTCGGGGGTCGGGAAGGGGACCGTCGTGAGGCGGCTCTTGAAGCGGCGTCCAGACCTCACGCTGTCGGTCTCCGCCACCACCCGTCCACGCCGTCCCTCCGAGCAGGACGGGGTCCACTACTCGTTCCTGTCCAAGCAGGAGTTCGACCAGCTCGTGGGGGGCGATGCGCTGCTCGAGTGGGCCGATTTGTTCGGCAGCCGCTACGGCACGCCGGCGGCGCCGGTGGACAGGGCCCTCGCGGAGGGTAGGGACGTGATCCTGGAGATCGACGTCCAGGGTGCCGGCCTGGTGAAGGAACGGGTGCGCGAGGCCGTCCTGATCTTCCTGGTGCCGCCGTCCATGGAAGAGCTCGAACGGCGCCTCCGAGCCCGGGGGACCGAGGACGAGGAGCGGCTCGCCGCGCGACTTGCCACGGCGGGCTGGGAGTTGGAGCAGCGCCCCTTGTTCGACCACGTGGTCGTGAACGACGACGTCGACGAGGCAACGGCCCAGGTCGAGGCTATAATCGATGCGTCCCGGCCTCCGACCGCTCCGACAGAGGGACGTGACCCATGATCGAACCGAAGATCGACGACCTCCTGGCGCAGGTCGATTCCAAGTACACGCTGGTGATACTGGCGGCCAAACGGGCCCGGGAGATCAACTCCTACTACAACCAGCTGGGAGAGGGGCGCGGCGAGTTCGTCCCGCCCCTCATCGAGACGGGCGGCCTCACGAACAAGCCCCTGTCCATCGCCCTGGAGGAGATCTCCGACGGCAAGATCCAGGCCGAGCGCCCCGACGGGGTCGGGATCAAGTAACCGGGTCCCTGGGGGCGTTCGCCCGGGGACCATGGAGGCCAGCAGGTGCCAGGGAGCGAAGCCCCCGCCGTAAGAGGCCGCCGGGTCCTGCTCGGCGTCACGGGCGGCGTCGCCGCCTACAAGGCCTGCATCCTGACCCGTCTGCTGGCCCAGGCTGGGGCCACGATCCAGGTGGTGATGACCGCCTCCGCCACTCGCTTCGTGGGCCCGGACACGTTCGCCGCGCTCTCCGGCCGGCCGTGCTACACCGATCTGTGGGAGGAGCCCGGAACCGTCCTTCACGTCAAGCTGGCGCACGAAGCCGACGTCGTCGTGGTCGCGCCGGCCACCGCCAACGTCATCGCGAAGCTCGCGTCCGGCATCGCCGACGACCTGCTCACCTCCACCCTGCTCGAAGCGACGTGCCCGGTCGTGCTGGCGCCGGCCATGCACACGGGCATGTGGGAGCACCCCGCGACCCGGATGAACGTCCGGACCCTGGAGGAGCGGGGGGCCCGGGTGGTGGGCCCGGCCGTGGGGTCGCTGGCCGCGGGGGACGAGGGCTTGGGACGGCTGGCCGAGCCCGAGGACATCCTCGCCGCGGTGGATGACGTGGTTGCCCGGGGGCGGGATCTCGCCGGGCGGCGCGTCGTGGTCACGGCCGGTCCTACCTGGGAGCCGCTCGACCCCGTCCGGTTCGTGGGAAACCGCTCGACCGGGAAGATGGGGTTCGCGGTGGCCCGGGAGGCCTTCGCCCGGGGGGCCGACGTGACCCTCGTGGTGGGCCCGGGGACGGTGGAGCCACCAGATGGCCCCCACGTCGTCCGCGTGAACACGGCGGAGGAGATGTGCGCGGCCGTGCTGGAGGCGGCCCCGGACGCCGAGGCCGTGGTGATGGCCGCGGCGGTGGCCGACTTCCGGCCCAAGGAGGTTTCGGCGACGAAGCTGAAGAGGGAGGGCGGCCCGCCCGACCTGGTCCTGATGCCCACCCCCGACGTCCTGCGAGAGCTTGGCGAGCTCGGGGGTGACCGGGTGCTGGTCGGCTTCGCCGCGGAGACCGAGGACCTGGAAGCCGCGGGCAGGGCGAAGCTCCGGGCCAAGGGCCTTGACCTCATCGTGGTGAACGAGGTGGGCCGGGAGGGCACCGGGTTCGGCTCCGAGACGAACCACGCGGCGATCCTGTCCCGCCACGGCGACGACGAGCCGCTTCGGTCCTGGACCAAGGGCGAGCTCGCCTCGGCCATCTGCGACCGCCTGGCCAAGCTCCTGGCCCGGTAGACGGGTCCGTCGGCCCCGGCCGGTATACTCCGGCGCTGTATGCGGAAGGGCTACCTGTTCTCCTCCGAGTCGGTCACCGAAGGACACCCCGACAAGCTCGCCGACCAGATCTCCGACGCGGTCCTCGACGCCATCATCGACGTCGATCCCGAGGGCCGGGTGGCGTGCGAGACATTGGTGACGACCGGGATCGTCATGGTGGCCGGCGAGATCACGACCTCCGAGTACGTCGACATTCCCTCGGTCGTTCGCCACACCATCCTCGAGATCGGGTACACGGACGCGAACTTCGGGATCGACGGGGCGACGTGCGGCGTGATCACCTCGATCCAGGAGCAGTCGCCCGACATCGCCCGCGGCGTGGACGACTCGCTCGAGCACCGCGTGGAGGGCTCGAACGACGACCTCGACGCGCTCGGCGCCGGCGACCAGGGGATGATGTTCGGCTACGCGTGCCGGGACACCGACGAGCTGATGCCGATCCCGATCGCGATGGCCCACCGCTTGACGAAACGCCTGGCCGACGTCCGAAAAGCGGGCGTGGTTCCGTACCTGCGGCCGGACGGCAAGAGCCAGGTGACCATCGAGTACGCGGGCGGCAAGCCGGTTCGCGTGGACACCGTCCTCATGTCGGCCCAGCACCGGGAGGAGGTGGACGTCGACACCCTGCTCGGGCCCGACGTGAGCGCCGAGGTCATCGACCCCGTGCTCCGCGAGTTCCAGCTCGACGCGGAGGGCGTTCGGATCCTCGTGAACCCCACGGGCAGGTTCGAGATCGGAGGGCCGAAGGCCGACACCGGCCTCACCGGGCGAAAGATCATGGTCGACACGTACGGCGGCATGGCGCCTCACGGCGGCGGCTGCTTCTCCGGCAAGGACCCCACCAAGGTCGATCGCTCGGCCGCGTACATGGCCCGGTACGTGGCCAAGAACCTGGTGGCGGCGGGGTTGGCCGACCGGCTCCAGGTCCAGGTGGCCTATGCCATCGGCACGGCCCATCCCGTCTCGCTCGCGGTGGACACGTTCGGCACCGAACAGGTGGATCCGGACCGGATCGTGGATCTGGTGTGGGAGGCGTTCGACTTCCGGCCG
>Ga0214472_10002172_pt1 | contig 21346 bp, 23 predicted proteins | sample RVTome_6_FD_207662 | JGI IMG/M metagenome (GOLD analysis project Ga0214472, IMG submission 207662) | Soil microbial communities from uranium-contaminated site in the Upper Colorado River Basin, Wyoming, United States - RVT140D175 | ecosystem: Environmental > Terrestrial > Soil > Contaminated >...
GTCATTTCATCCGCTTTTGCTTCTTGACCGGTTTTTAGTGCCGCTTCTTTTAAGGCTGCTAAGGCTGCCGGTTGAGATGGAATCTGTTCCTGTTCCTTGAGGATTTTTTCTTTCTCAAGACGCTCAGCCTCTTCTGCCAACATCTCACTGCGTTTCGCATATGTACGTTTACTTCTGAACTCTACATTGACTTTCTTAACCTTTTTTACTCTTCCCTGCGTACTGCTTTGTTTGAGTTCACTGACTCTCTTGCGGCGCAAGGTGATTTTTTTTGGTTCAGGCTTGCCGGATAAATCCTTGGCACCATGACTTTTACGTAAATGGCTTAACAGCTCAACCTTATCCTTGTCGCTGATAGCCTCGTCGGGGTTCGTGATCGTCAAGCCGGCCTCGCTTAGTTGAGCAAGCAATCGCTCAACCGGAATACCGACTACGCTGGCAAGTTGTTTTACAGTTACCTCAGCCATCTCTATCTTTATCTCGTTTCATCAACCCTGCAATTCATTCGCAAACCAAGGCGCGCGTGCCGTCATGATCAATTTGCTTGCGCGTGCTTCATCCATCCCATCAATATCCAGCAGATCATCGACTGCCTGTTCAGCCAGGTCTTCCTGCGTTACGATCCCCTTACTGGCCAATTGATAAGCCAGGGGGGCATCCATGCCTTCAAGATTGAGCAGATCTTCAGCGGGAGTCGCATCACTGAGCTTTTCTTCATCCGCAATGGCGCGTGTCAATAACACATCTCTTGCCCTGTCGCGCAGTTCCTGGACAATATCTTCATCAAATTCTTCGATCCCCAGCAATTCCTTGGTTGGAACATAGGCTACCTCTTCTATGCTCGAAAACCCTTCCTGAACGAAGATCGTTGCGATTTCCTCGTCAACGTCAAGCTGTTCCATAAACAGCTTTTGCAGCGCCTCCGCTTCGGTCTCACTCTTTTCTTCAGCCTGCGCCTCGGTCATGATGTTAAGTTCCCAACCGGTGAGTTGACTGGCCAGCCGTACATTTTGCCCGCCACGGCCTATAGCTTGAGAAAGATGCTCTTCCGTGACCGCCAGATCCATACTATGGGCATCTTCATCCACCACGATCGATTCGACCTCGGCGGGCGACATGGCATTGATTACAAATTGAGCTGCATTCTCGTCCCATAGAATAATATCGATACGTTCACCTGCTAACTCGTTCGATACACTCTGCACACGCGAACCGCGCATACCTACACATGCACCTACGGGATCTATACGTGAATCATTTGCCTTTACGGCAATCTTTGCCCGCAAACCGGGATCGCGCGCGGCGCTGATGATTTCGATCAATCCCTCACCGACTTCGGGTACTTCAAGTTTGAATAATTCGATCAGTAGTTCAGGCGCCGTGCGGCTGATATAAAGTTGCGGACCCCGGGCTTCAGCGCGCACCTGCCGCAGGTATCCACGTAAACGGTCGCCAGGGCGTATTGCTTCACGCGGTATGACTTCATCTCTGGCAATCAGCGCTTCGGCATTCCCGCCCAAATCCAGCGTGACATTTCCACGGTCGACACGTTTTACAATGCCGGTTACCAACTCTCCGACGCGATCCTGATATTGCTCCACGATCTGGGCTCTTTCCGCCTCGCGTACTTTTTGAATAATGACCTGCTTGGCCGTTTGGGCGGCAATACGTCCAAAATCAACCGATGGAATCGCTTCTTCGATAAACTCTCCCACAGAAATACCGGGGTTTTTGGTGCGCGCATCGCTCAGTTTAATTTGTCTGTCGGTATATTCTATTTCATCCTCGTCAGCGATCACTTCCCAGCGCCGGAACGTATCATAATCGCCGCTATCCCGATGTATGTTCACACGTACATCGATTTCACCACTGTGACGCTTCTTGGTGGCAGCCGCCAAGGCTGCTTCAATCGCTTCAACGATAATTTCCTTGCTAATACCCCTTTCATTGGATACAGCATCAACAACCATCAGTATCTCTTTACTCATAGCACCGCCTCTTGATCAATCCACGGGTATTCATTGCAACCTTTCTATAATTCATATCTTTGGCACCAGCCTTGCTTTTTCAATTGATTTTAGAGGTAACACAAGCTGCGCTCCATCCACATCCAGCAACACCTCTTCATCCTGCATTCCCTGTATTATTCCCTTGAAATTACGCCGCCCATCCAGTGGTTTATCCAGCCGAAGTTGCGCCCATTGTCCTTTATGCCTGACGAAATGTTCCTTGGTAAACAAAGGCCGGTCCAACCCCGGCGATGACACCTCCAATGTATACCGTTCCCGTATCGGGTCTTCGACATCCAGTAGCCCGCTGACCTGACGGCTGACCTTTTCGCAATCGTCCAATGTCACTCCGCCGGTTTTATCGATATAAATCCTGAGGACATTGTTCCGGCCCTGGCCATGGTATTCAACGCCCACCAGTTCATAGCCCAACAGCGATATCACCGGCTCTAATAAATGCCGTAGCTGCGTATACGCCTGTCGTATCATTTGTAGTACCGAAACAAAAAATGGGCCTTGAGGCCCACTTTTTGTTTAACCCTTATTAGATCCAGCAACTGCAGATTATAGCGCTGGCCGACTTAATACAAATAATGGAATACCAAATGCATCCCGCCTAACAAAAACCCCCGGACCGGGGGTTTGAAAGCGATCTAATTATATAGTTGTATGAATGTCTTAGCAACTAAAGCTTATCAGGTTACATGAATTATTATCGCCGGGTTAGTATGTGCTGTATTTACCGGCTATTTGCCTGACTGACCCAGGCCTTATTGGGGAACCGGCATATCCGGCATTCAAACAAAATAATCAATATTTTAGGCGGTTAGCGCCAAGGAAGGCGTTTATTTGCAGACCTGAACACGATTACTGCTGACTTTATCCTGTATCAATAGGCTTATTATGATGCCGCCGTCTGGGGCCGTTGTCGCTGCTGTTGTCCATACAATTTCATCAGGGTATAAATGCTAGTCAGTGTGACTACATAGAAAAGCAACTGGATTCCCGATGGCCGGTCATGATAACCCACCAGGATATGTAACAGGGCCCCCAGCCAGCTGTCCTGATTAAGCAACCACGAGGTATCCCATACCTGCGGAAGTATAATAGGCACCAGATTTGCCTGATAGAGGTAGCCCGCAGCATTTGCTGCCAGACCTGCGGCGAGCAGTAATATCAGCCATCCGGTCACTTTGAAAAAATAGCCTACCGGTATCCTGAGCAGGCCACGGTACAACAACCAGCCGACCGCTACTCCGCCTGCAAGGCCCAGCATCCCGCCTGCCAATAACCCGGTACTGCCTGCCCCGCTTGCGACCAAGCCATACAGGAACAGGACGGTTTCAACCCCTTCACGAAATACGGCAAAGAACGTTACCAACGCCAATGCCGATAGTGGCTTCACGCCCATGCTGACATCGTGCCCCAGCACCTTCATCTGTGATGCCAGTGCGCGGCCATGCGCGCTCATCCAGACATTATGCCAGGTCAACATGACAACTGCCGCAAGCAGTACGCCCGCATTGAGCAATTCTTGCCCGCGTCCTTCCATGGTAGAAGAAATCACACCTGCAAAGAATGCGCTTATCATCGCGCCCATAACCCCAAGAATAACCCCTCCTGCCACCCATCGTGAACGATGCGTTACGCCATGGGTAACGCCAAGCACAATAGCGATAATGAGCGCTGCTTCCAATACTTCGCGAAATACAATTACTGCCGAACCCATCATGTCATAATCACTCGGAAATCAAGGTGCCCTGGGCGGTATCTTCATGGAATTCACCAACAAACCTGTATTTGCCCTGCTTCAAGGGGCCAACCCAGATAGTTGCCTTTGAGTTACCTGGAATTATTTTCTCGAGCCGCAAATCATGGCTTTCAAATTCCTCGACAGAGGCATCCTGATTATCGACAATCAATTTGACCCGCGTGCCTGCCGGAATTGTTACCTCTGAAGGTTCAAAACGATGATCTTTGATAACCAACAGATATTCATTCCCGTTTCCAGAGGCCGGGAATGACGCAATCGCCAAAGAGAGTGATGCGCTTAAGATGAAGCAAAAATATCGCATGGTTACTTAAATCCCTCATAATAAAAGGCTCATGACAAATAAAGTGCGCAGAAACCTTTGCATAGCCAATTCAATGATCTAGATAATAATGAGAATGATTCGTATTGTCAATACAAATCATTGTTTCCATTCTTCCATAAAATAATGAAAAACAGTCAATTAAACATTTAACTTTATGTATTTAATGTATTTATTGATTAAGAGGTCTACAGGGAATTGCGGCCAGGAAGGTTCTATAAATTGGTAGCGGGGGCAGGATTTGAACCTGCGACCTTCGGGTTATGAGCCCGACGAGCTACCAGGCTGCTCCACCCCGCACCAGTAGAGCGGCGCATAGTAACAGAATCGCTCATCTCGACACAAGGCACACAACATGAATGTGTCTTAATACTCTAAAGAACCTCTGAATAAATCAGACGTTCCCTAACCCGCATTTCTCACCAAGCGGCGGTGTATGACCTTGTGGCGTTAGAATTGTTTGAAAATGTGTAGCCCTCAAAGATACGCTGCGTTAATCGGCCATTGCCTTGGCGGTGGCTCCTCTTTTGCCGCAAAACGTTTGGCCATAAAATGCGCCGGTTGTTGCTGACCGCGGTATTCTCCAAGTTCACGCTTGGTTAATATCCGGCGGGCAAACTTCTCGCCGTGGCGATCGATATTTTCCTGCATCCTGGTTATCTGCACCAGATCGGTTCCGCTTCCGTATATCATTGCCTTGACTCGATCATCAGTCTTTTCATTTCTTTTACCGCCTCCTGTATACCCACGAACAGGGCGCGCGCGATGATGGCGTGACCGATATTCAATTCCCTGATGGCAGGTATCGCAGCAATTGGCTGTACATTATGATAGTTGAGTCCATGACCGGCGTTAACCTGCAACCCGGCATCAGTGCCATGGGTCACGGCATTTATTATCCTTTGCAATTCCTCGTTACGCTTCTTGTCATCCACCGCATCGGCATATTGCCCCGTGTGGATCTCCACGGCGGGTGTCCCTGCACGAACCGCTGCATCTATCTGTCTTGGGTCGGCATCAATAAACAGGGATACGATGCATCCCGCCTCTTTCAACCGGCCACATGTCTCCTTGATTTTTGCTTCCTGCCCGGTAACATCCAATCCACCTTCCGTAGTAAGCTCTTCTCGGCGCTCGGGCACCAGACAACAATTTTGCGGACGAATACGCTCGGCAATCAATACCATCTCCCCGGTGACCGCCATTTCCAGATTCATGCGTGTTTGCAGAATATCCTTCAGGAATATGACGTCACGTTCCTGGATATGGCGCCTGTCTTCCCGCAAATGCAGAGTAATGCTGTCAGCACCTGCCTGTTCGGCCTCAATGGCCGCTTGAATGGGGTCAGGATATCGCGTGCCACGGGACTGCCTTAACGTGGCCACGTGGTCGATGTTGACACCAAGCAAAATATTACTTCGGCTCATGATGTATTAATCGCTTAATTTGAAATGCCTGCACTTTGTCACCGCCTGGCTTATACCCTGAACGTCAAGTCTTTATCGTATCCTGAGACTGCAACGGCGTTAAATGAGAATAGTGTCTATACAACTGCCGGCTGCCCAGCGGCTTGTCTCCGAGGTGTCTCTTTAAAACCGCACGCATTAACCTTTTTGATTCCTGTAAACTCAATTCATCTTCCAGTTTATCTTGTGCCAACGAAAGAAGACTGTGCCCACGTAACGTGATGCTATCATTTCCATTCTGATTATTTGATCCGTCATCATTGCCAGACTGTTTTCCGATGACGCTTGTCCGTTCGGCACGAAGAACAGGGCCTCTTTCGATATAGTAGTCGTAATAGCCATCCTCACTGATGGGATATCCTGTCATTACCTCACGGTCAAGAACAAGCCCATAGCCTATTTCACGTAACAAATTCTTTTCAAATATACGCAACGCCCGTTGTTCATGAAAGCCCGCCTGATCCCGGCAGTTTGCGGGCAATCCTGGAGCGGCGTTTACTGCAACATCGGTTAATCGCCGCAAGACACCGGTATATTCATCAAAAAGGTGTGGATGAGGATCATGACGATGTAATAACCTAAGTAACAGCTCATTGACATAGAAGCCATTCATCATAGCACGTCCGCTTAACCACCTAACCGGGCCTTGGCGCTCTACAGCGCCTAATGTGCCAAGATCGCCTTTGGCAGTCCATGAAACAATTAATGGTATAAACGGTTGAAGTATTCCGTATAAACGGGATTTTGACCTCTTGGCGCCTCGCGCAACCAATCCGATCCTGCCATAATCCCGTGTCAATATTTCAACCAGCAGGCTGGTGTCGCGATAAGGCCAATGATGTAGCACATAACCCGGCTGTAAGCTCACCCTGTTATAGGCACTCATGTATTTTACGTCCTATGATCAGACAATTTTTTGATATCAAGCCTTAAATCATCGCGGTGCTATTCCATATATCCCAAACTACGTAAGGCATGCTCGTCGTCCGCCCATCCTTTGCGGACCTTTACCCACAACTGAAGAAATACCTTGCTACCAAACGCCTTTTCCATATCCTTTCTGGCCCGGGTACCGATGGTCTTGAGCAAATCTCCCTGCTTACCAATGACAATGGCCTTCTGCGCCTCACGTTCAACCCAGATCAACGCGTCTATATTCAGTATATTGTTTTGCAACGAGAATTTATTGATTTCCACGGTAAGTGAATAAGGTAGTTCCTTGGACAGATGACTCATGAGTTTTTCACGAATAAGTTCCGCGGCAAGAAAGCGTTCACTGCGGTCCGTAATCTGATCTTGAGGAAATAACGGCAGACCTGTTGGCAATAATCTTGTAACCGCGATCTCCAGTTGCATGACATTCTTACCGTTTTTTGCGGAAACCGGTACGACCTCGGCAAATTCCGATTTTCGCGCTATCTCCTTTATATAAGGCAATAAGACCTCTTTATCTTTTATTTTATCAATCTTGTTTATGACAAGAATAACGGGCGTCTTAATCGATTGCAGTTTTTCAAGGATGTATTGATCTTCCTCTGTCCAATACAGGCCGTCAATAACAAACACGATCACATTGACATCATTCATGATGCTTATCGCAGCACGATTCATATAACGGTTTATTGCCCGCTTAACGCCACGATGCAATCCCGGTGTATCGACATACACCACCTGTGCGTCATCCGTCGTTTTGATTCCCAGGATTTGATGGCGGGTGGTCTGAGGCTTGCGGGTGGCGATACTGATTTTTTGTCCCAAAATCCTGTTGAGCAGTGTCGATTTTCCTACATTCGGACGTCCAATGATGGCGGCATAACCGCAATGCTTGAGTTCTTTATCACGAATCGGTTCATCATCGCCAACAATCATAAAATATATAGCTCTCTACTGTCTCCAGCATTACTGTTTCACATGTTCCTGCATCATGAGTTCCAGCGCCTTGCCGGCGGCGTCTTGTTCCGCTTTACGTCTGCTGCTGCCTGTTCCTGTCACGGGTGTTAATAATCCTTCGATTGCGCACTCAATATTGAATATTTGATCATGATCACTGCCCTTGATTGACAATATGGTATATGAGGGCAACGGTAGTTTTTTCGATTGCAGATATTCCTGCAATCTGGTCTTTGGGTCTTTTATCACAGTATCCAGCGAGGCCTCTTCAAGAAGGTCATGATAGATTTTCATCACCAGATCACGGCTTGCGTCAAAACCACCATCAAGATAGACAGCGCCAATGACAGCCTCCATGGCACCTGCCAATATGGAATCGCGCCGGAATCCGCCACTCTTTAATTCGCCCGGGCCGAGTTTGAGAAATTCGCCTAAATGCAATGTACGGGCAATATCCGCAAGCGTATTACCGTTGACCAGGTTGGCTCTGAGACGGCTTAATTTACCTTCACTGGCCTTGTTAAACCGATGATATAGCGCATCTGCAATAATGAAGTTCAATACCGAATCACCAAGATACTCAAGGCGTTCATTATTCGGGCTCCCGGCGCTACGATGGGTCAACGCAATTTCCAGCAACTCCCCCTGGGTAAATTGATAATCAAGGCGTTTACAGAGATTTTTAGCAACTTGTTTCAATGACCAGTGACTTCAATAGTATCATCAAAGGAAACGACTACATCGATATTGCCAATAAAGTTATTACGAATTTCGTAATTTAAATCGATTATTATTCCGGATCTATCACGCTTGATTTTTATATGATCCTGGTTAACACGTTCGATATTATCGATCCTGAAGCGGCGTAATATGATGTTTTCTATTTCAGCACTTGTCTTATCATTGATGCCCGGCTCTTCCTTAAGTGAACGCAATGCGGAGTTAACCTTGAAGTTTTCAAAATAGACGGGCATCAGCTTCAACACGATCATGGTAAAAAAGGCGATCATTAACAAAATAATGATAAAACCCAGCGCTGACATCCCTCCTTGTTGCATACTCATTTTTCTCATTTTAATCACCTCTGATCAAATCGTTATTTGATATGCGAGCCTATCCGCTCCCATGTAATACCGCCTTTGGCCGAATCCCAGTTCATCCATATCATAAAGGCTTTTCCGACTAAATTCTCCTCTGGAACAGGTCCCCAAAAGCGGCTGTCATTACTGTTATCCCGGTTATCGCCCATCACAAAATAATGCCCTTCCGGAACCACAAATTCACTGTCAACCGGCCTTCTCATCGTTTGCACAAGTATTTCATGATCGACACCATCCAAATGTTCAATGCGATGACTGGCACCGGACATCCTCAGCCCCGAACCCATACCAGTATACACTCCAAGCGTTTCCTGCCGCGCCGGTTCGCCATTGACGTATACTGTTTTATCTATATAGGAAATACGGTCGCCGGGCAGGCCTATAACCCGCTTGATATAGTCTATCGAAGGGTCCTCGGGAAAACGAAATACCACAATATCACCACGTTTTGGCTCGCCGATTTCGATAATTTTACTACCAACGAGAGGCAGGCGAATCCCATAAGAATATTTGTTAACCAGGATAAAATCACCCACCTGTAATGTCGGTATCATCGAACCTGAGGGAATCCGGAACGGTTCGACCAAAAAAGAGCGCAGTATCAATACAATCAATATGATCGGGAAAAAAGACCGCGCATATTCAACAAACAAAGGTTCCTTCAGAACATTATTTATCTTTTCTTCATCCGTCTTGCCTTGCGCCTGCTTCTTTATATTTTCGGCTTCACGTTGTCTGCGCGGTGCCCGTAGAAAAACATCTATGCCCCATATGATGCCTGTTGCAATGAGCGCCAGAACCATTATTGCCTGGAAATCAAAATTCATCGTTTTTTCCCTGTTTGCAATACGGCAAGAAATGCTTCCTGTGGTACTTCGACTGTCCCCAGTTGTTTCATACGTTTTTTCCCCGCTTTTTGTTTTTCCAGTAGTTTCTTTTTACGTGTTATATCACCACCATAACACTTCGCGGTCACATTTTTACGTAACGCCTTCACCGTTTCACGCGCGATAATATGCGAACCAATCGCGGCCTGTATAGCGACATCATACATCTGGCGGGGGATCAGTTCCCGCATTTTCTCCGCCAATTCACGGCCACGATACTGGGCGCGATCCTGATGAACAATGATAGACAAGGCATCCACCCGCTCACCGTTTATTAATATATCGAGCTTTGCAAGGCGCGCGGGTTGATAACGCTGAAATGAATAATCAAGAGATGCGTAACCCCGGCTTACCGATTTCAAACGATCATAAAAATCCAGCACAATTTCATTCATCGGCAATTCATAAGAGACTATAACCTGATTACCATGGTATTGAATTTTTGTCTGCACGCCCCGTTTCTCGATACAGAGAGTTATAACCGCACCCAGATATGATTGCGGGACTAGGATGTCCGCGCGGACAATAGGTTCACGTATCTCCGCCGTCTGCCCGGGATCGGGCAGTTTAGCCGGATTATCAATATAGTGCACATCGCCTTTGGAGGTTAGCACTTCATACACGACCGTGGGGGCGGTCGTTATCAAATTCAGATCATATTCCCGTTCCAGGCGTTCCTGAACTATTTCCATATGTAACATACCAAGAAATCCACAGCGAAATCCAAACCCAAGCGCCTGGGATGTTTCAGGTTCATAAAACAATGCCGCGTCATTGAGGCGCAATTTCGCCAGCGCATTGCGCAATAACTCGTAATCCGACGAATTGACCGGAAACAGCCCCGCAAATACCTGTGGTTTAACCGCCTTGAATCCCGGTAAAGGCGCATCTGCAGGATAATCTGTAAGCGTCAATGTATCGCCCACCGGTGCGCCCTCAACGTCTTTAATGCCGGCAATCACGCAGCCGACTTCACCGGCAGACAATGAAACCATGTCCTGGAGTTTTGGTGTGTAGATGCCTAAATTATCGACCTGATAACTCCTGCCGGTGGACATCACTGTTACTTTTTGCCTGACGCTGATCGTGCCTTGTACGATTCGAACCAGTGAAATAACGCCTAAATAATTATCAAACCATGAGTCTATTATCAGAGCCTGCAATGGTGCCTCGAGGTTAATCTCAGGAGGCGGGATCCTGATAATGATTTCTTCCAAAAGCTCTTTAATACCCATGCCTGTTTTTGCACTGACACAGATAGCGTCATGGGCTTCAATCCCGATGATTTCTTCTATTTCGTTGACTACACGCTCTGGTTCGGCTGTCGGCAGGTCAATCTTGTTTAATACCGGAACAACTTTTATTCCTTGTTCGATGGCGGTATAGCAATTTGCCACTGTTTGCGCCTCGACACCTTGTGAAGCGTCCACCACCAATAATGCCCCCTCACATGCCGACAAAGAACGTGAAACCTCATAGGAAAAATCGACGTGACCGGGTGTATCAATAAAATTCAGCAAATAGATATTACCGTCATTTGCCTGGTAATTGAGTGACACGCTTTGCGCCTTGATGGTAATCCCCCGTTCCCGCTCGATATCCATTGAGTCGAGCACTTGCTCGGACATCTCACGTTCACTGAGCCCCCCGCAAATCTGGATGAAGCGATCGGCAAGCGTCGATTTCCCATGATCAATATGTGCAATTATCGAAAAGTTGCGAATCTTCTTCATTTAACTGGATACAAAGGCGGGGCCTCAAAATATTAAAAGGGGGATTATATAATCCCCCTTCTGTACTGAATACCCGATATTCCGGCGCACTTAGGATTATATATGGAGTTTTATTATTCCTCTGTGATTTTAAGCGCCAAGAAGATCGGTCCGCCACTGCGTTGCACCAAGACCGGCACTGATTTATCAACAGGCAAATCATCCACCAGTTGCTTGAACTGCTTGGCATCCTCTACATTCTCATTATTAATCATTATGATGATGTCTCCCTTTCTCAAGCCGGCCTTCGATGCGGGTCCGGTTTCGACCCCCTCAACATAAACTCCGGTTTTGCCGTCTTCCAATTGTTCCAGTTGCCCTTCTTCAAGATCAGCGACAGTAATCTCCAGCCGTTTTATCTTGAACTTTTTTCCACCTTCGATACCCGAAAGCGCCAAATCATCTTCCTGTGGCAATTCTCCAATCGCAACTTTTTTAGTGATAGTTTTTCCATCACGAATAATTTTGACATCTACTTTGTCGCCCACATTGATAATACCGACCATAGGCGGCAATGTTGACGAACTGATCACTTCCTTGCCGTCGAACTCTACGATTATATCCCCCACACGAAGATCCGCTTCACTTGCCGGGCTGTCCGGTAATACCCTTGCTACCAACGCCCCTGTCGGTTTTGACATTTCAAAAGACTCTGCCAATTCACGTGTGACATCCTGTATCAAAATACCCAACCAACCGCGTGTCACCTGACCGGTTTTCTTTAATTGTTCGACAACATTCATTGCCACATCGATGGGTATGGCAAATGAAAGCCCCATAAACCCGCCGGTACGGCTGTAGATCTGGGAATTGACGCCGATCACTTCTCCATTGAGAGAAAATAACGGGCCGCCGGAATTACCCGGATTTATGGCAACATCGGTTTGAATAAAAGGCACATAGTTTTCACTTGGAAGGCTGCGTTCCTTTGCGCTCACGATCCCGGCTGTTACTGTATGATCAAATCCAAATGGAGAACCGATGGCCAGTACCCATTCACCGACCTTGAGATCTCTTGATTTACCGATTTTCGCTACCGGAAGGTTCTCTGCGTCAATCTTCAACAAGGCCACATCGCTGCGTTTATCCATGCCGATAACCTCGGCAATGAATTCTCTCCTGTCACTCAGGCGCACAATAATTTCATCTGCATCGCGAATGACATGATTATTGGTCAGCACATAGCCGTCATTGGAAATTATGAATCCGGAACCGAGCGACTTGGCATCGTATTCCCTTAATTCACCGTCTTCGTCACCAAAAAAACGCCTGAAAAAATCGTCAAATGGCGTCTCCGGCATTCCTCCATGCGGCGACATCGATCGACTTTGCTTGATTTTTTGCGATGTACTGATATTTACAACCGCCGGGCTACTTTGTTCAACAAGTTTTGTAAAATCAGGCAACTCTCCCGAGGCGGCGTTTACACTGGTATTAAAATTAACAGCGAGAATTACAGCGATCGCTATTAAATATAGCCTCGTTTTTCGACTATTTTGCATAATTACTCCTGATTATATTACGAACCCGTATTAGCCAAGGTCATCACCAAGCCGATTTTCACGATAATATATCCGCTGTTGATTCAATTCATCCTGACCGTCAATCCGTCTTAACAATAATGGCTGATAACGGCTGTCCTTACCAATCTTTGCGGTGAAATGCCGTAACCAGATGAAGCCGGCCGCCAACCCGGCAATACCGCATATCACCGACAAGCCTTCAGTTCCGGATAAAGCCATATACTGTGCAGCGCCTTCCCCCAGCCATGCCCCGGCAAAAAGCATTAATAAAGGGATTATATATACTGCAAAGGAACTCTTTATCAGCATATCATCGCCGATGCCGACTACTACATCATCACCAACACGAGCGTTTACCGTGTTTTCAACAGGTATTCGAAAACGTTTATTTCCGATAGCCTTGGCTAGTACGCCTGTCCCACACCCCTTATTAACCGAACATGTGTCACATACGGCCTTGCGCTGCATTTCTATCCATGCAACGTCATCTTCTAGCGCGACGACCCGCCCGCTTTCCTCTATCATCAATGCAGCCTTACAGATACATATCTGATAGAATTACTCATCAGCTGCAGTGTTTCCAATGGCACCTCGCCGACAACGGTTACCTGGTGATCGTCTATCATACTCCCATAAGCCGTAACAGCACCCAAATGAGATGCGCCAATAAACACGGGTTTCTTGTCACTTTTTTCTATAAACACCGAAACTGACGCCAATCCATCTGTGTAAACCAGGTGATCGAACTTTTTACGCCGCTCAGGCGTTTCCTTATGATATTCCGCTAGCGTAAACCCCTTGGGAAGATGATCCACCTGCCATGTATAATCGCCAGCCCCGGTGGCCGCCTCGATGGATTCATTCGGCTTATCCTGTGCTGCCAAAACAGCCTGTGATGGCATGGCTTGATTCAATGTTTCAGGGGCATTTTCATAGATATCGACGGAGGTATACATTAATTGTTCCAAAACCTCGCCTGTAGTATCAAGCAATTGCGACTTCAGTAATATGCCTGATTCTTCATCCAGCCATACCCGGTATCCATAACGGAGATTATCTGATGGCATAATACTCACAATTCGTGTATTCCTGCCTGCAACCTGATGCGCGCTTTTCATCGAGAGCTGATACAAACCGGGCGTTTGATTTAAAATATCGATCATTTTTGCCGGGAAGATCTTTCTAAATCCACGCTTATCCAGCACCATCGTATGCACATTGGGCAATTTGCAAGTAACGCCCTGATGGTCGCGAATAATTTCGCCTTGCGCACCATTTAATGATATCAGGCGTTCACGGGAACCGTTTATATCATTTATTCGCAGTATCTTCATTGCAACCATCCCGTCATGGCCCTGATAAACAAATGTGCCTTTAAAACTTTTTGTACTCATTGCCTGAGACATTTTGTTCAGCCAGCCATACGCGTCCTCTGTATTTTCGGATGCGCGCGACGCAATATTGGGTATAACAGTTAACAGTACAACAGGAATGATTTGACAGAGAGGTTTGCGTATCATTTCAGCATTGTCGATCCATGAACGGAACGGCTGCTCCTGGCGATGCGGAGCAGCATAGATTGCGATATATCGAACTGCATAATAATGACATCATGACAAACAAAACGAAATTTCCAACTGATGGAGAGGGCAAACCTATCAAAACTCGTGCCTTAAGGAAAGAGTATCATTCACCCTCACTGACGAAATATGTTTAATCAATCAAAAGACTGCCCGGTAATTACCGGATAATCATTCATCCGAAGCATATCCAACCATCCTCGCATAAGGCATCATCCCGCCTTGTACCGGCATCGAAGCAGTGTATTCATTATGATGAATCAAATAATCATAAAGCCTGGTATCCACTGCCTGGGGGATTGTCTCCACTTGCTTGAGCCGTAAATCTACTGATTGATCGGGTAACGGCAATGAAGCAACCGTCTGGCCTTGTAATGCCGATGCAGTCCTCACATCGGGCGCAATGGTGATCTCCTCCTGCTTTGTCAGCAATTGTTGTCCCGGTACTTCATTTTGGTTGGTTATCTGCAGCAAGCCGGCCACCGCAATAACAGCAAGAGAGGCAGCAACGGCAAAACCGGTGACCACACGGTTACGCGGTACTGCTTGCGCAGGTAACTTGTGTGGAAATCGTTGGTAAGCTTCTTGATGCAGGATGGTTTTAATTCGGTTGGCAAGATCAGGGTAAATAATTTCAGGGAGATTGTTTCGCAGGGCGTCGCTAATCAAATGATAATGTTCCCAACAGGATTTCATTGCTTCATTATCTCTCAGCTTGTGAATGACACGTACTCTGCCATGTTCATCAAGCTCGTCATCCATCAACATGGATATTTCTTCTGCGGTATTCTTTATCATATGCTTCACCACTTCTTAACCATATTTAATCCAATAATGGTTTAAGCTTGCTATGAATCACTTCTCTCGCCCTGAAAATCCGTGAACGGACAGTTCCAACAGGACATCCCATTGCCTCGGCAATTTCTTCGTAACTTAATCCTTCCAGCTCGCGTAACGTAATGGCGGTTCGTAAATCGTCCGGTAAATTTTCAATTGCCTCATATACCGTTGCTTCGATCTGATCTTTGGCCAGCAGATGCTCCGGTGTCGCATACTCCTTTAGACCTGTGTCGGCCTCCATTTGTTCAGCATCTTCCACATTGATATCTTCGTCGGGTGGCCGGCGTCCTTGTGATATCAGATGATTCTTGGCCGTATTAATGGCAATCCTGTACAGCCATGTATAAAACGCACTCTCGCCCCGAAAACCCGGGAGAGCGCGGTATGCTTTGATAAAGGCTTCCTGAGCAACGTCCATAACTTCATCAGGATCATGCACATAACGCAAAATCAACTTGACCAGTTTATGTTGATATTTACGTACAAGGATATCAAATGCCTGCTTATCACCCCTTTGTACACGTTCAACGAGGTACTTATCGACATTACTCTCGCCCATCCGGGCAAACCCCTCTCGCAAAAGGGTAATTCCCTTTGCTAAAATCGATAGACACTATAAATTTGATTAAGTTCAGCGAAATCGGCCTTTTTTATGATTATATATAACTATTTAGTATGCCTCTACTAATTAATCCCCGCATAATGGCCCTTAAGCCCAGGAAATCCCGGTATATACTTAGTCGGACTTATCATGAGCACCCAGCATCAACATGACATCCTGATAATAGGTAGCGGAGCATCCGGACTTGGCCTGGCTCTGCGCCTGGCCGACCAGGCGCATATTGCCCTGGTTTCCAAAGCCACCCTGACAGAAAGCTCGACATTATACGCCCAAGGCGGCATTTCGGTTGTACTGGATAAGCATGATTCTATTGAATCACATATCGAGGATACCTTGAACGCCGGAGCCGGCCTTTGCAATAAAGACGTCGTGACTTATACCGTCAACCGTGCCCGGGAATGTACCCAATGGCTGATCGACCACGGGGTACCATTTACTCGCGAAATACAAGCCGACGGCAGCAGTGACTTTCATCTTACACGCGAAGGTGGGCATAGTCATAGGCGTATTCTTCATTCCGCTGACGCCACTGGCCGCGCGATTGAAAAAACCCTGGCCCAACAGGTATATGAGCATCCTAACATCGATGTTTTCGAAAACCATATCGCTATCGATCTGATCACAAGTAATAAGCTCGGCTTAAGGGCAAACCGCTGTTTAGGCGCCTATATCCTCGACCGTAATAAAAACCGGGTCAAGGTATTTAGCGCCCGGCATATTGCCCTGGCAACCGGAGGCGCCGGCAAAGTTTATCTCTACACCAGCAACCCGGACGTTGCCAATGGTGACGGCATTGCCATGGCCTGGCGCGCCGGGTGCCGTGTCGCCAATATGGAATTCATCCAATTCCACCCGACCTGCTTGTATCATCCGCAAGCCAAATCCTTCCTGATTACCGAGGCAGTCCGGGGGGAAGGCGGTAAATTACTCTTACCGGACGGTACCCCGTTTATGCATGCATTTGATCCACGCGGGGAACTGGCGCCGCGCGACATCGTAGCCCGCGCCATCGATCACGAGATGAAACGCCTTGGAACAAAATGCGTTTATCTTGACATCAGCCATAAATCCGCTGACTTTATCAAGCGGCATTTTCCAAACGTCTATGCACGCTGTCTGGAATTCGGTTATGACATCACGAAACGGGCTATTCCCGTTGTGCCCGCCGCGCACTATTTATGTGGCGGGGTGATGACCGACATACATGGCCGTACGGATATTGACAGTCTCTATGCCATTGGTGAAATGGCATTTACCGGATTACACGGCGCCAATCGAATGGCCAGTAACTCCCTGCTCGAATGTGCCGTGTTTGCCGAGTCCGCCAGTCTTGATATTCAAGCCAAATTAACAGACGTTGCCATGCCCGATCAACTGCCACCATGGGATGAAAGCCGTGTGACGGATTCAGATGAAGAAGTGGTTGTGACCCATAACTGGGAAGAACTGCGCCGTTTCATGTGGGACTATGTTGGCATAGTCCGAACCGACAAACGGCTGCAAAGAGCAAAACGGCGTGCCGATTTACTCCTTCAGGAAATTGCCGAGTATTACCGCAACTTCAGGGTCACTAATGATCTTATCGAGTTGCGCAATCTGGCCCTTGTCGCCGATTTGATCATACGCAGTGCAATATTGCGAAAAGAAAGCCGGGGTCTGCACTACACGCTTGATTATCCTGAGACAGATCACCTTAACCCGCCACAAGACACCATCCTGACCCCGGGAAACTACCATGCTAAAAAGCGCGTATTAAAACGCCAGACCGCCTGATGCTTGTCATCGGCCGCATACTTTCTCAAAATCTAACGTGTGGTATATGGCCGGCAAATACGTTTCCCAGGCCACTCAAAATTAACGTTGCAAAGTTAATGGTACAATAATGTGCGCCCTAATTTTCCATCTTATATTTTTCCAGCTGTAACCGGACTCTCAGCCTCCTGAAAGTCTCAGGATCCAAATTATCCGATAAAAGGACCAGCGATTGGTTTCTATTACCGATTTTAAAGTTCAGAATCACCAGCCTGGCATGCAGGTACGTCGATTTTTGCAACCGTGCATTAAGGCTCTTGCCGTCACGCGTGAACAATACCCAATCGCCATTGCCGTTCCATGTCAAATTCGTAATGGCATTTTTGCTGCGCATCAAAACATGCCGGTTCAACGTATAAATAAGACTGCCAATCACCCCCAGTGACAGCAATAATCCTGTCCATAATGGCAAGGAAATAAATAATAACATGACTGCTCCTCCATGGGCGGTCATAACGTACCCTATTAACAAACGTGAACGGCGTGGCTTAAGTTGTAATGGTGTGACGGATTCTTGAAACGACATCGGCTATGGCACGATCACTCGGCTGCATGCGTCCCATGACATATTCGAGTAACAAAGCATCCGGATAAACGAGCAAATCCTGAAAGGCCTGTATCTCGGAATCGGACAATGCATCATAATTTGCTTCCAGGAATTCCTGCAACACAAAGTCAAGCTCGCGCATACCACGACGGCATTGCCAATACAAACGGGACTGAAGATTCTTCTCTATCATAAAAATACATACTCTTTAGCAAAAGAACCTCTGATTAATGCAGAGGTTCCCGCGATACAGTGATGACTTATCCAGAATTCTAATCAGATTAATTGTTTTACCATCATTTGTTTTATCTCTCCGATGGCCTTGGTCGGGTTCAACCCTTTTGGACACACCTGCACACAGTTCATGATGGTATGACAACGGAATAATTTGTAGGAATCCTCCAGGGCATTGAGGCGCTCTTCGGTAGCCTGATCACGGCTATCTGCCAAAAACCGGTATGATTGCAATAAGGCCGCCGGCCCCAGGAATTTATCCGGATTCCACCAAAATGAGGGACATGCGGTAGAGCAACAACCGCAAAGGATACATTCATACAAGCCATCCAGCCGTTCGCGCTGTTCAGGTGTCTGACTGAATTCGACCTCCGGAATCGGGTCGTGTACTTCAAGATAGGGTTTCACGGCACGATATTGCCGGTAGAAAGGCTCCATATCGACGACCAGGTCCCGGATAACCGACATACCCGGCAATGGACGAATCTCGATGGGTTGCTTCAAGATGGATAATGGCGTAATGCATCCCAGTCCATTCTTGCCATTGATATTAATGGCATCCGAACCGCACACGCCCTCTCCGCAGGAACGCCTGAAGCTCAGGCTTTCATCCATAGCCTTTATGCGTATCAAGACATCCAGAACCATCATATCCGGAGTAACGTTCGGCAGGTCATAATCCTGCATATAAGGCTTCGGATCGCTCTCCGGATTGTATCGGTAAACTGAAATACGTACAGGCGACATATTTAATATATCCTTGGTTTGGGTGGAAAGGCTTCTACCGTCAACGGCTTCATACGTACCGGTTTATAATCAAGCTGATGTCCCTCTTTAAAATAAAGCGTATGTTTCATCCAGTGTTTATCGTCTCTATCCGGATAATCGATGCGCGAATGGGCTCCACGACTCTCCTTGCGGGCAAACGCGGACATTACCGCGGCACACGCAACATCCGCGATGTTTTCCAGTTCCAATGCCTCGATTCTGGCTGTATTAAATACCTTACTGTGATCCTTCAAACGAACATCGGATAATCTGCGGGCAATATCCAATACCTTTTTTACGCCTTCTTCCAGTACATCGTGGGTACGGAATACGCTGCAATAGTCTTCCATGGTACGCTGTAATTCCCTGCGTAAGTTGTCGACCGACTCGCCATCGCCCTTTAGATCCCAGCGTGACAAACGTGCCATGGCGCGATCCACGCTATCCTGATCCAGTACCCGGTGATAACGTGTCCCGCCCAAAAATTCGATAATGTGATTGCCGGCGGCCCTGCCAAATACCACGATATCAAGCAGAGAATTGCCACCCAGGCGATTCGCCCCATGAACGGATACACAGGCACATTCTCCGACTGCATACAGTCCCGGTATCGGTTCTTCCGCGCCCTGGAACTCCGGAACGACAACCTGTCCGTAACGATTGGTAGGAATGCCTCCCATCGTGTAGTGTGCCGTAGGTGCAACCGGGATTGGCTCGTTAATAGGGTCGACATGGGCAAAGGTTATGGACAGATCCCTGATGCCGGGCAGGCGTTTACGGATGACATCCGGATCCAGGTGAGTAAGCTTAAGCAAGGCATGGTCGCCATTCGGACCGCAGCCACGGCCTTCGCGAATCTCTGTCGCAATCGCCCGGCTTACGACATCCCTGCTCGCCAGGTCCTTGGCGTGGGGGGCATAACGTTCCATAAACCGTTCGCCGTCCTTATTGACCAGATATCCGCCTTCACCCCGTGTGCCTTCGGAGATGAGCATACCCTTGCCGGCAATACCGGTCGGATGAAACTGGATAAACTCCATATCCTGCAACGGTATTCCGGCCCGCAAGGCCATCGCCATGCCATCACCCGTGTTGATCCGCGCATTGGTATTGGTGCGGTATAACTGTCCTGCACCACCCGTTGCCAGTAATGTCGTCTTGGCCTCGATGATCAGCGGTTGCCCCGTTTCGATGCTGATAACAACCGCTCCAAGGATAAAGTTCTGTTGATCCTTGATCAGATCGACGGCGAAATACTCATCGAAAAAATGGGTCTTGGCGCGAATATTCTGCTGATATAGCGCGTGCAGAATAGCATGGCCCGTGCGATCTGCCGCCGCGCAGGTCCGTGCCGCCTGTTCGCCTCCGAAATTTTGACTTTGCCCGCCAAACGGCCGCTGGTAGATCTTGCCATTATCAAGGCGTGAGAACGGCACGCCAAAATGCTCAAGTTCAATGACAAGCCTCGAGGCGGCGCGGCACATATATTCGATGGCATCCTGATCTCCCAGATAATCGCTGCCTTTAACGGTGTCATACATATGCCAATGCCAATTATCCGGAAGCACGTTCGCCAATGCCGCATTCATGCCCCCTTGTGCCGCAACCGTGTGAGAACGGGTTGGAAAGACCTTGGATACCACGGCAACAGCGGCATCCGCCTGTGCCAACTGGAGTGCGGCACGCAGTCCACCACCCCCTGCGCCGATAACCAGGGTATCGAATTTACGCTGTTCAACGCTATGCAGGATATTCGTCACTGGTATACCTGTAGAAGTATCTTGACTACCCAAAACCCGCATGCAAGCAGCATCAAGCCGATCAATGACAGCAGGCTAAAACGCACGGCAAGCGGTTTTATATAATCCATTACCACATCACGTATACCGACCCAGGCATGGATCAAAACAGCAACGAAAAACAAGGCGGTCGTGATGCTGACAACCGGACCTGAAATCCAGGCGCGCCAGTCATCATAGGACTGAGGGGGTTGTACCGTGACATGGAAGATAAAATATAAAATGTATACGGCCATATAGACCGCGCTCAGCCGCTGCAGGATCCAGGCACGTAAACCGTAACTTCGACGGCTCATAGCAAAAGTACAGCCGATCCGAACAACACAATGATGCCACCGGCCACGACACACCAGGCGGTTACTCGGGAAGATTCACGTCCCACAGCGATATCTATATCAATCAGC
>Ga0214472_10002174_pt1 | contig 21334 bp, 13 predicted proteins | sample RVTome_6_FD_207662 | JGI IMG/M metagenome (GOLD analysis project Ga0214472, IMG submission 207662) | Soil microbial communities from uranium-contaminated site in the Upper Colorado River Basin, Wyoming, United States - RVT140D175 | ecosystem: Environmental > Terrestrial > Soil > Contaminated >...
CTAATAACTGCGGCGCCATGCCGCGTTGCTCTTCGAAGCCTTCGGTGGCGCGCGCCACCTCGAAGAAGCTCTCGAGCGGCGCCGGCCGGTCAGTGTACTGGCGCTGCAGCGCGCCGGGCACCATCTGCTCGAAGCCGAGCGCCAGCGCGCAATCGACCGCGCCGCTCTGCACGGCCTGGCGCGCAAGGAACAGCGCGGTCGAGCCCGTCGAGCAGTTGTTGTTGACGTTGACCACCGGGATGCCGGTGAGCCCGAGCGGATAAATCGCCGCCTGGCCGCTGGTCGAGTCGCCGTAGACGTAGCCGACATAGGCCTGGCCCACGCGGCCGAACTCGATGCCGGCGTCCTCGAGCGCGAGGCGCGCGGCCTTCGTGCCCATGGTCGAATACGGTTCGCTCTTTCCGGGTTTGGCGAACGGCACCATGCCGACGCCCGCGACGATCACTTTTTCCATGACTGCCTCCAGTCTGCGCTTAGGGCTTGTGGCCGGGGCCGTGCGAGGGCGCTGACAGCGCCGTCAGCCGGCCGACATGAAACTCGACCTGGACTTCGCCGGCGCGCTCGAACTTTAACGTCACCGGTATCTTGTCGCCTTCGTTGAACGGCTGCCTGATCCGCATGAACATCAGATGCGCGCCGCCCGGCTTGAGCTCGAAGCGGCCCTTCGCCGGCACCTCGTAGCCCGGCACGTGGCGCATCCTCGCGATGTTGTTCTCCATGAGATGCACGTGCATCTCGACGCGCGCGGCCGCGGGCGAGCTGAGGCCGATCAGCCTGTCGGGCGCCGATGCCTGGTTGCGGATCACCATGTAGCCGCCGGCAAGCTTCGCGCCGGGCGTAGTGGCGCGCGCCCAGGGCTGGTCGATCTCGACCTGCGCCGCAGCGGGCAACGCCGCGGCGAGCGCTCCGCTCGTCAGCAGAATCCCTGCGAGGCGCATTGCGGAACGTTCGAAAAGCATTGCGCCCGAGTCTAGCAAATCAGGCCTGGCCCGCATCGGCGCGCGCGTTTTCGCGCTCCTGCAGCTCGCGCCACAGGATCTTGCCGCTCGCGGTCTTGGGCAGCTCGCCGACGAACTCGAATTCCCGCGGCACCTTGAACGCCGCCATGTGGCCGCGCGCCCACTGCGCAATCTGCTCGCCGTCGATGCGACCGCGCGCCTGCGGCGTGGGCACTACGACCGCTTTTACGGTCTCGCCGCGGTAGGGATCGCGCGCAGCGATGATGCAGACCTCCTGAATGTCCGGATGCGCGTAGAGCATCGCCTCGACCTCCGCCGGCCAGACCTTGTAGCCCGAGCAGTTGATCATGCGCTTCAAGCGGTCGGTGATGAAGAAGTAGCCCTCCTCGTCGTAGTAGCCCAGGTCCCCGGTGCGAAAGAACCGCTTGCCGTCGTGCTCAAGAAACGCCTCTTCGGTCGCTTCCGGTTGCTTCCAGTAGCCGCGGAACACCTGCGGTCCGTGCACCACGATCTCGCCGACTTCCATCGGCGCGCACTCGGCGAAGGTGTCAGGGTCGAGCACGCGCGCATCGACGTCGAAAATCGGGATGCCGCCGCACTGGCGCTTCGGACGGTGCCCCGGGTTGACGTGCGTCGGGGCCATGGTCTCCGAGAGGCCGTAGCCCTCGATGAACTCGAGCTTCATCGTATCGTGCAGCCTTTTCGCCACCGCCTGCGGCATCGGCGCCCCGCCGCCGCCGAGCACCTGGATCGACGACAGGTCGTAGCGGCCGAGCTTCGGGTTGGCGAGGAAATCGACCATCATGGTGGTGATCGCGGTGACGTTCGTCACCCGCAGGCGCGCGATCTGCATTGCCGCGCAGTCGCGGTCCCAGCGCGAGAGCACCACCGCGCTGGCCCCGACCTGGATCGGAGCGTTCATGCCCGCCTGCATCCCGGTGACGTGGAACATCGGCAGTGTCGCGAGCACTACGTTCTCGCTCGTCACCGTGCGCCAGAAGCCGTAGGCCGTCGAGGTCGAGAGCACATTGAAGTGCGTGTGCATGCAGCCCTTGGGTCGGCCGGTGGTGCCCGAGGTGTAGGGCATGACGGCGAGATCGTCCGGGCCGGCGCGGTGCTCGCCCGGCACGAGGTCGAGCGCGATCGCCTCGGACCACGGGCTCACCGCCTCGTGCGACGGGTTCTCGCGCGGCGCGCGCACGAACGCCGGTACCGGCAGGTCGGTGTCCGAGGAGAGGTAGTCCGAATAGGCGCCGAGCACGACGTGCCTGAGCGGCGTCGTACTGCAGAGCGGCGCGATCTCGCTCCACAGCTCCTGCGTCGAGACGATGGTGGCGGCGTCCGCGTCCTCGACGTAATGGCGCAGCTCCTCGCTGCGGTTCATCGGATTGACCGGTACCACCACCGCGTCGGCGCGCAGGATCGCGTAGAAGGCGATCACGAACTGCGGGCAGTTCTGGGTGTAGAGCAGCACCCGCTCGCCCTTTTTCACGCCGCAGCGCAGTTGCAGGAAGCCCGCAAGGGCATCGGCCTCGCGCTTGAGCTCGGCGTAGGCGATGCGGCTGCCGTAATAGTCGATCGCCGCCTTGTCCGGGAAGCGGCTTGCGCTCACCGCCAGGTTGAAGTAAACGCTGGTGCGCGGCACCGACAGCGTCTTCGGCAGCCCCGGCGGCCAGTGGGCGTAGTGGCGCGTGAACATCGCTCTACAGGGCGTAGCGCTGGACCGCCTTCTCGTCCCAGTCGATGCCCAGGCCCGGGCGCTCGGGCACGACGACGTGACCGTCCTTCACCACCGCCGGCTCGGCGAGCACGGCGTCGGCCCAGTCGACGAACTCGAGCCAGTGGCACGTCGGCGTCACGCACAGAAGGTGCGCGCTGATTTCGGGGAACAAATGGCTCGACATTTCCATGCCCGCGCCCTGCGCGAGCGCGGCGGCGCGCAGCCAGCCGCTGACCCCGCCGATCCTCTGCGCGTCGGGCATCACGTAGTCGCAGGCCTGCGCGGCGAGCGCCTGCGCCATCTGCTCCGGGCCCATGAAGTTCTCGCCGATCTGGATCGGTGTCGCCACCTCGCGCGCCACGCGCGCGTTGCCGGCGAAATCGTCCGCGCGTACCGGCTCCTCGATCCACGCGACGCTGCCCTCATCGTCGATCATGCGGCCGCGCCGGATCGCCTCGGCGACGCTCAAGCCCTGGTTGAAGTCGACCATCAGGGCGATCTTCGGGCCGATCGCCTTGATCACGGCGCGCAAGGCTTCGAGATCGTCCTTCGCCTCGGGTCGGCCGAGGCGCAGCTTGACCGCCGCGAAGCCCTCATCGACCAGCTCGCCGGCTTCCACGACCAGCTTCTTCAGAGGCTGGATGCCGAGGCCCTTGGAGTTGTAGGCCCGCACCGGGCGCGGCGCCCCGCCGAGCAGCCGCGCGAGCGGCTGGCCGAGCGCATGCCCGAGCGCGTCCCAGGCCGCCATGTCGATCCCCGACATCGCGAACAGCACGATGTTGTGGACGCCGAGCAGGGTGTACCTCGCGCGCAGCTTCTGCTCGATTTCGAAAGGCACGAGCGGATCGCCCTTGATCATCGCGGCCATCGCCTCGACGAGTTTCGCTATCGGTGCCAGGTGGTGCGGCCCGATGCCGAACAGGTACGCGCGCCCGGTGAGGCCGGCGTTCGTCTCGAGGTCGACGAGCAACAGCGTCGAGACGCTCAGTGCGCCGGTCGAGGTGGCGAGCGGGCGCTTCATCGGCGCGCCGACGGCGCGTACGCGCAGACCGCGGATCTTCAGTCCGGCAATGCTGCGCTGCGCGGTCTGCATCGGCTCCTCCGGCGTTTCCCGCTCGAGACCTGTGCATTGTAGCCACGCGCGGGATCAAAGCGCGCCGCGAGCGCGCGCTAAACGCTACGGCTTGCCGCCGGGACCCCAGATCGAGGTGGGCGCGATGCTCGGGTCGCGCGGCCGCCAGCGCCCGGACTCGACCTGGTGGAAGAATTCCTCGATTACCCGGTTGAACAGCTCCGGCTCTTCCAGGTTCATCGCGTGGCCGCTCCGGGGCAGCACCACGAGCCCTGCCGTGGGAATGGCGCGCTTCATGAGAAGCGACGGTTCGAGCGTGACGTCGTCCTCGTCGCCCGAGACGATCAGGAGCGGCGCCGTGATGCCGGCCATCTCCTCGGAGAGATCGAACAGCGAGGGGCGGCGCGCCTGGTAGCCGAGCATGGTGTTCGCCGAGCCCTCGGCGGAATGCTCGCCGAAATGGCGCACGAACTCGGCGAAGCCGCGCGGATCCTTGACGCGCAGCTGCACCCGCGTCGGGCCGTGGCCGTAGGTCGCGGCGGCCTTGGGCATGCCCTCCTCGCGCATCAGCTTGGCGAGCTCGCGCGCGGTCTGCTGGAACTGCGAGCGCTGCGCCGGATGCGCGCCGTAGCCGCAGCCCGCGACCACCAGCGAAGTGGCGCGGCGCGAATCGGTGAAGCCGAAATGCAGCGCGGCGAAGCCGCCCATCGACAGCCCGACGACGTGCGCGCGCTCGATCTTGAGCTGATCGAGCACGCTGCGGATGTCGTCGCGCGCCCGCGCCTGCGAGTAGCGCTCCAATTCCTTCGGCACCTCCGATGGAGGGTAGCCGCGCGCGTTGTAGGTGATGCAGCGATAGCGGCGCGAGAAATGGCGCACCTGCGGCTCCCAGCTGCGAGAATCGCCCGCGAACTCGTGCACGAACACGATCGGATGACCGCTGCCGGTCTCCTCGTAATGGAGCTTCACGCCGTCGTCGGTGGTCAGTGTCGCCATGGCCGCATCCCGCTATCGTTTCGCAGGCGGCATTGTGCCGCCCGCGCGAAAAGGCAAGACTAAACACAATCGTCGGCAAAAGGGAGGCTCGTTTCATGGATCTGAAGCTCAAGGGCAAGCGCGCGCTCGTCACCGGGGCGTCCAAGGGCATCGGCCGGGCCTGCGCCGAGGCGCTCGCCGGGGAGGGCTGCTCGGTTGCCATCTGCTCGCGCAGCGCCGACGCGCTCGCCGCCGTGGCGGGCGAAATCGGCAAGCGTCACGCTACCGGGGTGCGCTGGAAGGCGATCGACCTCTCCAAGCGCGGCGCGGCCGAGGCGGCTGCCGACTGGGCCGGCGAGCTCGACATCCTGGTCAACAACGCCGGTGCGATTCCCGGAGGAGACCTGCTGCGGGTCGACGAGGAGACCTGGCGCAGTGCCTGGGATCTCAAGGTGTTCGGCTACATCAACCTGACGCGCCAGGCCTACGCCCGCATGAAAAAGGCGGGCCGCGGCGTGATCCTCAACATCCTCGGCAATGCCGGCGAGAAGCTCGACGCCGCCTATATCGCCGGCAGCACGGGCAACGCGGGGCTGATGGCATTTACCCGCGCGCTCGGTGGCGTGTCGCACGCCGACGGCATCCGCGTGCTCGGCATCAATCCGGGGCCGGTCTCGACCGACCGGCTGACGAGCCTTTTCAAGCAGCGCGCCGAGACGAAGCTGGGCGACGCCTCGCGCTACCAGGAGCTGTTCGCCGGAATGTCCTTCGGCCGGCCGGCGACGCCCGAGGAGATCGCCTGGGCCGCCGCGTTTCTCGTCTCGGAACGCTCGTCCTACACCAGCGGTTGCGTGTTCAGCATCGACGGCGGGCTCGCCGCGCGCTCGAGCTAGCCCGGCGCTATCGAGCCTTGCGGAGCTGGTAGCCGGCGCGCGGGAAGTGCACCACCACCGTGCCGGCGCGCTCGTCGGCACGGCGCAGCGCGATCTCGTCCGCAGAGCATTCGACGAGTGCTCCGCGCACCGGATCGAGCGCGTAGTCGACCGGCAAGACCTCGACGGTGTCGCCGAGCGCATGGCCCTCGGTCTCGAAGGCCGCGCCGCGCTGGGGCGCGGGCTTCGATGAGCGCGCGACCTCGAGTGCCTGCGCGCTCGACATCCCGGCCGACTTGCCATGCCCGATCGCCTGCATGCGCGCCATCCAGGCGCTCATGCGCGCATAGGGTTCGAGCAGACTCTTGAGCGCGGGCAGACGGCCGATCGGCCAAAGCGGGTGATAGCAGGCGAAATCCGCCGCGCAGGGTGCGCTACCCAGCACGAACGGCCGGCCGTCGGCGAACTGCGCCTCGATGAGCGGCGCGTAATGCGCGTAGAGCGCCTTGCACTCGCCGAGCGAGCCGCGGCGCACGGTGCCGCCCTCGCGCATCGCTCCGCGGTCCTCGCGGAAGCGGTCGAGAAAATCTGCGCCCGCCTCGGGAAAGAACGCCTTGACCGCCTCGGGCTGGAACGCGATCGGCACGGCGACGTTGAACAGCACGCTCTCGGCGAATTGCGCGAGCGAGAGCACCGCGAGCGTATCGCCGTAGGGATACAGCGTCGGCGAGGGCTTCAGCCGCTCGAGCGCCCGTACGATGAGCGCGGTGTCGCAGTACACGTCGGCGCCGAGCTGCAGGATCGGCGTACGGCGGTAGCCCCCGGTGAGCGCCACCACGTCCGGCTTGGGCATGATCGGCGGGATCAACACCGAGAGCCAGTCGATGCGCTTGTAGCCGAAGATCAAGCGGATCTTCTCGGCATAGGGCGAGGCAGGATAGTGATGCAGGATCGGCTGCGGCTTCATGGTGCGCTCTGCAGGAGTGCTGATTCTACGGCAGGCGGGCTATCATGCGCGCTCGTTGCCCAAGCGAGTGTCCCATGAAAGCCGTGCTTTGCAAGCAGTTCGGTCCGCCCGAATCGCTCGTCATCGAGGACCTGCCCTCGCCCGTGCCCGGCCCCGGCGAGACCGTGGTGACGGTAAAGGCCGCGAGCGTCAACTTCCCCGACGTGCTCATCATCCAGAACAAGTACCAGTACAAACCGCCGCTGCCATTCTCGCCCGGCAGCGAGCTCTCCGGCGTGATCAAGTCGGTCGGCGAAGGCGTGAAGGGCTTCAAGGCGGGCGACAAGGTGATCGCCTTCACCACCTACGGCGCCTTTGCCGAAGAGGTGAAAGTCGACGCGACGCGCCTGGTGCCGATGCCCGAGGGCATGGACTTCAAGAGCGCGGCCGCATTCCTGCTCACCTACGGCACCTCCGACCACGCGCTGCGCGACCGCGGCCAGCTGCGCGCGAACGAGACGCTGCTGGTGCTCGGCGCGGCCGGCGGCGTCGGCATCGCCGCGATCGAGATCGGCAAGGCGCTTGGCGCGAAGGTCGTCGCCTGCGCCTCTAGCGACGACAAGCTCGCGGTGTGCAAGGCACACGGCGCCGACGAGATCATCAACTACACCGGCGAAGACCTGCGCGAGCGCATCAAGGCGATCACCGGCGGCAAGGGCGTGGACGTGGTCTACGACCCGGTCGGCGGCCCCTACAGCGAGCCGGCGTTGCGCTCGATCGCCTGGCGCGGGCGGCTGCTGGTGGTGGGCTTCGCCGCAGGCGACATTCCGAAGCTGCCGCTCAACCTCGCGCTCCTGAAGGGCGCCGCGATCGTGGGCGTGTTCTGGGGCGATTTCGCGCGCCGCGAGCCGCAGGGATTCGCTGACAGCGTGCGCCAGCTCGGGGCGTGGTTCCGCGACGGCAAATTGAAGCCTCACGTCTCGGCGAGCTATCCGCTCGCCAGGGCGGTCGATGCGCTGAAGCTCATGGCAGCGCGCAAGGTGAAGGGCAAGGTGGTGCTCACCACCGATGGCTGAGGCGGCGGCGCGAAGCGCGGGCCTCAGGCGCGGCGCTCGCGTCGCCTTCGCCGAGCGAGCGCTGCATCAGTACGCTGTCGACCCAGCGGCCGAACTTGAAGCCGACCGAACGCAGCGTTCCCACCCGCAGGAATCCGGCCGCGGCGTGCAGCCCGATCGACGCGGCATGGGCGCTGTCGCCGATCACCGCGATCATCTGGCGATAGCCGGTCTGCTCGGCGCGGGCAATCAGCTCGCAGAGCAGCGCCTTGCCAACGCCGCAGCCCTGCATGTCGTCGCGCACGTAGACCGAATCCTCGAGCGAAAAGCGGTACGCCGAGCGCGCCCGGTAAGGCGAGCAGCAGCCGTAGCCCGCCAACGCGCCCTCGATCTCGGCGACGAGATAGGGCAGGCCGCGCTGCGCGACCTCGTCGTAGCGCCGGCGCATCTCCTCGAGCGTGGGTGCGACTTCCTCGAACGAGGCGAATCCGGTCAGGACATGGTGCGCGTAGATCGCCTGGATCGCGGGCAGGTCGCGCGGCTCTGCCGGCCGCACCCTCAGGCCGGTCGCCGCCCGAGGCTCAGCGAGCATGGTCCGGCTTGCGGTGACTGCCCATTTTTTCCTCCAAGGCAAGGTCTGCCTCGATTATAGTTTCGAGACTTGCTCGAACGCCATACACGCACCTTGAATAAGACCGCCCGACTGTTCTGCGCGCTGGCGCTCGCCGCGCTCATCGCCGCCTGCTCCAGGGTGAACCAGGAAAACTTCGCCAAGATCGAGTACGGCATGACGCAGCAGCAGGTGTTCGAGATTCTCGGCAAACCGACCGAGACCTCGAGCCGCGAAGTGCTCGGGGTGTCGGGAGGCTCGGCGAAATGGGTCGGCGGCGACGCCGTGGTGTCGATCCGGTTCGTGGGCGGCAAGGTCATGGTAAAGCGCTTCGAGAAGCTCAAGCCCGAGTAGTGCCGGCGCGGCATGGCGCGCAAAGGAACCTGAGGTGAGCCTGCTGCGCGGATTGCTGCAGGGCTACCGTCGCAGCCTCGCGCGCCGCGACAACCGCCGCGGCATCGAGCACTGGAAGCGAGGCGAGCTCGCCGCGGCGCAGGCGGTCCTGCGCCGGGCCACCAACCGGCTGCCTGGATACGTCTCGGCGATGAGCAACCTCGGCATGGTGCTGATCGAGAGCCGCCGCTTCGACGATGGGCTCGCGCTGCTCAAGCGCGCGGTGGAGGTCGATTCGCGTCACGCCGGCGCGCTCAACAATCTCGGCGTCGCGATGATCCACGGCAACAACCCGGTGGCGGCAGCGAAATACCTGCAAGCGGCCGTCGAGGCCGATCCGGCACTGTCCGAGGCGCATGCCAACATGCTCGGTCCCCTGATGGAGATCTGTGCCTGGCCGGCGCTCGAGCGCAAGGTGAAGGAGATCCTCGAGCAGTCGCAGACCCTGCCGCCCGAGGCGTGGGCGGAGCGCGTGCGCCCCTTCGAGCTGCTCGCGCTGCCGCTGCCGCGCGAGCTGCACCGCGCGGCCGGGCGCTACCACGCGGGCAAGCTGGTGCGCGCTGCCGCGGGCGCGCGGCGCGGCGCGCTCGAGCTGCGTTGCGAGGCGAAGCGGCTGCGCATCGGCTACGTCTCCTCGGATATCCGCAATCACGCCACCACGCACTTGTGCGTCGGGCTGTTCGGGCGCCACGACCGCTCGCGCTTCAGGGTGAGCATGTACGCCTTCGGAGCGGACGACGGCAGCGAGTATCGCAGGCGCATCGCCGCCGACTGCGACGCTTTCGTCGACATCACCGAGCTCTCGACCGAGGAGTGCGTGCGCCGCATCGCCGCCGACGGCATTCACATCCTGGTGGACATGAAGGGCTATTGCGGCGGCGGCCGACCGGAGATCTTCGCCCGGCGCGCCGCGCCGCTGCAGGTGAACTATCTCGGCTACCCGAACTCGATGCACGCGCCGTTCATGGACTACATCGTCGCCGACCGCATCGTCATTCCTGCGCAGGACACCGGCTGGTATTCCGAGGCTGCGGTGTGGATGCCCGGGACCTACCAGATCAACGACTCGGGCCAGTCGATCGACGCGCATACGCCGTCACGCGCGGAGGTCGGCCTGCCCGCCAAGGGGTTCGTGTTCTGCTGCTTCAACAACAACTACAAGATCGAGCCGACCATCTTCGCCAGCTGGACGCGCATCCTGCATGCGGTGCCCGACGCGGTGCTGTGGCTTTTCCGCAGCAACATTCCCGCCAAATATGCGCTGTGGAAGGCGGCGGAGCGCCGCGGGGTCGATCGCCGGCGCATCGTGTTCGCGGCGAGCCTGCCCAAACCGATACACCTGGCACGCCTGCGCCTTGCGGACCTGTTTCTCGACACGCACTACTACAACGCGCATACCACCGCCTCCGACGCCTTATGGGCCGGCGTGCCGGTGCTCACCTGGCCCGGCGAAACCTTCGCCGCGCGCGTCGCCGCGAGCCTGCTCACTGCGGCGGGACTGCCCGAGCTGATCGTCGCGTCGCGCGAGGAGTACGAGCGGCGCGCGATCGCGCTGGCGGGAACTCCGGGCGAACTGCATACGCTACGCGCGCGCCTGGAGGCGAATCGAGGCCGGATGCCGCTGTTCGATACGGATGCCTATGTGCGGCACCTGGAACGGGCCTACGAGACGATGTGGGCGGCGCACGCGCGCGGCGCGCGGCCGCAGTCGTTTCAGGTCGACGCCTAGGAAGCCGCAGAGCAAGGCGCCCGCGTTCTAGAACTGCAGGCGCGCCTGGACGCCAAGCAACAGGCTGCGCCGCGGCGCGGGCTCGTAGAAGCGCGCGTTGCCATCGTTCACCACCACCGAGCCGACGTAGGTCCTGTCGACGACGTTGTCCACGCGCAGGAACTCGGTCACGCGCCATCGCTCCCCTTGCTGCCGCAAGCCGAACACCATGCTGGCCACGGTGTAAGCCCCGGCGAACTCGGTGTTCGTGTCGTTCACCGCCACGCTCGAGCGATGCAGCACTTCGAGCGCGGCGCGAAAGCCGCTCTCCGCGTGCCGCCAGGCGAGCTCCCCGTAGAGCTGGCTCTCGGGCACGCCCGGCAGCCTGTTGCCGGCCGCGGCGGTGCCGAAATCCTCGCGAAACTCGGCCTCGATCCGCGTGTAGGCGGCGCGTGCCTCGAACGGCCCCGCGAGCAGCGTTTCCGCGCCCAGCTCGAGACCGCGGCGCTGCGTGCGCCCCGCGTTCCTGAAGGTGGTGCGCCCGCCGCTCGACTGGTCGGTGACGATCTCGTCGCGCGTTTCGACGTCGAACACGGCCGCGCTGACGCGTGCCAATCCAGGCTGCACGGCCTTGACGCCGACCTCCGCGTGGCGGCTGCGCGAGGGCTGCAGCGCGAAGTTGAAACCGGTGCCTGCATTGCGGTAGGCCAGTTCAACAAAGGTCGGCGTTTCGAAGCCCCGGCCCAGATTGGCGTACAGGCTGGTCTGCGGGTCGAGGCGGAACACGACGCCAGCCACCGGCGTCGAAGCGCGGTAGTTCTTGGCGCCGCTATCGTCCGGATTGGCGCCGACGACGAAAAAATCCGTCGCTTCGAACTCGACGCGGCTCGCGCGCAGTCCGGCATGCGCCGACCAGCGCTCGGCGAATTTCCACTCGGCCTGTGCGTACAGGTCGGTGCTGGCCACGACATCGTCTTCGTCACGCTTCAACGCCCCTGCGGTGCCGTTGTTGTTCTCAAATCCGCGGCGCCGCTCGGCCATGCGTTCGTATTCCACGCCGACCGACAGCCGCAGGTTGCGCCCGCCAAGCGGCGCGTCCCTGGACAGCCGCAGTGCGCCGCCGCCGAAGCCGCGATCGAGGCTCACCACCCCGCCTGAATGCGTTGGCGCAGATTGCGCAGCGAGCGGGATGGCGAGGAACTGCTCCACCTCCCGCGTCCCCCACCAGGCCGAGGCTTGCAACTGGGTGAACCCGGAGAGCGCATGCTCCAGGGTCGCGCCGATCTGCTCGTGCGTTACGCTCTTTCTGGTGTTGAAGGTCGTCGCCTGCGGTGTCGCCTGGCGCGGGTTCTGAGCCACCTGTACCGCGCTCAGGCCCAGGGGATCCTGCGTATCCGGCTGCCGCAGCGAGGTTGCCACCAGCGTGAGGCGGGTGCCGCCGTCCAAGGCGATCCTCGCCTTGGCGTGCAACTGGTCCCGCAGCACCGCGCTGTGGTCGCGGTAGCCGTCGGATTCGAAGCGCGAAACGTTCGCCAGGAAGTTGAAATCCCCGTGCTGGCCGCCGACCTTGAGCGCGCCGCGCCGGGTGTCGTAGCTGCCGGCGTACCAGCCCGCTTCCACCGTCGGCACCGGCGCGCCGTCCTCGGTGATGGCGTTGATGACTCCACCCGAAGCGTTGCCGTAGAGGCTGGAGAACGGCCCGCGCAGCACCTCGATGCGGCTCGCCGTTCCGAGGTCGAATGTCGCCGCCTGCCCCTGTCCGTCCGGCATCGTCGCGGGGATGCCGTCGGCGATGAGGCGGATGCCGCGCACGCCGAAGGTGGCGCGAGCGCCAAAGCCGCGCGAGGAGATCTGCAGGTCCTGTGCGTAATTCTGGCGGTTGAGCACGACGATGCCCGGAACACGGCCCAGGCTTTCCGAAAGGTTCACCTGCGCGCGGCCTTCGCGCAGCTCTTCGCCGTAGAGTCGGTCGATGGAAGCCGGGATCTCGAGGCTGGGCTGAACCACGCGTGTCGCCGTCACCACGACCCCGTCGGCGGGCGGTGTAACGGCGGGTTGCTGCGCGAAAAGAAGCGCGGGAATGACCGCCGTGCATCCGAGAAGGGCACGCATGTGCTCATCCGCCTGGAGATTCAGTCCGGCGGCTCGCGCGCACCGCGCGAAATGACGCGCAGGCGCGCGGCCTCGGCAGTCGCCTCACGCCTCGCGAGGCCGGTCTGCTCGCCTTAGCGCGGAACGGTGAGACGCGGCGCCTTAGCCGCCGCTCGCGTTCGCCGTGGTCGCCTCGGCCGGCGCCGCCTCCTCCACCGGCATCTCGGCAAGCGGCTCGGCCGCCTGCTGCTTGCGGATGTTGTGGTAGGCGAGGCCCGTGCCCGCCGGGATGAGGCGTCCGACGATCACGTTCTCCTTCAGGCCGCGCAGGCCGTCGCGCTTGCCCATGATGGCCGCCTCGGTCAGCACGCGCGTGGTCTCCTGGAACGAGGCCGCGGAGATGAACGAGTCGGTCGACAGCGACGCCTTGGTGATGCCGAGCAGCATGTTCTTGTAGGTCGCCGGCTTCTTGCCCTGCGCCTCGGCCTTTTCGTTCTCCTCCAGGATGTCGGCCCGCACGGCCTGCTCGCCCTGGATGAAGCTGGTCTCTCCTGGATCGTCGATTTCCACGCGCCGCAGCATCTGGCGCACGATCACCTCGATGTGCTTGTCGTTGATCTTCACACCCTGCAGGCGGTACACGTCCTGCACCTCGTCGATGATGTAGCGCGCGAGCGCCTCCACCCCGAGCAGGCGCAGCAGGTCGTGTGGATCGACCGGGCCATCGACGATGTTCTCGCCTTTGTTGACTACCTGGCCGTCATGCACCAGCACATGCTTGTCCTTCGGAATGAGGTACTCGTGCTCGACCTCCTCGAGGTCGCGGATCACCAGACGCTGCTTGCCCTTGGTCTCCTTGCCGAAGCTCACCGTGCCGGTGACTTCCGCGAGGCTGCCGGCGTCCTTCGGCGCGCGCGCCTCGAACAGCTCCGCCACCCGCGGCAGGCCGCCCGTGATGTCGCGCGTCTTTGAGACTTCCTGCGGGATGCGCGCCAGCACTTCGCCGACCAGCACCTGCTGGCCGTCGCGCACCGCGATCACCGCGCCCACCGGGAAGCTGATGTTCACGGCGTGGTCGGTGCCGGCGATGCGGACCTCCTCTCGCGACTCGTTGATCAGCTTCACCGACGGGCGCTGGCCCTTGGCGGTGGCGCTGCCGCGGCGCTTGACGTCGATCACCACGAGGGTCGACAGGCCGGTGACCTCGTCGATCTGCTTCGCGACGGTGAGGTTCTCCTCGACGTGCTCGAATTTCACGGTGCCCGCGTATTCGGTGATGATCGGGCGATGGTGCGGATCCCAGTTGGAGATGTTCTTGCCGGCCTTGACCGTATCCCCGTCCGCCACCTGCAGCATGGCGCCATAGGGCACCTTGTGGCGCTCGCGCTCGCGGCCGTTGTCGTCGGAGATGATCACCTCGCCCGAGCGCGAGATCACCACCTTGTCTCCCTTGGCGTTCGAGAGGTAGCGCATGGTCGGCGTGAAACGCGCCGTGCCGGAGGACTTCACTTCCACGTGGCTCTGCACCGCCGTGCGGCTGGCGGCGCCGCCGATATGGAAGGTGCGCATGGTGAGCTGCGTGCCCGGCTCGCCGATCGACTGCGCCGCGATCACGCCGATCGCCTCGCCGACGTTGACCAGCGAGCCGCGGCCGAGGTCGCGACCGTAGCAGCCGGCGCACACGCCCCAGCGCGTCTCGCAGGTGAGCGGCGTGCGCACCTTGACCTCGTCGATGCCCAGCTCCTCGATCTTCTCGACGTGATCCTCCTCGAGCAGCGCGCCCGCCGCAAACAGCACGTCTTGCGTGTCGGGATGCGTAAGATCGGCGGCCAGCACGCGCCCGAGAATGCGCTCGCGCAGCGGCTCGACCACTTCGCCGCCCTCGATGAGCGCCCGCTGGACGATGCCGTTCTGCGTCTCGCAGTCGTCCTCGGTCACCACGAGGTCCTGCGTGACGTCGACCAGGCGCCGCGTCAGATAGCCCGAGTTGGCGGTCTTGAGCGCCGTATCGGCCAGGCCCTTGCGCGCCCCGTGGGTCGAGATGAAGTACTGCAGCACGTTCAGGCCTTCGCGGAAGTTCGCCGTGATCGGCGTTTCGATGATCGAGCCGTCGGGCTTGGCCATCAGGCCGCGCATGCCCGCGAGCTGGCGAATCTGCGCCGCGGAGCCGCGCGCGCCCGAATCGGCCATCATGTAGATGGAATTGAAAGCCTCCTGCTTGACCTTCTTGCCGTGGCGATCGACGGCATCCTCGCTGCCGAGCTGGTCCATCATCACCTTGGCCACCTGCTCGCCGCAGCGCGACCAGATGTCGACCACCTTGTTGTAGCGCTCGCCCACGGTCACCAGGCCCGAGGTGTACTGATCCTCGATCTCCTTCACCTCCAGCTCGGCCGAGCGAATCATGTCGTGCTTCTGCGTCGGGATGCGCATGTCGTGCACCCCGAAGCTGATCCCGGCGCGGGTGGCAAAGCCGAAGCCGGCCTGCATCAGCCGATCGGCGAAAATCACCGTCTCGCGCAGTCCCGAGCGACGGAACGCCGCGTTGATCAGGCGTGAAATCTCCTTCTTCTTGAGCGGCCTGTTGAGCAGCGCGAAGGGCAGCCCCGGCGGCAGGATCTCGGAGAGCAGCGCCCGGCCGATGGTGGTCGCGTAGCGCGTGACCTTCTCGGTCTTCGCGCCGTCCTCGCCCAATTGCACTTCCTTGATGCGCACCCAGGAGCGCGCGTGCAGGTCGACCTGGCGGGAATCGTAGGCGCGGTGCACTTCCGCGAGGTCGGAGAAGCTCATGCCCTCGCCCTTGGCGCCGATGCGCTCGCGGGTGGCGTAATACAGCCCGAGCACGATGTCCTGCGAGGGCACGATGATCGGCTCGCCGTTGGCCGGCGAGAGCACGTTGTTCGAGGCAAGCATCAAAGTGCGCGCTTCCATCTGCGCCTCGAGCGACAGCGGCACGTGCACCGCCATCTGGTCGCCGTCGAAGTCCGCGTTGAACGCCGCACACACCAGCGGATGGAGCTGGATCGCCTTGCCTTCGATCAGCACCGGCTCGAAGGCCTGGATGCCGAGGCGGTGCAGCGTCGGGGCGCGGTTGAGCATCACCGGGTGCTCGCGGATCACCTCTTCGAGAATGTCCCAGACCTCGGGCACTTCCTGCTCCACCAGGCGCTTGGCGGCCTTGATGGTGGTGGCGAGCCCCAGCAGCTCGAGCTTGTTGAAGATGAACGGCTTGAAGAGCTCGAGCGCCATCTTCTTCGGCAGACCGCACTGGTGCAGCTTCAGCTGCGGGCCGACCACGATCACCGAGCGGCCCGAGTAGTCGACCCGCTTGCCGAGCAGGTTCTGGCGGAATCGCCCCCCCTTGCCCTTGATCATGTCGGCGAGAGACTTGAGCGGGCGCTTGTTGGCGCCGGTCATCGCCTTGCCGCGGCGGCCGTTGTCGAGCAGCGAGTCCGCTGCTTCCTGCAGCATGCGTTTTTCGTTGCGCACGATGATTTCGGGCGCCTTCAACTCGAGCAGGCGCTTCAAGCGGTTGTTGCGGTTGATGACCCGCCGGTACAGGTCGTTCAGATCCGAGGTGGCGAAGCGCCCGCCGTCCAGCGGCACCAGCGGCCGCAGCTCCGGCGGCAGCACCGGCATCACCTCCATCACCATCCACCCGGGCTTGATGTTCGACTTCTGGAAGCCCTCCATCACCTTCAAGCGTTTGGCGTACTTCTTGACCTTGGCATCCGAGTTCGTCGCCTCGAGATCCTTGCGCAGCGTCTCGATCTCCCGGCCGAGCTCGAGCGAGCGCAGCAGCGCCCGGATGCCCTCCGCGCCCATCGCGGCGGAGAAGTCGTCGCCGAACTCCTCGACCTTGGCGAGGTAGTCGTCTTCGGTCAGCAGCTGGCAGCGCTTGAGCGGCGTCATGCCCGGATCGGTCACGACGTAGGCCTCGAAATAGAGCACGCGCTCGATGTCGCGCAGCGTCATGTCGAGCACCAGGCCAAGGCGCGACGGCAGGCTTTTCAGGAACCAGATATGCGCCACCGGGCTGGCGAGCTCGATATGGGCCATGCGCTCGCGACGCACCTTGGCAAGCGTCACCTCGACGCCGCATTTCTCGCAGATCACGCCACGGTGCTTGAGCCGCTTGTACTTGCCGCACAGGCACTCGTAATCCTTGATGGGCCCGAAGATCTTGGCGCAGAACAGGCCGTCGCGCTCCGGCTTGAAGGTCCGGTAGTTGATGGTCTCGGGCTTTTTGACCTCACCGTAGGACCACGAGCGGATCTTTTCGGGCGAAGCGAGACCGATCTTGATCGCGTCGAACTCCTCGACCTGCTGGACCTGCTTGAAAAGCTCAAGAAGTGCTTTCATGCATCACTCCTCAGAAAACCGTTGCCCCGCCCCAGCCAGGACGGGGTGAATGCCGTGCGCGTCATCAGTAGCGCTCCAGATCGATGTCGATGCCCAGGGACCGGATCTCCTTGACCAGCACGTTGAACGACTCGGGCATGCCGGCGTCGATCTTGTGCTCGCCCTTGACGATGCTCTCGTACACCTTGGTGCGCCCGTTGATGTCGTCGGACTTGACCGTGAGCATCTCCTGCAGCGTGTACGCCGCGCCGTAGGCTTCCAGCGCCCAGACCTCCATCTCGCCGAAGCGCTGGCCGCCGAACTGCGCCTTGCCGCCGAGCGGCTGCTGGGTGACCAGGCTGTACGGACCGGTCGAGCGCGCGTGCATCTTGTCGTCGACCAGGTGGTGCAGCTTCAGCATGTGCATATAGCCCACCGTGACCTGGCGATCGAAAGCCTCCCCGGTACGCCCGTCGAAGAGCGTGACCTGTCCGGAGGTCGGCAGCCCGGCCATTTCCAGCATGCCGTTGATCTCGGCCTCCGAGGCGCCGTCGAACACCGGGGTGGCGAAGGGAACGCCCTGGCTGAGGTTGCGCGCGAGCTGCGTCACCTCTTCGTCGCGGAGGTTCTCCAGGTCCTGCTCGCGGCCGCTCGAGTGGTAGATTTTTGCCAGCAACTTCGCGACTTCGGCCGCCTTGGCCTGTTGCTTCACCATCTCGCCGATCTTCACGCCGAGGCCCTTCGCAGCCCAGCCAAGGTGCGTCTCGAGAATCTGGCCCACGTTCATGCGCGAGGGTACCCCGAGCGGGTTGAGCACGATGTCCACCGGTGTGCCGTCGGCCATGTGCGGCATGTCCTCGACCGGCGTGATCTTCGAGATCACGCCCTTGTTGCCGTGGCGCCCGGCCATCTTGTCGCCGGGCTGCAGGCGGCGCTTGACCGCCACGTACACCTTGACCATCTTCAGCACGCCCGGAGGCAGCTCGTCGCCCTGGGTGAGCTTTTTCCTCTTGGCTTCGAACATGGCGTCGAACTCGCGGCGCTTCTGCGCGAGCGATTCCTTGAGGCTCTCGAGCTGCGCCGCCGTTTCCTCGTTCGCGAGCCGGATGTCGAACCAGTCGTAGCGCTCGATCGACTCGAGGTAGCTCTTGACGATCTTGGTGCCCTTGGCGAGGCGCTTGGGGCCGCCGTTCGCGGTCTTGTTGGTGAGCAGGCGCTCGAGGCGCTCGAAGGTATCGGACTCGACGATCCTCATCTGGTCGGCGAGGTCGGTCTTGTAGTGCTTGAGCTCGTCCTCGATGATGCTTTGGCTGCGCTTGTCGCGTTCGATGCCCTCGCGCGTGAACACCTGCACGTCGATCACCGTACCCGAGATGCCCGAGGGCACCCGCAGCGACGTATCCTTCACGTCGGACGCTTTCTCGCCGAAGATCGCGCGCAGCAGCTTCTCTTCGGGCGTGAGCTGGGTTTCGCCCTTGGGCGTGACCTTGCCCACGAGCACATCGCCCGCCTCGACCTCGGCGCCGATGTACACGATGCCCGATTCGTCCAGGCGCGAGAGTTGCCCTTCAGAGAGGTTCGAGATGTCCCGCGTGATCTCCTCCGAGCCGAGCTTGGTGTCGCGCGCGACCACCGTCAGCTCCTCGATATGGATCGAGGTGAAGCGATCGTCGGACACGACCCGCTCCGAGATCAGGATCGAGTCCTCGAAGTTGAAGCCGTTCCACGGCATGAACGCGACCAGCATGTTCTGGCCGAGCGCGAGCTCACCCAGGTCGGTGGAGGCGCCGTCGGCCACCACATCGCCCTTGGCGATGCGCTCGCTCTGCATCACGATCGGACGCTGGTTGATGTTGGTGTTCTGGTTCGAGCGCGTGTACTTGGTGAGCTTGTAGATGTCCACCCCGACATCGCCCGGAACGGTCTCGTCGTCGTTCACCCGTACCACGATGCGGTTCGCGTCGACGTAGTCCACGATACCGCCGCGAAGCGCAATGACGCAGGTTCCCGAATCGATGGCCGCGGTGCGCTCAACGCCCGTGCCGACGAGCGGCTTTTCCGGGCGCAGGCACGGTACCGCCTGGCGCTGCATGTTGGAGCCCATCAGCGCCCGGTTGGCGTCGTCATGCTCGAGGAACGGGATGAGCGAGGCCGCCACGGACACGATCTGCGCCGGGGCCACGTCCATGTACTGCACTTCCTCGGACGACTTCAGCTCGAACTCGCTCTTGAAGCGGCACGACACCAGCGTGTCGACCAGCTTGCCGTTCTTGTCGACTTGCGCGTTCGCCTGGGCGATGACGTAGTTGCCCTCCTCGATCGCGGACAGATACTCGATCTCGTTGGTGACCTTGCCGTCCTTCACCTTGCGGTACGGCGTCTCCAGGAAGCCGTAGCGATTGGTGCGCGCATACAGCGCGAGCGAGTTGATCAGGCCGATGTTCGGACCTTCCGGCGTCTCGATCGGGCACACGCGCCCGTAATGCGTCGGGTGCACGTCGCGCACTTCGAACCCCGCGCGCTCGCGCGTCAGGCCGCCCGGCCCGAGCGCCGAGACGCGGCGCTTGTGCGTGATCTCGGAAAGCGGGTTGGTCTGGTCCATGAACTGGGACAGCTGGCTCGAGCCGAAGAACTCCTTGATCGCCGCCGAAATCGGCTTGGCGTTGATCAGATCGTGCGGCATGAGGTTGTCGCTCTCCGCCTGCGACAGGCGCTCGCGCACCGCGCGCTCGACTCGAACCAGGCCGGCGCGGAACTGGTTTTCGGCCAGCTCGCCCACCGAGCGCACGCGCCGGTTGCCGAGATGGTCGATATCGTCGATCTCGCCGCGACCGTTGCGCAGCTCGACCAGGATGCGGATCACTTCGACGATGTCGCGCGAGCTGAGCGTGAGGCGCTGTTCGACCCTCGCCTCGAGCTTCTGCCGGTCGACGCCCTTGCCCTTCAGGTCATGGAACATCTTCTCGATGACCGCCTGCGCGTCGCCCTCGGTGGTCACACCCTCGATGCTCACCTTGCCAAGCGAGAGCTCGGGAACATTGCCGAAATAGGCGCGCAGCTCCGCATCCGCGTCCTTCGACAGCGCGGTGTTCTTCAGCCGGATCTGCCAGCTGCTTTCGCTCGGGGCGAGGATACGCCGGTTGAACTTCATACGGCCCACCGCCGAGAGGTCATAGCGCTCTTCGGCGAAGAACAGCCCGTTGAACAGGGTCTCGACCGCATCCTCCGTCGGCGGCTCGCCCGGGCGCATCATGCGGTAAATGGCGACGCGCGCCGCACCCATATCCGCGGTCTCGTCGGTGCGCAGCGTCTGGGAGACGTACGCGCCCTGATCGAGGTCGTTGGTAAATAGCGTCTGGATCTTGCCGATGTTCGCCTCGCGCAGCTTTGCGAGCAGCGTTTCGGTGAGCTCGTCGTTCGCGTTGGCGATGATCTCGCCGGTGTCCTGGCTGACGACGTTGTGCGCCAAGGTACGGCCGAGCAGGAAATCGTCCGGCGCGGCGATGCGTTTGATCCCGGCAGCGTCCATGTCGCGCGTGTGCTTCACCGTGATGCGCTTGTCCTTGGCGACGATCAGCTTGCCGGATTTGTCGGTGATGTCGAAGCGCGCCACTTCGCCGCGCAGGCGCTCGGGCACCACCTCGAACTGCGCGCCGTTGGCGTCGACGTGGAAGGTGTCGAAGTCGAAAAACTCCTGCAGGATCTTCTCCAGCGTGTAGCCCAGCGCCTTGAGCAGGATCGTCACCGGCATCTTGCGGCGACGGTCGACGCGGAAGTAGACGATGTCCTTGGCGTCGAATTCGAAGTCCAGCCACGAGCCGCGGTAGGGAATCACTCGCGCCGAGAACAGCAGCTTGCCCGAGCTGTGGGTCTTGCCGCGGTCGTGCTCGAAGAACACGCCCGGCGAGCGGTGCAGCTGGGACACGATGACACGCTCGGTGCCGTTGACGACGAACGAGCCGGTGGTGGTCATGAGCGGGATCTCGCCCATGTACACTTCCTGCTCCTTGACTTCCTTGGTGGTGGGCTTGGGTGCTTCCTTGTCCATGATCACCAGGCGCACCTTGGCCCGCAGCGGGCTCGCGTAGGTGAGGCCGCGCTGCTGGCACTCCTTGACGTCGAACGGCGGCTCGCCGAGCTGGTAGCTCACGAACTCGAGGCGCGCATTGCCCGAGTGCGAGGAGATCGGGAAGATCGAGGTGAACGCAGCCTGCAGGCCGTCGTTCCTGCGGCTCTCCGGCGCGACGTGCGCCTGCAGGAACGCCGTAAAGGACTCGAGCTGCGTCGCGATCAGGAACGGCACGTTCAGCACGCTCGCGCGCTTGGCGAAGCTCTTGCGGATGCGTTTACGCTCGGTGAGGGAATAGGTCATGGAGGCTCCCGTTTAATGACGTCCGGATGCGGGGCGACGATCCCCGCACGCTCGTGGTCCAGCTGCCGCAGAGGGCAAAGCCAAGACGCCGCCGCCCGGCGTGCGGCGTCTTGGCTTTGCGCTCAACCGAATGCAAAAAGACGGCAGGCAGGCGGCCCTGCGGCCGCCCGCCGCACTGCGCTCCATTACTTGATCTCGACCTTCGCACCGGCGTCGGTGA
>Ga0214472_10002175_pt1 | contig 21331 bp, 19 predicted proteins | sample RVTome_6_FD_207662 | JGI IMG/M metagenome (GOLD analysis project Ga0214472, IMG submission 207662) | Soil microbial communities from uranium-contaminated site in the Upper Colorado River Basin, Wyoming, United States - RVT140D175 | ecosystem: Environmental > Terrestrial > Soil > Contaminated >...
GACCTCCATCAGCACAGGCGTGCCATCAGCGTCGCGACGGAACTCGACTTCGGCGTATCCATCGAGCTCGAGCTCGGAGACGAGTCGTCGTGCATCGGTCGTCGCGTCCTCGGGCAGGGGCACGCTCTCGCGCAGGACGGACGCTCCGCCGAGGATCGGAAGCATGCGGTGCGCAACCTGAGCGAACTCGCCATAGAACGACCCGCGCGTATGAACGAAGCTGACGGCCACGCGTTCGCCGGGGATCCAACTCTGGACGAGCACCACCGCGCCGAGGTGCAACATCGCCCGGAGTTGCTCTCTCGCTTCGGATGCCGAGCGTGCGAGCCGCGCCCCGAGGCGGCGACGCTCCTGTCCTGCAACGACCCATGACCGCTCCGGTTTCAAGACCGCGGGCATCGGAATCGACGTGACCGCGTCGGGTATCTCGTCTTCGTCAGCGACCGTCACCGAGACGGGAATCCGGATCCCGAGCTCGCTCGCGAGTTCGAGCGTCGTTCGCTTGTCGTTGGCTGCGTCGAGCGGTTCAGAACGGGCGAGCGCAAGCGCGCAATTCGCCTCGACCTCGGCCCGGCGCTCCTGGATCGCCGCGATCGTTCCGTCGTGAGTCGGGATGACGACCACGTCCTTCGAGCTCGATGATGCGAGGTCGATGAGTTGTTGCACCATCGTCTTCGGATCGATGTCGCGATCCTCGACGCGCGCGATTGCCGCACACCAGCGGGACGAAAAGGCAGGAACACCGCGGGTTGACGCACATTCGACCGCGCCGACCGTATACCCGCCCGCCCCGAGCGCCCGCACGGCAACCAATGCCTGTCGCAGGTTGGCGTCGGTGAGGATCACGTCGATCGGCCGCGCCGTCGACCGCTTCGCGATCCAGCGCCCTGGCGCCATCAGCCGCGCCGCCCATACGAGGGCGGGTCGAAAGACCGGATGAGATCACATGTGAGCGATGTGACGTCACGGGAATGATGACCGAGCGTCTCGCCCGTCTGGGATCTCGAACTGTTCACAGAGCCAGGCGCAGGGTCGGTGGCCACCCGCTCCTGGAGCGGTGAGAGTTCATCCCGAACCGGTGCCCTGACTACTCCGGCTTTGTGGTTTTCCGGGCTCTCCCCCGGATCCGGCATCGTCGGGCGGTCCCGGGTTGTCCGGTGGGCCGGCATGGTCGGGCGGTCCCGGGTTGTCCGGTGGGCCTGGGTTGTCCGGTGGCCCGGCATGGTCGGGCGGTCCCGGGTTGTCCGGTGGTCCGGGGTTGTCTGGTGGGCCGGCATGGTCGGGTGGTCCCGGGTTGACCGGTGGGCCGATTCCCGGCTGCTCGTCGGGCTCGACAGGTAGTTCCCGATCTGGCGGTTCGTCCACTGCCGTCCCCGGCTCTTCCGGCGGGACTGGGGGTGTCGGGACGGATGGTTCAGGATTGTCCAGGCCACCCTCCGAAGGCTCCGGCTGGATCGTCGGCACCACGCGGGACGGGCTCTCGTCGTGGACCGTCGGCTTGGCGATGATCGGCTCGTCTGCACCGTCCTGCCCCTGGCCAGCGTCGCCAACGACCGGGGCCGGCGAGCCAACCTCGGTCAGCTCCGTGGCAGCAGATTCAGGCGACGGAATGTCGATCCCGACCAGTGCCAACGATTTCGAGATCAAATCTTGAGCCGGCGCCGGCAGGTTCCCGGCCGCCGCCGCAGCCATGCCTGCCGTCATCAAGACGGTGGCGAAACCAACCATCACGTTGCGCGGCGCCAGACGTCGTCTGATCAGGAGGGGTATGCCGGTGACGACGAGGCGGATTCTCCTCGACAGTGACCGGCGAGTCACAACGGGGCTGCGATCCCGGATCCTCTCCACCTCGCTGGTGATGGCATCCAGATGCCGGCCCGCCACGTCAGGCTCGGGTCTGGTGACACCGATGTCCCGCAGCCTGGCCAGATATCGGCCCAAGATCTCATCGGCGCCATGCCCGTCGACGAGTAGACGATCCAATTCGTCGTCGGTGAAGTTTTTCACGCCATCTCGTTTGCTAGTCATGCGACTCAGATCCGCCCACGGTCAACCACGGGCTCAGGGCGCCCGCTGAGGTAATCATACGGTGAACATTGTGTGCGGCTATACCAGTCCCGCCTCCCAGTCTCGCTCGAACCACTGCACCTGGGAGGCGAGGCCGTCCCGAAGTGGCCAGCGGGCATGCCATCCCAAATCGTGCTCGATCCGGGTTGTGTCTCCGCCGGTTCGATCCGGATCCCCGAGGGCCGGTTCTTCGTGCCTGATATCCAACTTCTTCCGGGTGAGCTCGCCCAGGTGCTGGAACACGTCGTTGACGTTGACCGGGCTTCCTCCGGCCACGTTGTAGATGCGATGGCCGGTGACTCTCTCCCCGGCAGCGAGGACCGTTGCCTCGACGACATCCTCGACATAGGTGAAGTCCCGAATCGCCTTCCCATCTCCAAACACATGGATCGGCTCGTTCAGAAAGGCGGCGCGAATCCACCTGGTGAACGCCATGTCGGAGCGCTGGCGGGGACCATAAACGGTGAAGTAGCGCAGACTCACCGCACTGATCTCGTATTGGCTGCTGTACGCGGTGACCAGGGCCTCACATGACGCCTTGGTCACTCCGTAGGGCGAGATCGGAGCGAGCGGCCGATTCTCTCCAACCGGGATCTCGTCGACCTGGCCGTACACCGAGGAGGACGAGGAGAAGACCAGCCGGGTGGACGGATGCTCGGCTATCGCCCCCAGGACCCGCTGCGTGGCGAGGATGTTCGCATTCGATGCCTGTGCGAAGTCACGCCAGGAGGCCCGCACACCGGGTCGGGCGGCGAGATGGAAGACGACGTCCGCCTCGCTCACCATGTGGCTCAGCTCGACCAGGTTCAGGTCACCCTCGACGAACTCGTACGCACGATGAGGCGCCAGCCGGGCCACCCGCGCCCGCCTCCCGATCGTGTCATAGGTGGGGGCGAAGGCGTCGATGCCCGACACCGTCCACCCATCGTTCAAGAGTCGTTCGCAGAGGTGAGAGCCGATGAATCCGGCGGCTCCGGTGACCACGGCTCTCACCCGACGGCCCCTGGCGTATGCCCGCGCGGTGGGCAGTTTCGGCTTTGGTTGATCGTCCCGGGTGACAAAGTGGCTCCCACCTCAACGCCCCGAGCGGCTCAACACCGCTCCGATGGTGCGCAGCAGTATCTCGAAGTCGAGCTTGGAGCAACATCTCTGGTGATAGGCGAGCTCGAGCCGCACCCTCTCGGTCCAGTTGAGATCGGCGCGAGCCGCCACCTGCCAGAGACCGGTCACTCCCGGCCTCAGATCGACCCGGGCCGTGTGCCACGCCTCGTAGGTCTCCAGGCCGAACGAGGTAGGACGCGGTCCGACGAGCCCCATGTCACCCTTGACGACGTTGAACAACTGGGGAAACTCGTCGAGGCTCGAGGCTCGGAGCAGCTTCCCGATCCGCGTGACCCTCGGGTCGTTGCTGATCTTGAAATCGGGCCACACCAGCTCGTTGAGGTGGAGGAGGTCCTGTTTGATCGATTCGGCGTCCTTGACCATGGTCCTGAACTTGAGGACAGCGAACCGTCTGCCGTCCCGGCCGGTGCGCGCCTGCCGGAACAACGTTGGCGCCGACGGGTCCTGGAGCTTCACCATCAGGGCGATCAGGCCAATCAATGGCAGCCAGAGGGGTGAACCGATCACCACCAGAGCCAGGTCGCGCCATCGGGCGATCCGCTCGTGACGACGAATGGCCTCACTGGTGCGTCTTGGATAGCGGCTCCACCAGGAGGTAACCGTCCAAAGTTCTGCGGTCGTCAGTTGCCGGTCTGGCCGGTCACGGTAAGTGCCGTGGAGCAGCTCGGTCATCGGAGCTGGGCATCCTGAGCGCCGGTCACCGATCTGATCAGCGCGTCGCTGGTGGGGGCTTCGTCGGGAAAGGTCGAGGCCGACGCCTCGATGGCGACTCCCTCCAGCTCGGCGTTGCCGAGAATCCGATCTATCACACGGGACCTCGCCGCCAGGTCGGTCTCGGGAAGCACCACGGTGATCCGATCCGAGTCGACCCAGTAGCTGTCCAACTCCCGCAGCGAGATTGCCATTGTGGCGGCGAAACGCTGCCACTTCCCGTCGATCGTTCCGTTCGACGCCGCCCGAAATGCGACTAACGAGACACGGCCGCCGTATCGACGAGCACGACCCACTTCGTAGTCGAGCCGGGTTCGGATGATCTCTTCCCGCTCGTCGAAGGCCAGGGGAGGCATGCGGCGCAGTCCGGACACCAAAGACACGAGTCCGACCATCACCATTGGTTTCTCCCCAGAACGCCCATTGCGTGTGTAATCGGAGGGGAGTGAAAAAAGGTTACGGAGAGTGGCTACTCGGAGGAGAGGATCTCCTGGAGGGTGAGCAGCCCCCGTCTCTGCAACGCTTTGACGGCGCCGGGCGTCTTTCTCAACGCCCGGGCAATCTCGCCGATGGTCAGGCCGGCGAGCAGTCGTAGCAGGAGGACGTCGCGTTGCTCCGGGGTGAGGGAGTCGAGAAAACCGATGATCTCCTCGTCAGTGAGACGGTCTATCACCGTAACGGCCGGGTCTTCGGCGACAACAGCCGGCTCGAGGTCTTCGCGCAGCTCCACCGGGCGTCTGCTCCGAGCCCGCCGCTCGTCGATCAGCCTCCGGTGGGCAATTGTGAAGGCCCATGACCGGAACTGCTGGCTGTCACCCTCGAAGGCATGGAGGCCGCGAACCATGTGGAGGAAGACCTCGCTCAAGAGATCTTCCGGTTCGGCGGCCCCACGAACCCTGAGATAGCCCAACAGCGGCCCAGCCAGCCTGGCGTAGAGCTGTGACCACGCCCAGGTGCTGCCGGAGCGGGCCTGGCTCAACAAGTAGCCGAACTCGTCGGGAACAGTCGTTTCCGTCGACGACAACGGCTCCTCGACCACCGCCACATCATCGGGTCGGGTCCTGGCCAAACGCGGAGGATCGTGAGCGATGCGTCTCCAGGGTCCGATCCTCTGGTGGAGAGAGCGGTTGAACGGCTCGGTGATGTCGGTCACTCGGCCACTTCCCGTGTCCACACGCAACAAGGAGCGACGCGTTGGATCGAGCCGAACGATGCCAACGTATTTGCCCCCAACTTCAACTCCTCACACGCCCTGGAGTCAGCCTAGCGGCCCGCTCGGTGGGCCGGGACGAGAGCGTTCCTGACCCGGAGCACAAGAACCGTCTCCCGTGGCGAACCGATCGACTATCCGGGCGGAAACCGTGTGGAACTCGAACACGAGGCTGCTGTCACACGCCTCGACGATCAGTACACCGAAGTCGTCGGCGTATCGCGTCTCGCTGCCCTCGACCGGTGGGTCGAACCCGTACATGGAGCGTCCCCCCAGCCCGCTCACGAAATAGGCCAGCCCGTCGTCGACGATCCGCTCGTAAACATGGTCGTCCCCGGAGAACACTGCGTCGGCGCCCCACTCGTCATACGGCCACTGCACAGAAGGGTCTGAGCCGTGATTGTCACCTGAAGAGAAGGGAGGGATCGCTGAGACGACCAGACGCCATGGTGAAGTGGAGGTGGCGAGCTGTTGCTGCAACCACTGACCCTGGGGCGATCGGGGGGTCGTGCCATCGGGCTCCTGTGGCTGGACGTTGAGCACGAAGAAGTGGGCCGGGCCCATGACGAAGTCGTAGTAACGCTCGTTCCCTGAGGTGCCCGTAGTCTCGATCCCGTCCCCGGGGAGGGTGAAGAACGCGAGATACGGGTCGATGCCACCGTCCGAGTATTCGTGATCGCCCAGTGCCGGAAAGAACCTGTTCACCGGGGCTCCATTGCCATGCACCCCTCGGTACGAGCCGACATAGTCGCTGTACAGGCTGCCGACATGGAGGTCGTAGTCGGGGAAGTCATAGCTGTTGTCCCCGGTGGTGACGATAAAGTCGGGATCGAGCCGTTTCACCAGGGCGGCCACCCGCTTCGCCCCATCGGAGTCGTCGCCGAAGTCGCCGAATACGGCAAATCGGACCGTCGACCGGGAGACCTCCACCGATCTGACGTGAACCACGACCTCGCCCCGTGCACAGTTGCTCTCTGAATCGCAGACCTCGTACTCGAGATCGTCACTACCCGCGAAGTCCTCTGCCGGCGAGTAGACGATCGATCCGTCCAGATCGACGCGAGCCGTGCCCGATCCGGGGGCTCTGCTGATGGCAACGCTCAGGGCATCGAGGTCGTCGTCCGGATCGCTGTCGTTCGAGGTCAGCATCGCCGATGCGGGGGATGCTTCGGTGGGCAGGGAGATGACATCGTCGTTCGCCACGGGCGGGCTACCCGAAGTGGTGAGAGGCGGCGGTGGCGGAGAGAGCAGGAGCGAGGCGACGAAGAGCAAAGCGAGGGCCAGCAGCAGAAGGGCATGCCGCCGGTTCTTCGACAGCTCCATCAGGTCCATCAGCGCGTCGCCAGTCGCACCACGGCCCGATGCCATTCTAGGGCCCAATCCTCCACCACACCCCATCGGCGGTGGGTGCGGGTTGCCACCTCGGCGGCAGTCCAGATCGAGGCCAGCTCGGCCTCGTCATGGCGCCGCCGGGGTAGCCCCCGGTGCCGCCGGTAGGTTTCGCTGAAGGACATCAGGTCGTGTTCCGGCCCTTCCCGGCCGAGGGTGAGATTCGATAGCGGGTAGATGAACTCGTCTGCGACCGGACTCGGCGACCAATGAGCATTCTCCCAATCGATGATTGTGAACCCACCCCCGTTTATCCGCCAGTTGCCGGGCCAGAAGTCGCCGTGAACCAGGATCTCGGTAGAGCTGGTCGCGAACTCCGACGTTACCGATTCTGCAGCATTCTGTAGCCGCTTGCCCACCGGATCCGGCGGCTCGAAGATCTCGATGTAGGTGTTGACGATCAGCTCGGGTTGGCGGAGGTCCACGGCGCCGAGGGGTCGCTCCGACCTCCCGTGGAGGTCGGCCAGCCATGCGGCCAGTCGGTCAGTGACCGGTGCCCGCGATGCGGGGGCGAGTCGGTCCCAACCAAGACCCTCCGGGGCGAACTCGGATATCAGATAGAGGTCCTCACCGGTCTGGATCAGGCCGAAGGGACGGGGCACTGTCTTCTCTTGTTCCGGGCCGAGCGCCAGGCGGGCCTCGTTCGATCGCTCACTCTCGTGCTGAACCACAAAACCGAATCGCGGATCCCGGCTCACCTTGGCGACCAGGGTCGGCCGGCGGGTTGTCGAGTCGATTGCGTAGAGGATGACCGAGGTTTGTGCTGTGAGCCGCGCGGTGGATTCGAGGACCCACTCGAGGGAGGGGGCTTCGCTTCCGAGCCAGCGGGGCCACTCCTTCGCCACGAGCTCGGTCAGCCGGTCGATCGGCCCTCCGGTTGGCGGGCGGCTCAAGGCCCATCACCGCGAAGTCGGCAGACGATGAAACCGCCAGGGAGAGCCGCCATGGCGAGGCCGACGATTGGCCCCCACCTGAGGGTCGCCCGTATCCAGCCCCAGGCCGGCCGGCGGGAGAGCAGGAACCGCTCGACCGCAAAAGCGGCGGCCGCCCGGCTCAACGGGAACACGTACTCCGGCACCCAGGGGTCGGGGAGAGCCCCGTACACAGCCTGCGCCTCGAGCCTCGTCCCTCGGAGGAGCCGGCGCGCCGATCGGGCCTGAAAGGCCATCGGCCTATAGAGCCTTGTCCTTGCCCGGCGGTGGGGCGTCGATACCACCACGACCCCCTCTGTGGGGTCCAGGACACGCTCGATCGACCGAACCGAGTCCGGGGACTCGAGGCGGATGGCAACGATGATCAGCTGAAACATCTGGGGTGGCGCCGGTATCTCATCCCAGCCTGAGACCTCGGTCACCTCGAACACCGATTGCAGGTCCGGGTACCCGGCGCCTATCACCAGCACCCGACCACTCCTCGGCAAGACTCCGAGATGGCGCCAGTCGGCAAGGAGGGCGCCGGGCTCTGTATGGGATACGGCCACCAGGACAGCGTATCCCGGGCTGGTCCAACCCGAGCAGGTCGGAACCGTGGTTAGTCTGCGCGCGGTCGTGGGCAGCTGGACAGATGAGACGAGACGCCACAGATTCTCCTCATCCGCCAAGGCACGAGCCAGAAAGGCGCTCGGGAGCATTGGCTCACCATTCGGGAAAGCACTGCTGCGGCGATCGCTCACCGTGGTTTGCTATCACCGTATCGTCGAGCATGTGGAGCGGGGGCTGTTTCCGGAGGTGGCGAGCGCCAGCCCCGCGATGTTCGAGCAGCACCTGGACATGATGGGGGAGGATCACCAGTTCGTCACGCTCGCAGACGTCGTCGCCTGGCTGGGCGGCGGGGCGGCTCTTCCGTCTCGGGCGCTACTCTTGACCTTCGACGACGGCTATAGGGACAACTACGAGACGGCATTCCCGATCCTGCGAGCACGGGGGCTGTCGGCGACCTTCTTCATCGCCACCGGGCACATGGACACCGGGGAATTGCTGTGGTGGGACATGGCGTCGATGCTCATCTCGGAGGCGGCCGCCACTGTTGTGGACCTTCCCTTGCTGGGGACTGTCACCCTGCCACCACCCGACGAACGCACCTCGCTCGCCCGACGCTGGATCTCGGCAGCCAAGGTCCTGCCCAATACAGCTCGACTGGAAGCACTCGACTCCCTGGCCCAATCCGTATCCGTGGCGCCCCCGACCCGACCCTCCGTCGCCATGAGCTGGGATCAGGCGAGGGAGATGGCCGACGCCGGGATGACCCTCGGCGGTCACACCAGTACCCACCCGATCCTCAGCCGGATGACCCCCACCGATGCTCGCCGTGACATCGCCGACGGGCTGGACAGGATCAGAGAGGAGGTGGGACGGGCTGTCGTCTCGTTCGCCTATCCGAATGGCGAGCGGGGCGATTTCAATCGGGTTCACAAGCAGGTACTGGCAGATCTCGGCGTGGTGCTCGCCTTCAGCTTGGTGAGTGGGCCCGCCCTGTTGAGCGAAGTCGGCGCAGATCCCTACGGGGTGAGACGCATCTACGTTGGGCGGGGTGACGATTCAGATCGGCTTCGTCTCAAGCTGCTCGGTTGGAGTCGGGTAATCGAGATGGCTTCACGGATGCGGGGTGCTGATGACGGTCAAGAAAACACCTGATGATCCGATTGAAGAGTTGTCCAAGGGGGAAAGTGCCCGATCGAAGAATTCGAGGATGGCGTTGATCCGGTTCACCCTGTTGTTGCTGCTCCTGGCGTCGCTGCCACCAGGAGGGACTTTCGTCGATGACGACGGCAGCGTCCATGAAGGCAGCATCGAGGCGATCGCCGCCGAGGGACTCACTGTGGGGTGCAACCCTCCGCAGAGCGACCGGTACTGCCCGACGCGGACCGTGACCCGTGGCGAGATGGCGGCCTTCCTGGCCAGGGCGTTGACCCTCGGGGCGACCGGTAACGACTTCTTTGTCGATGACGACGGCCACCTGTTCGAGGGCGCCATCAATCGGTTGGCCGAGGCCGGGGTGACCGAAGGCTGCAATCCGCCGGCTAACGATGGTTTCTGTCCAGACCGCGTCATGACCAGAGGTGAGATGGCGGCGATGCTGAGCCGGGCATTTCACTATCCGCCTTCAGGTGTCGACCGCTTTCGAGACGATGACGGCCATCTCTTCGAGGCCGCCATCAACCGGTTGGCTGCTGCGGGAGTCACCTCGGGCTGCAACCCGCCCGCCAACGATCGCTTCTGTCCCGGAGCGGAGATCACACGCGACCAGATGGCGACGTTCCTGACCCGATCCCTCGAGCTGACTCCGCTCAAGCCACCGTCGGTCGACTCGCCAATGGGTGCCCGGTACTGGTCCCCTTCCAGCCCGTTCAACACGCCGATACCGAAGAACCCGCGTCTCGACCCGGAGAGCACGGCGATGACGGCTCACCTCTCGACCAAAGTCGTCTTCGACCTGTACGAGTTCGGGATCGCCGTGAACCTCGTCAACGGATCGACTCCCCGGACCGACGTCTACTGCCTGGCCGACTGGGGAGATTGTCCGACCGACTCCATCAACCCGATCCCGGTCCCGTCAGACCTGACCGTCCCACCAGGATCGGACGGGAACACGGTCCTCGTGGACTGGTCGCAGCGCAGGGCGGTATCGCTTCACCAGCCGCACGCCAACTCGAACGGCTCCTGGTCCGCAACCTGGGTCACTGTGGCCGACCTGAACGGCTCCGGAGTGCCGCCCGAAGGTGGGAACGGCTCGGGTGTCTCCCACCTCGCCGGAGTGGTCGAGCTTGACGAGATCGTCGGCGGGTACATCGACCATGCCCTCGTCTTCTCCACCGACATCGCCTGCCAGGGTCTCCTCCGTTACCCGGCCAGAAAGACCGACGGCCAGTCCACCCGTCCCGACTGCGTGCCGCAAGGGGCCCGGGTTCAGCTCGACCCCTCGATAAACGTCGATCTGCTCGCCGTGCCCGAAGGGGTCAAGACCGTGGCGAGGGCCCTCCAGGAGTACGGCGCCTATGCGGTCGACCGCGGGGGCGCCCCCATGGCCCTGTATTTCCAGGTGGCGCCCGACGCCAGGGCCGGCTTCCCCGGCAAGGTCTACGTCGACGCCGGGTTGACGAAGGATTACTTCTCGACGGACTCAGTGCCCTGGCATCGTCTACGGGTGCTCCGCGTCTGGGACGGCAGCTGAGCGCTCAGGACCGATCCGGCGAGCTGACGGTCTCGGCTGACTCCAGCACCCGGGCGGCGACCTCCGACCATCGGAACCGTGCCCGGTCCCGGGTGACGGCCGCGCTCATCCGCTCGATGAGGTCGTCGTCCGACAGCATTCGCTCCAGCGCGGCGGATAGGGCGGGAACATCGCCGGGCTCGACCAGCAAGCCGTTGACCTCATCCTCGATCACATCGACGATGCCGCCGGTCCTGGTGGCCAATACGGGTTTGCCGAAGGTGATGGCGACGTGGAGTGGACCGCTCTGGGTGGCGCTGCGATAGGGGAGGGCGACAAAGCGGGCGAGCCGGAACATGGGAGCTACCAGCTCGTTGGGGAAGTAGCCGAAGTCGAATCGGACCGCATCGGTGATGCCCAGGGCTCGAGCTTGTTCGACCAGCGCCCCCGCATCGACATCGGGGCTCGGATACCCCACGACCAACAATCTCGCGTTGGGGGGACGTTTCGCCCCGGCGAAACCCGCCAAGAGGTCACTCACCCCTTTGCTCGGCCGGAGGTTTCCGAAGAACAAAACGACCGCGTCGTCGTCCTCGATCCCGAAACGCCCGTCGAGGTCGGCATCGGAGTCGGCGAGGAGCTCGAACATCTCCCCGTCGCCATGGGGGATGACCTGGAGTCGCCGGCCGGGGACCCGAGGATGGAGCAGGGCGTATCTCTCCCGCACACTCGCTCCGAGGAAGAGACGAAGATCGATCGACCTCGATCCGGTGCTGGCCAGCATTCGCTCCAAACGAGCTGCGAGAGGATCGATTGCGTCGCGGGGCTCGAACTCATGTGACACCTCGATGAGGGTGGCCCCGGCCCGTTTCAGCTTCGCCATCATCAACCCGCGACCCGGCAGGGGGAAAGGTCGTACCAACACGATGTCCGGTCGGCCCGAGGCGACCAGTCCCACCACGCGCCACATCTCGCTGCTCAACCTCAGGGCACGCCAGGCCCTGCGGATCACCTTCCTGTGGAGACGACCCATCCACGAGTCGACCTGGGGGTTGGACCGGCCTGAGTCCATCCGCGACCAGAGCGTGAACTCGGTCTTGACTTCGAAGTCGTGAGGGAGACCGCTCAGTTCGTAGTCGTGTGCCGTGATCAGCGTCACTCGCGCCCCCAACCCACTCAACCCGCGACCCAGCATGTAGGCGAAGTGGACCATCCCACCGCTGGCGTCGGGCTCGATGATGACGATCCGCATCGAAGATGACATCAAACCGGCCCCTGCTCAAGGCGCGGGGCCCTGATCAGCACGGCCATGCGACGGAGTGCATCCTTCTCCAGCAACCAGATGACGCCCAAATATGTCACGACCCCGGTAAGGCTCGTCACGACCAGTTGAATCAGCGGGCGCGCCCCGTCCAACACATACAACGTCGCCACCGAGACCAGGGCCAGGGGTACGGCTGCGACCACCGCCGGGACGAACTGGGCGACGACATCGGTCACCTTCATGTCCAGCTGACGGGAGATGAGAAACACCCGCAGTGCCTTGTCGAGCACGGTGGCGATGAGGAGGGCCACGGCCACGGCCACCAACCCGAAGGGGGTGGCGATGAGGAGGGCCGGCACAACAACCGCCAAACGCAGACCTGTGATCCTGGCCAGAAAGCCCGGTCGGCCCATCGCTTTGTACACGTCCCCATCGTTCGACATCATCGAGCGAACCCAGGCAAACGTGGCGAGCACTCGCAGCACAGGCACCACCTCGAGCCAGTCCTCGCCGAGCATCACCAAGACCAGAGGCTTCGCCACGACGAACAGCCCGACACAGATCGGGGTGGTGAAGATCACGACATACCTGATCGACGCGGCGAAACCGCGACGGAGCGAGCTCATCGAGTCCCTTGCCTTGGTGAAAGCGGGAAACATGGTGCGGCTCAGCACGGACACCACGCCCAGCACCAGCAACTCCGGGATCCGGTAGGCCAGCGTGTAGATGCCGAGGGCGGTGGCGCCGAGGACGCGGCCGACGATCAAGTAGTCGATGTTGCCGGTGACGACATAGATCAGGTCGACTACGAACAGGGGCAGCCCGTAGGCCAGGAGCGACCTCGTCAGATCCCGGTCGAACGCCAGCCGCGGCCGCCATTTGACCACCACCCAAGCCAGCACCACGGTGACCAGAGCCCCGGCGACGTGTCCGAGGACCAGGGCCCAGACGCCGAACCCGGCCACGGCGAGGACCACCGATGCCGCACCTTTCACCAGGGCGCCACCGACGTCGGGGAACATCTTGCGTCGGAAGTCGAGCTCTTTCTGCAGCAGGACCAGGTGAACGGACCCCAAAGGCGCGATCAGGAAAGTCACACTCAGTACCCGCATCAGCGAGGCGACCTCAGGCTCATCGAAGAACCGAGCGGCCAGCGGAGCGGTCAACATCCCGACCAGGAACAGAACCACTCCAAGGACGAGATTCCACGAAAATACAACGTGTGCCGCTCGATCTGCGTTCTCTCGCCGGTGGATGAGAGCCCCGGCCAGACCAAGGTCTTGGGCTATGGAGAGGTAGGTGATCGCCACGGTGGCGAAACCGACCACCCCAAACTCGGCCGGGGTGAGCAGCCTGGCCAGAATCGCCGTCGCAACGAGGGTGAGCGCCTTGCTCGAGGCGAAAGCGCCGTAACCCCAGAGGGCCCCGTGGGCGGTGCGCCGGGAGAGCTGGTCGCCAGAGCCAGTCACCAGCGGCTCCATCGGCAGGAAGCGCTCGGACCGATCAAACTGGTGTCCTGTCCGGTGGATTCGCTTGCTATTTCGGCGAGCAATCGTCGTTCCTGGCAAGGACGCAGGACGCAGGCGCACTAGGCCGCTCGTCAAGGACGAGGACGCTGCCAGGGGGGACAAGGGCCGTTGAAATGCGAGCACGATCTGCCGGACAGGGCACTAGGGGCCAGAGGGCGCTCCGTCGGTCGAGGGTCACGACTCACCGCCCGCTTCGGCCCGCTCCTGGATCCGGGCGGTCTCGATACCCATGATCGGCGGAGTCTGCCGATCCGGCACGGGCCACACCACGGAGAGAACGATGCCGAGGAATGCGCCGACCGCGGCTCCGAAGAGGGCGTCGCGAACCGGTACCGGCGATGCCGGGGCCGAGGGGGTCTTGGCCGATTCGAGCAGGATCGCCCTGTAGATCGGGTACAGCGACGCGAGATCTTCGCTACCGGCGGCGCCGATGATCTGGTTGACCTCACGGACCGCGTCCGCATCCGACCCGGAGACGGTGAGTGAGACGACATTCGACTCGGGCAGTACGACACCGGTGCTCTCGAAGTCGGAACCTGCTGATCCGATCTCCCTGGCTGCCCGATCCAGCAGCGTCTCACTCTGCAGGATCTCGGCGAAAGTCGCGGTGATTTGGCGATTGCGGAGCACGCCGAGGGCGGCGGCAACATCGCCCGAGTCCTCGATCGAATCCTCCGTGGCGATGACGAAGGTCGACGCCGACTGGTAAACAGGTGGGTCGAGTTGGGGGAGCCAATATCCACCAATCGCTCCCACCAGAGCGATAGCGGCGACCATCCACCAACGGTCGACGATTTGGCGAGCGGTGGTGCTCTCGGCTCCCGACGCCCTCCAGGTCATGATGTGACCGCCTCGCCTTCGGGTCCTCTTCGAATCGTGGCTGATGACCAGCAAACTACCAGGCGCCGTGAGTTTGAATACCCGGGCCCGACACGGCATCGGGCCGGTTTCTCAAAGGATCGCGGGTTCTCAATGGCACGATGTGGCGATAGATTCTCCCTACAGGTGGGCAAGGGGAGTGCGTCGGAGTGAAGAAACCGGATTTCCGGCGATGGCGGAGTGACGTCACGACCCGGACTCGCCCCTCAGACGATGCGCAGCGGGCTCGTGGGTCTGGGCAGCCCGCGAAGGGACCGTGGATTCCATGGTTGCTGAGAGCGATTCTCCTCGTCATGACGGTGATCGTGGCCTTCATGATGTCGGGCCCATCGACATTCCATGCAAGTTCCTCACTCGTCCTCGTTCTCGATTCGCCTCTGGTGGCCGTCGACGAGGCCGTGAACCGTCTCGATTCGGCGGACACAGGCAACGCGGTCGGAACTCTGGCCCAGATGCTGAGCAACCGCGACCTGCATGTTCAGGCGATGGAGAACGTGGGGATCGATTCCAGCGAGGCGGACCAGTTCGAGGTGACGGTGACGAGCCCGCGAGACGCCTTGATGGTGACAGTCGCCGTCGCAGGTCCCGGCCCGGAGGTAGTGCAGGTCGCGGGGGAGATCGGGAGGCGGGCGGCGGCAATCGCCGAAGATGCATTTCCCGGTCTGGCCCTGGAAGAAGGGCCCTCGTCTGTTTCGACAACCGGCGGTGAGGCCCGGGGAAACCCGATCGTGAGCATGGTTGTGGCGTTCCTCGCTGTTCTGGCGGTCGTGGGCGGGGCCTTTGTCGAGAGCTCGATGGGCAGATGGTCCCTCGCCGGGCTGAAAGCCGTGCTGCGCGACTGGATCGATGGGAAGGCGGTCCCCAGCCGCACCAGATTCGGGCCCGGGCCCGACGCCCGGATCACCATGGTCGCTCTCGCTGCAGTGTCGGCCGTTCTCGTTCTCACCCCCGGTCACGTCCTCTGGGTGGGGCTGGGCGCCGCGGCTGGCCTATCGATGCTTCTGGCTCTGCGTTTCCCCCGACTGCTCGTCATCGGGCTGGTGGTCCTGGTCCTCTTCAACTTGTCTGACATAGGCACCGACTTCTTCGGTCTACCCGGGATCTCGGTGCCCTACACACTCTCCGTGATTGTCGTGCTGGCGATACGGACTTGGGTGCTGGGCGAGGACCGCCGATCCTGGCTCGGGTCGGCCATCGCCATTGCCGCATTGGTGGCGGTGATGTCAACCTCCGGCATTTTTGCCGAGGACCAGGCTGTGGCATTCGAGCGCACCGTCGACCTGGTCAAGAACGGGCTGCTCGTACTGCTCATAATCGTCCTGATCCGCGACCTGAAGGATCTGCGGCGGGTGATCTGGGTGCTGATAATCGGCACGTCCTTCCTCTCGCTGTTGGGCATTGCACGAAGCGTGATCGGGAGCACTCCTGGTCTTCTCGACGGGTTCTCCCAGGTCGTGAACGAAGTGGTGGACGAGGAGGTCGTCGGGATCCGTATCGCCGGGCCTCTTGGCGACGCCAACTTCTTCGGCCAGTTTCAGGTCTTGGTGTTCCCGTTTGCCTTGGAACGGGCGTTCCGGGCCGTCGCTTTGATTCCGAGGGTCACGGCCGCACTGGCGACGCTTCTGATCGCCGGCGCCGTGGTCCTCACCTACTCGCGTGGAGCGCTCATCGGGCTGGTGGTCGCCACCGTGGTCGCACTTGTCTTCATCAGACCGGCGCTCCGGACCGTTCTGGTTGCGCTCTTCGTGTCGGCTCTCGTCCTATTCCTGACACCGGGCCAGTACTTCGATCGAATCGGGAGCCTTGGCCAGGTTCTGCAGATCGGGTCGGGAACCGGAGTCCAGGACCCTTCTCTCCAGGGGCGCTTCGGCGAGATGGTGGTCGGGATCGAGATGTTCCACGACTACCCCGTGACCGGTGTCGGCCCCGGGAACTATCCCAGCCGATACGTGGAGTACTCGTCAGGGCTTGGCATCGACTACAGACTCGAGCTGCGCCAGCCGCACAGTCTCCCCATCGAGGTGGCCGCGGAGTTGGGGATCTTGGGTCTCGCCTGGTGGACGATCGCGGCCCATCTGCTGGGATCACGTCTGTTGGGGGCGAGACGGCTCGCTGCGATGGATGAAGACGAGGAGTTGAAGCACTACCTGGAGGCTCTCTGCGTTTCGTTCGCCGGGTTCGCCGCCACGTCCCTGTTCCTCCATCTTGCCTTCTCACGCTCGCTGTGGATGATGGTCGGTATCGCCGTGGGAGCGATCGGGTTGACTAGATCACAGTTGGATCCGACCACCCGGCTCCTGGAGCGCCAGGCGAGATGAGCTGGCGTCGACTCATGGTCGTCTCCCTCGGCACGATCGGGTACGTGCTGATCGGATACCCGGCTGCTGCCATCGGGTTGTCGCGTATCTTCGGACGTGACCGCCGTTACGAAACGGGCGCCGACCTTCCCAGCATCACCGTGGTCGTCGCCGCCTACAACGAGGAGGCGGTGATCGCGGATCGGATCGAGAACCTGCTCGCGGCCGATTACCCGCGGGACCGGCTCTCGGTCATCGTCGCGGCGGACGGCTCGGACGACCGTACCGCCGAGATCGCGGGGTCGTTTAGACACCAGGGGGTCCTGGTTCTCGCGGACGGCTCGAGGCGGGGCAAACCAGCGGCAATCAATCGGGCGATCAGGGAAGTGACCTCAGATGTCGTCGTCTTCTCAGACGCCAACAACCAGTATGAGGCGGATGGCCTGACTCGCCTGGTGGCCCCGTTCTCCCACCCCCGAGTTGGGGCAGTGACCGGGGCAAAGCGGGTCAGGGCGTCCGACAGCCTGACCGGTGCCGGCGAGGGCCTCTACTGGAGGTATGAGTCGCTGATCAAGACCGCCGAGAGCCAGCTGGGGTCCTGCGTCGGGGTCAACGGCGAGATGTTCGCGGTGCGGGCAGGGCTCATCGACCACGTTCCTGAGGAGATCATCAACGACGACTTTTACATGGCGATGCGTGTGCTCGAGGCGGGATTCGACATCGTGTACCAGCCCGAGGCGATTTCCTGGGAACCTGCCTCGGAGACGGGCGACGACGACAGGCTTCGCCGGGAGAGAATCGTGGCGGGGCGAATCCAGGCGCTGGCGCGGGCGCCGCAGATCGTTCCATGGAGACGGCCGGTGGTCGCTTGGCAGATTGTGTCGCACAAGCTCCTGCGCCCCTTCATCCCCCTCCTGGCCGGGGTTGCCCTGGTCTCAACCCTCGCATCACTCAGGAACGCGGTCCGCAATCGCCGGGCACTGGTTCTCCCGGCGACGGCCCTGATCAGCCAACTCGTCGTGTACCTCGCTGCCTGGGTCGGAAGGCATAGCGCCCGGCCCGGACGTCTTGCCAAGGCTGCCGCATACCTGGTCGACTCCAACCGTGCTTCGCTTGCGGGGACGGTCGGGTACCTGCGCGGGCGCCAAGACGTGCTCTGGGTCAAGGCGCAGCGGGCCGCCGATGAACCGCAGACTCAAACTCGATGACCCGCTCGACAAGGAGCCGGTTGCCCCCGGGTCGGATCCGAGTCCTATTCGTGATCGATTCCCTTGGTCCAGGTGGGGCGGAACGGACTCTTAGGCGCGTCGTCGAATTCATCGACCCGACCATCTTCGAGTGCCGGGTCGCCGTCCTTCAGGTTAGGGAAGGCAATTCTGTGGCAAATGAAATCCGGGATCTCGGAGTCCCGGTCGACCTGGTGCAGGTCGACCGACTCAGATCTCTGGCCGGGCAGGCACGGCTCCTCCGATACCTCCTGGCGTACCGTCCGAGCATCATCCACACCCATCTGGAGTTCTCGCACACACTCGGTGGTATCTACGGTCGATTGGTCGGGGCCAGGCCGATTGGGACCATCCACACTTTCGCCTTTGGGAGGGCGTCGCGCGAAAGGAAGCGGCTGGGCCTGATGTGGTTCTCTCTGCGCAACACCCACGTCAAGGTCGTTGCCCCTTCCCGATCGGGGATGGCTCACGCCGAGGCCGTGGGAAGGATCCCGGCCGACCGGCTCGTCGTGCTGCACAACGGGGTAGACCTCGAGACCTTCACGCCCGACGCTTCGGCCCGGGCGCGGGTCCGAGAGGAGCTTGGCATCGCCGCCGGCTCACCGCTGTTGATCACCGTCGCTGTCCTGCGCAGTGGCAAGGGAATCAACGATCTCGTCTCGGCCATGTCCGAGATCCTCAAGTCGATCCCGGACGCCATGGCCTTGATCGTCGGCGACGGCGATGAACTTGTCGCCCTCCGGCGGCTGGCAGTGGAGGCGGGAGTGGCAGACCGGGTTGTCTTCACCGGCAGCCGCGATGACGTCGGGGTCCTACTGTCTGCATCGGATGTCTTCGTCCTGCCCACGCATGAGGACCTGCTTCCGACGGTGGTCGCCGAGGCGATGGCCGCCGGTTTGCCCGTCGTGGCGAGTGACGTCGGCGGGTTGCGCGACATGGTCGACGAGGACGTCACCGGGATCCTCTACCCGGCCGGGGACATCCCGGCGCTGACTCAGGCATGTGTCGAGCTGCTCGACGACAGTTTCCGCCGTGAGGCGTTGGGCAGAGCCGGCCGACTCGTTGCAGAGGAGAAGTTCGACATCCGAAAACACGTCGAGGCGCTCCAGCGGCTCTACGTGGAAAGTTCCAGAGGATGAGCGGAGAGGAGAGGGTAGGCCCGGTCCTCCTGGTGGACTTGGCCAAGGGATTCGGCGGCGCGGAGGTGCGAGTCGTCGACACCGCCTTACTGCTGGCGGAAAGCGTCGAGTGCTCGATCGTCGCCCTGGAAGGCACGCTGCTTCATCGCCGGGCGATGGCGGCCGGGATTCCGGTCCATCCACTCCGGTACCAGCGTCACGATCCGAGGATCGTTGGGGCCGTGCGTGATCTGATTCGATCTCATCGGTACCGTGTCGTCGACGCACACAACGTGCAGTCGCAATTGTGGGGGCTCCTTGCAGCCAAGGCCGAGAGACTGCCGGGTCGAGTCTCGACCGTGCACAGCGAGTATCGATTCGAGAACCCCGGTCCCAAGGGCCGCGCCCACGAACAGGTTTTGAGAAGAAACTTGGCTTGGGGGGCGAGTTTCGTGGCGGTCAGCGAGGGGATCGCCCGGTACCTGAGGGACGTCCTCGGTCCACAGCCCCAGATCGAGCTCATCAGGCGCGCTTTCCCGGTTCCCCGGCCCATGGCCGGAGCCCAGATACGTCGTTCCGACCTCGGGTGGGACGAACAAGACTTCGTGGTGGGTGTGATCGGGCGCCTCGCGATCGCCAAAGGTCACCCGGTCCTCTTCCAGGCGTTGTCGATCCTCCGTGAAAAGGGGGTGAGGCTCCGGTGCTACATCGTGGGCGAAGGGGCGGAGCGGGAGAGGCTGGAACGCGAGGTTCGCTCGTCCGGTTTGCTCGACAGCGTCCACTTTGCCGGCTTTCGCGAAGATGTAGGTTCAGCCCTCGATTTCATCGATCTGCTTTGCCTCCCTTCCCTCAGCGAGGGGCTTCCCAATGTCGCGCTCGAAGCCGTCGTATCTCAAGTACCGCTGGTCGCTACCTCGGTAGGTGAGCTCCCTTCGCTCTTGCGAGACGGCAAAGATGCCCTGCTCGTTCCACCCAACGACCCTTTGGCCCTGGCGGCCGCCCTGGAGCGAGCCCTAGCGTCATCGGAGCGGCTTTCTCGACTCGCCGATTCGGCGTATGACACACTGGCGAAGGCTCTGATTGGCGACTGGATCGCGCAGACGATCGAGCACTATCGGCGGGCTCAACGATCACCACTGTGACGGAAGGCGTCGAGTCCCCTTGGCCCAGATGAGCGGACCCGGGTTTCGTCAGGTCGGCTGGGCCCTCGCGGTCTGTGCCACAATATGAATAGAAAGAGTCCAGCGTCGTCTTCACTGTTCGGATCGGGCCAGATCCAGTCGCAGCAGATGCTCGGGCTCATCGTCGTCGTACTGGACGTCCCCGACCAACGTGAAGCCGTAGCGGAGGTAGAACGGCAGTGGTCCGCCCTCGCCTTTCCCACAGCTTGTCCAGAGAACGTCCGCGTTTGGCCGCGTCTGGAGGTATTTGACCACGGCATCGATCGTTGCCGCGCCGTAGCCCCGACCCTGGAACGCCCCGTCGATGAGGAGGCGCCACAGGTAGTAGGGCCCGACCAGATCGTCGCCGCAATCCTCGATGTTGTCGCTGATCATCACGAAGCCGATCAGCTGCTCTGAGTCATGCACCGACCACATCCGTGGCATGGCCCGCGGCTCGTCCTCGGCGTCCTCGAAGTGGCTCTCCATCGACCCCAGGAAGCGCTCCTGGCCTGGCGCTCGGCGTAGACCGAGAACGGCGGCACGATCTTGGTCGGTCACGATGTCACGCAGCTGGACGGTGGTCACGGGTCAAGAGCCGAATCTAGCCATCTGCGAAGGATGTACCTGATTGTCAGCTGCCCGTCGGGCGGCGCGATTGAGCAGGATTCGAGAAGCGCTTCTCCCGCATCGCCCGTAGTTTCAGTTGTAACCCGTTTAGGAGGTCAAGAGATGAGCACCACGAAGAAGTCCGGTTCGGACGGTTTCTCGGCAGCGGAGCGTGCCGCCATGAAGGAGCGTGCCCAGGAGCTGAAAGCCCAGGGCCGTAGTGGCCAGAAGAAAGCCGAGAACGAGAGCGCCGTCCTCGAGGCGATCGCCGAGATGCCGGATGCTGATCGCTCGCTCGCCGAACGTATCCACGCATTGGTCACCGCCAACGCGCCGGAGCTTCTGCCCAAGACCTGGTACGGCATGCCCGCCTACGCCAATGCGGATGGCAAGGTCGTCTGTTTCTTCAAGGCCGCCGCCAAGTTCGACGGCCGCTACGCGGTCTTGGGATTCGAAGATGCTGCCACGCTCGACGAGCACCCTATGTGGCCGGTCGTGTTCGCGATCGTCGAGTGGACCCCCGCGGTCGAGAAGCAGGTCCGGGCGCTAGTCAAGGCAGCGGTCGCCTGAGCGTCGCCCGCCGGAGAGGGGAGCTCCACAA
>Ga0214472_10002176_pt1 | contig 21326 bp, 17 predicted proteins | sample RVTome_6_FD_207662 | JGI IMG/M metagenome (GOLD analysis project Ga0214472, IMG submission 207662) | Soil microbial communities from uranium-contaminated site in the Upper Colorado River Basin, Wyoming, United States - RVT140D175 | ecosystem: Environmental > Terrestrial > Soil > Contaminated >...
GCCAAGGAGGCGCCGATCAAGATGGTGCTCTCGAACTCGTTCGGCTTCGGCGGTACCAACGCGTCGCTGGTTTTCAAGACCGTGAACTGACGGCCCCATGGGCCGCCCTCTCAAGATCGTCGCCGCTATCGTTGCCTTGCTGGCCGCGGCCGGCGGCGGGCTGGCGGCGTGGGGACTCAGCGCCTACACCCGCCCCGGGCCGTCGACGGCGTCGATCACCGTCATCATCGAACGCGGCACCGGCATCGACGGCATCGCGCGCACCCTGCACCGGGCCGGCGTGCTGGCCGAGCCACTGGTGTTCCGCCTCGTCGCCCGCTGGGCGTCCGGCGGACCGCTGAAGGCCGGCGAGTACGAATTCGCCGCCGCCATCACGCCCAAGGGCGCTATCGAGCTGCTGAAAAGCGGCCGCACGGTGGTGCGCCGGCTGACCGTCGTCGAGGGCCTGACGGTGCCGGAGGTTATGGCGCTGCTGGGCCGCGCCGACGGCCTCTCGGGCGCGTTACCGCCGTTGCCGCCGGAAGGCTCGCTGTTGCCCGAGACCTATCACTTCTCCTACGGCGACAAGCGCGAGCATCTGGTGCGGCGGATGCAGGACGCGATGCGCGCCCTCGTCGATAACCTGTGGCGCAACCGCAGCCCCATGGTGCCGCTGATGACGCCGGGCCAGGCGGTGATCCTGGCCTCGATCGTCGAGAAGGAGACCGCTAAGCCCGCCGAACGGCCGCGCATCGCGGCGGTGTTCTTGAACCGGCTGAAGAGGAACATGCGGCTACAGTCGGACCCGACGGTGGTCTACGGGCTGACCCAGGGCGCAGGGCCCTTGAGCCGCGCCTTGACGCGGGCAGACTTGAAGCAACCGTCGCCCTACAACACCTATTTGATAGATGGCCTGCCGCCAACGCCGATCGGCAATCCCGGCGGCGCGTCGCTCGAGGCGGTGATGCGGCCGGTCGCCACCGAGGATCTGTATTTCGTCGCCGACGGCTCCGGCGGCCACGTGTTCGCGGCGACGCTCGAGGAGCACAACAAGAACGTTGCCAAGTGGCGACAGTTCAACAAGACCCCCGGCGACGGCAAGCAATAGGACGCCGCCGGCCGGGTTCACTCCTTCTCCGGCGCTACCTTCAGGATCGGATCCGTCCACGCCGGTGGCAACGCGCCGAGCAGCCACATCAACGCCACCATCGGCCACGGGAACGCGATCCTCGCCTTGTCGCGGGCGAGACCTTTGGCGATGATCCGCGCCGCCTTGTCGGCGTCCATGATCATCGGCATCGGGAACTTGTTGGGCGCGGTCATCCGCGAACGGATGAAGCCGGGGCATACCACCGACACCCGGATGCCGTCCTTGCCGAGCCAGCCGCGTAGCGCCTCGCCGTAGGCTTTGACCGCCGCCTTGCTGGCCGAATAGGCGGGCGTGCCCGGCAGGCCGCGGAAGGCGGCGATCGAGCTGACGATGGCGATCTGGCCACAGCGGCGGCCGCGCATGCGGTCGATCGCCGGCCACACGGTGTTCAGCACGCCGCCCAAGTTGACGGCGAAGATGTCGCGGCATTGCGCCTCGCTTTCGCCGCGACCGCCGGTGCCGGCCGAGACGCCGGCGTTGGCGATCACCAGATCCAGCGGACGGCGCGTATCGACGGCCTCGATCCAGCGTCGGCTCAAGTCGCGGTCGGCGGCGTCGACGATTTTGCCTTCGACATTGGCGCCCTTGGCGCGGCAAGCCTCGGCGACGGCGTCGAGTCGGCGCCGATCGCGCCCGGAAAGCGCGAGGAACCGCCCCGGCCCGGCGTAGCGCCTGGCCAGCGCCTCGCCGATGCCGCTGGAGGCGCCGGTGATCAGGATGGCTTGCGGGTTGCGGATGTTGTCGCCCATGACGCCCCCGTTTATAGGGCGGAACGTCCCGGGTGGCGAGTTGTTCCGGTTGTTGCCGACGCCCACCGGCGTATAAACTCCAAATCCACCCTTCGACGGAGGCCGCGTGTCCATCTCGTCCATGACCGGATTTGCCCGCAGCGAGGGCCAACAGAACGGCCGCGCCTGGACCTGGGAGGCGAAGAGCGTCAACGGCCGCGGCCTCGACGTGCGGTGCCGCTTGGCGCTCGGCTTCGAGAACCTGGAGCAGGCGGTGCGCGACCGCGTCGCCGCCCGCTGCAAGCGCGGCAACATCGCGGTGACGCTGGCTGTGACTCGCAGCCAGGGCGACGGCGGATACCGAATCAACCAGGCGGTGCTGGCCGAGCTGCTGACGACGCTGCCGCAAATCCGCAAGCAGATTCCCGATGCCGCAACGCCCAGCATCGACGGACTGTTGGCCCTGCGCGGAGTCATCGAGCCGGTGGAGGAAACCCTCGACGACGCGACGCGGGCGGCGCTGGAGGCGACGATGCTGGCCGACCTCGACAGGGCATTGGAGGCGCTTTCGGCGATGCGCGACGACGAGGGCGCACGGCTCACTGCGGCGCTGCGGTCGCGCCTGGACGAGATCGGCCGGCTGACCGACAAGGCGGAGAAGCTGGCGGCGCTGCAGCCGGCGGCGATCCGCGAGCGGCTGAAGACGCAAGTGGAAATGCTGATCGTCGACGTGCCGGCGATCTCGGAGGAGCGCCTGGCCCAGGAGGCGGCGATCCTGATGAGCAAGGCCGACATGCGCGAGGAGCTCGACCGGCTGAAGGCGCACGGCGAAGCGGCGCGCGAGCAGATGAAAGTCAACGGCGCCGTCGGGCGCAAGCTCGACTTTTTGTGTCAGGAATTCAACCGCGAGGCCAACACGCTGTGCTCGAAGTCGCAGGACGTCGAGCTGACCCGCATCGGCATCGAGTTGAAAGCGGCCATCGAGCAGCTCCGCGAGCAGGTACAGAACATTGAATAGAATCGACCAAAACGTGACCATCGCCCGACGCGGCCTGATGCTGGTGCTGTCGTCGCCGTCGGGCGCCGGTAAGTCGACCATCTCCAGGGAACTGCTGAAGCGCGAGCCCATGATGTCGATGTCGGTCTCCATGACCACGCGCCCCCAGAGGCCGGGCGAGGTCGACGGCAAGGACTACTTCTTCGTCGACAAGAAGCAGTTCGCGGCCAAGGTCGAGGCCGGCGAGTTCCTCGAGCACGCCACCGTGTTCGAGCATTCCTACGGCACGCCGAAGGGGCCAGTGCAGAAGGTGCTGAAGGCGGGCGGCGACGTGCTGTTCGACGTCGACTGGCAGGGAACCCAGCAACTCGGCCAGAGCGCGCCCCAGGATCTGGTCTCGATCTTCATCCTGCCGCCGTCGATCGAGGAGTTGGAGCGGCGGCTGCACACCCGCGGCCAGGATTCCGACGAGGTGGTCCGCAAACGCATGGCAAAGGCAGCCTCGGAGATGAGCCACTGGTTCGAGTACGACTATGTGATTGTCAACGAGGACGTCGAGGAGAGCGTCCGGCGGGTGCAGGCGATCCTCGCCGCCGAGCGATTGAAGCGGGACCGTCAGGTGGGCCTCGGCGATTTCGTGCGCGGCCTCGGCGTCGGCAACTGAGCGCGGCGACGGGCGTCAACGGCCGGCGGCTTTTTCCTCGTAAGCGCGGGCCAGCGCGCAGAACTCCTCGACGCTGAGATTTTCCGCTCGCGCCGTCGGCTCGATGGCGAGCGCCGGCAAATCCAGGCCGAGCCGCTTCAGGCTCGATCGCAGCATCTTGCGGCGCTGGCCGAAAGCGGCCGCCGTCACCGCCTCCAGCGCCCGCCACGTCGCGGGCGCCAGCGGCCGGGGGCGCGGGATCAGCGACACCACCGTCGAGGCGACCTTGGGCGGCGGCGTGAACGCCCGCGCGGCGACGTTGAACTCGATCGCGACCTCGGCCAGCCATTGCGTGATCACCGATAGCCGCCCGTACTTCTTGCTGCCGGGTCGCGCGGCCAGGCGCTCGGCCACCTCCTTCTGGAACATCAGCGTCAGGCGCTCGAAGGCATCGATCCGGGCAAGCCAGCCGAGCAGCAGCGGTGTCGCGATGTTGTAGGGCAGGTTGGCGACGAGGCGGCGCGGCGGCGGAACAAGCGCCGCGGTGTCGATAGTCAAGGCGTTGGCCTCGACGATGGCGAGCCGCCCAGGATAGGCCGCCGCCAACTCCGCCAGCGCGGCAACGCAGCGGACGTCGCGCTCGATCGCCGTCACCGAGCGGGCGCCGGCGGCCAGCAACGCCCGGGTCAGTCCGCCCGGCCCCGGCCCGATTTCGATGACGTTGACGACCGAGAGGTCTCCGGCGGCGCGTGCGATGCGGGCGCAGAGATTGAGATCAAGCAGGAAATGCTGGCCGAGGGAACGCTTCGCGGCGATTTCGAAACGGCGGATGACGTCGCGTAGCGGCGGCAGCTCGGGCGGTGCGTCGGCCAGCATCGCCGCCTCGCCCCTCGCCGCCTCAGGCGGCTGCGCCGGCGCGCCGACGCGCCATCGCCGCGGCCAGCGCCAACGCCGCCATCAGGCTCGTCTCGCTGGCTTTACCGGTGCCGGCAATGTCGAAGGCGGTGCCGTGGTCTGGCGAGGTGCGCACGAACGGCAGTCCGAGGGTGACGTTGACGGCTCGGTCGAAGGCGAGAGCTTTGATCGGGATCAACGCCTGGTCGTGATACATGCACAGCGCCGCGTCGTAGGACTTACGCGCCTCGGGACTGAACAGGGTATCCGGCGCCACCGGACCGAAGGCGACGATACCGGCCTTCCGCAACACCTTGACCGCGGGCGCGACGATGTCGACCTCTTCCGATCCGAGTGCGCCGGACTCCCCGGCATGGGGATTGACGCCGGCGATCGCCAGCCTGGGCTGGGCGACGCCGAAATCGGTGCGCAACGCCGCCGCCGTGATCTCGCCGGCGGCGACAATGGCGGCCGTGGTGAGTGAAGTGAGGGCGTCCTTGAGGCGCTGGTGGATGGTCACTGGCACCACTTTCAACTCGTCGGCGGCCAGCATCATCACCGGCGGCGTCGCAACGCCGGCCAGCGCTGCCAGGAACTCCGTGTGACCGGGGTAATCGAAGCCCGCTTGGTAGAGCGTCGCCTTGTGGATCGGGTTGGTGACCACGGCCGCCGCGTCGCCAGCCATCGCCAGCCTGACCGCAATTTCAATGGCGCCGGTGACGGCCGGGGCGTTCGCAGGGTCCGGCTTACCCGGGCGGGGCGGCTGGACGAGTTTGATCGGCAGTACCGGCAGCGCCGCCGGAAACACCGCCGTTGCCTCGCCCGGCGCCGCGATCGCGCGCACCGGCACCGTCCACCCGAGCCGGCGGGCCAACGCCGCCAGCCGCGCCGCGTCGTCAATGACGAAGAACGCCGGCACCCCTTCGCCGCGGCGCAGCCATGCCTTGAGCGCGATCTCGCCGCCGATGCCGGCCGGCTCGCCCATGGTCAGCGCCAAGGGACGCACAACGGGAGGCGACCCGGGACCGCCCGTTGGAGGCATCTTGGCACGCCCCTTGGACTGCCCTTTGGACCGTCCTTTGGGAAGGCTGGCGGTGGCCGGCGCCGTCACAGGCGGATGTCCACGAAGGCGTTGCGGCGCAAGTCGCGGAGGTACTGGCGGGCCGCCAAATCGAGACGCTCCTCGACCAGCCGGTTGGAGATACGGGTGCGAATGCCGGCCTCGCTCGGCGTCTCCGACTTGACCTCGTCGCGGCGGCACACCATCAGCACGATGACGCCGTCCTCGGTGCGCAACGGCTGGCTCGGTGTCATCACCGGCAAAGCTCGGATCAGGGAGCGTTGCTGGGGCGCCAATGCATCGGTCGGGATGTCGCCGAGATTGCCCGACATCGGCGAGCCGATCTCCTTGCTGGCCTTGTCGAGTTCCTCGCAGTTCTTGGCTTTCTCGACCACCCGCTTGGCGGCATCGGTGGCCGTCGCGACCTCGGCTGGACTGGCGCCTTTCTCGATCGGCAGGAAGAATTGCTGGACGTTGACGATCGGAGATTGGCGCTTTTCGCCGCCGATGCTGGCCGCCGTGCGCCGGTCCCTGAGGCGGAGGATGTAATATCCGTCAGCGGCGCGGATCGGGGCCGACGTCTGCCCGGGCTGAAGGTTGACGACGGCGGCATCCAGATACGGGCCGAGTTGACCGTGAACGTTCCATCCGAGATCGCCGCCGTAGTCGGCTGTGGCGCTTTTCGAGAAGTTGCGGGCTAGCGCCGCGAAGCTGACGCCCTCCTTCATCTGCTCGATCAGGCGATTGGCCAGTGCCAGGACATCGGCTTCGTTGGCGGACCGGTCGACGGGCAGAAAGATCTCCGACACCAGGAATTCGGGCTTGCCTTTGTTCTTCTCGATCTCGGCCAGCAACTCGTCGATTTCCTCGTCGCTGACCTGGACCGAAGGACCGAAGGTACTGCCGACGAGTCTGCCCCATAGCATTTCCGCCTCGATCTGCCGGGTCAGTGTCTTCTTTTCGATTTTTCTCCTGGCCAGAAGCGTATTCAGTTCGCCTTCCTTGACGCCGTTCATCCTCTCCAGCCGGCGGATGGCCCGTTGAATGTCGGTTTCCGTCACCGACAGCTTTTGTCGGACCGCCTCTTGTCGCTTCAGCTCGTCATCAATCAGGGTGCGCAACACCTGCGGGGAAAGTCGTTGGCGGTTTTCGACGGTATCGGGCAGGCCGGCGAACGCCATCACCAGCGACAGCCTCATGTTCAAGTCGTAGACCGAGATGATTTGCTCGTTGACAACGGCGGCGATGCGCAGCGAATCCTGGGCGCTGGCGCCGCCCGTCGTCAGAAACGCCAGCAGCAATACGAAAAACAAAGCCCGTTTCATGACGATGCCGTGTGACCGGTCCGGTTGCCTAAGAAATGCAGGATTTTAACACACGGACGGCCGAAATTGCGGGTCAATCCGGCCCGGGAGACCTTGTCCGCGGATCGGATCACGGGGAAATGCCCGTCCGCACCTCGCCGAGCGTCTTCAGGACTACGTGGAAGCTGATCTGGTCGCTCGGCTTGAGGTCCCGGTCCTCGTAGAACGTGCGGCGCGCATCGGTGGTCAACACGATACATTCGTTCTCGTAAATCAGCTGGGCGCCGACGGCGCGTGTCTCGTTGGCGACCAGGTCGTTGACGCCCGAGAAAGCGATTCGCCAGAACCGGTTCAGCCTGGAGGAGGCCGAATAAACGATTTCCTCACGCCCGCCGAACTCGCTGTCCTGCTGGCCCACGATAAACAGGTAGTTGGCGCTGACGCTGAGCGCCGGGACTCCGGCTGTCAGCGCCACCTCGTTTCGTTTCTGCGTGAAGTTGTCGGTATCGAGGCGGGTCCGATAGACCAGGTTCAGGTACGGACCGGGACTGATTCTCACCCGTCCCACGATGTCCGAGAAATTTTCTTCAAGACCCGTTCCGGTGGCGAAGGTGTCGTCGCTCCGTGGCCGATACGACTGGCCGATGAAGAACGAGGTGCTGCCGCCGCCTTTTCCGTACACGCCCCACTTGACGCCATAGTTGACGCGGGCGCCTCCTTCGACCCGATCGATGCCGGAGAACTTGTTGGAGCTGAACAGATTGGTGTCGTCGAATTCTATCTCGCGGCTGTCCTCGTTGGGGATGTTGAGCGAGTTGCCGCCGTTAGGGCTGTAGGCGACGACCGCGATCGGCTCGACGACGTGGTTGAAGGTGGCGCCGGCCTTCACGAACGGATAGCGCCAATCCACCATCACTTGGGGCACGACGCGACCACTCGCGCCGGTGAACTTGGTCTTTCCCTCCCGCTCCAACTCGTCGACATGATAGAAATCGCCGTTCAGGGACAACGACACCTTGTAGGCGTCGCCGAGTGGCCCGATGAACGGTAGCCGCCAACCCGGTCTGATCGACAGACGGCGGGTGTCGGAACCGTCGGTGCGGGTGATGGCCAGCAGGTTGACGTCGAGCACCGTCTCGCCGCCGAAGCGGTCGGTTTCGCCGACGTGGTTGTAATCGACCATCGGCAGCACCAGGGGCTCGAGCCCAGGGTCGTCCGTCGCCCGCAGTCCCTGGAAAGCGTAGGCGTTGGCGGCGAAGTAATTGCGCTTGCGGAAGCCTTCGGTGAACAGCCGACTATTCAGCGAATCGGGGCTGCCGAAACCGTAGCGCCGGAGATAGGTGTCGTCGGTGGCGCGATTGACATCGAAGCCGAGCCGCCAAGTATCGTCGAGATCGAAGCGACCCTTGGCGTCGATGTGCCCGCGCACTTCCTTCTCGCTGTCGCCGCCGACCAGGCTGCCGGTGGCATCGAAGCTTCCTTTGCGGAAGCGTTGGCGGTATTCGCCGATGCCCCCGGAGCCCGCCTCGGCGGTGACCAGAGCGGTGACGGTGGCGTCCTGGCTCGGCGAGATGTTGAAGTAGTAAGGGGTCCTGATGCTGAAACCGAGATCGGACGAACCGCCGAACGACGGCGCCAGGAATCCGCTTTTGCGCTTCACCGTCGGGTCGGGATGGGAGAAGTACGGCGTATAGGCGACCGGCACCCCGAACACCTCCAACCAAGCATCGCGGTATTCAATAGTCTTGGTGTCCGCATCGTGGACGATCTTCACCGCTTTGACCTGCCACAGCGGCGGTCGCGTCGGATCGGTCTTGCACAGCTCGCACGGCGAATAGACACCCTGGCGCATCTCGGTGACGACGCCGGAGGAGCGTCGGGCGCCGGCGGCGGCGATGCGCGAGCGGTCGGTCATGATGATGCCGATCGCCTCGATGGTGGCATCGCGCAAATCGCCGGTGATTTCCATGCGGTCGCCGAAAATCCGCTCACCACCGGGCTCGGTCAGCGAGACGTTGCCGGTCGCCGAAACAATGTCGGTCTTCTGGTTGTAGGTGACGGTGTCGGCGCGCAGCCGGCGTTGCCCGTGAACGATCTCGACGTTGCCGCTGGCGGTGACCAAACCCTGTTCCTGGTCGTAGCGCATCTCGTCGGCGCTGAGCTGCACCGGCAGGCTGGGATCGATTTTTGTCTTGCCGGCGTCCGCAGTGGACATCGGTGCAACGGGTGCGGGCGGTGCGCCCGCGGTCGGCTGCGTCGCTGCCGCTGGCACCGGCGCAGGCCGGATGGCGGCGCCGGGGTCGTATGGTCCGGGATACCACAGCGTGCCGAGCGGCTTGTCGTTGGGAACCCTCGGTGGCGGCGGCGCCGGAACGGGCGCCACCACCGGCTTCGGCGTCGGCGCAATCACCGGCGCCGGCACCGGTACGGCGGTCGGCTTCGCCGGATCATAGGCGCCTGGGTACCAAAGTGTGCCGAGCGGCTTACCAAGCTCCGGTCCGCCGACCGACGGCGGCGCTGGCACGGCGACGGGGACTGGGGCCGGGGCAGGCTCAGGGTCGCGACGCGGCAAGGGCGCCGGCTGCGGCACCGGCGGCGGTGCCGCGACGGGCGCGGGCACCGGAGTCGGCGGCTGATACGGGCCCGGATACCAAAGCGTACCGAGCGGACGGTTGGGATCGGCGTCGCCGGCGGTCGCCGCGTACGCCGCCGGCACGGCGACGACGCCGGCCGACACGGTGCAGATGGCAATCATCCGTCCCAGGAAGCGGGGCATCATCGGTCAGCCGTCCTCGAGGTGCAGCAGCGTCGCCAGGCCGAGCAGAGTGGCGACTCCCGACGGCGTCCACGCCGCCAGCGTCACCGGGATGCTGTCCGAAAGGCCGAGCGCGAACACGATGTCGGAAAAGAAATAGAGGACGAACCCGGTCAACACGCCGCAGGCAATGATGAAGGTAGTGCCGCCGCGCCGCGTGTGGCGGAGCGTGAACGATGCGGCGATCAGGATCATCGCGGACATCAGGAACGGCGCCGCCAGCAGCGTGTGCCAGTAAAGCCGGTGACGGACCGCCGAGAACCCGGCTTTCTCGAGCGTACCGATGAAGCCGGGAAGGTCCCAAAACGACATCGTTTCGGGCGGCGCGAAGCTGTCCTGGATCTTCGATAGCGTCAGGTCGGTGGCGAGCCAATGGTCCTTCTCGAAGCGCGGCAGCTTCTCCGGCGTGTGCACCCGGGCGTTGGTCATGTGCCAGAACCCGTCCTCGAGGCGGGCGAATTCGGCGTCGGTGCGTTCGCGGAACTGGTCGGCGCCCTCGTAGGAGAACACCACTACGTCCCTGAGCTCGACGGTCTTTCCATGCTGAAGCACGGAGCGCGCGTGGACCACCGACTGTCCGTCGGCGTTCGATTGGCGCAGCCAAAGGCCGTTGCTCGACAAGGCGAGGAAGCTCTTCTGGCCCTTCAGTAGCGACGCCTCGAGACGGTCGTAGCGGGTGAGCGTGGTCGAGGCCAGCGGATTGATCATCGTGATCTGGAGGATGCCCAACAGGAAGGCCAGCGCAATTACCGGGAACAAGAATTGCCACGCCGATACGCCAGCCGCCCGGGTGATCATCAGCTCGTGGCTGCGAGTCAGGCGCCAGAATGCGGCCATGCCGCCGAACAGGACCGCGAACGGAAACAGCTTCTGCGCCATGTGCGGGAGCTTCAGGAGCGCCATTTCGACGACCATGCCGAAGGTGACCTCGGGCCGGGCGGCAGCGCGGCGCAACAGCTCGACCACGTCGAACAGCACCACCATCAGCACGAACAGCGCGAACAGCACCAAGAAGCTCAGCAAGAAGTGCCGGCCGATGTAGATCGAAAGCGTGGTCGAAAGGCGCACGGACCCGGTCTCCCTCTACCTCAGGCTGGCTTCGGCCGCGCGGCGTGGCGCCGCCGCCATTGCAGCCGCGTCATGAAGAAATGAGCGAGAACGATCGGCACGACCGCGTGCACATACATCAACGGCACCGCCGACAGATTCTTGGCGGCCAGGTTCTCCAGCCCGAGCGCGCTACCCTGCAGTGCCACCATGATGGCGATCGCCAGGCTCACTTGGCGGGTCTGGGTGCGGCGGCTGAAGCCGCCCGAAATCAGGCACGCCAGCCCGACCAGGGTGTAGGCGAGGGCGGCCAGCGGCGAGACCAGGCGCTTGTGGCCCTCGATGATGAATTTTCCGTGCTCCTTGGGGTGCAGTTCCGGGTCCACCTTGCCGATGTTGAACAACTCGTCGAGGGTACGCTCCCGCGGCTCGCGGTACCGGGCATTGATCGCATCGCGCGTGGTCGCCAGGTCGAAGACGTAGCGGTCGAAATACAGGATGGAAAGCTTGTTGGTGTCCTTATCGACGGCTTGGCGATTGCCGTTGAACATGACGACGCGGGCGCCTTCCCCGGTCTCGACCATGGCGCCCTTGGCCGCCATCAAGGTGAACGGGTGATCCTTGTCGCGCTGGTCGTGCACCAGGATGCCGAGCAGCTTGCCGTCGCTGGTGCGTTGGCGCACGTAGACGGTGATGCCGTCGGTGACCGTGTTGAAGGCACCCTCGCGCAGCAGGATATGCGTGTAATTGTAGCGGATGTCCCATTGCAGGGAGCGGAACTTGGCGTACGATTGGGGAACCACGTAAAGGTTTAGGAGATATCCTAGACCGACCACCAGCACTGCCAGGATCAGCGCCGGCTTGGCGAGCGCGAACTGGCTCAAGCCCGCCGCCCGCATGACCATCAGCTCGCGGTCGCTGATCAGCTTGGAATAGGTGAAAACCACCACTGTGAAGAGCGCAATCGGCAGTACCAGGACCAGGAAATTGGGCAGCAGCAGCATGGTCAGGTAGACGAACATCCCCCCGGAAAGGCCGCGGTTGACGATCATCTCGATAAATCGAAGCGACTGCGACAGCCAGATAATGCAGGTCAAGCCCGCAGTGACCAGAATCATGGCCACCACCAGCTGGCGCAGTACGTACCTTGTAAAACCGTTCATGGCCGGGGGTTGGTTGTTAACTTCCGGCCCAAACTGTGGGAAAAGCGCAAAAAAATCAAGGATTAACCAAGATTCCGGGGAGTTCGTCCGGTGTCGCCGGATGTGCCGCGGCGCCGCGGTTTCCCTAAGGTCCGAGGCGACCATAGGCGGCGCCCGTCAGCGAATCGCCGGCTCCAGCCGTCGGTACAGGAACCTGCCGATGCGACGCGAGCCGGCGGGGGTGGTGTGCAGTTGGTCGTAGAAGTCTCCTTCCTCGAAGGTGATGCCGCCGGCCAAGTCGACGCACACCAGCTTGAGCTCGACGCACACCCGGAGCGTCGTGCGGTTGAAATGCGCGAGCGACCTGTACGACTCATCGGACGGCGCCGCGGCGCCTTTCTCAGTGCGCGCCCACAGCTTGCCGTCCATGAATTTATAATCGCCGCGCTTCTGGGTGACGAACACCGGCTCGGCCCTCATTTTGCCCTTGATCTTCCCGGCCAGCGCCCGAAGTCGGCCGGCGTAGGCTTCGAGCCGGGGTTCGAGCGTGTATGCGAGCGTCGCGTCGTCGACGAAGTCGCTCACCGGCTGCCACGCCATGTGAATGGTGTCGCGGGCGCCGTGGACGAGGCGCATGCGCTGGGCGACGAACGCGCCGCGGAGTTGGCGGAAGCGGTTGTAGAACACGCTGTTGTTCATCAGGTAATGGCGGAACCGGCGCAACGGCTCGGGTGATTTCATCTCGTCGTATTGGGTGACTATCTTTTCGGTCACGGCCATGTCGTTGATGCCGACGTAAACCAGGACATAGCGCGTCTTCAGGCCGGGAATGTTCGGAAACCACAGATCGATGGCGCGAAGGTGGCCGACAGTGGATTGGCCGTCGATGGCAGCGTTGACAATGACGAGCGGCCGTCCGGCCTCGGCGAACGCCTGCCGCAACTGGTCAACCCAGGTCTCGCCGTCGGAAACATAGATTTCGTTGGCGGTGCTGCCGCCCATCACCAGGATGTCGATCGCCTCCGGACTGGCGTAAGCGCCGCGCAGGCCGTGCCGGTCGCGGGTATAGGTGATCGGTCTGTCGCGCGGGTAAAGCTGGGAGACATCGAAGTGGCGGACGGTATTTCGCGGGATGTTGAGGACGCTGTAATCGAGGCCCCAAAGCCAGCCGCCGAAAATCAGTTCTGCCGCCACAAGCACAGCGACGACGAGGATGCCGTTGGCGACGATGATCTTGACGACCTGGCGCATCGCTCCGCCGCTTGCGGCACCTATTTCCGGAAGCGGCCGACGGCGGACCAGCCGTGGGTGACTGTGGCGGCCAGTGCCGGCGCCTGCACCAGCATGTGGTCGGCGTAAAAGCGCGCCGTCACCCGCTTGTCGACGTGGAAATGGTCGTCCTTGCCGGCAGAGGCCAGCGCCGCCTTGGCCATCATCCAGCCGCCGGCGACTGTGCCGGCCAGCTTCAGGTAGGGCACGGCACCGGCGAGCACCGCGTCGGCGTCCTTGGCGTGGGTGGCAACGATCCAGTCGGTGGCCTCGGCGAAAGCGTCGCAACCGCGGGCAAGTGCGCCGCGGATGGCGGTAAGGTCGTCGTCTTTGGCAGCGGCGAGCTTGCCCAAGAGCTTGCGCATCTCGGCGACCAGCCCCCTCGCGGTTCGGCCGTTCTCACGCGCCACCTTGCGCCCGACCAGGTCGATCGCCTGGATGCCGTTGGTGCCTTCGTAGATGGCGGCGACGCGCACGTCGCGCAGATACTGCGGCGCGCCGGATTCCTCGATCACCCCGGTGCCGCCATGGATCTGGATAGCGGTATTAGCGACATCGATGCCGATGTCGCTTCCCCATGCCTTGACCACCGGGATCAACAGGTCCACCAGCGCCTGGCTTTCCTTTCGGACCGTGTCGTCCGGATGGCGCTTGGCGATGTCCAGATGCGCCGCGGCGAAATAGGCGAGAGCGCGCGCGGCCTCGGTCTGGGCGCGCATAGAGAGTAGCATCCGCCGCACGTCCGGATGACGGACGATCGGTGCTGGCTCGTTGGTTTTCGCGTTCGGGTCGCGGCCCTGGCGCCGCTCAATCGCGAAATTCAACGCGTGCTGATAAGCGCGCTCGGCGACGCCGATGCCCTCGAGGCCGACGGCGAGCCGGGCGTTGTTCATCATCGTGAACATGTACTCGATGCCGTGGTTCTCCTCGCCGACCAGGTAGCCGATGGCGCCGCCATCGTCGCCGTAGGACATCACCGCCGTCGGGCTGGCCTTGATGCCGAGCTTGTGCTCGATGGAGACGCAGCGCAGATCATTGCGCTGGCCGAGCTTGCCGTCCTCGGCGACCAGGACCTTCGGCACGATGAACAACGACAGGCCCTTGATGCCGGCGTCCGAGGTGCGCGCCAGCACCAAGTGCACGATGTTGTCCGTCATGTCGTGCTCGCCCCAGCTGATGAAGATCTTCTGGCCGGTGATGTGATAGTGGGGACCGTGCTTGACCGCCTTGGCGCGCACCCGGGACAGGTCCGAGCCGGCCTGCGGCTCGGTCAGGTTCATGGTGCCGGTCCAGGCGCCGGTGGTCATCTTGTCGAGATAGACGTCCTTCAGTGCCTGGGAGCCGTGGGTGGCCAACAGCTCGCACGCCGCCTGGTTCAAGAGCGGGCAGAGCGCGAACGCCATGTTGGCGGCGTGCCAGATCTCGAACGCCGCCGTCGCCACCAGCCACGGCAGGCCCATGCCGCCGTGGGAAGGGTCGAACGGCACGCCGTTCCAGCCGCCGGCGACGAATTGCGCGTACGCCTCGACGAACCCCTTCGGCGTACGCACGACGCCGTTCTCGAACGCGCAGCCCTCGACGTCGCCGGTATGGTTCAGGGGCGCGATGACGTCGGAGGCGAGCTTGCCGGCCTCGTCGAGGATGTGGTCGACGGTGTCGGGCGTGGCGTCCTGGTAGCCGGGCAGCTTGGAAACCGCATCGAGCCCGGCGAGCTCGTTGATCACGAACCGCATGTCGGCGAGGGGGGCGAGATAGGTGGTCATCGTCCAGGGCCTTCGGCTTACCACTCACGCGGCACGATCACGCAACTTCGAGCACTCAACACCAACGGGCACGCCAAGTCCAGGCGGCGGAGGCTGTGGGCGTACGGCGTCACTTGCCGAACAGCTTCTTCAGCTGCTCGCCAGCCTCGCCGGCGCCTTTCTCCAATGTCTTGCCGACGCTTTCGGCGCCTTCCTTGGCCGCCTTGGCGGCGTCACCGGCACCTTGCTGCAAGGCCTTCGTCGCCTCGCCGGCGGCCTTGGCGGCGTCGCCCATCATCTTGTCGAGGCCGAGCGCGCCGACCGCCGAGGTGGCGCCCTGGGTCATGGAGTCGATGACCTTCTGAGCCACTTCCGCCGGGTCGGCGCCTTTTTCCTTCTTGCCGATGTCCTTCAAATGCACGTCCGGCAACGGCGTCGACAGACTCTTGCCCTTGAGGAACGCGGCGCTGACGCCGACCTGGCCGCCCTTGATGTAGAGGTTGTCGATGATCAGCTTCGGGCCTTCGCCGCTCTTCTTGGCGCCGCCGGAGGAGAACTGCCTGGCGTAGGCGTCGACGTTTTTCTTGATGGCATCGACGTTTGAGGCCGTGCCGGCCAGCTCGTAGGTGACCTGTGGCCTGTCGATGACGATCTCCTTGATGACCACGACGTCGCCGCCGATCTTGCCGGTGTCGAGGGCGACCGAGATGCGGCCGAGCTCGAATGCGCTCGGCGTCTGGAAACCCTTCGGATTGCCGACCTTGAGGCCGTTGAGCACTCCGCTGCCGGACTTCAGCGAGATCTCGACCTTGTTCAGGGTGACGCGCGCCTGGGTGGCCTCGCTGCCGACCTTCTCGACCGCTTCCTTGACAAGCGCGTCGAGATTCGAGAGCACAAACGCGAACACCACGACGACGATGACGATGACCCCGCCGACCACCCCGCCGCCGATGACCAAACTCTTTTTCATGGCACCATGTCTCCCGTTACGGCCGCGGAAATCATCGTCCCTTTCTATTAGAAAACCAGCGCCTTGACGAGTCCATAGGCGGCGCCGATGGCAACCAACCACGGCACCGTCACGCGTCCCCAGGCCAGCAGCGCGAACGCCACTGCGGCAGCGGCCGCGGCGATCCAGTCGACGCCGCCGGCGGCCGGGAACAGCACGGCGCGGCCGAAGAACACGGTCAGGTTGAGGATCACGCCGACCACCGCGGCGGTGATCGCCGCCAGCGCGCTCTTCGCCCAGGCGAGCGTCTGCAGCTTCTCGATATAGGGCGCGCCGCCGATGATGAACAGGAACGACGGCAGGAAGGTGACGTAGGTGGTGAGCAATGCGGCCACCATGCCGGCGAACCACGGCGCCAGGTTGCCGGCGGCGTTCCAGCCGGCGAAGTAGCCGACATAAGTGGTGACCTTGATCAGCGGCCCGGGCGTCGTTTCCGCCAAGGCGAGGCCGTTGATCATGTCGGCCGGCGTCAGCCAGTGGTACGCGTTGACACCGGCGTCGGCGATGTAGGGCAGCACCGCGTAGGCGCCGCCGAAGGTGACGAAGGCAGCGATCGTGAATAGCTCGGTGACATCGGCGAACGGCTTGGCGCCGAACGCCGAGATCACGGCGACGACCGGAACCGCCCATAGCCCAAAGAACACCGCGATGATGACAGCGAGCCGCCGTATCGCCCCGCCGTCGGCGACCGCCGCGTGGGCCGGCGGCGGCCCGCCATCGCCATGGCCGACTGCCGAGAAATGAATGCCGGGAATACGCGTTGCCGCCATACCTATGACTCCGGCACCCGCGATGACGATCGGAAACGGCACGCCGAAAAAGTAGAGCGCGACGAAGGCGGCAGCCGCCATCGCCACGCCGGGGAGCGTGTTACAGGTGCGCCGGCCGATCCGCCACAGCGCCTGCAGCACGATGGCGATGACCACCGGCTTAATGCCGTCGAAGGCGGCCTTGATCAGCGTCGTTTCGCCGTGCGCCGCGGCCAACCACGACAGGAAGATGACCAGCACCGTGCCCGGCACGATGAAGGCGGTGCCGGCGACCACCGCGCCCTTGATGCCGTGCAACCGCCAGCCGATATAGGCGGCGAGCTGCTGCGCCTCCGGTCCCGGCAGCAGCATGCAGTAGTTGAGCGCGTGCAAGAACGTGCCCTGGTCGATCCAGCGCCGCTTGTCGACGCATTCGGTCTGCATCATGGCGATCTGGCCGGCCGGCCCGCCGAAGTTGATGAAGCCGAGCTTCACCCAGTAGCGCGCCGCCTCGCCGAACGACACCGGCTGGACTTGAGATCCCTTGCCTTGAGAATCGATCACGCCGCCCATAACCATACCCCTCCCTCCGCCAGTTTGGCCGTCGAGACAAGGGCAGAACTTGGACGGCGTGCCGTCTTGAAGCGACCGGGCGTCTGCCGCCGGCCCGATCGGCGACGATGATAGCCCGGGGCGGGCGCCTTCGGCAACCGGCGGCGACTTGGCGGCCGGTCCCGGCGGCGTTATTGTCCCGGCGCGGCGGTGCGGCCGCCGGCGCCTGGCCCCGAAAATAATAGCAAAAACCATGCGGCAACTGTTCCTGCGTCTCGCCCCCGACGAACACCTGACGCGCCGGCAGGCGTTGCTCGGCCTGCCGTGGCTGACCCGCAACGGGCTCGCCGCGCAAGTGATGGAGGTGTTGACGATCGGGCCGTTCCTGGTCGCCTACGCCCTGATCTTCGACGCCTCCAACCTGGTCATCGGCGTGCTTGCGGCGTTGCCGTTCCTGGCGCAGCTGACGCAGCTTGCCGCGATCGTCCTGATCGAGAAGACGCGGGCGCGGCGGCTTACCAGCGTCGTCTTCGCCGCCGCCAGCCGGCCGATGCTGCTGGTGATGGCGGCGGCGGCGTTCATGCCGTCGCCGACGCTGGCGCTGGTGGTGCTGGCAGTCGGCCTGGGGCTCCGCTATGGGCTCGGCGCGGTGGTCGCGTGCGCGTGGAACTCGTGGCTGCGCGATCTGGTGCCCGAGGACGTGATGGGTCGCTACTTCGCCCGTCGCATCATGTACGCCACCGCGCTCGGCATGCCGCTGGGGCTGCTGGCGGCGCTGTTCGTCGACACCTGGAAGGAAGCCTGGCCCGACGCCGCCGGCTATGCGTACAGCGTGCTTTTGGTGATCGCGTTCTTCGGCGGCGCCTACAGCGTCTACTGCATGACCAAGATGCCAGAGCCGACCATGCCGCCGGCGGAAGCGCGGCTGGACCTCAAGCAGCAACTACTGGCGCCGCTGCGCGACTTGAACTTCAGCCGCCTGATCGTGTTCCTCGGCTCGTGGAACTTCGCCGTCAACTTGGCGGCCCCGTTCTTCGCCGTCTACCTGTTCAAGCGCCTGGAATACAGCGTCACCATGGTGACGGGGCTGACGATCCTGAGCCAGATCGCCAACATCATGATGCTGCGCCAATGGGGCGCGCTCGCCGACCGCTACTCCAACAAGTCTGTGCTCAAGGTGTGCGCGCCGCTGTTCATCGTCTGCATCTTCGCGTGGACGTTCACCGCCCTGCCGGAGAAGCACGCGTTGACCATCCCGCTGCTGGTGGTCATTCACATCTTCACCGGCATCGCCACCGCCGGCGTGTCGCTGTCGACCAACACCATCGCCCTCAAGCTGGCGCCGCGCGGCCGGGCGGCGTCGTATCTGGCGGTCTCCAGCCTCGTCAGTAACCTGGCGGCCGGCGTGGCGCCGGTGCTCGGCGGGCTGACCGTCGACTTTTTCATCAACCAGGAGCTGGCGCTGATGCTGGAATGGTCGGGGCGCGGCACCGAAATCGTCATCGAGGCGCTGAGCTTCAATCCCTGGGACTTCTACTTCCTGTTCGCGGCGCTGCTCGGGGCGTATTCGATCCACCGCTTGGCGCTGATCGAGGAAACCGGGGAGGTGGGGCAGCGCATGGTCATCGACGAGGTGCTGATGGCCACCCGCCAGACGGTGCGCAACCTGTCGAGCATCGCCGGGCTTAGGGCGTTGACCGAGTTCCCGATCGAATTGCTGCGCCGCGAGCTGCGGAAGCGGAAACGCCGCAAGGCGCCGCCGACCCCGCCGCCCAAATGATCGCCGATATCTGGTTCTACGCTCTCGCCGTGCCGGCGGTGCTGCTCGCCGGCGTCTCCAAGGGCGGCTTCGGCAGCGGTCTCGTCGTACTGGCGGTGCCGCTGATGTCGCTGGCGGTGCCGCCACCGCAGGCCGCCGCCATCATGCTGCCGATCCTGGTGGTCATGGACCTGACCGCCTTCTGGACCTATCGCAAGTCGTTCGACCGCGGGCACCTGAAGGCGATCCTGCCGGCGGCCGCGATCGGCGTCGGCCTCGGTTGGGCGACGTTCGGGCTGTTGGACGCGGCGGCGGTGCGGCTGTTGGTCGGCGTCCTCGCCCTCGTCTTTCCGCTCGCCTACTGGCTGGACTGGAAGCCGCCCCGCGTCGTCGGGCCGCCGAAACTGTGGGGCGGGCTGTGGGGCGCCGTCTCCGGCTTCACCAGTTTCGTCGCCCACGCCGGCGGCCCGCCGATCCTGGTCTACCTGCTGCCGCAGCAGCTGGAGAAGCGCCTGTTCGTCGGCACCCTGGTCGTGTTCTTCATGATCGTCAACGCGCTGAAGCTGGTCCCCTACGGCCAGCTCGGACAGTTCCACGTCGGCAATCTCCTGACCTCGGCGGTGCTGTTGCCGTTGGCGCCGCTCGGCATCTGGCTCGGGTTGTGGATGCAGAAACGGATTCCCGACCGCGCCTTCTACGGAGTCTGCTACGCGTTTTTGTTCCTGACCGGCCTCAAGCTGTGCTGGGACGGCGTCAGCGGCCCTTGAAATAGCGCCCCGGCGACACGCGCATGGCGCGCCGGAACATGGCGATGAAGGCGCTCGGGCTGTCGTAGCCGAGATCGAGGGCGATCGCCGTCACCGGCTTTCCCTCCGCCAGCCATTCCAGCGCCTTGAGGAGCCGCGCCTGCTGGCGCCAGGCGCCGAAGGTGAGCCCGGTCTCGCGCACGAACAATCGGGCCAGGGTGCGCGCCGAGGCGCCGGCCCGCTTCGCCCACGCGGCGAGCGGCGTGCGGTCGGCGGGATCGGCGGCGATCACGTCGGTGATGCGCCTGAGCCGCGCGTCGGCCGGGATCGGCAGGTACAGTGGCGTCGGCTTCAATTTTTTCAGGCAATCGAGGATCACCGCCATCAACCGGCCGTCGGCGCCGGCCTCGTCGTAGAGTTTCGGCAGCGCCACCGCCTCCAGGATCAGCTCGCGCAGCAGCGGCGGCACCGTCACTACCGCGCAATCGGCGGGCAAATCGGCGGCCGCGTCGGGCGCCACGAACAGGCTGCGCATGCGCCCCAAGCCAGCGATGTCGACGCGGTGGCGGATGCCGGCCGGCACCCACACGGCGCGTCCGGGCGGGATCACCCACACGCCGGCGGCGGTGGTCACCGTCATCACGCCCGAAATGCCGTGGATCAACTGCCCTTTTGGATGGCTGTGCCAGTCGATGCTATGGCCCGGCGGGTAGTTGGTGGCGGTGGCGGCGACCGGCCGCGGCAGGTCGTGGACGCTCTCGATTTCCGGCGACAAGGCCATGGATTGTCACTTTCTCGATATTTATTGACATTATATCGTAAGACAGTCGGCAAAGTCAGGACTAAAAACACTCGAAACGCCTCCGGAGACCCCGCATGTACCGCCTCGACCGGCGCAGCGCGCGATTCCTGTTCCTGAACCTTGGTCACCTCTACGACCACCTGTTCATGCTGCTGTTCACCACCGTGGTGCTGGCCTTGGAGAAGGACCCCGCCTTTGCCGACAGCTACGCCACCCTGATCTCGCTGTCGATTGCCGGCTTCGTCGCCTTCGGCGCCGGCTCGTTGCCGGCCGGTTGGCTCGGCGACCGCTGGAGCCGCCACGGCATGATGATCGTGTTCTTCATCGGCATCGGGCTCGCCTCGGTGATGACCGGATTGGCGGAAGGCCCGGTCGGGTTGGCAATCGGGCTGACGGTGATCGGGCTGTTCGCCTCCATCTACCATCCGGTCGGCATCGCCATGGTGGTCGACAACGCCCGCGCGTTGGGCAAGGAGCTCGGCGTCAACGGCGTGTTCGGCAATCTCGGTATCGCCTGCGCCGGTATCACGGCGGGCTTCCTGATCGACGCCTCCGGCTGGCGCGCCGCATTCATCGTGCCGGGCATCGTCTCCATCCTCACCGGCGTCGCGTTCGCGCTGTTCTGCAAGGGCGAGCCTAAGGGCGGCGGCGCGCGCGCCAAACGGACAGTCGAGGCGAGCCGCGCCGAGCTGAAGCGGGTGTTGGCCGTCGTCGTCGGCGCCGTCATGTGCGGCGGCATCATCTTCAATGCCACCACGGTCTCCATGCCGAAGGTGTTCGACGATCGGCTGGGCGGGCTGGCGACGTCGACCACCGGCGTCGGCGGCTGGGTGTTCTTGGTGTTCGCCGTCGCCGCCGTGGCGCAGGTGGTGGTCGGCCATCTGCTCGACCGTTATCCGCTGAAGCCGGTGTTCGTCGGCGTGGTGCTGTTCCAGGTGC
>Ga0214472_10002177_pt1 | contig 21324 bp, 19 predicted proteins | sample RVTome_6_FD_207662 | JGI IMG/M metagenome (GOLD analysis project Ga0214472, IMG submission 207662) | Soil microbial communities from uranium-contaminated site in the Upper Colorado River Basin, Wyoming, United States - RVT140D175 | ecosystem: Environmental > Terrestrial > Soil > Contaminated >...
CGTCGCAGTCGCGGTGGTTGACAATCACGGCGAACTGATCGCCTGCGCGCGCATGAATGGGGCGCATGCGCGGGTGCTGCGTCATGCGATTCGCAAAGCCTACACGGCCGCGACCATGGGACGAGATACGCTTGCGCTCAAAAAAGACATGCAGGACGCGGGGCGCACGCTCAGCGACTACGGCGACTCTGCGTTGACGACTCTGCAGGGAGGCTTAGTGGTGCGGCTGGACAAGCAAGTCGTTGGCGCTATTGCCTCAGGTGGCAGCCCGCGTCTGCGCGATGTCGATATGGCAAAGATTGGCTTGGCAGCAATGGGACTGTCGGAGCAAACGATTTGACAAGGAGCATGCGATGAATAAGCAAGCGATCTACGTAGCAAAATTGGGTTCCGAACCCACTCTACCGATGGCCGTGCGCATCGGCGACCGCTTTTTCTCATCATCCATCGAAGGACGAAATGCGGCCACCGGATCGTTTGGGGATAGCGCGGAAAAACAGTTCGATCTCGCGTTCCACAACATGAAGACATTGGTCGAACAGGCGGGGCTTAGCACCGATGACATCGCGCACGTGACGGTGTTCATCGGCGATGCGAGCGGGCGACAATTGATTAATCAGCCCTGGTTGAAGATCTTTCCCGATGAGCACAACCGGCCGGCGCGAAAGACCACAACCTATCCGCTGCCTGACAAAGTCTTGGTTCAACTTCAGGCGTTCGGCGTGGCGGGATCGAAGCGCCAGCCGTTGGAGATCGCCGGTTTGGGGCATCGCGACCCTCTGCCGATGGGGAACAAGAGCGGCCATATAGTATATTCGTCGGTGCTCGGCGGCCAGGACCCCAAGAGCAACAAGCAAGTGGCCGGCACCGTAGAGCAGATGGAGCAAGCGTTTCAAAACATGCGCGCGTTGGTCGAACAGGCCGGCGGGACGACGGATGACATTGGTCTGGTTTGGGTGTTCTTGCGCGACAAAGCCGACCAGCCGGCGCTGATCGATGCATGGCTCAAGATGTTTCCCCGCGACGGCGACCGGCCGGCGCGGAAAACCATCATGTACGACGAATTAAAAGGACGCGAGACCTTAGTGCAGCTGCAGTTTGCCGCGGTATTGGGCGGCATGCGTAAGAATTATGAAATCCAGGGCGTTGGCCATCACGACCCCATTCCCATGGGCGCGACACTCGGCAAAAACTTTTTTTCTTCCGGCATCGGCGGCGTCGATCCAAGCACCGGCAAGCAGGCCGAAACGCTGGAGCGCCAGGCGGCGCTGGCGTTTCAAAATCTACGCGCTTTGATGAGCCAAGCAGGAGGCAGCCTAGATAGCGTGGCGCATCTCACCATCATGCTACGGGATTATCGCGCGCACAGCATCGTCATGAAGAATTTACTGGAAACCTTCCCCGACAAAGACAAGCGCCCGGCGCTGCATCAGATGGCTCTCGGGTTGCCCGGCTCGAACCAGATACAATTGCACGCGGTCGGGATTGTCGAATAGAGTTATTGGTTTTACTGACAAGATTCATTCATCGCGGTGACTTAGAGGGGTTGAGCGGCAACCGATACTCGGACTTATTCCCGCAAAGGCGCCAAGGCCGCAAAGGTCGGAGAAAAACGGTGAAGATCGTTTGTAAAATTATTTAACTTTCTCTTCCGAACTTGGCGTACTTTGCGCCTTGGCGCGAGGGGATCCCTGTCTTCTAAAGTAATACACACTTCGCGGAAATGTTCAGACACTAGGCCGGCGTCATCACCTGGGTATTGACCAGGTCTTGAACTTCATGGCCGGCGTCGATCAGGTTCCAGCTCACCATCCAATCATAAGTGCGCATGAGTTGCTCTTGAGGGATCGGTCTTCCCGGCGCGACGAAGACGATCCGATTGAGATTGAAATCGTCGAGGCTTAAAGCCTGCACTTCCGCGCCCTTTTCGTTATCGATGAAGTAGTGCAGATAGCCGCGCTTGTTGGTGTTGATCCGGCGCACCGCTTCGGTGAGCGCGCGATTGAGCGCGGCGTAGGCTTCCGCGCTGATATCTGGCGTTGCGCTGTCGGTGCCGTGATAAAACCCTTGGAGAATCAGACGGCAGCCATGCTTCTCAGCCACGGTGATCCACGGCTCGCGCACGCTGAGATCTCAGCCAGGGCGGTTTCGCCGACGATGAGGTACAATTTTTGAACCGATAAAAACTGTCCTGATTATAGTCGATAATCCGGCGGCCTTGGACCCGTTGCCCCACTGCTTGTCGAGCTCCAGTACCCCTACTTTGTCTTGATGACCTTATCTGCTGTCGTCAATTCGCCTCGCTTCCTTTCCGCAGCGCCAGCTGCCTTTGGGACTGCGAGGACAATGTCATGTCTATCACATCTGGTTGTACTCGGTGCAGTTTAGCAAGTTGTTTTATTAATATTGGAGGTTTTTACCGGTTTCGACGCAGTAATGCAAGAAAAGCTTGGGCGTTGTCAGACAGCGGTCGATCTTTGAGATAAATGATATGACTTTGACCTTCAAGATTGACGCCCCGCAACTCGAGCCTCTTAAAGTCACCATTCCTAATCTCCGCTTTCACATTGGCCTCAAACAAGACTCCGATCCCCAGTTTATTTTTTACAGCTACTTTCACCGCATCTGGTGTTCCACATTGAAGAACAATATTCGATTTCGATCTCGGTGCAATCTGACTAGGGATTCCTGCAGTCTGACTGCAAGCGTCTTTAATGCGTCTGACAATGACAGGGGTATATTTCTGACCGCGACCGCCCTCAACCTGTCTGACAATGACAGAGGTATGCGTAAAGTCATGTACAGTTAGGAACCGTTTCCTGGCTAAGGGATACTTTCGAGACGCAAAAACTACGAGACTTTCCTTACGGTAAGGCTCTGAGACAAGGTGTGGGGATTGAGGTAGGGAATTGATCACAGCTATTTCCACATCGGACTTCAAAACCATTCGTTCTATATCCACTCTGTTGCTGGTGCGCAGACTTAACCGGACCTGAGGATGGGTTTTTTTGAAAACTGTAAGGAGGCGGGGAAGAATGGATGCGGATGAGGAAAAATTTCCGCCAACCGTCAACGATTGGGTTTCATGTTTTGAAAATTTAACATTAAAGTCATTGTTAAGTTTTTGGACTCTACTCAATATCCCCTTGATGTGGCTTTGAAAGATGTTACCTGCCGCCGTCAGCTCAATCCCATGGCTATGTTTTTTGTATAGTCTCGTTTTATACTCTTTTTGTAATGCATTGAGACTATTGGAGATAGCAGCCTGGGTTACATGAAGTTCCGCTGCGGCATTGCTAACGTTAAGGTGTTTTGCAACCGTGGCAAAAGTCTGAAACTGATGAAGGGTGATCATGTTAGTTTACTTACTTTTGTTAAAGCTTGTCTAAGAGGGGTGCATATGTCTGTTTTCTGCTAGCGCCCTGAATCCAAAGGTCGTCTAGCCGACTTGAGCGAAAACACTCGCTTTTGTAGACCGCGTTACCCCATCATTAATGGCTTGCAGCCGCCCCAGGTCATCATGGAAATCTTATACCACATTATCATAAAATAAGTGTTGGACATGGAACCATGATCGTAATATCACTTATTTGCATAGGGAAATGGTCTCATGAAGGTATCAACAAACAGCTTCGGAGGGAAGTCATGAGTGCGACAATGATGACGCTCACTGTTGACTCGTCCTCAATGCAGACGTACCTGTCAACCCCAACGGGGGCGGACAGCGGTCGCAGGGATTTGCCTGGGGCGATCGTGATTCATGCCCGGTCCGGGGTTGACGAGTTCACGCGGCATGTTTGCGACAGGCTTGCGGAAGCCGGTTACGTTGCTGCAGCCCCAAACCTCTTCCACCGCCTGGAGGCCGAAAAATGGAGCCCATCCGCTCTCAAGGATCAAGAAGTCGAGCGGGATGTGCGGGCAACCTTCGATTACCTACGCGATCGGTCAGGTCTAGCCTGCTCCCGCGCGGGAATAGTCGGTTTCTGCATGGGCGGTCGTGTCTCCTATCTGATGACGGCCCGCATTCCAGAAATTGCGGCTTCGGCGGTCTTCTATGGGGGAAACATACGCCAAAGCAAGGCTGGCAACCCATCACCTTTAGAGCAGAGCAGTGGCATTTCCTGTCCGATGATCGGTTTCTTCGGCCAAGATGATAAAAACCCTTCGCCTGAGGACGCCGCGGCCATCAGTGCGGAGCTTACTCGATTGGGCAAGAAGCACACGTTCCATTCATATCCAGGGTCAGGGCACGCGTTTATGAATTTCTTGGCGGATAGCTACAGGCAACATGCCGCCATCGACGCATGGCCGAAGTTGTTAAAGTTTTTCGACGAAACATTAAAATAGTAAGCCGGAATGCCGTCAGCCTACGTAACAGCAGAGCCACGATTGCCCCGGTAAATCGACTAAAGCCGGTGTTGACAGAGATATAATTTCGAGGAGGGCTCAGACGATGAGATATACGAACATGTCCGCCGATTGTCACTTGAGCAGGTTGTGGTTCCCGAAAGATCTATTTCAAAGTCGACTGCCGGCGAAGTTGCGAGACATAGGACCCAAGGTGGTCGAAACTGACAAGGGCACGATGTGGGAATGGGAGGGAACGTTGCAGTGTCCAGCGGCGGATGGGAAAGATTTTACGAAGTATGCTAAGTCATCCTTCCGCTCTAGCCGGAGCAAGAATGCTCAGATAGTGGAAATTTCGGAAGGGAAGCTTCCGTCACATCCGGATATCATGCTGAGTCATTTGGATATGGATGGTACTTACGCAGGCGTTTTCTTCACTTATGAGACACGAAAGGCGAGTTTCAAGGAGCCGGAACTGGAGAAAGCGTTCTGGCAGGCTCACAACGACTGGGTTATGGAAATCTCTGCAGCAGCTCCGGACCGTCTCATTGTACTTCCTACTCTGCCCACGAGTTATCCAGCGTTTTGTGTACAGGAGCTTAATCGCATGGCTAAGAAGGGAGCCAAGGCGGTGGAGTTTCCGGTGTTTGATGTGGCTGAACCCATCTACGAAGAGATATGGGAGCCTGTATGGGCTGCGGCAGAAGAAACCGACACTGTCATCTGCTCGCACGTTGGCGACAAGAAAGGCGTGCTCCGTCCGCCCTTTCGCCGAGGAGCGCGTCTAGCCCATTACCCGCAAGCCCCCAAGTCTATCGGACCGCATTTGGCGCAGCTGATTTTTAGTGGTGTGTTTGACCGGCACCCGCGACTTCGCTACTGTTTCGCTGAAACCCGCCTCGGATGGATCCCCTTCGACATCCAGTGGATGGACCGCACCTTCGAGCAGCGGTACTCGGATGCCGAGGAGCCGCAGAGTGACGTCAAACTGAGCCTTCTGCCTAGCGAATACATCAAGAGGCAGGTTATCTTCACCTTTGAAGAGGACTATCTAGGCGCCAAAATGCTTGCCGACCCCGAGTTTTACATCCAGGACTCTGCGGTTTGGGGTAGCGACTACCCGCACGACCAGGGAACCTGGCCGAACTCTGAGGAAAAGTTGGACGAGATCTTCAAAGGGATAGACGCGAACATCCGCCGGACCGTGGTGTGGGAAAGGACAGCCTCATTCTTCAAAATTAAGGGACCGGAAGCGCGCGAATAGTGGCTTAATTGATAACGAGAAAGACGGGAGGCTCAGGATTAATGCATCTTATTATCAGCACTCATTTCATCAAACCAGGAATGGTGGACAAGGCTAAGCGTCGAATCGATGCCAACGGAGAGGGGATGCGGCAATCCCCTGGGTTTTCGTTCCGGTACCGGATGATGGCCAAGGATGACCCGTTGAAACTTGTCAGCATCACTGCGTGGACCGATGAGAGTGCATATTTAGCGTATCGGAAGGCAGCAAGGGGTACGAACAAAGGACCCGACTTCGAGGGCGAGAGCCCGTATAGGGAGATTATTCAAGAAACATACGTGGTCGAGTCCGAGTCTGGCGAGCGTTGAAGGGCTGCGATTGACCAGCTAGGGGGAACTCCGTGTACACGACAGGATGGCTATTAATTTGAAACGGAATTCACGGAGTAACTTTGACGCGCGGTATGGCCCAAATTGGGCGGTGTCGAAAACGACAGAGTAGCGCACGTGAGTTTTGCGCTTTATGATTTTTGCACAGACACCAGGAATAAGCGCCGCCTCCAAATTGAAATTAGCCTTGTGCTAATAAATCCTTCAGCAAGCCGTCAAGAACGGTAAGGGCGTCCAGGCTGAAGAGTCGCGGAAGTTTTATATGTCTCAAAAAGAAATTCTTTTATATGACGAGCGCGGCCGCGGCTTCGCAGCTCTGGTCAAGTATGGAGCCTACTTGTTTCTCTCCGGCTCTGATGGCTACCGAGATCCTGAGTCCGAGGAATTGGACCTCAGTCTGGTTCATAAACCGATTGAGCAGTGCCACAACGCTTTTGGTCGGATTCAACGGCGGCTGGAAAAGGTAGGTTATAGCGGTGAATGCGTAATACGTATTCTCCATTTTACGAGTGGCCAGGAATGGAGCCTTCAAAGGATGGCAACTTGGCCCGATCACTTCGGGGAAGTAGGACATTCCCAGGCGGTTGCTTGGGGCACACAGGCGAAGATGGCCGACTTCAACGCGATTACCGCATTTGCTTCGGCCCTCACCCCGGAGCTGAAACGGCATGTGATTGTACCGCAACCCAAACGCGGTCGGTCAGGCAGGCTTACCCGTGCGGGCGACTTTCTCTACGCGTTCGGCGTTGGTGGGTCGAGCAATCCCTACACCGGAGAGGAGGTAGCGTTCAACGCTCCGAATGCCTTTGAACGGCAACATTTTAACAATTTCGAGGTTCTCAGATCCTTCCTCGAGAAAGTCCCAGCAAGCCTGGAAGATTTCATCCGCCTCGACGCTGGATTCCGACGCAACGTCGAAGATGCACGGTCTTACCGTGCATGCACGAAGAAATTGTTCGGGGGCAAAATTCCCTTCGCGCATTTTGCGCTTCCACTTGGAGAACTTGCCAACCGGCTGATGCAGCTAGGGGGCATCGCTGTAGCTCCTGGTGTGCAAAAGGAAATCCGGTGGTCCGTCGAAGACCCCGATGTCGCTGAGACCGTTAGGGCAGGCGAATTGGTCTTCGTCAGCAGCCTAGCCGGCAACCGCGACCCCGAGTCTGGTCGTTTGATCCGTGATCTCTGTGCGGATAAGCGCGGGCAGGCGCGGCAAGTACTCCGTTCTCTTGAGGCTGTGCTAAAGCGAGCCGGAACGACGCTGGGCAAGATGCTCTCTTTGGAAGTTTACCTTCGCGATATTTATTTTGAGGATGAATTTGTGCGAATAGCTATGGAGATTTTCGATGACAACCCGCCGGCAATCTGTGTTGCCGGCGCCGAATTGGAGGAAGGTATAGAGGTCCAGGTGGTGGGAGTCGCTGGCGCTTCTTAACATCATGTTGTTCCGACGATGCTGAAATTACTCTTACAGGAGACCTGATCAATGCAAACTAAAGGTGAACCCGTGGCCCACTCAGTGCCTGCGCAGGCCGTCGTGGATGAGATACTTCGCTTGAACGTGGACTATATCGTCAACGTCCCCGATTCGATTCAGCGGACGCTGCTAGAGCTGCTTTCACGGCAAGAAAAGCTTAAATACCTTACAGTGTGCACTGAAGACGAAGCCATGGGAATCAATGCCGGTTTGTATGCTGGCGGCATGAATTCCATTCTCTGTATTCAAAACAACGGTCTCTTCGCATGTCTTAATACGATCAAGGCCATCGCCCTAGATGCGCGGGTGCCCACCCCGATGTTCGTGGGCCAGTTTGGAAGGGACGTTACCAAGCCCCCCTCCGAGAGCCGCAATCGAGCCGTCCGGATGCTCGGGCCGACCCTCGATACGTGGGGTGTCCCCCATTATCCGCTGGAAGGACCTCGTGATCTTTGCAACATTGCCAAGGCATTTGAGCGTGCTCATCAAGATAAGGGGCCATCGGTCGTCATCATTGGCGCTCGAACCAGCTAGAGTCCAAATATCGATGGACGGGGTTAGGGGAAAGCCTAACGCAAAAAGTAATTGAAGCTACATAGGAGATGACAGATCTATGCTTAGGAAAGAAGCTATAGAGGCACTGGCAGCAGCCCGCAGCGATGCGATTAGCGTGGCAACGATGCAGTCGAGTTCCCCTTGGCATGAGGCTGGTCAGGCGGAGAAAGATCATCTAGACGCTGCCAGGTGCATGGGAAGTGCTTCTTCATTGGGCCTTGGTCTTGCGCTCGCTAACCCAGGCCGAAAGGTAATGGTTCTTGATGGCGACGGCAGTTTGTTGATGCAATTGGGGTCATTAGTAACCGTGGCGCATGCCAGTCCGAAGAACTTTTATCACTTCATTTTCGGAAATGGGGTTCATGAAAGCACCGGTAACCAACCATTGCCTGGATGGGGGAAGTTCGACTTCTGCTCCCTCGCTCTCGCCGCGGGTTACCCTGACGCCGTGAGGATAGAGACGAAAGAGCAATTAAAGAAAGAGCTTCCCCGAATTTTTAACATAGCTGGGCCGGTGCTTATCTCTCTTGCCATCGACATTGAGGAATGGCGCCCGCAATTTCCAGGCGTTCCCATGTCTTCGCAGATCCAAGCGTTGAGGAAAACCCTTGTGCCGCCATATAAGTAATGTCGAGTTTTCTCAGAATAACGTGGTGTTACCAAAAAACCATTAAGGAGGTATCCGTGAGCGGACAATTTAGTCGTTGGAAAAAGAAGATTCGATTTCTGGTCTGGCTCGTTGCGTTGCTATTGCCACTGGCGACCGCACCCCAGGGGACCGCAGTATCCGCGCATACCCCCGTTCATACGTCAGGTGGTGCTCAGACAGGTCTTTCATCGCCAGTGCGGACCAGTCAAGTAGACCAGCCGACTCCGATCACGCCAGACGGGTTCGACCCGCAGAACTACTTCGCTGACAAAACGATCGAGCTAATCGTGGGTGTGAGCCCGGGAGGAGGGTACGATATCTTCTCGCGGCTTTTGGCTCAACATGGCGCAAAGTACTTTCCTCCTAGCACAAAGTTCCTGGTCAAAAACTATCCCGGTGGGGGACAGCTTCGGGGGCATCGTGTCCTATGGACCGCCAAGCCTGATGGGTTAAGCATAGGCCCCGTCCACCCACGGTGGTTTTTTGCGGCGGCTATTAAGCAGGAGGTGCCGAATTTCGACCTGAACTCTGCGGTTTTCGTCGGATCCCCAACTTTCGGGATTTCAAGAACTGGAAACTATATCTGTGCTGATGCAAGTAGGATCCGCTCTTGGAGCGACGTTCTTGCGACCGGACAGCCCTTGACTGTCGGAGAGTTGGCTCCGGGGGATGGAACCAGCGCAGGTGCGGCATTACTCGAACTCCTGGGTGGTCCGATTAAAATGGTCTATGGGTACGGCGGAAGCGCCGAGGTCATGGCTGCATTCAACCGGCGCGAAGTCATGGCAATCGCCTATTGCAATGAGACCCTAGTCCCACGCCTATTTCCTGATTGGATGAAGGCGAAGCGCCTTGTCCCCTTGTTCTGGTGGGCAGCTCCTCCTGATCCCGAGTGGCTAAAGAAACTCGGTTTCAAGGGAGAGGTCCCTAATTTGTTCGATCTGCCAGGTGTCAAGATATCAGAAGATGACAAAGCGGCCTTTGACGTAATGGTCCAGATCACGGCGTCCACCCGGACCTACATGTTGCCTAATGGTACGCCTTCTCACATCAAGCAGTTCTGGGTCAGCCTTTTCCGGAAGCTACTGAAGGATCCGGCGTTCATCAAAGCCGCTACGGCGGCCGGTTACGGAGACGTTTTGTCCTACGGGAGCGGCGACGATATCCAGGCTGCAATAAAGCAGGCGTATGGTTTGAATCAACCGCAGCTCAAACTTTTGCAAAAACTGGGTCCCAAGCAGTAATCGTACCTTGGGCTCAACATTTTTCTGAATGGCCAGGGAGGATTTACCTCGGGAAATGGGCAAGTGTTTGGGGAGGAAAACAGATGGCGGATACAGGTCTTTGGAGGTTATCTGGAATGCAGCTCCTGGAGGGATTTACTCGGCATAAGTTCTCTCCGGTCGAAGTGCTAAAGGAGCTTGCTGATCGCATCGAACGGTTCAATCCGATCCTCAGTTCCTATATTTCCTTGAACCTGCCCGATGCGATGAACGCCGCGAGACGGGCGGAGGAACTGTGGTTATCGCCTGGCGAGAAGCCCCTCCTTTGCGGAGTTCCCGTTTCTGTGAAGGACACCATTGAGGTGGCGGGCCTTCCTACCACCTACGGATCGGTCCCCTTCAAGGGCAACTATCAGGGTGACTCGGAGATTGCCAAACGCCTCCGGCGCGCGGGTGCGGTTATTTTAGGTAAGACCAATACTTCGGAGTTTGCTCGCGGTGACTACATGATTGCTAAATCACCCCGCAACCCGTGGAATGTCGACCATATCCCGGGCGGATCAAGTGCTGGAGCAGCGTCGTCGGTCGCTGCGGGTCTCGGTCCCCTGGCATTGGGTACCGATTCGGGGGGGTCAATTCGTCGCCCTGCTTCGTACAATGGCGTATTTGGGATGATCAATACATACCAACGTATCCCTTCAGTCCAGAGGTGGCGTGCGGCACCGGGGCGTTCTCACAACGGCCTTATCACCCGGACGGTGAGAGACACCGCGCTACTCTTCCAGGCCTTGGCGGGCCCACACCCTCTTGACCCGGATTCCGATATTCCGACTGTTGAAGATTTCTTTGCTTTCTCGCGGGGAAATATACGAGGGCTTCGCGTGGCAGTAAGCTACGACTTCGGCAGCAACGCATACATCGATGACGAAGCCCGGGCTCTCGTGAGGGTGGCGGCGAGTCTGTTGGAAGAACTTGGGTGTGAAGTTATGGAGGCGAACCCTCCAGTTCTCGATGATTCTAATGAGGAAATGGAACCGGGAGTTTGGGGTTATAGCGGGGACCACTATGCTGCGGCTGAGAGCCTTATACCTGGATTTTGGGAAAAGCACGCAGAGCAACTTGGCCCGCGGGAGCGACACCTTATGGAGCCAGGTCGCCATGCGCAGGCTTGGCGTTATCGGTTAATACTTCGTCGGAACCGGGCATACGAGCGGCAGTTGCAACTGTTCTTCCGATCTTACGATTTCATCTTGTGCCCGTCGGTAGGGCCCGCCCCCCGGGTAAGTGATCCTCCGGCGAGGGACAGGTTTTTCACCTTCCAGTTCAACCATGCCCATACACCAGCGTGTGTGGTCCCTTTTGGTTTTCATTCCAACGGAATGCCCCTTTCCGTGCAACTAGTAGGTAGCAAAGGAGACGATGTTGGCGTGCTTCGAATGGCAGGTGAAATTGAAGCGTCGAGACCTTGGGCAATTCGCTGGCCATCTCTCGCTGAAGATCTGCCTGGGTCTGCTACAGCGCTGGTGAGTGGATGATTCCAGCCTGGCCGTGAGATCGTGGCTAGGATTACATGTCGCCACAGGAGACGTTGAGCGTGGCGAGCGGACAGGGGCTAAGGCCCCGACTTAGGGGAGAACTTGCGAGCTAGCCTTAGGAGACTGAAAGATGAAAGAGAAATTATGGCGGTCCAGGTGGGTAAGAACGGGGAGCTTTCGTACACATTACATTGAGGCCGGTGGAGACGGTCCTGTGCTATTGATGCTCCACGGCGGCGGGTACGGACAGTCCGGCCTTTCCGCAAATCACACGATTCTCGAAACTTTGGGACAGAATTTCCGCCTCATCGCTCCCGATGCCGTTGGCGGATACGGGGAGACCGATCTCGAACCAACCCCGCGTGGCTTGCAAAGCCGAGTCGATCAAATCTCGGTTTTCGTCGACATGCTTTGTCTAGATAAATTCTCTATCATGGGTAATTCACAGGGTGCATGGTCTGCAGCGCGCTATGCAATTCTCCACCCCGAACGAATTGACCGACTAATTCTTCTGGGAAGTGGATCAATCGCAGTGGCGATGGGGCTTGAACGAATTCGCATGGCGGGCACCGGCCTGGCTGAGTCCCATGGGCACGGGGGTACTCGCGAAGACATGCGGCTGCGTATAAAAGCTATCATACACCGTGATGAAGCGATCACCGACGAGGTTGTAGATATGCGGTTGGGCGTTGCGCAACGACCGGGAGTACCGGAAGCAAATAGAGCCTTCCAAGAAGCCACGCATCGGTTTCAGAATGATCCACTATTAAGAATTACCTACGACATGAGCCATACTCTCCCTTGGCTTACCAAATTTATTCCGACAATTTTCATATGGGGCGAGCAAGACCACTTCGCGTCGCCAGAGTATGGGAAGCAATTGGAGAAGTTGTTGCCTAATGTGCGCTTCCATTGGATCCCAAATGCGGGACATCAAGTGCAAAGTGACCAACCAGAGATGGTTGCCAAAATTATCCTGGAATTTCTGCCGGAGCGTTCTCTTTAATCAGGGCGTCCCCACGAATTCCAAGGCCTACTCGAAAAGTAGGATGATTCGCTCGTTCGGGTGAACTATCCTTGCTCAAGAAACGGAGACAATCGTGTGGGAAGCAATGGTCAGCGCAGCACAACACCTTTTTAGTCCAGGCCCGCTGATTGCCATCGCCCTGATCGTCCCTATTGCCTTACTGAATGGGCTTCTCGTAAGCGGGGGGATACCGGTCTATGTGCTTTTACTTGGGCTTATAACCCACCTCGACCTGTGGATTGCTATACCCATTGCCATTGCATACGCAGCCGCCAATGACGCTACCGAGCCTATCCCTTCCATCCTCCTCGGTGTACCAGGCTCCAAGTCGTCTCAGGCGACGATTATTGATGGGCATGCTATGGCACGACAAGGACGGGCGGGCGAGGCACTTGGCGCCGCTTATATTTCTTCAATGATCGGTGGCTGGATAGGAGGATTTACTCTCCTACTAGCAATACCCATTGCCCGTGAGATCCTCGAGTTTTTCGGGTCCGCCGAGTTCTTTCTGTTAAGCATGCTTGGAATTGCTACCGTGGGAATTCTTAGCTCTGGAGCCATGGTAAAGGGCCTCCTTACAGCATTTTTTGGTCTAACCATTTCCTTGGTAGGGTTTTCACCTATCACGACCGATGTGCGTGCAACGCTTGGGATAGCGTACTTATGGGATGGGTTTCCGCTGATTCCTGCGCTGATGGGGCTTTTTGCGTTTCCAGAGATGGCAAGCTTGGTAATGTTTAACACGACAGTAGCGACGGCGCGCTTAGACAGGCTCCTAATTGAATCGCAGAAAGATGTGTGGAAGGGCATCCGCGAGGCGCTCCGGCACAAGTTTCTCATCTTTAGGTCCTCTATCATCGGGACATTTGTTGGCATGATGCCCGGTCTGGGCGCAACACCTGCCCACTGGATCGCCTACGCTCATGCCTGTCAGACGGAACGGGGCGCCAGAAAGTCGTTCGGTACAGGAGATATCCGGGGAGTAATTGCCCCCGAGGCCGCTAACAATGCGATTGATGGCGGTGTGCTCATCCCTACCCTGATTTTTTCGATTCCCGGAAGTGCCCCCATGGCAATTTTTTTGAGTTTCCTTATCCTGAAAGGGGTGCAGCCTGGTCCCGCGATGCTAACCGAGCATTTGGACCTCATCATTGCGCTAGCGTGGATCATCATTCTCGCCAATCTGGTCGTCGTACCGATCGTGCTATGGTTCGCACCGCTGCTGGTACGGCTTACTCTTTTTCCTCCCAACATTCTCGCACCGCTGGTTATGGGACTAGTCCTTATTGGCGTCTTCCAAAATGCCCAGAGCCTGGGAGACTTGGTTGTCTTCGCTGCCTTTGGGGTGCTTGGCCTTTTCATGAAGGCGTATGGCTGGCCAAGACCCCCTATCATTGTGGCTATTGTGCTCTCGGAGATCATTGAGAAATATTTGTGGATATCAGTTCAGGCGTACGGCGTGAGCATGCTGGCGCGTCCACAGTTTTTGGGAATCCTGTTCGTCGTCGTAGCGGTCTTAGCAATAGGCTACAGGACTCAGAGGCGAGGGTTGGAAGATGGCGGCCCGAATGATCAACCAGTGGTCCTAGAGAACGACTTCGGGAATCGCACCTGGCAAAGGCGAATTATAACTATAGAAATGGTTGGAGAGTTGGTACTTCTCACGGCAGTAGCAGCAACCTTCGCTTACTTTGCCTGGGAGTCGCGCAGATGGGGTGCAGGTACCGCTTTGCTACCACGCATAGCCATAGCCTTGGGCACGCCATTTTGGGTTGCGAGGGTCATCACCCTCATCAGGGGCGAGCGAAGCAGGTCAAAATCACGCATCATGGATATAGGTTTCTTCGAAGCCAATGCGGAATCCCCCAGGGACGTGGCAGTTCGCCTCATAAGTTTTAATTGTTGGGTGGTGGGGATGATGGTAGGAATTTGGCTTTTGGGTTTTCACGTCACGATACCCCTTGGCGTTGCCTTTTACCTTCGCCGGTATGCTGGAACCGGTTGGTCAGGGACGTTAATGGCTGCGGCTATTTACGAAGCTCTCTTGATTGGTCTCTATGACACTATCGTTGGTCTGCAGTGGAATGAACCCCTTATTTTCCAAATACTTGGCATTCAACTACCGTGGATTTCATGAAATTGTTTAGCGAATTTTGCTGGTTTCATCCGGAGTCGTAAAGCAGTTCCTTAATTCGTAGTCTTTGCTTCTACTTCTCATTGACTGATTGCGCTAGCTGATGCTTCCATAAGCCGTCCGTGATCGTCTCGTAGCGCTCCATGTTTTGTCCCGTCCTCGGCTACATGGAATTCGAAACGGAAGACAGAAATTGGATATAGCGTTACTAAGCTTTATCGGATCACTATTACCAGGGTATACATTGACAGACCCACTAGCCAAGTTTTATAACCGGCCATGGCGTGAGGAGGTGACCCATGGGCAAGCTGAGACATATTGCATTCATATCCAAAGAGCCGAAGAAGCTCAGCGATTTTTATCAAAAGTATTTCGGTTTCGAAGAGTGCAAGGTTTTTCCCAGCGGCTCGCGCATGGTGATCGATCCGCGCTTTAATCTGGCTTTTCTGCAGAGCCGGGGCGACGAAGCAGGGGCGGTGGTCGGCACTCACCGCGCTGATGGCGCGGAGCTGCAACGGGAGCCGGGAATCCATCATTATGGTTTTTTAGTTGATGATTTGAATAAAGCCGTTTCGAAGCTGCCTGCCTCACTGACCCGCGGCGCCAGTCCTCAGGTGTCGGCGGGGGTGGGCGGCGCCGAGGGCGCGCGGCCGGCTGAGGTTCGCTTCGTCGATCCCTGGGGCAACAACGTCGATCTTTCCTCGCGAGGTTTTCTCGGGCGCGAAGAAGATAAGCTACCCGGAGTGAGACTGCTCGCTGTCCAGGTAGCCAATCCGGAAGAAGCCGGCGACTTTTACCAGAAGCAATTCGAACTCGACCTCGTCGAGAGGGATAAAGACGGCAATATCCGTCTCAGCGACGGCACGGTGGCGCTGCTGCTGACCAAGTCCCAAGTGCGGCCGAAGCAAGGCGTGCAATATTTCGGCATTCAAGTTGGCGATCTGCCGGCAGTCAAGAAGCGTTTGCAAGACGACGGCGTCAGGATTTCAGAAGCAGCGCTGGGACAGATTCAGTTTGACGATCCGGAAGGGAACCGGGTGATGGTTTCGCAGACCGGCTGGGCGAACTGATGTGATTGCGACTCATGCGGAGATAGGATCGCGATTAGCATTTGCTAGGGGCAAGTCTAATCAACTGTCGGGCAACAATAGCCCGCTTACAAAGTCGATCATGTCAATGATTTTGTCGGTCTTGAACTGGCGAAGATAAATCACGATGCTCCTCCCATCGCCGTCAACGACGCGAAAGTTGGCGCCTGCCTGGTTGAGCCACAGCAAAAGTTCTTTGTAGCCCAACTGGGCGACTTCGAATACCACAGGAATGCCAAAATCGTTGTGTGAATCGAGACTAAAACCATGTTCATGCAACCACGCGACAGCTTCAAGGTCGTTCTCAACTGCCAGGTCGTGGAGGACGGTTTCGCCTAGGCCGTTCTTGAGTGAGACCAGGCTCGGATTTGCCACCAGGAGCGCCGCGGCCTGTTGGAATTGTTTTGCGTGCACGGAATCGCGCAACTCGTACCAGGCTGGATCCACCATCATTCGGTTCTTCCCTAGCATCGGGTCATTTTAGCACTGCTTCGATCGGTGGTGTACTCTCCACCGGCTCGCATTCGATGTCCAGTAGCCATTGTCGGGACCTTCAAAAACCTCTGTCATCGCCGTCTTATTGTTAAACAAGCGAGTCACTGAGTCGAATGGCCTTTGGCTATCGCCCGCGCGATATAATCGCGCGCTACCTTGGTGCGCGGGACGCGGCCGGTAAACCAGCTTCGCACGTCGGCGTCCAGGCCGATGCCGTGCATGTAGTTGTAGAGCGCTTTGTTGAGCGCGACGCCGAGGGCATCGTGGTCGACGCTGGTGGGATCGATGAAGCCGACGTCGTTTTTCGCGAAAGAAATTCTCGGTAAGGGCATGAGCGTGACGCCGTATTGTTGCGGATTCCTTCCGACCGGCGAGTGCACCGTGCAGGTGAAGCGGTGAAAGAAGCCTGACTGAATGCTGCCGGCTACGAACAGCTGCCGGACATATTCGAGGGCGTCGACCGTGTCTTGCACGGTTTGGGTTGGGAAGCCGTACATCAAGTAGGCGTGGACCAAGATGCCGGCATCGGAAAACGCCCGCGCTACTCTGGCAACTTGTTCGACCGAGACGCCCTTTTTCATCAGGTTCAGCAGGCGATCGGAAGCGACCTCGAGCCCACCGGAGATTGCAATGCAGCCGCTGCCAGCGAGCTCATGGCATAGCTCCGGCGAAAAAGATTTTTCAAAGCGAATATTTCCCCACCATGAGATCGCGAGTTGGCGTTTTTTAAGCTCCGCGGCGAGCGCCTTTAGAGCCTTGGGCGGCGCGGCCTCGTCGACAAAATGAAATCCCGTCTGCTTGGTTTCAGCGATGACCATCTCGATGCGATCGACCAACGTTGAAGCGGCGACGCTGTCGAAGCGTGAAATATAATCGAGACTCACGTCGCAAAAGCTGCACTTCTTCCAGTAACAACCATGGGCGACCGTGAGCTTGTTCCAGCGCCCGTCGGACCACAGGCGATGCATGGGGTTGAGCATGTCGAGCAGCGACAAATAGCGGTCCAGCGGAAGTCCTTGCCACGTCGGCGTGCCGACTTCGGCGAACGGCACGTCGGGCGCATTGCTGTCGACGTAGCGGACCGCTGATTTATCGGCAGTGCGCACGAAGGTGCGTACCAGACGGCTCTCGCGCCGCTCGCCGCGCAGGTGTTCCAGTAATGCCAAGAGCGGCCGCTCGCCGTCGTCTAAGGTGACGTAGTCGAAATAGTCGAATACCCGTGGCTCGCTGAGCTCGCGCAACTCGGTGTTTACGAATCCGCCGCCGAGGGCGCTGATGATGGACGGGTTGTGCACCTTGATCGCCTGCGCGATGCGAAACGCCGCGTACACCGAACCTGGGAAGGGAATCGAGAGCAAGACGAGGTTTGGCGCGTGGCGCGCCACGGCCTCCAACGTCAATTCTCGTAAGGTTATGTCGACCAAGTTGACCGGCGCCGCGAGCGCCTCGGCAAGCGGATCGAAAGTCGGCTGGCTTTGGGCGAGTGATTCGGCGTAGCGGACAAACTCGAAACGCGGATCGACCGCGTCACGCAGCACGTCGGCGATGTCGTCGAGATAGAGCGTGGCCAAGTGCCGGGCGCGATCTTGTGCGCCGAGCGTGCCGAAAGCCCAGGCCAAAGGGTCGTCGCCATCTGGTTCGAGATCGAAGTCGATGGGCTTGAAGCGCGGCCCTTCGGGAAGAAACTGTCGACCGCAGATGCGGTGCGCCATCGTTGGGTCGCGCCCCTGCAAGAACGCTATGGTAGGTGTGATAGTCGAGCGATAGCGATCAAACTGGCGCTGAAACGCTTTGACGATCGACGAGTGTTTGCGCTTCGGGATAGCCTCAATGCACTCGCGAATCGATAACAGTCCCGCAGCGGAAAAGAGTTTTAGCACCAGTGCCAGCGCGAGGTCTTCTTGCGCCGCCTCGACGTTCCGCGAACGCAAAAAACCGGTGAGATATGCCGTCGACGGATAGGGTGTGTTGAGCTGCGTCATCGGCGGCATGATCGCGAGGACGCGCATGGGTTGGGGTATCATTAGAGAATTTGAATAGAAGTCTGGTGACCGATTATTTTGACATTGCACGAAATACCAAACAGGGTACAGAGGTACGCAGGAGACGACAATGTCGCGCCCGTAAATGAATCTTAACCCGCGGGGAGTCGATGGAGCAAGGGTGTCGGCTTTTCGTGGCTGCCGCAGTTTCAGCTGCTTCGCGATTGCTGTCAAATTTGTAGAGTTTGCGAACTCGCTTAGCCGGTATGGTTGACAGGGAAGCGCGCATTCTTGCGATGCCTGAAACTCGCAGACAATTTGGCGGTCTTGACGCGTTCGACTTGACCAGTGTAGTTGTGGCGCTACGCAGAAGAGCGTATGTCATACGCCCGTACGAAAGACTCGGAATACGGGTTGCGTAAGACCCGATGATCGATGATGATATTTAAGGAGGCTGAACATGCGGGTACTCAAGATCAACCAACTCAAAGAAACACCGATGGACACGGCGACGCCGATTGCTGGCTGGAGTGGTGGGGCGGTGAGCCGGACGCGGCAGGCGGTCATCGGTGACGGACAGTCGGACAACTTTCGCTGCAACGTGGTCAACTTCCGTGTTGGCGCGACCACCGGCTGGCATGTCCATGACTGCGATCAGATTCTCGTTGTCACGGCGGGGCAGGGATTTGCTGCGACCGAAACCGAACAGCGCGAAATTACCGTTGGCGATATCGTCCATATTCGAGCCGGTGAAAAGCACTGGCACGGCGCGTCGGCCAGTTCGCCGCTATCGCATATCACGGTGACTACCGTCGGCAGCACTTCCAAGCATTAAGCATTCTATTTCTGAGCCGGTGCGTACAGGGCGTCCATCGGGCAATGTGTTGCCAAGCTCGACTGTAACGCTGATTGAATTACGAAGGGGACAGGGCAACCTTGATCAGCCAAGGGTTCGGCACGATACCTTTGTTCCACCGAGTCCGACAAGCTGCGCGGCGACCTTTCGAAATGCCAGAGGGGATTGACTGAAGAGGAGAGCTACTCATGCAAATTATCAGAGGCGACTTGAGCAACGTCAAAGGAATCCCGCCGAGCGGGCTATGCGTCGGCGTGCATCGCGCCGGCGCCGTGCATCAGAAGATGGTTGCCAAGCACGGTGACGGCCTCGCAGTCTGGTCGCTCAGACCCGATCTTGATTTCATTGCATTCAAAAAGGAAGGGCTGGGGGAACAGGGGATTCGCTCCACCAGCGATATGGAATCCATCGACGCCGGTGAAAAACTGATTTACGGCGTGCGCGGGGCGCCCCCCGAGGTGAGAGAAAAGGCGCGCGAAAAAGGCCTCACACTGCTCGCCGACGCGACCTGTCCGTTTGTCACGCAACAGGAAGAGGCGGAGATCGAGCTGCTCAACGCCGGCTGTCACCTGGTGGTTCTCAGCAGTCGCACCCATCACGGCATCCCCAGGCTTCAGGGGATCGCGCGAGCGAAGGGGAAAGAAGTCTTTATCGTCGAGCGCGAAGAAGAAGTCGAATCGATTCGTCTGACTCGTTTCGAGCCCATCGGCGTGATCGTGCAGACGACCTTCTGGATCGAAACTTACAAGAAAATCATGGCGCGCATACTCGAGCGCTTCGCCAACGTGCAGATTCGCAACACGGCCTGCATCGACTCGCTGCAGCGGCTTCCGGAAGTGGAGAAGCTGGCCAAACAAGTCGATGCGATGATTATTTTCGGCTGGACCGAAGGGATGACGACCCGAATGGTTGAGGTCGCCCGTGCTTTCAATGCGCATGTGCACAAGATCGAAAAGGTCGATGACCTCAGGCTCGACTGGCTGCGGGGAAAAGAGAAAGTGGGCATCATCGGCGCCAACGAAACCCCCGAGTGGATGATCAACGACGCGATCGAGCGCATCAAAAGCATGGCGGCCTGAACTATGCCGAAAGTGACTTTTCTGCCGGTGGGACAGTCCTTTGAAGTGGCGGCGGGTACGACGATCCTTGTATCCGCCGTTCAAAATGGCTTGCAGCTGCGCCACGACTGCACCGAAGCGATTTGCGGCACCGACAGGGTGAAGATCCTTGCCGGTAAAGAACATCTGAGCGAAAAGAACGAGAACGAGGAACTGACGCTCGAAATGATGAACGCGGGGCCGGATGATAGACTAGCTTGCGTCGCACGGGTTGCCGGCGACGTGACGGTTGAAGTGATCGAGTAAGCAAACTCGGCGGAATGCCGCCCGACTTCAACCCGCATAAATTTTACGACGATAGGGGGACGGAAGATTAAGTCCGGTTGAACGAGAGGGGGATCATGGATCGCAGGGAGGGTTCGTTAGCATGCGCGGTATAACGCCACGACGTGAACAAGGCATGGCCGACCCGGTATTAGCCGAGATGGTGCATGCGACGGGGGCGACCGAGTCGCGCCACTACGCGGCGGTGAAGCCGACCATTCAGGCTTATCGCGCCAGTTGGGTGGAACTAGCGCCCTATCGCGATGGACCGGTGAATTCGCAACGGGTTACGGTCAGCGATCCGGTGGCGATGACGGCGCAGATCAAAGCGAAGGCGGCGGCGCTGGGCTCCGACATGGTTGGGGTCTGCCGCTTGCAGCCGCATATGATCGATCTCGGCTCGCAAGTACCACATGAGTTCGTGATCGCTTGCTGCGTGGCGGAGGATTACGAAAAAGTTACTCAGGGTGCCGATGCCGTCGAGGAAGAGGCGATGCGGACTTACGCGAAGTGCACCGAGATTGCTACCGCGCTGGCGGCTTACGTGCGTGATATGGGATATCCCGCCATCGCGCATCACAACGGTGCGAGCGAGGTCCAGGCCATACCGATTTTCTACCAAGTCGGGTTCGGCGAGCTTGGCCGTCACGGCAGTTTGATCAACGAAAAATATGGCGCGAGCTTTCGGCCGGGTTTCGTGACCACGGACTTGCCGCTGGTGGAGGACCAACCCAGAGAATTCGGCGTTCAGGATTTCTGCATGAACTGCAACGTCTGCCAGCGCAACTGCCCGGGCGACGCGATTCCACAGGATTACGTAATGACCCATGGCATCAAACGTTGGCTCATCGATCTGGAGAAATGCTACCCCTACTCGCGGTTACGCGAAGAGTACTGCCATCTGTGCGTCGATGTTTGTCCGTACATCGTGAAGTCGCATCCCGA
>Ga0214472_10002179_pt1 | contig 21320 bp, 13 predicted proteins | sample RVTome_6_FD_207662 | JGI IMG/M metagenome (GOLD analysis project Ga0214472, IMG submission 207662) | Soil microbial communities from uranium-contaminated site in the Upper Colorado River Basin, Wyoming, United States - RVT140D175 | ecosystem: Environmental > Terrestrial > Soil > Contaminated >...
CAGCACCTCCAAGACGCTCGCGCCGGGCCTGCGGATCGCCTACGTGGCGGCCCCGCCGGCCGACGTGCCGCGCCTCGCCGCCAGCCTGCGCGCGACGACGTGGGCGGTCGCGCCGCTGACGGCGGCGGTGGCCTCGCACTGGATCCGCGACGGGACGGCCGACCGGATCCTCGAGGCCCGGCGGCAGGAGGCGCGCGAGCGGCAGGCGCTCGCCCGCGAGCGGCTCACGGGCTTCGACGTGGACACGAAGCCGGAGGCCTACTACCTCTGGCTGCGCCTTCCGGAGCCCTGGCGCAGCGAGAGCTTCGCCGCCGAGGCGGTCACGCGGGGCGTGCGGGTGACCCCGGCCGACGCCTTCGTCGTCGACCGGGCGCAGGCACCCCACGCGGTGCGCCTGTGCATCGGCGCCGCGCGCTCGCGCGAGACGCTCGCGCGCGGGCTCGACGCCGTGGCGGGCCTGCTCCACAGCAGCGGCGCTTCCGGGCGCGCCGTCGTGTAGCAGGCCGGCCTCAGTCGAGGAGATCGAACATGTGGCTGTACTTGACCGTGAAGCTGCGGTCGCGCAGCCCCACGCCGCCCGACGTCGGGTCGCGGTTCTCGTTGTAGACCACGAACAGCCCGGTGTTGGCGGTCTGCAGCCAGCCGAGCCGGAGGTTGGTCGACCAGTTGTCGACGACGTCGTTGTACTGCAACAGGGCCTGGACGTAGAGCCGCGTCGTGAACGAGTAGGACAGCCGCAGCTTCAGCAGGTTGGTCACGAAGTGGCCCTCCGGCAGGCTGACGTCGTTCCTCGAGTAGTCCGCGTAGGCGTTGAACGACTCGCCCAGCCGCCCGCGCAGCAGGCCCGCCACGGTCACGCGGCTGCCGCCGAAGAAGCCGCCCGTCGTGAGCCGGGCCTCCAGGCTGAGCGGCGCGCCCTGGTTGCTGATCCCGACCAGCTGGACTTCCGCGTTGTCGTAGCTGCCCGGGCTCACGCTCACGCCCGGGTAGATCTCGAAACCCCGGACGACACCCTCGTGGGTGATGTTCACGCCGGTGTGGAGCTCCCAGCCGCTCTTCCACTCGGAGTGGTTGTCGATGTGCAGGAAGCCCGACTCCTGGAAGCCGTCGGGCTTGAAGAAGCCGCGGTACGACACGTGCGGGCGCAGCTCGAGCAGCCCGAGGAAGTCCTTCGGGCGGTAGCGGTACATCACGCGCCCCTCGGGCTTGCGGTAGCCCGTGCGCGCCAGGAACCCCACCTCGGGGTTGAAGTCCTCGCCCACCTCGGTGAACAGCAGCGCGAGGTCCCAGGCCGGGGAGTTGTAGCGCGTCTGGAGGTTGTAGGCGTGGTCGGCGCCGCTGCGGCCCGGCGTGCTCGTCTTCGCCGCGTAGCCCTCGATCGCGCCGTAGCGGCCGATGCCCCAGCGCGCGTCCAGGCCGTAGGTCTGGTTGTCGTCGCTCGGCGCCGAGGCGCCGCCGGTGCCGCTGCGGTTCACGAAGAGCGCGCCGACCCGTGAGCGGTTGGGCAGCTCGCGCGAGACGCGCGCCGCCGCGAAATTGCTGGCCGGGACGAAAGCGGTCGAGCGCGTCTGCATGTCCACGAAGCCGACGTTCACGCCCTTGACCTTCCCCGACAGCCGCGCGGCGCCGGCGATCGGCACGACCTGGCCCGACGGGCCGATCCCGATCCTGCGGCTGAAGAAGAGGTCCACCTCGCCCGGGGTCCCCATCGTGAAGAAGCCCGCGTTCTCGAGGAAGAACGGCCGCTTCTCGGGATAGAAGAGGTTGAAGCGGTCGAGGTTGATCTGCTGCTCGTCCACCTCGACCTGGGCGAAGTCGGTGTTGACGGTGGCGTCGAGCACGAGGCTCGGCGTCACGCTCCACTTGAGCTCGCCGCCCGCCTCGCCGTCGGTGTCCTGCCCAAGCCCCGTAGCCGGGCTCTCGCTCGTCGAGCCGAGCGCATAGGGCGACAGCTTGAGGTTGCGCTGGCGGGGCGGCTCGAGGCCCGCGAGTGTGCCGGCGCGCGAGAGGCGGTAGAGGTCGTACTGCCGCGGCAGCGGCGCCCAGAAGGACTGCTCGTTGCGGCGGCGGATGTTGCGCTGGAAGTTGACACCCCACACCGGGGCCCTGGTGCGGTCGTAGCGCAGGGTGGAGAAGGGGATCGCGAACTCCGCGCTCCAGCCGAACTCGCCGGTGCCGGTGCGGACCGTCCAAGCCGCGTCCCAGTTCTTGTTGAAACCGCCGAGCGAGGAGCCCATCCCCGGAGTGACGCCGCCGCCCTGGCCCTCGTTCGTGACCTGGCCGTCGTACTCCAGCCCGGCCGGGTTGGTGCCGAAGACGAAGCCGTTCTGCCGGTCGCGATAGGTGTCGAGGATGATCTGGAAGCTGTCGGTCTCGGTGAGCTCGGAGTCGCGCCGGCTCTCGTTCACCACGATCCCGCTCGGCTCGGCGTCCCGGCAGACGACGCCGAAGTAGAGCGTGTCGTCCGTGAAGAGGATCCGGACCTCGGTGGGCTGCGAGGCGGGAGCCCCCGCGTCGGGCGCGATCTGCCAGAAGCCGGTGAGGGCCGGCACCGCGGCCCAGGCCGGGTCGGCTAGCACGTCGCCGTCGACGACGGGCGCCCTGGTCCCGCGGACGGCGACCGCTTCCGGTGGCTCGGCAGGAGCCGTAGGCGCCGGGGTGGTGTCGGCCCCGGCGAGGGCCGGCACGGCCAACAGCAGGCCTGCGGCGAGTACGCCGCGAGCGGTCGACTTCGTGCGTGCGGGGGTGGCGATGGGGGGCATGCGTTTCGGCCGGAAGTGCGATTATAGGCCGTCGTGCCCAGGTGCCGTGTCGCGCTCACGTGCCGGAGCTGAGGCCGTGCCCACCGGCTATCATGCAAGGGATCCAGAGCTTTTCGAAAGGACCGAGATGAGAGCCTCCCACACCTGGACCGCCCTGGCGCTTGCCCTGGCCCTGGCCGTGCCCGCGGCGCGTGCCGAAGACGCGGCCGCCGGTCGGCCGCCCGCCCCGCAACAGGCTGCAGCTCCCGCGCCCGCGAGCGCATCGAGCCTCACCCAGGCGATCTACGCCGAGCCGTCGACCGCCTGGCACCTGCTGGGCGCCTTCGGCTTCGGAGCGGCGGACGGCAAGTACGGGGACGTGCTCCAGAAGCCCCTCCAGTGGGAGGTCCGGATCGCGAAGCAGAGTGCGTCCGGCGCGTGGCGCTTCGGCGTGGGCCTGCAGTTCGGATCGATGGACCCGGCCGAGGACCCCAACATCCCGCCCGAGACCGAAGCGCTGTGGCTCCCCGACGAGGAGTGGGCCCGCCTCGAGACGTCCTTCAGCGTCACCCGCGTCTTCAACGCGCGCGGGAGCTTCCGCCCCTACCTGCAGGGCCGCCTGGGGATCGAGCGCATCCACCCGCGGAGCGAGCTCTTCTACATACAGCCGCCGCCCGAGGACCTCGAGCGCGGCGACAGCCCGACGGAAGCCACGAACGGCATCGGGTTCACGATCCAGCCCGGGTTCGAGGTGGCGCTCGGCAAGACACTCTCGCTCGACGCCGCTTTTTTCTGGACCTACTACAAGACCGGGTCGTACGACATGTCCCCGCTCGGCCTGCCGGACGTCGACTCCGGCTTTGAATGGGGCGGACGTCTGGGCCTGTCCTGGCGGCCGTTCACGGCGACGCCCCGGGATCCTTCCCGCAAGGCGATGCTCGTCGACCCGGCCACGGGCAAGCCGCTGCCGCTGCCCCCGCCCGACGAGAGCCGCGACGCCTGGGGCGTGCCGCGCAGCTGGGGATGGGCCACCGCCGAGATGTTCGCGATCAACTGGGGCGCCTCGATGTTCAACGAGTACGTGCGCGACGCGAACTTCAACCAGATCAGCCCGAGGAGCTTCTGGGCCAACCTCGAGGAAGGCTTCACCTACGACGACAACAAGTTCAAGACCAACCAGCTGGTCCATCCCTTCAACGGCTCGACCTACTACAACGCCGCGCGCGCGAACGGGATCGGCTTCTGGGGCTCGTCGGCGATGGCGCTCGCCGGCGCCTTCGTCTGGGAGTGCTGCGGCGAGACGCACCCGATGTCGTTCAACGACATGATCTCGACCGGGTTCGGCGGCATCGCTCGCGGCGAGATCGCCCACCGCATCTCCTCGCTGATCCTCGACAACCGAAGCCGCGGCAAGGGGCGGGTGGGACGGGAGGCGGCGGCCTTCCTGTTCGACCCGATCCGCGGTTTCAACCGGCTGCTCTCGGGCGACGCGGGCGAGGTTAAGGGCAACCCGGCGCACGCCTACGACTGGCGGCCCGCGTTCCAGCTCTTCCTGCGAGCGGGGGGACGCGTGATCGGCGAGGGCGAGTCGATCACGGAGAACACCAACAGCTACGGTTTCTTCGAGGCGGCGCTCAGCTACGGCGACGCCTGGGATCCCGACAACCGCCGGCCCTACGACCGCTTCGACGTGCTCTCGCAGTCGAACTTCGGCGACAAGACCCGCGTCGGCCGGCTGCTGATCCGCGGCGACGTCGTTTCGAAGCTGCTTTCGAAGAACCACTCGCTCGCGCTGCAGCAGGACTTCGACTACATCGACAACGAGGCCTACGAGTACGGCGGCCAGAGCTTCGGGCCGGCGCTGCTATCGCGCTTCGAGCTTTCGCCGACGACAGAGCTCGTGTCGCGCACCCAGGCCTACTTCATCCTGCTCGGCGCCGTGAACTCGAAACTGGCCCTGCTCGCCGACGTCGCGGAGCAGGAGCGGATCCGCGAGTACGATTACGGACCTGGCGCCGGGGCCTCGGTCGAGCTGTATCTCCTGCGCAAGCACAGGCCGCTGCTGGTCGGCCGCTATCGCTACAGCTACATCAGCGTCTCGAACGGGTCGGTCTACAACAGCGAGGACGGCGGCAAGGGCCTCGACTCGAACCACAACATCCACCAGGTCCAGCTCAAGCTCGAGGTCCCGATCACGAAGAGCCTCGCGGCCGGCGTGGACGGCTCGGTCTTCTTCCGCCGCAGCCACTACGACTTCACCGGCAGCGACCTTCCGCCGCTGGTCGGGGAGCCGGGCCGGCGCACGATCACGCAGCGGAACCCCGAGGTACGCGCGTTCCTGGCCTGGACCTACTAGTCCGAAGTTCCCCTTGTTTCGTTGCGGGGAACTTCGGACTTTCTGGGCCGGTCCGTCGGGCTGTTTTGGACTACCCCGCCTGCTTCAGGGCGGTCCGCCTTGCCTGTTGTCCGTCTCTTCGTCCGCTTCGTCGTCCCGCTCGCCCCCGTCCGCGATCGGCCTGACGAAGGCCGCCCGGATCGGCGCGGGCATCACCGAGTCCGCTCCGCGGATCGACTTCCACAGGATCTCGTTGAGCTCGCGCTCGGGTGCCAGGTCGGCCTCGATCAGGTTCATCTGCAGCGAGGCCTGCGCCCCCGGGGCGTCCTCGCTGTTCGTCTCGGTGAGCGAGACGCGCGCGGGCCGCACCAAGTAGGGCGTCGTGTCCGGCTTTGTGGCGAAGGCCCCGAACATCGGTGTCGCCGCGGCGTCGTACTGGCTCATCGGCGGCAGGCCGAGCACGAGCTCGATCGTGCGCAGGACACCCGAGGTGGTGTAGAGCGTCGAATCGACCGCTCCACGCTTCGCCCACGGGCTCGCCACGAGCAGCACCGAGCGATGGGCGTCCACGTGGTCGGGGCCGTTCTGGGCGTCGTCCTCGAGCACCAGGATCGCCGACTCCGGCCAGAAGCGGCTCTTCGAGATCGCTTCGACCAGCCGTCCGAGGGCCAGGTCGTTCTCCGCCACCATCGCCCGCGGCGTGGGGCGGCCCGGCGAGGTCCCGGCGGTGTGGTCGTTGCCGAGGCGGATGATGTTGAGCTGCGGCAGCCCGCCCTGCTTCTCGAAGCGGGCGAACTCCTCGAGCCACACGTCGATGCGCTCGTTGTCGGGGATCGACAGGTCGTACGGAGCGTAGCTCGGGTGCACCTTCCCGACGAGGCCGGGCACCGTGGCCGTGACCGCTCCGCCCTTCGTCTCCCACGAGGCGAACTCGCCGTAACTGCGGACCGAAACAGAAGCACGGCTCGCGAAATCCCAGATGTAGCCGTCGGCGGGGGCCGCGAGGTTGCCGTAGTTGTTGCGGATCTCGTGGCCGCCCTCGCTCAGGTAGAGCCCCCCGCGCTGGCCGTAGAGCGTGGGCCACAGCTTCTCGACCGCGTCGGTCGCGTAGGCTGCGGTCGAGTAGGCGTGGCCGTCGTTGCTCACCTCGGCGTCGACGTAGAAGTTGTCGAAGAGCACGAACTCGCGTGCGAGCGCGTGGGCGTTCGGTGTCACGTCCTCGCCGAAGAGCGTGAGGTTCGGGTCGCCGTTGCCCTGCGGCAGGTCGCCGAGCACCTGGTCGTAGGTGCGGTTCTCGCGGATCACGTAGAAGACGTGCTTGATGGGCGAGGGATCGCCCACGCGGCCGGGTATGGGCGAGCCTTCGGGCCGTCCCGGGGGCGCCTCGCGCCGGCCCTCGTTGTAGGCGCTGATCGCGAAGACGCGCTCGGTCAGCGTCGCGAGCGTGGCGGCGTCCGGCCGCTTCAGGATCGAGAGCGCGCCGTTCAGCATGCCCGCGATGTAGGTCGAATCCTCGCGCGCCGACGTCGGCTGGGGACCACGCGGGTTCGCGACCGGGGTCAGGCCCTTGCCGGAAAGGACCAGCACGTTCTCTCCCCCAGGACCATAGGCAACCCCGGTCGGGTACCAGCCGGTGGGGATGAAGCCCTGGAAGCGGCTCTCGCCCGGGTGCTTGACGTCGACGACGGCGACGGTGTTGTTGTCGGCGTTGGCGACCAGCAGCGTGCCGCCGTCCGGCGAGAGCGAGAGCGCGTTCGGCGTCGAGCCGGGCGGGGCCTTCGGCGAGAGCGCCACGCCGATGCGCTCGACCACCTGCCGCGTGGCGAGGTCCAGGACCCAGACGGCGTTGGTGTTGGCGCAGGCCACGAACAGACGCCGCGCGTCCTTCGAGAAGTGCATGGCGTTCGGGTGCTCGCCGACGGGGATCTCGGCGAGGGGAGCGAGCGTCGCGGGCTCGAGCACGGCCACGCGCGCGCCGCCCCATACGGACACGTAGAGCGCGCGCCCGTCGGGCGCGAGCACGGCGGTGTAGGCCTCGGCCGGGAGCTCGCGTCGCGCCAGCACCGCGCCGGTCGCGAGGTCGACCGCCACCGCGGCCTTGCCGTAGACCTGCGTCGCGTACAGCATGCGGCCGTCGCCCGAGACGGCCAGGCCGCCCATGAAGCCGGCGTTCATCAGGCGCTCGTCCTTCGTGATCTGCGGCGGGGCCACGACCAGCGTCCGGCCCGGGACGAGCTTCGAGCCGCGCCAGTCCACCTCGCGGATCGAGTTGTCGGCGCCGCCCGAGGAGAAGAGCCGCTTCCCGTCGGGGTGCCAGGCCAGGCCGAGCCAGGCGTGGTCGAGCGCCATCTTCTGGATCACCTGGCGCCGCTCGATGTCGACGACGCGCAGGCTCGGCTTCGACCAGCCGTTGTTCGTGATCACGAGGTGCCGCCCGTCGGGGTGGAGCGCCATCGCGAGCGGCAGGTCGCCGGCGTCCAGGTGGTGGCCGGCGGGCGCGATGCGCCAGCCGTTGGGCAGCAGCGTCACCCCCTCGCCGAGCGGCCCCGGGCGCTCCGCGGCCTGCGCGTGGACAAACGAGGCGTCGCGGGCGGCCCACAGCAGGCTGGCTACGAGCACGGCGGGCAGGAACGGGGATCGGGACATTCGGTCTCCAGGTGTTGTCGCGGCGCGGCAACCATACCATCAGGCAGGCGGACAAGATTCCCTTGCCCGGCCTGCGGCGAAGGCCTACCTTCCAGGCGAGGTGACGTGACATGGCAAACCGAGCCACGGCGTCGCAGTCCCGGCCCCCCAGCTCGCGAGACCAGGGCTTCACGCTCATCGAGCTGCTCGTGGTCATCGCCATCATCGCGATCCTGATCGGCCTGCTGGTGCCGGCCGTCCAGAAGGTGCGAGAGGCGGCGGCCAGGACGCAGTGCCAGAACAACTTGAAGCAGATCGGCCTCGCCATGCACGACTACCACGACACGAACGGGAGCTTCCCTACGAGCCTGGCGGCGGTCCTGGAGGCGGCGAGCTTCCCTCCGGACGGCGCCAAGGACGGCTACAAGTTCCTGGCTCTCGGGCTGGCGGACGATACGGCGAGCATCATCGGCGAACCCAAGCCGGGCGTCACGGGATCGGAAAGCGGGATCCTCTTCGTGGGCCGGACCAGGGGCACGCCCGTCACGAACCTGGTGTTCGTTCCGACGCCGGGAGCGGCCGCGGGCGCCGCGAAGATGACGTCGCGTGTGCGTCGCGCCGCCGCCACGGCAACGGCGTGCCTCGTGGGCCTGCTTCCCTTCATCGAGCAGGACAACCTGTACCCGCGCATCCTGCCTTATCTCGAGCGGCCCGACCCCGAGGTTCGAACAGTGCTCGACTCGCTGTCGGACCGGGGCGGGGCGTTCAGCTTCGCGAGCTTCCACGCGGGCGGCAGCAACTTCGCCTTCGGCGACGGCTCCGTGCGAGCGGTGTTTCGCGGTTTCACGGAAGAAGCGGTGAACGCCCTGGAGCTCGGCGTCTACGGCGAGAACTGGAGGGAGCTGCCGGGCAGCATGATGCCGGCGCAGCCAGCGGACGTCGGCGCTTTCAGCTTCGAGGCTCTGCGCGGCCTGACGCGGGACTTCGTGAGCGACCGGAAGCTACGCAGGAGGCTGCTGCTGATGCTCGGGCACGCCGAGCGTGCCGCGGACGATGGGCACGCGCAGACCAAGGAGCGCTGGCTCGCCGCGTTCGCCGGCCTTCTCGACGAGCAGCGTGCCGTCGGCCTGCCGGCCGTGCAAGCGGACGCGCTGATCCTGATCGCACGCAGCCTGTGAGCGGGTGGGAAGCTTCGCCTTCGGCCACGGCTACTCGGCGCGCAGCGCCTCGATCGGGTCGAGCGAGGCCGCGCGCCGCGCCGGGGCGACGCCGGCCACGACTCCCGTGACGAAGCTCACCACCAGGCCGGCGAGCACGAAGCGCATCGGGGTCTCGACGGGCAGGCCGGGCACCACGAGCCGCAAGAGCGCCCCGAGGCCGAGGCCAAAGGCGATGCCGGCGACGCCTCCGAGGGTCGCGAGCGCCACGGCCTCGGCCAGGAACACCGCCTGGACCTGCCCGGCGCTCGCGCCGAGTGCCCGCAGCAGGCCGATCTCGCCGGTCCGCTCGCCGACGGCAATCCACATCATGGTCAGGATCCCTGTGGCGCCCACCAGCAGCGAGATGCCGGCGATCGCGCCCACCGACATCGTGATCACGTCCATCACCTTGCCGAACACGTCGAGCATCGCCTCCTGGGTGGTGACCGTGAAGTCCTCGTCGCCGTGACGCGTCGCGAGCAGCCGCTTGACCTCGGCCTCGACGCGCGCCGTCTCCCTCACGTTCGCGTAGACGAGGTCGATCTCGAACAGCTCGTCCTGGTTGAAGAGCCTGAGAGCGCTCGCCACGGGCACGATCGCGATGTCGTCGATGTCGAAGCCCATCATCTGGCCCTTGGGCTGCATCACTCCGATCACGCGGAAGCGCGCGCCCGCGATGCGCACGACCTCGCCGAGCGGGCTTCTGTCCCCGAATAGTTCGCGCGCGAGCTTCGGTCCCAGCACGGCGACCGCGCTGCCGAGGCGCGGGTCTCCCTTCGGCCAGAACGAGCCCTGGCGTGCGCCGAACTTCCACAGCGCCGGCAGGTCGGGTGTCGCCCCGAGCACCGACACGCTGCGTCCGCGCTCCCCGGCCTCGACGCGGGCGAGGCCCATCGTGACCGGCACCATCGTCTCGATGCCCTGGATGCGGGCGAGTGCTTCCGCGTCGTCGATCGTGAGCTTGCGGGTAGTGCCGCCCAGCACTCCCGGGATCCCGAGCGTCTTCGACTTGCCGGGGTTCACCGCGATGATGTTGGTGCCGAACTGCGTGAACTGCCCGAGCACGTAGACGCGCGTGCCTTCGCCGATCGAGGTCAGCAGGATCACGGCGGCGACGCCGATCGCGATGCCGAGCATCGAGAGGAAGGAGCGAAGCCGGTGCGCGACGAGGGCACCCAGCGCGAGACGCAGCAGGTCAGCCACGGCTCACCGGCCCGCGAGCGCCGCGACCGGGTCGAGCCGCGTCGCGCGCCGGGCGGGCAGCACGCCGAACACGGCGCCCGTCCCGACCGAGAGCGAAAACGCTGCAGCCACGGCCCACAGCGGCGGCGACGCGGGAAGCGCCGGGTAGATCGCTACCAGCACCTCGACCGCGACCCAGCCGAGCGCCAGGCCCAGCAGGCCCCCCGCCGAGGAGATCAGGATCGCCTCCGTCAGGAAGGCCGCCAGGATCTGACGGCGCCCCGCGCCGAGCGCCTTGAGCAGGCCGACCTCGCGTGTCCGCTCGGAGACCGAGACCAGCATCACGTTCATGATCCCGACTCCGGCCACCGCGAGCGACACGGCGGCGATGCCGCCGAGCGCCATCGTGAGCGCGCCCAGGATCGAGCTGAACGCGGAGATCACCGCGTCCTGGGTGATCACCGTGACGTCCTCCTCGCCGTGACGCTCGGTGATGAGCCGCACGACCGCCTGCTTGGCGCGCTCGAGGTCGGCGTGCGTCCGCACCTGGATCAGCAGCCGGAACAGGCCCGCACGGTTGAGCATCTTCATCGCCGTGGCGACCGGGACGATCACGACGTCGTCCATGTCCAGCCCGAGCTGCTGGCCGAGCGGCTCGAGGACGCCGATCACACGCATGCGCCAGTCGCCGACTCGCACCACCTGGCCCAAGGGATCGTTGCCGGGGAAGAGCTCCTGCGCGAGCCTGGCTCCGAGCACGGCGACCGGGGCGCCACGGTCCCAGGCGAGCGGCGGCAGAAAGCGCCCGTGCGCGATACCGAGGCGTCGGACTTCGAGTGCCTCGTGCGTGGCGCCCATGAGCGCCACCTGCCGGCGCCGCTCCCCGAAGGCCACCGTCTCGGTGCCCACAACCATCGGCGCCAGCTTGTCCACCTCGCGCACGCCGCGTGCGACCGCGAGCGCGTCGTCGAGCGTGAGGTCGTGCGGGACGCCGCCGAAGCCGGGCATGGCGCCCGTCGTCTCAGTCTTCCCGGGCAGCACCGCGACCATGTTGGTGCCGACGCTCGCGAACTGGGCGAGCACGTAACGCCGTGCGCCCTCGCCGAGTGCGGTCAGCGTGACGACCGCGGCGACGCCGATCGCGACGCCGAGCAGGCTCAGACCCGTGCGCAGCCGGTGGCCGCGCAGGGCGCGCGCCGCGAAGACGAGCACGTCGAGGGTGCTCACGAGCCGTTCTCCGCGGCCGACAGGAGCTCGACCGCCTCGTGGATACGGCTGCCCGAGCCCCGGTACACCACGCGCCCGTCCTTCAGCACCAGCACGCGCCGCGCGCGGCGCGCCACCGCCGGGTCGTGCGTGACCACGATCAGCGTGAGGCCCTTGGCGTTCATCTGCTCCAGGATCTCGAGCACGTGGCGGCCCGAGGTCGTGTCGAGGTTGCCGGTCGGCTCGTCGGCCAGCAGCAGCTTCGGCTCGAGCACGGTGGCGCGCGCGAGCGCCACGCGCTGGCGTTCGCCGCCCGAGAGCTGGTCGGGGCGGTGCTGGGCGCGCGGCTCCAGCCCCACGGCCGTGAGGCGCGCGAGCGCGCGAGCGCGGCGTTCCGCCGCGGGTATGCCGGCGAAGACCATCGGCAGCTCGACGTTCTCGCAGGCGCTGAGCCGCGGCACCAGATGGAAGAACTGGAACACGAAGCCGATCGTGTGGCGCCGCACCAGGGTGAGCTCGGCCTCGTCGAGTATCCCTACCTCGCGGCCGTCGAGCTCGTAGCGCCCGCGGTCGGGTCGGTCGAGGCAGCCGAGCACGTGCAGGAGAGTCGACTTGCCCGAGCCCGAGGGGCCCATGATCGCGAGGTACTCGCCGGACTCGATCACCTCCGTCACGTCCACGAGCGCGTGGACGGCCTCGCCGCCGACGTCGTAGCTGCGGGAGATCGCGTCGAGGCGGATCATCCGGGCACCGGCTAGCGCGCGCCGGCCTCCGCGACGCGCGCGCGCGCGCCGGCCTTGACCTCGGGCCGGTCGAGCGAAACCACGACGCGGTCGCCCTGGCGGAGGCCGCTCGTGACCGCGGTCATGTCCCAGTTGCGGAGACCGATCTGGAGCGTCCGCTCCACCAGCCGGTCGCCCTCGAGCACCAGCACCTTGCCGCCTTCGAGGAGCGCCGAGGTGGGCACGCGCAGCACGTCGTCGCGGGCGCTCAGGATCACCTCGACGTCGGCCGAGGTCCCCGGCAGCATCGACGCGGCAGCCGTCGTGTCCTCGAGCTCGAGCTCGATCTCGACGGTGCGGTTTTGCTCGAGCCGGTCCATCACGTAGGGCGCCACCTCGGCCACCCGCGCCGCGAAGTGCTTGCCGGGCTGCGAGTCCACGGTGACGCGCGCGGCCTGGCCCTTCTGGATCCGCCCGGAGTCGACCTCGTCCATGGGCGCGCTCACGTAGATCGAGCGGGTGTCGATGAGGTCGAGGATCGGCGGGATCGGCAGCGCCGGCGGCGAGGGCGAGGTCCACTCGCCTTCCTCGACGAAGGTGTCCGCGACGATGCCGTCGAAGGGCGCGCGCAGCACGGTCTTGTCGAGCTGGGCCCGGGCCAGCGCCACCGCGGAGCCCGCGCGGTCCGCCGCCGCCCGCGCCGCCCGGCAGCCGGCCTCGGCCGTGCGCGACTGGCTGTCGACGGCGTCGATTAGGTCGGTGGAGACGATGCCCTGGGCGGCGAGCGATCGCGTCCGCTCCAGCTCGCGCGCGGCGCGCTCCGCGGCCAGGCAGGCCTGGTCGCTCTGGGCCGCAGCCGCTTTGCGCTCGTCCTCGCTGACGCGCAGCTGCGCCCGCTGCAGGGCGTCGTCCACCCGCAGCAGCAGGTCGCCGCGGCTCACACGCGCCCCTCGGCGGCGGGGGAGCGAGAGGACCTTGCCGCCGATTTCGGGCGCGAGCTTGGCCCGGCGCCGGGCTTTCACCGTTCCCGCCCGCGAGTTCGTGACGGTCTCCTCGACACGGCCCTTGTCGACCGCAACCACGCGGATGGGAATGGCTTGCGGCGCAAAGGCCGTGAGGCGCAGCGCCACGACGACCGCCACGAGACCGACGACAAGGAGCGAGCGAGAGATCACGCGGCGGGCTGTCATTCCGGGGGGCATTGTGACCCAGCCAGAGGGAGCTGCCTAATCTGAGTGCCCGTCCGTCCTGAGCCATCGGAATCAGGTCGAGCGGGGGTGGAGGGTCAGAAAAACGCGAGTTGCAGAAAAACGCGAGTTTGACCCTCGCCCAGCCCGGGGGTAGTGTCTTGCTCGAAGCAACTGGGGCGTGACCTCGAGGAGGCCATTCTTGGAGGTGACATGCTCCAAAGCTACAAGCTTCGCCTCGGCGACGGCACCGTCCTCGCGGTGGACCACAACGGCCTGAGCATCTGGCTGGTAGACCGCAAGGCCATGGTGCAGCCCGTAGGCTCCGATCGCTGGAAGCCCCTCAAGGAGTTCCTGGCCCAGGAGCGCAGCGCGGCCAGACGGGCGGCGCGGCACCAGCCGAAGCCGCCCTCGACCTCGCGCAACGCGTTGCCGCTCGTCTACCCGAAGCCTCGCGAGGAGCCGGCGTCCGGGCCCCCGAAGGAGCCGATCCCGGTCCGCGCGGATGGGCTCCCCCTCATCCCGCCGCCCCCTCCCAAACCACGAGACGACCCGGACAAGGCGCGCCGCCGCCCCGCCCCCACCCCGCCAGCCACGGTGGTTCGACCCTCCCTCCCCAAGCCCCCGGCCCCCCCGGTCTTGCGGAGGCCGACGCCCCCGGTGGCGCCAACTCCCCTCATCCCGCCGAGGCCGCCTGGCGACCGCGTGGTGGTCCGCCCCTCCCTCCGCAAGACACCACCCACGCCGGTCCACGAGACCCCACTACCGCCGCCTGCCGTCTTGCCGAAGCCGCCAATCGTCCCGTCGACGCCGACCGTCTCGCTGACGCCGGCCGTCCCGCCGACGCTGACCATCTTGCCGACACCGACCGTCTCACTGACGCCAACCGTCTCGCTGCCGCCGCCTGCCGTGCCACCGACGCCGCCTGCCGCCTCGCCGAAGCCGCCTGCCCTCTGGCCGACGCCCCGCGACGACCGGGACAAAGTGCCCGCTCCCTCCGTGCCCCGCGCACCGGTGGAGCCCCCCGCCGAGGCAGCAGTCGTGCAGCCGTTGGCGGAGGAGCCGGCGACCTTCAGCGCGGAGTCAGCCTCACCCTTGATGCCTTCGGACGAGGACGTCGGGTGGATGACGCTTCCCAAGCCGCTCGACGACGAGCCGCCCGTGCTCCCCGCAGTCTCATGGCGCGATCCCCTGGAACCACCCTCCGCCAGCGCGCGACCGAGCCTCCTCAGCCACTGGATCGACAGCCTCGCTCGCCGGGATTGGCAGGCGACGCGACACTGGCTGATATCCCACGCGGCCTCCGCGTACGGAGCCCTTCTCGCCCTGTGGAATAGCCTGACGCGCGGGCACCACTCGCTGCCGTCGTTCTTCCCCGATCAGCCTGCGCCGTGGCGCGTGGTCGACTCGGAGCGGAGCGCGCCGCTCCCGCCGCGGCCCTCGGTCGGGGTTCCGCTGGGAGCACGAGCCCTCGCGGAAAAGGGCACGGGCTCGCCCGGTGTCTATAGGCCGCGGAGGTCGACCGCCGACGGCCTCCCGATCCTCCAGCTCGAGCCACTCGACGACGAGATCATCCTGGAGCCACTCGACGAGGAGCGACCGACGGACGTGCCGCCGAAGCTCTCGAAACTCGACCCGTCGGCCCGGCTCCGCGCGAAGGGCTGAAGCCGCCGCTCCCACAGTCGCGCCAGCAGCCACCCGACGTAGAATGAGCCGCAGCTCTCGTCATGCAGCGGTCTGGTTGGATCGTTCAGGGCCTCAGGTTGGGGCTGATGGGCTTGACCATCAGCCCCGGCCTCCTCCCGCCGTTCGCCCACGCACAGGCGGTGAGCGGGACGATCCTGGGAGACGTCAAGGACGCGAGCGGAGCCGTGGTTCCCGGCGCCACGGTCTCGCTCGTCCACATTGGAACCGGGTTCACTCGGACACTGGCGACGGACGCGAAGGGCGAGTACACGGCGCCGTCGATCCCGACGGGGACTTACAGCGTCTCCGCCGAGCTCCAGGGCTTCCGAAACGCCACGGCGGGGAGCGTCTACCTCGGAGTGGACCAAAAGGTACGCGTCGAGCTCACGCTCGGCACACTGGACAGGGCCGAGATGATCGACGTGCAGGCCGGGACGTCCCTGCTGCAGACGTCGGCTTCCGACCTCAGCACCACCGTCGACGGCCGGCTGATCGAGACGCTGCCGTTGAACGGCCGCAACTTCGTGAGCCTGACCCGCACCGTGCCCGGCGTCCTGCGCGGTGTCCCCGGCCTGAACATCGACGGGGCGGGCGGCCTCGCCTGGCGAGCTTCCGCTTCCTTCTCGGCGAACGGCCAGCGCCCCCGCGACAACAACTTCGTGCTCGACGGGGTCGACAACAACGAAACCTTCCTGCAGACGGTCGTGATCTTCCCGAGCGTCGACGCGCTCGACGAGTTCAAGCTGCAGACGAGCACCTACTCGGCCGAGTTCGGCCGCTCACTGGGCGGCGTCGTCAACCTGCAGATCAAGTCGGGGAGCAACGAGTACCGAGGCGGCGCCTTCGGCTTCCTGCGCGACGACGCCATGGACGCCAACAACTTCTTCAACAACCGGGCCGGCGTCGCCCGGCCGCTGCTTCACCAGTATCAGTTCGGCGGCACGTTCAGCGGACCGATACGGCCCGACCGCAGCTTCTTCTTCGCGGACTACCAGGGGTCGCGTTTCCGCCAGGGCGCGAATCGGGTCGCCACCGTGCCGTCGCAGAAGATGCGGGAGGGGGACTTCTCCGAGGTCAGCCAGGTGATCTACGACGCACTCACCGGGCAGCCATTCCCGGGGAACGTGATACCCCGCGAGCGCTGGGATCCGGCGGCGGCGCGGATCCTGGACCAGCTCATACCTGTCCCCAACACGGACGGGCAGCGCAACGCCACCGGCCAGAGCATCAACAACTACGTGGTCAACCCGCTGCTGGAGCGGGAGGACGACCAGTTCAACGTGAAGGTCGACCACATCCTGAGTGCTACGAACCGGCTGTTCGTGCGCTACAGCTTCCAGAAGAGCCATCGTTTCCTTCCCCCGACGTTTCCTCGCGGCGACGGCAGCCTCGCCGGGGACAGCGACATCACGGCCCAGGGCCTGGCTTTCAACGATACCCACACTTTCGGTCCGAGCTGGGTGAACGAGCTGCGCCTCGGCTACAGCTCGTTCGACCTCCATTCGCTGCCGGTCGAACACGGCCAGAACCTCGCTGGGCAGATGGGAATCCCCAACATCAACTTCAACGACTACACCTCGGGCATGAGCACGATCATCTTGGTGGGGCGGCCTGCCGCCGGCACGGGAGCACCCGTGGTCACGAGCATCACCAACCTGCAGGTCTTCGACAACGTGACCCACGTCCGCGGGTCCCACACGCTGAAGGCCGGAGCCAGCGTCACCTTCCGCTCCCGGGAGCTGCTGCAGGCAGACAGCCCCAATGGCACGTTCGGGTTCGGCCCGCTCCCCACTTCGAACTGCGCCGGGCGTCTCACCGGGTGCGCCCCCAACGTCGCGAGCACCGGCCTGCCCGAGGCGAGCTTTCTTCTCGGCTACGCCACCCAGGCGGCCCGCAGCTACATCGGCGGCGAGCCCTACAAGGAGACGCGGCCAGAATGGGCGATCTACGTCCAGGACGATTTCCGCGCGACTCCCCGGCTCACGCTCAACCTCGGCCTGCGTTGGGACATGTTCGTACCCTGGGTCGAAGAGCACGACCGTCAGTCGAACTTCGACCCCACGACCGGGCGCTTCGTCGTGGCCTCCGACGACGCGACGATCGCCGGAGTCCAGGTGGGCCGATACCTGCAGACCTACCGGAAGAGCGATTTCGGGCCGCGGCTCGGCTTCGCCTACGACGTGCTCGGCAGCGGCCGGACCATCGTCCGCGGCGGCTTCGGTGTCTTCTGGAACTATGGCCCCGGCGGAACCTCGTCGTCCAAGGGGCAGAACCCACCGTTTCTCCGGGCACAAGCCCTCAACCCGCAGCTCGGGACCTATGTGAAGCTGTCCGACGGCCTCCCCCCGCTCCCGGAAGTCGACCCGAATCGCCCGCCGGAAGGCAGCACGCGGGCGGCCTTCCGGATCGCCCCCCGCGACTCCTACGCGATGAACTGGAATCTGAACGTCCAGCAGCAGCTCGGAAGCGAGTATTTCGTGGAAGTTGCCTACGTGGGATCGAAGGGCGGGCAGCTCGTCCTGAAACCGACCAGAATCAGGCTCCGCCCGTCGTCGGCGTCACGAACTCGAACGTGAACCGACCCTACATCCAGCTCTCTCCCGCCCTGCGGACCGTAGGTACGGTCGAGACCACGGGCACGCTCGACTACCACGCGCTGCACGTGAAGCTCCAGCGTCGCTTCGTGAACGGCCTTTCCTTGCTCACGTCCTACACCTACGGCAAGGCGATCGACCTCGTCTCGGATAACGACGGCGGCGTGACGCTCACCAACGTCTACAACCCGGGCTACAACCGCGGGCCTTCCGACTACGACGTGACGCACACGCTCAGCGCGAGCTGGATCTACGAGCTGCCCATCGGCCGCCAGAGCCGGCTCGGCGGATGGCAGGTGAACGGCATCGTGTACTGGCGGACGGGGCTGCCCTTCACGGTCATTCAACCCCCGGCGATGCTGTCCACGGGAGTGCTCAACAGGCCCGACCGGATCGGCGACGGAAGTGCCATGGACCCTAGCGTCGAGCAGTGGTTCGACACGTCGGCGTTTCAGAGGACCGCCGACGCCACGGGCACGTTCGGCAGCGCGGGAAGGAACATCCTGCGTGGGCCCGGCCAGTTCAACGTGGATCTTTCGCTCGTCAAGGCGACCCGCTTCGGCCGCGTCCAGTCCGAGCTGCGGATCGAGGCGTTCAACCTCTTCAATCACCCGCAGTTCGCCCAGCCCGCCACCGGGTTCGGGACGGCCCTGGTCGGAACCATCACCAGCATGCTCTCGAATCCCGCATGCGCGACGTGCGGCACCACGGAGCGCCAGATCCAGCTCGGCCTGAGGCTCCGCTTCTAGCGCGATCCCATGCCCTACGCCCCGGCCGACCGCCTCGGTCCGTACGAGATCGTCGGCCCGATCGGGGCCGGCGGCATGGGCGAGGTCTACAAGGCGCGCGACACGCGGCTCGAGCGGTCGGTCGCGATCAAGGTCTCGAAGGAAGCCTTCACCGAGCGCTTCCGGAACGAGGCGCTCGCGATCGCGGCGCTCAATCACCCTCACATCTGCACGCTCCACGACGTGGGCCCCGACTACCTCGTAATGGAGTACGTCGAGGGCAAGCCCGCGCACGGCCCGCTTCCCGTGGCCGAAGCCATGCGCCTGGTCGGCCAGATCGCGGACGCGCTCGAGCACGCGCACCAGCAGGGTGTCGTCCACCGCGACCTCAAGCCCTCGAACATCCTGGTGACGAAGGGCGGCGTCAAGGTGCTCGACTTCGGCCTCGCGAAGCGGCTGTCGCAGAGCGGCTCGGGAGACGAGACCGGGTCCACGCTGAGCGAAGAGGGCGCCCTCGTGGGGACGCCGCGGTACATGGCTCCGGAGCAGATCGACGGAAAGCCTGCGGACGAGCGGACGGACATCTTCGCGTTCGGGCTCGTGCTGTACGAGCTGCTCACGGGCCAGCGGGCATTCGAGGGCAAGAGCGCGCCCTCGGTGATGGCGGCGATCCTGGCCAAGGACCCAACGCCGATCTCGGCCTTGAAGCCGGAGACGCCGCCGGCGCTGGCGCAGGTGGTCGAGACCTGCCTGGCGAAGGATCCGGCGGAGCGGTGGCAGTCCGTCCGCGAGCTGAAGCACGCGCTCGCGTGGGCGGCCCGACCGGACTCAAGGTCTGTGGGCGGCCGGCGCCGCTGGAGGGCAGTGGCGGGAGGAGCGGTCGCCCTCCTCGCCGTCGGCATCGGATTCGCGATCGCCCTTCGCGACGCGAAGCCCTCCAAGCCCCGCCCCGTCCAGCTCGAAGTCACTCTACCCGAGAAGGCCAACTTCGACGTGCTGGAGCCGTTGGCCGTCTCGCCGGACGGTGAGCGGCTCGCGCTGTCGCTGAGGTTGGAAGGCGAGCCGATGCCGAGGCTGTTCGTCAGGGCCCTCGATTCCGTCGCCCTCACGCCCCTGCCCGGCATCGAGACTGGCGAGCAGCCCTTCTGGTCTCCGGACGGAAAGCAGATCGCCTTCTTCGCCAGGGGGGTACTCAAGAAGGTCCACGTCTCGGGCGGCCCACCCGAAGTCGTGTGCCGGACCGGAAGCGTGCAAGGCGCGACCTGGGGCCGCGAAGGCACTATCCTCTACTTTGACGCGGGAAGGCTCTTTCGCGTGTCGGCCGGCGGCGGTGAGGCCGCGGCGGTGGGCCCGCTCGTCGAAGGCGAGACCGGACGCTATTGGCCACGTGGCGTCGGGTGCGAGCCGGCGGCTGACCTTCGATCCTCGCGACGACTGCGGCCAGACCTGGTCGCCCGACGGGAAGCGCATCGCGTTCTTCTCCGACCGCCGGGGGGTGCGGGAGATCTACCAGAAGCGGGCAGACGGCTCGGGCGACGACGAGCTCCTGGTCGCGTCCAAGGATTTCCCGCTACACATCGAAGACTGGTCCGCGGATGGGCGATTCCTCGTCCTGAACTCGCCGCGTCCGCACACCGGGCTCGACCTCTTCCTCGTGCCCCTGGAGTCTCCCGGAGAGCGGAAGCCCATTCCCTTCCAGGTCACGGAGGCCCGGCAGCACAAGGGGAAAATCTCTCCAAACGGCCGATGGATCGTGTATTGCTCTGGGGAGTCCCGGCGCGAGGAGGTCTACGTCCGCGACTTGACGCCGCAGGGCCAGCCCGGGCCGGGGAAATGGCAGATCTCGAATGCCGGCGGCCGGGTCGCGCGGTGGCGACGAGACGGGAAGGAGATCGTGTATGTCTCCGGCGAGAAGATCGTGTCCGTCGCGGTGAAAACGGACGGTCCGATCTTCGAGCCCGGGGTCCCCACACCGCTCGGCGCCACGGAAGGCACGGGGGATCACTTCGACGTCACGCGGGACGGCCAGCGCTTTCTCACCCTCGTGCCGTTGAGGGTGCATGAACCGATCCGCGTGCTGGTGAACTGGCTGCCCTGACCATGCCGCACTCTCCCGGAACCCGCCTCGGTCCGTACGAGATCGTCGGCCCGATCGGGGCCGGCGGCATGGGCGAAGTGTACAAGGCGCGCGACACACGGCTCCAGCGGTCGGTCGCGATCAAGGTCTCGAAGGAAGCCTTCACCGAGCGCTTCCGGAACGAGGCGCTCGCGATCGCGGCGCTCAATCACGCTCACATCTGCACGCTTTACGACGTGGGGCCGGACTACCTGGTGATGGAGTACGTGGAAGGCAAACCGCTGCGCGGTCCGCTGCCCGTGCCCGAAGCCATGCGGCTGGCCGGCCAGATCGCGGACGCGCTCGAGCAGGCGCATCAGAAGGGCGTCGTCCACCGCGACCTCAAGCCCTCGAACATCCTGCTGACCAAGAGCGGCGTCAAGGTGCTCGACTTCGGCCTCGCCAAGCGGCTGTCGCAGAGCCGCTCGGCAGACGAGACCGGGCCCACGCTGAGCGAAGAGGGCGCGCTCGTGGGGACGCCGCGGTACATGGCTCCGGAGCAGATCGACGGAAAGCCTGCGGACGAGCGGACGGACATCTTCGCGTTCGGGCTCGTCCTGTACGAGATGCTGACCGGCCAGCGGGCATTCGAGGGCAAGAGCGCGCCCTCGGTGATGGCGGCGATCCTGGCCAAGGATCCGACGCCGATCTCGGCCTTAAAGCCGGAGACGCCGCCGGCGCTGGCGCAGGTGGTCGAGACCTGCCTGGCGAAGGACCCGGCGGAACGGTGGCAGTCGGTGCGGGAGCTGAAGCACGCGCTCGCGTGGGCGGCTCGCCCCGCTTCCTCTTCCGTCATCGGCCGCCGCGGTTGGATCCGCGCCGCGGCGGCCGCCGCCGTCGTGCTCGTGATCGTCTCTGGAGCGGCGCTGGCGCTACGCCGCAGCGCGAAGCCCCCGAGGCCGCAGCCGGTCCGGTTGCCGGTCACCCTGCCGCCGATGGCTGAGCTGTCGGGGCCCGCCAATGTCGCGGTCTCGCCGGACGGACAGCGTCTCGCCCTCA
>Ga0214472_10002181_pt1 | contig 21294 bp, 21 predicted proteins | sample RVTome_6_FD_207662 | JGI IMG/M metagenome (GOLD analysis project Ga0214472, IMG submission 207662) | Soil microbial communities from uranium-contaminated site in the Upper Colorado River Basin, Wyoming, United States - RVT140D175 | ecosystem: Environmental > Terrestrial > Soil > Contaminated >...
AAGGTGCCGAACGGCATCGCCAGCAGCACCGAGAGCGGCAGCGACCAGCGCTCGTACTGCGCGGCGAGGATCAGGAACACCATCACCACGGCGAGGCCGAGGGCGAGGCCCGAAGTGCCCGCGGAGCGCTTCTCCTGGTACGAGGCGCCGCCCCAGTCGTAGCTGAAGTCGGGCGGCAGGGTCTTCGCGGCGAGCTGCTCCACCACCTCGATCGCCTGGCCGGAGGACACGCCGGGCGCCGCCTGGCCGAAGATCTTCACCGCCGGCAGGTTGTTGAAGCGGTCGAGCGAGTCCGGGCCGCTCGAGAAGCGCACCTCGGCGAGCGAGGCGAGCGGCACCATGGCGCCGTTCTGCGCGCGCACCCAGACGCGGCCGATGTCGTCGGGGCGGTTGCGGTGAGCGGGCTCGGCGGACATGAGCACCTGCCAGGTGCGGCCGAAGCGGTTGAAGTCGTTCACGTAGTAGGTGCCGAGCGTCGCCGCGAGCGAGCCGTAGAGCTCATCCAGCGGCACGCCGAGCGCTTTTGCCTTGTCGCGGTCGACGTCGACGTAGAGCTGCGGCACCTGGGGACGCCACAGCGTCTGCGCGAAGGCGAGCTGCGGCTCCTTCGCCGCGGCGCCGATGAACTGGCCCATCACCTGCCCGGTGCGCCCGGGGCCGCCCTCGCCGCGGTTCTGGATGTAGAACTCGAAGCCGCCCGCCGTGCCCAGGCCGAAGATCGGCGGCGGGCCGAAGGCGAGCACCAGCGCCTCCTTGATGTGCGCGGTCTTGCCGAAAAGGTCGCCCACCAGGGCCGGCGTGCTCACGCGGCGCTCGTCCCAGTGCTTCTGCGTGACGAAGATGGTGGCGGCGTTGTTGCGAAAGCCGCCGCCGAGGAAGTCGAAGCCGGTGAAGGCGACCACGTCCTCGTTGTTCGGATTGGACTGGATCGCCTTCAGCACCTCGCCCACCACCTGGTCGGTGCGCTCGAGCGTCGCGCCGTCGGGCAGGATCACCGCCGAGATGTAGAAGCCCTGGTCCTCGTCGGGCACCAGGCTTCCGGGCGTGATGCGCCACAGGCCCGCCGCGAGTGCCACCATGCCGGCAAAAAGGAGCACGCCGATGGCTCCGCGCCGGATCATCCAGGCTACGCCGTTCTCGTAGCGGTCGGTGACCGCGCCGAAGAAGCGGTTGAACCAGGCGAAGGGGCCCCGCGCGGCGCGCTTGCCCGGCTTGAGCACGATGACGCAGAGCGAGGGGGTCAGCGTCAGCGCGACGATGCCCGAAATCACCACCGCGATGGAGATCGTGACCGCGAACTGCCGGTAGAGCTCGCCCGCGAGGCCGCCGAGGAAGGCGATCGGGACGAACACCGCGCACAGCACGAGCACGATGGCGATGATCGGGCTGGTCACCTCGCGCATCGCCTTGATCGCCGCCTCGCGCGGCGCGAGGCCCTCCTCGTGCATGATGCGCTCGACGTTCTCCAGCACGACGATGGCGTCGTCCACCACGATGCCGATGGCGAGCACCATGCCGAAGAGCGTCAGGGTGTTGATGGAGTAGCCGAGGAGATAGAGCCCGGCGAAGGTGCCGATCAGCGACACCGGCACCGCGGCGAACGGGATCAGCGTCGCGCGCCAGCTCTGCAGGAAGAGGTAGACGACGAGGAACACCAGCAGCATCGCCTCGGCGAGCGTCTTCACCACCTCGCGGATCGACACCTCCACGAAGCGCGTGGTGTCGTAGGGGATCGAGTGCACCAGCCCCTGCGGAAAACGCTCGGCGAGCCCCGCCACCGTGCGCTTCACGTCCTCGCCGACGGCGAGCGCGTTGGCGCCGGGCTGCAGGAAGATGCCGACCAGCGTCGCCGCGCGGCCGTTGATGCGGCCGACGAACTCGTAGTCCCTGGAGGCGAGCTCGACGCGCGCCACGTCCCGCAGGCGCAGCGTCGAGCCGTCGGGGTTCGCGCGCAGGATGATGTTCTCGAACTCGCGCGGCTCGGCGAGACGCCCGCGCGTGGTGATGGTGTAGACGAGCTCCTGCGTGTCCGGGGAGGGCGACTGACCCACCTTGCCGGCGGCGAACTGCGCGTTCTGCTCGTTCAGCGCGCGGATCAGGTCGCCCGGCGTGAGCTGCAACTGGGCGAGGCGGTCGGGCCGCACCCAGATGCGCATGGCGTAGTCCTTGGCGCCGAAGATCTGCACGTTGGTGGTGCCCGGCACGCGCTTCAGGATGTCGAGCACGTTGAGCGTCACGTAGTTCGAGGTGTACAGGTCGTCGAAGCGCCCGTCGGGCGCGTAGAACGCCAGCACCTGCAGGAACGCCGACGAGCCCTTCTCGACGGTGACGCCCTGCCGGCGGACTTCCAGCGGCAGGCGCGGCTCGGCCTGCTTGACGCGGTTGTTGACGTTGAGCGCCGCCTTGTCGACGTCGGCGCCGATGTCGAAGGTGACCTGGATCTCGACCACGCCCTGCGAGGTCGAGGTCGAGCTCATGTAGATCATGTCTTCGACGCCGTTGATCTGGTTCTCGAGCGGCGCCGCGACGCTCTGCTCGAGGATCTGCGCCGAGGCGCCGGGGTAGATCGCCCGCACCGTGACCACCGGCGGCGCGATCTCCGGATACTGCGCGATCGGCAGCGTGCGCATCGCGGCGAGGCCGGCAATGACGATGAACACCGAGAGCACCGCCGCGAAGATCGGGCGGTCGATGAAGAACCGCGAGAACACGCGCTACTTCCCGTCGGCCCGCGCCGTCGGCTGCGCGCCGTTCACGTTCGAGGCCTTGACCGGGGCGCCCGGGCCGATGCGCATCACGCCGTCGATGATCACCTGCTCGCCGGCCTTGAGCCCGCCGGTGATGATCCAGTCGCTGCCCGCCCACTCGCCGACTTCGACCGGGCGCGTCTGCGCCACGCTCTTCTCGTCCACCACGTACACGAACTTGCCCTGCGGGCCCTCGAGCACGGCGCGCTGCGGCACCAGCACCGCGTCGGGCCGCGTCGCGCCGGAAAGCGTGACGCGCACGAACTGCCCGGGGCGCAGCTTGCCGTCCGGATTCGGGAGCACCGCGCGCGCGTCGCTGGTCCCCGTCTGACCGGAGATGCGCACGTCGGCGAAAGTGAGCCAGCCGGTGCGCGAGTAGACCTGGCCGTCGGCCAGCTGCACCCGTACTTCGAACCGCTCGTCCTTCGGCAGGACCAGCCGGCCCGCCTCCGCCTCGCTGCGCATCTTCAGACGATCGGCGTCGGGAATGCCGAAGTTGACCCATATCGGGTCCACCTGCGTGATCCTCGTCAGCAGCACTTCGGGGCCGGAAATCAGCGTGCCTTCGGACTCCAGCGAGCGCCCGGCGATCCCCGATACCGGCGCCTCCACGCGCGTGTATTCGTGGTCGAGCTGCGCTTCGAGCAGTCGCGCCCGGGCCGCCTTGACGTCGGCTTCGCCGATCGCTTCCGCCGAGACCGCGTCGTCGTAATCCTTCTGGCTCACCGCCTTCCCGGCGTAGAGCGAGCGCAGGCGCGCGGCGTTGCGCTTCGCCTGCTCGAGGCGCGCAAGCGCGCCCGCGAGATCGGCTTCGGCCTTCGCCAGGGCGGCGCGGAACGGCGCCGGGTCGATCGTGTAGAGCGATTGCCCCTTCTTCACCGTGCCGCCCTCGGTGAAGTTGCGCGCGAGCAGGATGCCCCGGACGCGCGCGCGGACTTCGACCTCGCGCGAGCCGGCGGTCTGGCCCGTGTATTCGAAGGGCGCGAGGACGGCTTTGGGCTGCACCGTCATGGTGCTCACCGCGGCGGGCGGCATGCCGCCGCCGGGCCCGCCGTGCGTGGCCGGCTTGCCGCTCGAGGAATCGCAGGCGGCGAGCAGGACCGAAAGCAAAGCAGCTATGACCGGACGCAGGCGCATGGAGAGAAACCTCGGCGAGGGCGCGATTCTAACTGGCGGTACAGCATCGATTATTTCAGTTGTATTTCATTCCTCATGCCCTAGGCGACCTGGGCCGCCTTAGTCATCGGATACGGTGATCGCGTCGACCTTGTCCGGGTAGAAGGCGAGCAGGTCCTTGATGTCCGCCATCTCGTCGTACGGCTGTTCGTAGCTCCACACCGCGTTCTCGGGACCGTTGGCGATCGAGTAGTAGGACGCGTCGCCCTTGAAGGGACAGTGCGTCGTATGCGAGGTGCGCGCGAGCCGTTCCATCTTCACGTCCTGGCGCGGGAGGTAGTAGGCGGCGGGGTATTTGCCTTCCTTGAGCTCGATTGCCGCGCGCGAATCGGCGATCGCTTCGCCGTTGACGATCACGCGCACGCGCTTGTCCGCGCGCCGCGTCACGATGTGACTGCGGGGATGCTTCTTGAAGCCGGGGGCGCTGTTGGCCATGGGCTTCAGGCCTTCATCTTCTGGGCCATGCCGCGCATCGCCTGCTGCATTTCCTCGGGCGTCACGTCGCGCTTGTGCGTGCCGACCGACCAGTGGTGGCCGAACGGATCCTCCAGCCTGCCGTAGCGGTCGCCCCAGAACATGTCGTCGACGGGCATGGTGACCCTGGCGCCCAGGCTCACTGCCCGCTTCACCACCGCGTCGACGTCCTCCACGTAGAGGTGGATGGTGACCGGCGAGCCCTTGAGCGACTTCGGCCCGAGCGCGCCCGCCTGCGGCATCTCGTCCACCAGCATGACGGCGGAGTCGCCGATGCGGATCATGGCGTGCATCAGCTTGCCGTCCGGCCCGGGCAGGCGAGCGCCTTCCACGGCGCCGAACGCCTTCTTGTAGAACTCGATCGCCTCGGCGGCGCCGGCGCAGACGAGGTGCGGGGTGACACTGTGCATGCCTTCGGGTATCGGTTTCACTTTCATCTGGGTTTCTCCTCGGGTTGGGGGTCCTGACTACGTTCCTTCGAGAATGCGCTTCGCGGCCTGCAGGTCGCGCATCACCCATGCGGCGTCGGCGGCGAATTTCTCCTCCGACATCCCGGGCAGGCGAAACAGCGTCAGCACGAGCTCGCAGCCCTCGCCCCTCGCGACGACGCGCAGCGGGACGTACACCGACCCGCCGCGCGGCAGCTGCACCGCGTGATCGAGCACGCCGCGGGAATTGCGCTCGGTGAAGCACACCGTCGCCGGGCCCTCGGCAGTCTCGGCGATCCAGTCGGCCCCGGCCCGGCGCAGCGACGCCCCCAGTCCGGAGGCCCACTTCGGGAAATTCTCGGGCAGCGACAGGAACTCGTACGCCTCGGCGGCGGCACGATCGATCGAAACGCTGAGCTTGCGGGCTTCACTCGTCATGGCGCGCGACCTCCCGGGGACCGGGGAGGATGGTACTGTATTTATATACATGTACGCAAGCCCGCTGCCCCCGTCAAGCCGCCTCGACCGCGGTCTTCAGGCTGGCGAGGCGGGACGAAAGGCGCGGTCACAGGTCCACCATCACCTTGAAGCCGCCCCACATCATGCGCCGGCCGTCGAACGGCAGCTTCTTCGGGTCCATCATCGGCGTGATGCGCTTGTCCTGCATCACTTTCGCCAGCACGCGGTCGCGGTGCCGGCGCGACTTGTAGACGATCCAGGAAAACCACACCTTCTCGCCGGGCTTCAGCTTCACCGCCTGCGGGAATGAGGTCCACTTCCCCGGCTTCACGTCGTCGGCGACGCACTCGACGTAGTCGAGCGCGCCGTGCTCGCGCCACACCTTGCCGGACTTGCGCGCCATGCGGCGGTAGGCGTCGAGGTTCTTCTTCGGCACCGGCAGCAGGAAACCATCCACGTAGCTCATGGCTCAATCCTCCGTAAGAAACTGCTCAAGCTTGACGAACGATTCACTCCAGCCCTGACGGTGGCCATCGCGCACTTTCTCGTTGAAATGTTGCGCGTGCGTGAACACCAGCTCGGTGCCGCGGCCGGCTTTCCTGAACTCGATCGTCACCAGCGACTCGCGCTCCGGCGTGGTCCTCGGCCAGGTCCAGGTGAAGACGAGCCTGCGGTTCGGCACCACCTCCTGGTAGACGCCCTGCACCTCGTGCTCCTGGCCGTCGGCGCCGCCGAAGAGGACGCGGAAGCGCCCCCCGAGGCGCACATCGAGCTCGGCGAGCGCGACCGGCTGGAGGCCGCCCGGCCCGAACCAGCGCTTCAGCGCTTGCGGGTCGGTCCAGGCGCGCCAGACTTTTTCCGGCGCGACGGGGTAGAGCCGCTGGAGGGTGAGCGAGGGTTTTTCGGCGAGCCGGGCTGCGTCCATGTCTGCAATTCCTCCTGCTGGTACAGGTAGCGGGCGAGGGAATCGAGCTTCTCGGTCCAGAATTTTTCGTAGCGCTGCATCCAGGTCGCGGCCTCGCGCATGGGCGCGGCCGAGAGCTCGCAGCTCACCACGCGCCCCTCCTTGTTGCGCGCGATGAGCCCGGCCTGCTCCAGCACGCGCAGGTGCTTCATGAAGCCGGGCAGCGACATGCCGTGCGGCTCGGCGAGCTCCGACACGGCGAGGCTGCCATGGCCGAGCATCTCGAGGACGTGGCGGCGGGTGGAATCGGACAATGCGCTAAACACACGGTCGAGGACCGCGTCCTGATACTGAACCATAAGGTTAAGTATTAACCAGGCCGCCGGCTCGTGTCAAGATGCGCCCCCATGACGGCCAGGCGGCGGACCGCGCGGCGCGAGGACCTCGGACTCACCAAGGCGGAGTTCGCCGTGCTGCGGCGCCTGGACAGCCCGCAGCGCATCCAGGAGTTCCTGTACGGCCTGAAGCAGAACTTCGAGCGGCACGGCGACACCTGCAACGGCGTGCGCGAGGTGCTGCGCACGCGGCGCGCGCACTGCATCGAGGGCGCGATGCTCGCCGCCGCGGCGCTCTGGGTGCACGGCGAGCCGCCGCTGCTGCTCGACATGCGCGCGGTGCGCGACTTCGACCACGTGGTGGCGCTGTTCCGGCGCCGGGGCCGCTGGGGCGCGATCTCCAAGACCAACGGCTTCGCGCTGCGCTGGCGCGACCCGGTGTACCGCAGCCTGCGCGAGCTCGCCATGTCGTACTTCCACGAGTACACCAACCGGCGCGAGCACAAGACGCTGCGCGAGTTCTCGCGGCCGTTCGATCTGCGCGCGATGCGCCCCGCCGAGTGGGTCACGGCGCCCAAGGGCGCCTGGGTGGTGGCCGAACGGCTGGACACCCTGCCCCACTCCCGGCTGCTGTCCTGGCGCGAGGAGCGCGCCCTCGTCCGCCGCGACCCCTTCGAGCGCCGGGTCGGCACGCTGCTGCAGTACCGCCGCCCGGCCGCCCTGCAGCGCGCCACCGGCAGGCTGAAGAAATAGCCGCGTCGCGGTTACGCGGGTAACACACCGTTACACACGTTACCGCGCTGCGGGACGAGCATGGTTGCGTGCCGGCGACATTGCAGATGCCGGAGCCACAACGAAAGGAGTCGACCATGAACATGAAGAAGATCTCGCTCGCCACCCTCGCGGGCACCGTGCTGCTCGCCGCTGCCCCCGCCTACGCGGACAATTACCGGGGCGAGCGCCACTTTCAGCGCGGCGACCGCCACCAGAGCCGCGTGGTCGTGGTGCGAAAGCACGCGCCCTACCATGCGCAGCGCCGGGTAGTCGTGCATCGGCCCGTCTACGTTCAACCTCGGGCGGTGGTGCACCGGCCGGTCATCGTCCGGCACCCACCGACCGTGGTCTATCGCACGAGCAGCTCGCACGACGTGCTCGGCGGCCTGATCGTCGGCGCCGTGCTCGGCGCGGTCATCGCCAGCCACGGCGGCTACTAGAACTCGCCGGCGCGCCCGCAGTCCAACGGCCAGCCCTGCTGGCCGTTCGCCGTTTGTCAGCAACGGCGGCGGCATTCGACTAAACTGCGCAAGGAGGCACCATGGATCGACGCGGACTACTGAAGGCGCTGCTGGCGGTCCCCCTGGCGGGGACGTCCTGGCTCGCGCATGCGCAGAAGAAAGGAATGGCGATGGTCGAAGAGCTGCAGCAGAACTGGAAGACCTTCCTCGCCGCCGGGACGGCGACGCCGTCGGCCGACGAGCCGCTGAAGTTGGCCAAGGAGGAGTGGCGCAAGCGCCTGTCGCCCGCCGCCTTCCACGTGATGCGCGAGGAAGGCACCGAGCGCGCCGGCACCAGCCCGCTCGACGCCGAAAAGCGCGCCGGTGTTTTCGTCTGCAAGGGGTGCGACTTGCCGCTCTTTACCTCGGCGATGAAGTTCGACAGCGGCACCGGCTGGCCGAGCTTCTTCACCACCATCCCGGGCGTGTTCACAACCAAGACGGACTATTACCTGATCTACCCGCGCACCGAGTACCGCTGCAAGCGCTGCGACGGCCACCACGGACACATCTTCAAGGACGGCCCGCCGCCCACCGGCCTGCGCTACTGCAACAACGGCGTGGCGCTGAAGTTCATCGCCAAGGAAGGCAAAGCGTAGTTCAAAGCCTGAGCTCTCCGGCGAGCGGCGGCGCCGGGTAGTGGAACCTGACCGGGCCGTCGGGCTCCATGTGCAGGAACTGGTGGATGCGCGCGTCCTTGGAGTCGCGCAGCTCGGCGGGCGCGCCCGCGCCGATCACCACGCCCTCGGAGATCACGTACAGGTAGTCGGCGACCTTGAGCGACTCGTGCACGTCGTAGGTGACGACGACGGAGGTCGCGCCGAGCGCGTCGTTCAGCGTGCGGATCAGCCCGGAAATGACATTGAGCGAGATCGGGTCGAGGCCCGCGAAGGGCTCGTCGTACAGGGTGAGCATCGGGTCCATGGCGATGGCGCGCGCGAGCGCGACGCGCCGCGTCATGCCCCCTGAGAGGTCGCCGACGCGCAGCGCGTGCGCGCCGCGCAGGCCCACCGCGTGCAGCTTCATCAGCACCAGGCTGCGGATCAGCTCCTCGGGCAGCCGGGTGTGCTCGCGGATCGGAAAGGCGATGTTCTCGAACACGCTGAGATCGGTGAACAACCCGCTCGTCTGGAACATCATGCCCATCTTGCGCCGCAGGGCGTAGAGCGGCGCGCCCTCCAGCTCGTGCGCCGGCTGGCCGTCGACGTGGATCGTGCCGCGGCTCGGGCGCAGCTGTCCGCCGATCAGCTTCAGCAGCGTCGACTTGCCGCAGCCGCTGGTGCCGAGAATGCCGACCACCTTGCCGCGCGGCACGGCGAGCGACAGGCCGCGCAGCACCCGGTTTTCCCCGTAGGCGAAATGCAGGTCGCGGATATCGACGACGTTCTCGGCGGACGCTTTCATGCGCGGTGATAGTCTAGCCGATCGCATGACCGCGCCCGCGCCCTATGCCGGACTGACCCCGGAAACCGTGCTCGACGCGCTGCAGGTCGCGGGTCTGCGCGGCGACGGGCGGCTGCTCGCGCTGAACAGCTACGAGAACCGCGTCTATCAGGTATGGCTCGAGGACGGCGCGAGCGTGGTGGCGAAGTTCTACCGCCCGGCTCGCTGGAGCGATGCGCAGATCATGGAGGAGCACGCGTTCGTGCAGGAGCTCGCCGCGCGCGAGATTCCCGCGGTGGCGCCGCTTGCCTTCGAGGGCCTGACGCTCAATGCGCACGCGGGCTTCCGATTCGCGGTGTTTCCGCGGCGCGGCGGCCGCACGCCCGAGCTCGAGGACGCGCAGACGCTGCGCTGGCTCGGGCGCTTCATCGGCCGTATCCATGCCGTGGGCGCGACCCGTGAGTTCGCCGCACGGCCCGCGCTCGACGCGCAGAGCTTCGGCCGCGAGCCGCGCGACTGGCTGATCGAGCACGGCTTCGTGCCGCCCGACCTGCGCCCAGCCTGGCAGGGCGCGGCGGCGCTCGCGCTCGAGGGGGTGGCGCGCTGCTTCGAGCGTGCGGGAGACGTGCGCACGCTGCGGCTGCATGGCGACTGCCATGCCGGCAACGTGCTCTGGACGGACGCCGGCCCGCACTTCGTGGACTTCGACGACGCGCGCGGCGGACCCGCGATGCAGGACCTGTGGATGCTCCTGTCGGGCGATCGCGCCTCGATGGCGCAGCAGTTCGGCCTCGTGCTCGAGGGCTACCGGCCGTTTTTCGACTTCGAGCCGCGCGAGCTGCACCTGCTGGAAGCGCTGCGCACGCTGCGCCTGCTGCACTACTCGGCGTGGATCGCGCGCCGCTGGGACGATCCCGCGTTCCCGGCCGCCTTTCCCTGGTTCAACACGCAGCGCTACTGGCAGGACCGCATCCTCGAGCTGCGCGAGCAGATCGCGCTGATGCAGGAGCCCGCGCTGGAGCTTCCCTAATCCGGCAGGTCGTCGAGCGCGCGCTCGAGGTGCGCGACCCGCGCCCACGCGCGCACGCGCCACGCCTGCGGCCCGACCTCGACCCAGTTGAGGGCGGCGTTCGGGATCTCGAAATCGCGCGGCGCCGACAGCCCCGTGCCGTGCGCGTGCCTGTGCACCATCTCCAGCACGCCGCCATGCGTGAAGACGAGTACCGCTTCGCCGGCGTGGCGCGCGGCGATGCCGGCGACGCAGGTGACGGCGCGCGCGTAGAAGTCGCGCAGGCGCTCGCCGCTGCCGAAGTCGTAATCGGGATCCTTGGCCTTGAAGCGCGCGTAGTCTTCGGGCAGGCGCTCGCGCGCCTCGGCGTAGGTAAGGGTCTCGAACTTGCCGTAGTGGCGCTCGCGCAGCCCCGGCTCCAAGCGCGCCGGCAGCCCGAGCCGCGCCGCCGCGGGGGCCGCGGTCTGGCGCACGCGCGCGAGGTCGCTCGAGTACAGGGCGACAAAGCGCTCGCCGGCGAGCGCATCGCGCACCGCGCGCGCCTGCGCCTCGCCCACCGCCGACAGGGGCACATCGGTTTGCCCCTGCACGCGCCCTTCCGCGTTCCAGGCCGTTTCGCCGTGGCGGATGATGCAGACCCGTGAAGTACGCATTTAGCCCCTGCGCCGAAGGCGGCTATGATAGCGGCGAGATGCCCGATTCGCCCCCCGCACAGCGCGGCACCCTGCCCAGCATCGAGCAGGAGGAGCTGCGCGGTATCTCGCGCACCGTCGCCGAGATCGAGTGGCTGCTGCTGATCCTCGTGCTGGTGTACGTGGTATTCGGCCGCCCGATCCCGGATATCGAGCCCGCCCTGTCGATGGCGCTGTTCTTCTTCGCCGCGTTCGTGATGAGCTTCCGCTACACCAATTTCTACAAGCGTGAGTCGCGCTGGAAGATCTCGGTGGAAACGCTGGCGATGATCGTCTTCATCACCTGGGTGCTGTGGTTCACGGGTGGGCTGGCGAGCCCCCTGCTCAACGCCTACCTGCTGGTGGTGATCACGTCCGCGCTGGCGCTCGGCAAGACGGTGACGCTGTTCGAGGTAGCCCTGATCGGTGCCTGCTTCCTGTTCCTTGGCTGGGGAGTCGGCGACCGGGAGTTGGCGCGCCTCGCCTTCTGGGGTGAATACGCCGCGCAGCTCGCGCCGGTGGTGCTGGTCGCCTACATCACCACCATGTTCTCGGCCGACATCCGCTACGGCCTCAGTCACGCCAAGCTGCTTTCGGAAACCGACGAGCTCACCGGCCTGTACAACATGCGCGGCTTCGTGGTGATCGCGAACCGCCTGTTCGCCCAGGCGCAGCGCTACGCGCGCTCGGCGAGCTTGCTGATGGTGGACTCGGACAGCCTGAAGCAGGTGAACGACCGGTACGGCCACGAGGCGGGCAATCGCCTCCTCAAGCACCTGGTGAAGGCGATGCAGAGCCACCTGCGCGCCACCGACGTTGCGGCGCGCTACGGCGGCGACGAGTTCGTCATCATGCTGCCGGACACGCCGGCGCGCGGCGCGCTGGAGGTGGCGGAGCGCATCCGCGGCGCCGTGGAATCGACGCCGTTCGCCACCGAGGCCGGGCGCGTGCCCTGCACCGTGAGCATCGGCCTCGCCAGCTACCCGCAGGACGGGCGCAGCATCGAGACGCTGCTGGCGCGCGCCGATCGCGCGCTGTACGAGGCGAAGGCCGCGGGACGCAACCGCGTGGCGCAGCACGACGCCGCCACGGAGCGCGGCGCCCCGGCGGCGGCAACGGCTCAGATCCCGAGCTCGACGTAGGTGTAGATGTAGTTCGAGCCGCCGTCGACATTGCCGAGCAGCCGCGACAGGCCGAAGATGCCCGAGCGGTGCGACACGCCGAGGCCGACGAAGGTATTCTTCAGCGCGCGGCTGCCGATCAGGTCGCCGAGGCTCACGTCGATGGTCGGGTCCAGGTAGGTGATCAGCTTGTTGGTGTTCTTGCCGCGGCGCGCCTGGTCGCGCGCCTCGATGGTCGGAATGCGCTCGGCGTACGACAGCCCCGAGCCGATGCCGATGCGCGTCTTCACGCGCTCACGCCACGGAAAGCCGTACCAGAACGACTTGAAGTAGGCATTGACCTGCCAGTGGTCGGGCTGGAAGCCGTTCTCGTCGTGGCGCATCAGGCCGATGTAGCCCGCGATATCCATGTTCCAGCCGTGCAGGCGCTCGATCAGCGTGCGGCCGAGCTCCAGCGACGTCACGCGCGTGCCTTCCGGCGTGTTCGTCGACGTGCAATTGAGCAGCACGATCTGCAGCACGTCGCATTCGCTCGCCTTGCCGTGGTAGAGCTTCACCCACAGCAGGCGCGATTCGCGCCAAGCGCCGGGCTGCGGCGAATGCTCGTAGAGCAGGCCGAGGGTCGCCGCGGCCTGCACCCGGTCTTCGACGATCGGGCTCGTGCGCACGGTGCTCGCCCACTGCGTGGCCGAAACACCGCCGAGCAGGTGCCAGCTCGCGCTCAGCGCGTAGCTCGCGTAGAGCGCGAGCTCCAGGTTGAGGCCCGAGCCCGCGACGTAGGCCGGGCGCGCGGCGCTCGCCTCGGCGGCGCGCACGCCGTAGTAGAAGTCGTTCAGCTTGGCGTTCCGCCACGACAGCATGGCCTGCGGCCACAGGCGCAGCTCGCCGCGCCGGATCTCTTCCACCAGCCGCAGTCGCGCTTCGCTGCCGCGCGACGCGTCGTCGACGTTGTGCAGGAGCTCGACGCCGAGCGTGCCCCACGCCATGCGCCGCCGGTAGCCGAAGCCGAGGTCCGTGCCCTGCTCGCGCGGCGCCATGCCGGCGAGCGATGCCGGCGGCCGCGTGAGCGGCGTGCCCTCGTAGCGATGCGCTAGGAAGACATCGACGCGCTGCTCCGCGTCGAGCTCCAGCTTCAATCCCACGCGGTCGGAATGCAGGTAGGCGTGCTCGCCGGCGTACACGTTCAGCGGCAGGTAGTCGTAGCGCGCGCCGTCGCCGCGATACAGCGAGCGCTCCGCGCGCACCGCGCCGCCCGAGCCCGCGCCGCCTGCTTCGAGCGCGGCGTCGAACCTGTCGCCCTGGGCCGACGCCGCGAGCGGCGTCAGCAACACCGTCAGCAGGATAATATCGGCAGCGCGCACCGCGCTTTTCTCCCCTTGGGAACGCGCGAGCTTACATGGAATCACGCTACGATGACGCCGCCATCGCGCACTTTTCGGGAGCCTTCATGCGTTTTCGCCGCCTCGTCCCCGCCGCGCTCGCCCTGTCGACGTGCTTCGCCGCCGCGCCCGCGTTTGCCATGGAACCGTGGAGCCTCCTCGCGCAATCGCGCAAGCACACGCCGCAGCCGCCGTGGCCGGCCGGCGACGAGCGCGGCATGGCCAACCAGATCGGGCCCGCGACCTGGGCGCGCTGCGCCTGGCATCTCGGGCAGCGCGCGGCGAAATCCTACGAGCTGTCCCACGAGCGCTCGAACACGATGCCGCTGTCGCCCTTCACGGGACCCTACGTGCAGACGCCCAAGCCCACCGCGGGCCTTCCGGGAACCGGGCACGGCTTCAACGGCGAGTCGCTGAACGAAGGCGCCGAGCCCGGCGCGCAGGGCACGCAGATGGACGCGCTCGGCCATTTCGCCTTCATGGCGCAGCCCTGGGACGGCAGGCCGCCCTTCCCCGCGGAGAACCTGCGTTACTACGGCGGCTTCGCGCAGGCCGAGGTCAAGCCCACGCCGCAATCGCCGCTCGAGCGGCTCGGCATGGAAAAGGCGCCGCCGATCGTAACCAGCGCGGTGCTGCTCGATGCGCGGGCGCATGTCGGCGGCGGCGTCGCGATGAAGGCGGGCGAGGTGGTGACGCGCAAGGACATCGAGGCGATGCTCAAGGCGCAAGGCCTCGGCCGGCGCGGCATCCAGCCGGGCGACGTCGTGTACGTGCGCACCGGCTGGGGCGATCAATGGCGCGATCCGGACACCGAGAAGACCTATTACGCGAAGGCGCCGGGGCTCGCCTACGACGCGGCGCAGTTTCTCGGCGAGCGGCGCGTGGTCGCCGTCGGCCTCGATACGCCGTTCGTCGATCCCGTGCCCGAAGGCATGCTCATGGGCAAGGCCGGCCCCGCGCCCGGCACGCCGGAAGGGCTGCCCTTCGCCGTGCACCACCACCTGATCACGCAGATGGGCATCCACCACGTCGAAAACGCGAAGCTCGACGAGCTGGCGAACGACAGGGTGTGGACCTCGTGCACGATGATCCTGCCGCTGCGCGAGCGCGGCGCGGCGGGCTCTGCGGTGCGCCCGGTGGCGATCGGCGTGCCCAATCAATAGGAGGCCACGATCGTGCGTGCCTACTTCATCCGCGCCGGCGACGGCCAGGCGGTCGTCGAACCCAGGGACGCCGCGCTGCCGGAGCCCGGCCCGCAGCAGATGCTCGTGCGCGTGCGCGCCGCGGGCCTGAACCGCGGCGAGTTCGTGGGCGCACCCGTCACCGCCAAGCCGGCGGGCACCGACGCGGCCGGCGAAGTCGTGAAGCTCGGCCCTGGCGTGACCCGGTTCAAGGTCGGTGCGCGCGTCATGGGGCGCTGCCCGGGCGCCTTCGCCGAGCACGCGCTGATGGACGCGCGCGAGACGACGGCGGTGCCGGACAGGCTTTCCTGGGAGGACGCGGCGGCGGTGCCGATCGTGTTCCTCGTCGTCTACGACATGCTGCTCGCGCAGGGGCGCCTCAAGGCCGACGAATGGCTGCTCGTCACCGGCGTCACCTCCGGCGTCGGCGTCGCCGCGCTGCAGACGGCGAAGGCGCTCGGCGCCAGGGTGATCGGCACCTCGGGCTCGGCGGAGAAGCTGGCGAAGCTCGCGCCGCTCGGTCTGGATGTCGCGCTCGCTACGCGCAAGCCCGATTTCGGCGACGCCGTGCTCGAGGCGACCGGCGGCAAGGGCGCGAACCTGTGCGTGAACAACGTCGGCGGCACGGTGTTCGCCGAATGCGTGCGCGCGCTCGCCTTCGAGGGGCGGCTCGCGGTCGTCGGCTACATGGACGGCGTGCTGAAGGCCGAGATCGACCTCGACGCCCTGCACGCGAAGCGCCTCACGCTCTTCGGCGTCTCCAACAAGCTGCGCAACGCCGAACAGCGCGCCGCCACCGTGCGCGGCTTCGCCGAGAAGGTGCTGCCGCTCATCGCCGAAGGCCGCATCAGGCCGCTCATCGACCGCATCTACCCGTTCGACGAGCTGCCCGCGGCGGCCGCGCGCCTGCAAGCCAACGCCCACGTCGGCAAGATCGTGGTGACAATTTAAATGGGGTCAGAGCAACATTTCTTCGAGGCGGGCGTCGCGAGTACGCCGGTGCCTGCGCTCGATTTTCCATGGTCTCAGCTTTTCTGGCTGGGCGAATCATCCAGCCAGAAAAGCTGAGATCGATTTGAACTGCATGAATGCCGGGACAACGCGCGCTTCGTCGCCTTGCGCGGCAAAATGTTGCTCTGACCCCCTTTAAATTGCCTTCGCCGCGCGCAGTTGCGCGATGTCTTCCTCGCCGTAGCCCAGCTCCGCCAGGATCTCGTCGGTGTGCTCGCCGACTTCCGGCGCGGCGCGCGCCACGCGCGCCGGGGTGCGCGAGAGCTTCACCGCCTGGTTGACGACGCGGAACCTGCCCAGCGCGCGGCTCTCGACCTCGATCGCCATGCCGAGGTGGCGCACCTGCGGGTCGGCGAACACCTGGTCCATGGCGTAGATCGGGCCGCAGGGCACGCCCGCGGCGTTCAGCGTCTCGATCCATTGCGCGCTCGTTTTCTTCGCGAGCGCGGCGTTGATCTCGGCGTTGAGCTGCGCGCGGTTCTTGGCGCGCGCCGGCTGGCCCTTGAATTCAGCCCGCTCGAGCAGGTTCTCGCGGCCGATGGCCCCGCATAGCCGCGTCCACATGCCTTCGCCCGACGCGGCGACGTTGATGTGGCCGTCGGCGGTCCTGTACGCCGAGGTCGGCATGCTCGTCGGGTGATCGTTGCCGACCTGCGCCGCCACCTCGCCTTCCTTGAGGTAGCGCGCCGCCTGGAAGTCGGTGAGCGTGATGCCCGCCTGCAGGAGCGAGCTCTGCACCCACTGGCCCTTGCCCGAGCGCTCGCGCTCGAGCAGCGCCGTCATGATGCCGAGCGCCGCGAACAGCCCGGCCGAGACGTCGGCCACTGCCGCGCCCACGCGCACCGGCCCCTGTCCCGGCAGCCCGGTGATCGACATGAGCCCGCTCATGCCCTGCGCGATCTGGTCGAAGCCGGGCCGGTCGCGGTACGGCCCGTCCTGGCCGAATCCCGAGATGCTGGCGAGGATGAGGCGCGGGTTGATCGCGGCGAGCGCGTCGTAGTCGATGCCCAATCGGAACTTCACGTCGGGCCGGTAGTTCTCGATCACGATGTCGGCGGTCTTCGCCAGGCGCGTGAACACCTCCTTCGCCTGCGGCAGCTTGAGGTTGAGCGTCAGCGAGCGCTTGTTGCGCTGCAGGTTCTGGAAATCGGAGCCCGAGCGCGCCCCGCCCATGCCCTCGTTCGGGTCGACGCCCGGCGGCGACTCGATCTTGATCACGTCGGCGCCGAAGTCGGCGAACTGGCGCACGCAGCTGGGCCCAGCGCGCACGCGCGACAGGTCGAGAATGCGCAGGTGCTGTAGCGCACCGTGGGCGGCGGGGCCGGGCATGGCGCGAATCTTAGCCCGAGCGCGGCGGCGCGTGCGCGCCGCGCTGCTGCCATGCGGCGCGCCGGTAGCCCGAGCGCCGGGCGACCGGGCGCGCGGCGTACTGCCGGATCCGCGCCAGCACCTCGCGGCGCAGGTCCGCCGGCAGCCCGCCGCCGGCGCGTTCGAAGCGCTGCAGCAGCGCCTGCAGGTCGGGCGTGGCGCCGGGCGCGCCGTCGTGGAACAGGCGCTCGCCGCCCAGCCAGACCAGCGCACGCTCGCTCGCGCCGGCGCCGTAGCACAGCTCGAAGCGCGCCATCGCCCCGCCCGCGTCCTGCCAGACGAAGAGATCGAAATACTCGTCGTGGAACCAGCGCCGCTGCAGCCGCGCCTCGTCACCCAGGCCCAGGATTTCGCGCATTGCCCGGTTCGACTGTCGCGCGCGGCGCCGGTTCCCGCGGCCTAGCGCACCGCGGTGACGCGCGTATTGGCGAGCACCAGGCGGTCGACCAGATTCCTGACCAGCGCGCGCGTCAGCTGCAGCTGCGCGCCGCCGCTCATTTTCGCCAGCGCCGCCGGGTCGAACTCGGCGAGCAGGAGCTTGGTCATCGACTCCACCGTGGCGTGGCGCGGCAGCTCGCCGCCCCAGATGTAGGCCATCTCGCCGAAACACTCGCTGTGGTTGACCACGTTCAGCAGCCGGCCGGCCTTGGTGACCTTGACCTCGCCCTCGGCGAGGAAGAAGAAGCTCTTGCCCTTGTCGTTCTCGCGCACGATGATCCGGCCCTTGTCGATGCGCGCCCACCGGCCGGCGCTCGCCAGCTCCCAGAGATCGGCGTCGTCGAGCCTCGAGAGCATCTCCACGCGCTTCAGCGCGACGTACTTCTCGGTGTCGGGAATCGCGTTCGGCGGCACGCTCTGGCGCACCACCTTGGCGAGCTCGGCCGCGAACTCGGCCCAGGTCGGGTAGCGCGCCTCGGGCTTCTTGCGCAGCACGCGCAGGATCACCGCGTCGAGCTCCTGCGGCAGGTCCTTGCGCACCTCGCTCGGCGGCAGCGGCTCGAGCTCGAGGATCTTCCTGAGCAGCGCCTCCAGGTTCTCGGCTCGCAGCGGCCGCTGCCCGGTGAGCATCTCGTAGAGCACCACGCCGAGCGCGTACATGTCGCTGTGGTGCGTGAGCTCGCGCCCGGCGATCTGCTCGGGCGAGAGGTAATACGGCGAGCCGAGCTCCGCACTCTGCACCGCCTGGGTCTTCCTGAGGAAGGCGGCGCCGAAATCGGCGATCTTGACGTTGGTGCCGCCGGCGAGCATCAGGTTCGCCGGCTTGATGTCGCGATGCACGATGCCCTCGCGGAACGCGTAGTCGAGCGCGCCGCAGCACTTGAAGCCGATCTGCAGCACGTCGGCCACCGGCAGGAGATTGTCCGGGCGCGTGTGGGCGGACAGATCGCCGCCCGTGACCAGCTCCATGGCGATGTAGCCCGAGTCCTCGCCCACCACGGCGTCGAGGATCGAGACGATGTGCGGGTGCTTGAGCTTGCCGGCGAGCGAAGCCTCATTCTGGAACTGCGCGCGGTACACGGTGCCGAACTCGGGGTCGCGGAACACCTCGGGCTCGATGGTCTTCAGCGCCACGTCGCGGCCGGAAAAGGTGTCGCGCGCCAGGTACACGGTGCCGGTGGCGCCCTTGCCGAGCATCTTGTGCACGTCGTACTTGCCGACCTGCAGGCTCAGGCCGAGGTCGATGGCTTGCGGCACCGCCGAAGCTCCTTCCGTTTGGCTCCCGGTCGGGGATGTTACTGCATGCCGCGCTTGCCGAGCGCGCGCGCAGGCACCAGAATCGCTTCTCCGATTGTCCGGTCACGGCGCGCGCATGGCACACAGGGAAGTTCCGGTCGAGTCGCTCGAGTTCGGCATGTACGTCGCCAAGCTCGACCGCCCGTGGACCGAGACGCCGTTCGTCTACCAGGGCTTCGTGCTGCAGACCGAGCAGCAGCTCGAGGCGCTGAAGAAGTACTGCAAGCGGGTCTACGTCGACCCGGAGAAGCGCCGGGAGGTCGTGGCGGCGAAGCTGCTCACGCTGCCACCGGGCTCGGCGCGCCAGGCGATCGCCGAGCAGTCCAGGGAGAAGGTGCGCGGCAGCGTGGTCTACACGGAGCTCGCCAGCGTCGAAGACGAGCTGCCGCGCGCGCGCACCGTCTTCACGCAGACCAACGCCATCGTGCACACGATGTCGCGCGCGGTGCTCACCGGCAACGCGCTCGACGGCGGCCGCGCCAAGCAGGCGGTCAACGAGATCACCGACTCGGTGGTGCGCAACCCGGACGCCATGATGCTGCTGGTCACCCTGCGCGACAAGGCCGAGGAGACGCTCAACCGCGCGACCCAGGTCTCGGTGTACATGACGGTGTTCGGCCGCTTCCTGCAGCTCGAGCGCGAGCACCTGGAGATCCTCGGCCTGATCGGGCTGCTGCAGGACGTGGGCATGCTGAAGCTTCCCGCCGCCCGGCGGGGGCGGCGCGCCGATCTCGCGCCGGCCGAGGACGAGATTTTCAGGACGCACGTCACCCACAGCGTCGAGATCCTGTCGCAGACCGCGGGCCTGCCGCCCGAGCTGCCGAGCCTGGCGTCGCTGCACCACGAGCGCTACGACGGCAGCGGCTACCCGCGCGGCCTGAAGAGCAGCGCCATCTCGCAGACCGGCGCCATCGCCGGCATCGTCGACACCTTCGACATGCTCACCGCGCCCGCGCCCTACGGCATGCAGATGCCGCCCTCCAACGCGCTGAACGTGCTGTTCCAGAACCGCGGCACGCAGTTCCACGCCGCGCTCGTCGAGCAGTTCATCCAGTGCGTCGGCGCGTTCCCGGTGGGCAGCGTGGTGGAGCTCAACAGCGGCGAGGTCGGCGTGGTGATCACGCAGAACCTGGTGAAGCGCCTGCAGCCCCGCGTCATGGTGGTGCAGGACGCCAACGGCAACCCGATCCACCCGCACAAGGTGCTCGACCTGGTGAACGAGCCGATGGCGAGCCCCGACGAGCCTTACCGCATCCGGCGCACGCTCGACCAGACCTCGGTCAGGATCGACTCGCGCGAGCTGTTTCTGTGAATGCGGCGCTGGACAGCGCCGCAGTACAGCACCTGCTCGAGCAATTCGGCCTCGGCGCCGAGGCCGTTGCCGCGCTCGAGGCGCTCGGCGCGGCGCTGAACGAGCGCTCCCCCGAGGCGCTCCAGGCGGCGCGCGGCGAGAGCACGCTCGCCAGCGCCACGTCGCCGTTCTTCATGCCGCTGCTGCCTGCCGGCATGTCGGAGCCGCAGCGCGCCCTGGTGGGCGCGCTCGCGCGCGCCGCGCTGGCCGGCGAGGCGCTGCCGCGGCTGCTGCTCGCCTGGGCCGGGACGCTCAACCCCGGGGAGCCGAGCGAGCGCGCGCTGCGCGACTGCCGGCCGCTGCAGGAGCTGCTGCGCGCCGGAGCGCTGCGGGTGTACGCGGGCGAAGCCGCGCTGCGCGAGGCGGCACTCGCGGCCGCCGAGCGCCTGGGGGCGGTGCAGCTCGCGCTCATCGCCGAAGCGGCGGCGCGCGGCGCGCATGGACGCACCGCGGCCGCCTCGGGGCTCGCGGATTTCATGGCGCAGGCGGACGCCTGCGTCGCCGCGCGGCTCGCCGACGGCCGGCAGATGGCGCTGCTGTTCGTCGACTGCGGCGTCATCGGGCGCATCGACGGCGTCTGGGGCTACGTCGTGGGCGACGGCGTGCGCGAGCGCCTCGCCGCGCGCCTGCGCACCGAGGTGCTGCGCGCGCAGGACTTCCTCGGTCACCCGGGGCGCGACGAGTTCGCCTGCGTGCTGGCGAGCCTGCAGAGCAGCGGCGTGGCGACGCTCGCCGCCGAGAAGCTGCTGCGCGCGCTCGACCAGCCGCTGTGGGTGGACGTGGACGAGCTGTATGCGCGCCCGGCGCTCGGCATCGCGGTGTACCCGGAGCACGGCGCCAGCGCGGTGGAGCTGCTGCAGCGCGCGCGCGTCGCTGCGCGCGCCGCGCGCGAGCGCCCGGAGCGCTTCGCGCTCTACAGCGCCGACCAGGAGCGCTCCGAGGTCGAGCTGCTGCTCTACGAGAACCGGCTGCGCGCGGCGATCGCCCAGGACGCACTCGACATCGTGTTCCAGGCGCAGCGCGACGCGCGCACCGGCCGCGTCGTCGGTGCCGAGAGCCAGTTGCGCTGGCGCGACGCGAGCCTGGGCGCCGTGCCGGTGGAAAAGGCCATCGCCGCCGCCGAGTCCGCGGGCCTGGTGAACGAGGTGACGCTGTGGCTGGTGAACGGCGCGCTGCGCAACTGCCGCCAGTTCCGCGACGCCGCCGGGCTCGACCTGCGCGTCGGCGTCACGCTGTCGGCGAAGAGCCTGCGCCAGGCCGACCTGCCCGACTTCGTGCTGAGCGCGCTG
>Ga0214472_10002182_pt1 | contig 21288 bp, 19 predicted proteins | sample RVTome_6_FD_207662 | JGI IMG/M metagenome (GOLD analysis project Ga0214472, IMG submission 207662) | Soil microbial communities from uranium-contaminated site in the Upper Colorado River Basin, Wyoming, United States - RVT140D175 | ecosystem: Environmental > Terrestrial > Soil > Contaminated >...
CAAGACTCTCGCCGAGACTCTCCGGCTGGCCGCCGGAGAGCAGGTAGAGGACGGCCATGCGTACGGCGACGCCGTTGCTGACCTGATTCAGGATGACCTGGCGCGGCCCGTCCGCGACCGCGCTCGAGATTTCGACGTCGCGGTTCATCGGGCCCGGATGCATGACGAAGCAGTTGGGCTTCGTGTGGCGGAGCAGTTCCTCGTCGACGCGGTAGAGCCGCGCGTATTCGCGGTTGCTGGGAAAGCGCTGGTCCTTCTGGCGCTCGAGCTGGATGCGCAGCACGTTGATGACGTCGGCATCTTCGACCGCGCTGCGCAGGTTGGTATCGACCTTGCAGCCCATTGCCTCGACATCCATGGGCATCAGCGGCGGCGGGCCACAGAGCGTCACCTCGGCGCCCAGCTTGCTCAGCCCCCACACATTGCTGCGCGCCACGCGGGAGTGGGCGATGTCCCCCACGATCGTGATCTTCTTGCCCTCGAGCGTCCCCATCTTGTGGCGCATGCTCATCATGTCGAGAAGGCCCTGCGTCGGATGCTCGTGCATGCCGTCGCCCGCGTTGATCACGTTTGCCGAGACGCGTTCGGCCAGGTAGCGCGCCGCTCCGCTCTGATCGTGGCGGATCACGATCATGTCGCAGCGCATGGCGAGGATGTTTTCGGCCGTGTCGCGGAGAGTTTCGCCCTTCGCAACCGAACTGCCCGACGCGGAGAAATTGATCGTGTCCGCCGACAGGCGCTTCTCGGCCAACTCGAAACTGATGCGCGTGCGCGTGCTCGGCTCGAAGAAGAGATTGGCCACGGTCCTCCCGCGCAGAACGGGGACCTTCGGTATGGGCCGCTCCATGACGCCGCGGAAGGACTCGGCCGTGTCGAGGATGGTCGTCAACTCTCCGGCGCTGAGAGTCTCCAGATCCAACAGGTGCTTCGTGCTGAGCATGGTCAACCTTTGGCTTCTCCACCGGCTTCGCCGACGACGACGGCTTCGCGGCCGTCGAATTCGTCGACCATCACCTTGACGACTTCTTTCGCACTGGTGGGGACGTTCTTCCCGACGAAGTCCGGCCGAATGGGAAGCTCGCGATGGCCGCGGTCGATGAGGACGGCGAGCTGAATCGAACTGGGTCTGCCGAAGTCCATGAGCTCGTCGAGCGCGGCGCGCACCGTGCGCCCGGTGTAGAGCACGTCATCGACCAGGATGATGTGCTTGTCGTTGACGTCGAAGCTGAGATCCGTCTTTCCAACCTTCGGTACCGGCCCGAGCGTCGACAGATCGTCGCGATAGAACGTGATATCCAATGTGCCCAGGGGCACGTCGACCCCCTCGGCTTCCTTGATGCACTCCACGACGCGCCGGGCGATCGTGACGCCGCGCCGCTGCACTCCGACGACGACGACGTTTTCGCAGCCCTTGTTGGCCTCGACGACTTCGTGGGCGACCCGACGGACGGCCCGGACCATTTCGCGACTGTCGAGGATGGTGGCCTTCTCATGAAAGTTCATACGGGCAGCTCCGGGTCAGTTCAGGGGTTGCGAGACTCGCGGACAAAAAAAATCCCCTTCGCGCGCGGCGAATGGGGACGCTTCAGAGCCGGGAGCCGTCGGGAGGGCATTTTTTACTCCTTACGGGCCTCGCAGGACCCATTTCAAGGAATCTGGTCAGGCAATGGTACGGGAAGCCGGACGGGCTCGCAAGGCGCCGCGCCGGGGCCTGGCCGGCTAGGACAGATCGCGCAGATGCGCCCGCGCCTCCTCCGCCCAGGCGCTCGTGTCGTCCAGCTCGAGATAAGCCTGCCAAGCTGCCCGCGCGGCGTCGCCGCGGCCGAGACGCTCGAGGGCCAGGGCGCGGGTGTAGAGGGCCCTCAGATAGACAGGATCCAGCAAGAGCGCGGCGTCGACGGCGCTCAGGGCCGACGCGAAATCGCCGCCGTGAAAGTGGGCCGACGCCAGGGCATAGTGGGCCTCCTTGTCCGAGGGGCGCTGGCGGAGCACCTTCTTCAGCGATTCGATCGCCTCGTCCGCCCGCTCGAGGGCCAAAAGGGCCAGGGCCTCGTTGTAGCGGGCGTCCACCAGTTCCGGCGCGAGGCGGAGCGCCCGGCGGAAGGCATCGAGGGCGGCGCCGTTGTTGGCCGCGGCGAGTAATTCAGTGCCCGCGTTGTAGGGCCCCCTGGCCTCCTCGACACGCCGGACGAGGTCCATCTGCGCCGGCTCGATGACGACACGGACCTTCCTTCCCACGGGCGGGTCGATGCCGGCGACGGTCTCGTTCACGAGGGCCAGCCGCTCGGCGTGCTGCGGGCCACCGAAGTAGAGTTCGCTGATGCGGGCCCAGCTGTCGCCGGACTGCACGTCGTAACTGATCTCGGTGGCCACCTTGGGCTTGGCCATGCCTTCGCTGCGATAGCTCGGGCGATGGGCGCAGCCGGCGGCCAGCAAGGCAATGGCAACGGGGAGGAGCGCGCGGATGAATCCAGACTTCATGATTCAGGCAGCCTCCCGGCTGCGATACCAACGACGATAGTCTTCAAATGCCACCACGACCGCGTCCCGGTCGTCGGTAGCGAACACGCGCTTGCGAAGCTCGGACGCTGCCGGGTAGCCCTTCAGGTAGCTCGAGAAGTGGCGTTTCATCCGATTGAGTCCGACACGATATCCCTTGAGAGCGATTTCACGGTCGAGATGTTCCAGGATGACGCCGACCACGCGTTCGACCTCTGGCCTCTCGTAGGGCTGCCCCGCGTCGGCAGCGCGCATCGCCTCGAAAATGAAGGGATTGCCGATGGCCGCGCGCGCGACCATGACGGCGTCGCACCCGGTCTCCTGGCGCATGCGTCGATAGTCCTCCCCACTCCAGACATCGCCGTTGCCGATGATGGGGACCGCTGCCTTCGCCTTCACCTCGGCGATGGGCGTCCAGTCCGCCGTCCCATGGAAGAGCTGATCGCGCGTGCGACCGTGGATGGTGATGGCGCAGACGCCGGCCTCTTCGAGCAGCTGGCAGACTTCCATGTAGTTCAGGCTGGCCGTGCTCCAGCCGAGCCGGATCTTGGCCGTGACCGGCAACTCCGTCGCGGCGACGACGGCGCGCGTGATTCTCTCGACCAGCGGTGTATCGCACAGGAGCGCCGAGCCGCCATTCTTCTTCACGACCTTCTTCACCGGACAGCCGAAATTGAGATCGATGAGCGTGGGCTTCAGCGTCGCCGCCTCCCTGGCGGCGGCCGCGAGGCGCTCGGGGTTGGCGCCGAAGAGCTGGATACCGACGTTCCGTTCGCCCGGGGCGAGTTCCATGAGATCGCGCGTGCACTTGTTGCCGTGCAGAACACCGTCGGCGCTGACGAACTCACAGTAGCTGAAGTCCGCCCCATGCCGCACGCAGAGTTCCCGGAAGACCATGTCGGTCACGCCGGCCATCGGAGACAGGAACAGCCTCCGGCCCTCGAAGACGCCGCGGAGCGTGGCGCGCTTCGCCTCGACCGCATGGCGCAGGTGAAAATTGCCGAGATCCATCATCTGTCAAATATAGAGGACATGGCCCGCAGTCCCCATGAGGCGGATGACGGTGGGCCAGCCGATGATCTCGTCGACCACGGCCGCCGCACGCTCGGGCTCGCCGCCGGCCAGGGCCAACGAGGCGCTGCAGGCGAAGCTGCGCAGCAATCCCGTGGCCGCGGCCGCCTGGAGATTGGCGCTGGGCGGCCGCATCTGATGTTCGACGACCCGCGCCTGGAGGTGGGCCTCGCGTGCCTCGTCGCGGGGTTCGAGACGCATCTCGTCGAGACGTCCCTCCAGGAGCGCCGACAGCGCTCCGAAGAAATAGACGATGTCCACGGCTTGGCCCTGGGTCGTGGCGGCCGCGGCGCAGCTGCTCAGCTGATGCAGGCGGTCGAAACCGCCACTGTGGGCCAACAACAACAGACGATCTGCCATGGAGCGATCACATCCCCGCGAATTTGGGGCCGCCGCCGCCCTCGGGCGTCACCCAGTCGATGATCTGGTAGGGATCCATGATGTCGCAGGTCTTGCAATGCACGCAGTTGCTGAAGTTGATCTGGAACTTCTGCGTGCCACCCGCCTCGGGCAACCATTCGTACACGCTGGCCGGACAGAAATGTTGACAGGGATTTCCATACTCCTTGGTGCAACGATTGTGGCAGATGTCCAGGTCCGCCACGTGCAGATGGCAGGGTTGATTCTCCTCGTGGCCCGTGTCGGCGTGATAGACCGAGGTGAGTTTGTCGAAGCTCAGCTGCCCGTCGAATTTCCTCTCGGGTCGGTGCACCTTACCGTTGGCTTCTGTCTGAGGCAGAGGATCGTAGTCGCTGCCGTAGTACTCGTTCACGGTGCGCATGTGCTCGTGCCCGGCTGGCGCGGGCCAGGGATCCTTCAGGCCGCGGCCGCCCGTCAGATACTGCAGGCCGGCATGGACCATGCCCGATTTGAAGCCGCCCTGGAACGCCTGATGGAAGTTGCGCGACTTGTTCAGTTCTTCTCTGGCCCAACTGGCGTCGAACTTCGCCTGGTAGCTCGCGAGTCGTTGCGCCGAGAAGTCCCGGGTCTGCAGCGCCTCGAAGATGGACTCGGCGGCGAGCATTCCACTCTTCATGCCCAGGTGGATTCCCTTCAGGCGCATGCCGTTGAGGAAGCCTCCCGAGTCGCCGACGACCAGCACGCCGTCGTGATGGAGCTTCGGCATGGCGTAGAGGCCACCGGCGGGAAGGGTCGCCGCGCCGTACTTGAGCAGCTTGCCGCCCTCCAGCATGGGGCGCATGTAGTCGTGTTCCTTCAGGCGCTGCAGGCGCTCGTGCGGATCGAGGAAGGGATCGCGATAGTCGAGATACACGACGAGGCCGACGATGAGCTGCGTCTCGCTGAGATGGTAGATGAAGCTGCCGCCGAATTCCTCGTGGCGCAGCGGATGGCCCATCGTGTGGATGACGGTGCCGGGCTTCAGCCTCCCCTTGGGGATCTCCCAGATCTCCTTGACGCCGATGCCGTAGAGCTGAGCCTGCGCGGCGTGCATGTTCAGCCTGGCGAACATCTCCTTGCATAGACTGCCGCGTGAGCCTTCGCCCAGCACGGTGACCGACGCCTCGATGTCGATGCCGGCCTCGTAGTTCGGTTTCTTCTCGCCTTTGTTGTCGATGCCCTTGTCGCCCGTTCGCACGCCGACGACGCGATTGAGGTCGTCGTAGAGCATGCTCGCGCCGGGAAACCCGGGGAAGATCTGGATCCCCATCTCCATCACCTTCGGCGCGAGCCACTTGCAGAGTTCACTGGTCGAGAGAACGTATTTTCCATGGTTCTGGAGCGGCGGCGGCGTCAGCGGCAGGGTGAACGAGCCGCCGCCCTGTTTCAGATAGACCACCTTGTCGTCGCCCACCGGGACTTTGAAGGGGCCGTCGGAATCACGGAAATCGGGAATCAACTCCTCGAGCGCGCGCGGATCCAGCACCGCGCCGCTCAGGATGTGGTCGCCGATGTCGCTGGACTTCTCGATGATGGCGACCATGGGCTCGATTGGCTCGCCGCCTGCGGCGTTGTGCTCGGCGATGAGCCGCCCGAGGCGATAGGCGCAGGCGAGATTGGCCGGACCAGCCCCCACGAGGAGTACGTCGACGGGCAGTGATTCGCGGGATTCGTCGCTCATTTGGGCTCCAAGGCTCGAGTGAGGGCCGTGCGTAGTCTACCGTCGCCCTGGTGGGTGGGCAACCGGCGCCAGGATGACGCCACCGTGGCTCCGCCGCCACTGCCCTTCCGTGATCGAGGCCACTTGACCGCGCGCGAGCGCGGTTCGTAGCCTCAGGGGGGCCGCTGCGACGCCGGCCCCGGGGGGACCACCCCAACCCCAGCGATCGGCCAGGTGTTGCGCTCCGACATCAGCTTCCGCCCGAGACATCTCCTGCTTGCGGACGCCGTGCGCATCTTCGCGGGCGCCGAGCGCTTCTTGCTGGATGCTGGCAAAGGCCTCGCCGATCGAGGCTATCGAGTGACGATCCAGGCCTACCCCGACTGCCCCCTCGCCGAGCGTGCCGAGGAGGCGGGGTTGGACGTGCACCACGTTTCCACGCGCGCCGATGGAGCGCCGTGGACGGTCGCGCCGCTCCTGTCATGGTTGGTCGAGCAGGAAGTCGACGTCGTCCTCAGCAATTACGACAAGGATCTGCGCACGGTGGGATGGGCGGCCCGCATGGCGCGCCGGCCCATCGCCGTCATCCACAGCCGCGAATGCGACGTGCCTCTGAAGAATCTCCCGCACTATCGCTTCTTCTACAACCGCGTCGCCCATCACATTCTCACCAACAGCGAGGCGACCCGGCGCAGCACCCTCGCGTCGGCGCCCTGGCTGAGCAGCGACCGCATCTCGGTCCTGCCGAAGGGAATCGATCTCGGCGCCTTCGCCGTGGCCGATGGACGCGCCCTCCGCGAGAGCATGGGCGTCGGTCCCGACGAGGTCCTGCTGGGCTTCGCGGGGCAGCTCGTGCCGCGCAAGCGCTGCGCCGAATTGTTGGAGAACCTGGCCCACGAGAGCCTGCGGGCCCGGCCGTGGCGCCTGGCCATCGCCGGTCAGGGTCCGGAGGATGCCGCGCTTCGCGAGAGCGCCCGCGTGTTGGGCGTCGGCGATCGCGTGATCTTCTGCGGCTATCTTGAGACCATTGCGCCATTCATGCGCGCAATCGACGTCTTCATTCTGCCGAGTCTCGTCGAAGGTTTCGGCTATGTCCTGGCGGAGGCGGCGGCGGCGGGAACGCCGGCCGTGGCGTATCGCTCGAGCAGCATGCCGGAGCTGATTTCCCCCGGCGAGTCGGGGCTCTTGGCCGATCCCGAACTGCCAATGTCGTTGATCCAAGCGCTGTTTCCCCTGTTGGACGACGCACAGCTGCGTCAGGACATGGGCGCGCGTGCCATGGAGCACGCGCGGCAGCACTTCGACGCGGAGCTCATGCTGGATCGCCTCGAAGACAGAATTGTGCAATGCTACCATGCCATGCGGCGTTCCAACGAGCCGCCGCTCCCGGCGATGGAGCTGTCCGACGGCGACGCAACCGCAGGGCAAACCCGCAGCGAGGAGGCCGACGCTTGAAACTTGCTCTCGTTCAGTTTGCACCCGAATTCGGCCAAACTCAGAGGAACCTGGATCACAGCGAGGAGCTGCTATCCGGAGTCGAGGCCGACGTCATCGTCCTCCCCGAGTTGTTCAACACGGGCTATGTCTTCACGGACGAAACCGAACTCGTGCGCCTCGCCGAACCCATCGACGGCGGACCGACGCTCCAACGCCTCGAGCGCTGGGCGAAGGAAAAAGACTGTGCCATCGCCGCGGGTTGGGCCGAGGCCACGCCTGCCGGCCCCTACAACAGCGCCGTCATCATGGGCCCCAGCGGTCTTCTCTCCCACTATCGGAAGATCCATCTCTTCGACCGCGAGAAACTGTGGTTCCTGCCGGGGAATCTGCCGTTCTCGGTCATCAGCTGGCGCGGCGCCCAGATGGGACTCATGATCTGTTTCGACTGGCGCTTTCCCGAGTCGGCCCGCAGCCTCGCGCTGCAGGGCGCCGACTTGATCCTCCACCCGAGCAATCTGGTCCAGCCCTGGTGCCCGGACGCCATGATCACGCGCTCGCTCGAGAACAACGTGTACTCGGCGACGGCCAACCGCTGGGGCGTCGAGAGCCGCGGCAAAGTGAGCTTGAAGTTCATCGGCAAGAGCCAGGTCATCGACCCAAAGGGCAAGCGCCTCGCGCAACTGCCGGAAAGCGAAGATGGCGTGCTCGTCGTCGACATCGATCCGCAATTGGCCCGCGACAAACAGGTCACCGAGCACAACCATCTCTGGGAGGATCGCCGCGACGATCTGTATGTGGGGACCCAGAAGCCTGTGGTCTAGAGAGAGTCGACGCGCGGCGCCCGCGGTCGCACTTCGGCCGCCCATTCGCCGAGCGTGACCAGACGTCTGCCTGCCAGGGCGCGCTCGAGTTTGCCGTAGAGGTCTTTCTTGCCGCCCTGGCTGCGAAGGTCCTGGAGTCCACCGAGCCTGGTGTCGGGGACCCAGGGATCCAGTTCCCACGGATGAAAGTAGTACACGACGGGTTCGTGTTGGCGGCGCTGCACGTAATTCGTCGCGGCCTGCACGAACCAGAGCGGGAACAGACGGAAGTAGCCTCCGCCGCTGAAGGCGAAGTTCATCCCCGCCACGCGCAGTGTGGTCATGGGCAGCACGAGCAGGCCGTCCTGGCCACCCAGCAGAAAGGGCTCGCGAGGGCCGCGCGGGTTTCCGTAGCGGGTGTGGGCGACGGGAAAGATGCTGCTGTCGATGCGGAATCCTTCCTCGCGCAGGATGTGCAGGGCCCAGTAACTGCGCCGGGTGATCGTGAACGAAGGGGCGCGGTAGAGGACGGGCGCGTAGCCGACGGCGTCGCCGATGGCGTTGCGCGCGCGCACGGTGTCGCGGCGGAAGTCCTCGGGGTCCATCTCGTAGACGATGGGGTGCGCATAGCTGTGGCAGCCGATTTCGTGGCCGGCCGCGGCGATGCGCCTCACGAGTGCGGGATCGTGCTCTGCCTGCCAGCCCAGGAGAAACCAGGTCGCTCGGATGCCGAGGCGCTCGCAGAGATCGAGGAGTCGCTCCGTGCCTCCGGTGGCGCGTCGTTCGATTCCCTCCCACGAGCCGCGCTCGATCTGCGCGGCATAATTGTGGGCGTGAAACCACTCCTCGACATCGATGGTGAGAATCGCCGGCGTTTCGTGGATCATGCGGAGAGAATAGCGTGGTCGCGGCCGTAGGTCACGGCCGGTCGTTTGACAGCCCCTCGGGCCGTTGCTAGCCTGCCCTGGCCCGATTTCACTCCGCGGCGCCCATTCATCCCGAAGGAATCAACATGTCCGACCACGACGCCCTCCTCGAGCGCTTTCGCCCGGGCCTGCCCTTCATCGACGGGGCCTTTGTCGCGTCGGAGGGTTCCGAGACCTTCGCATCGATTCATCCCGGCGACGGCCGCGAACTCTGCCAGATTGCTTCCTGCACGGCGACCGATGCCGACAGGGCTGTCGCCGCCGCGCGCCGCGAGTTCAATGTCGGAAGCTGGTCGCAGACGGCGCCGGCCGGCCGCGGCCGCTGTCTCAACCGCCTTGCCGACCTGATCGACGCGAATCGGCAGGAGCTGGCCACGCTCGAGTCCCTCGACACCGGCAAGACGATGTTCGACTCCGGCAAGGTCGAGATCCCCTTCGCGGCCTCGTTGTATCGCTACTATGGCGGCTGGGCCGACAAGATCCGCGGCCACACGCTGGCCACGCGCATGGATCACGTGCAGACGGTGCGACAACCCGTCGGCGTCGTCGGCCTGATTACCCCCTGGAACTTCCCGTTCCTGCTCGTCGCCTGGAAGCTGGCCCCCGCCCTTGCCAGCGGTTGCACGGTGGTGCTCAAGCCGGCGCAGCTGTCCAGTCTCACGGCCCTACGCCTCGGCGAGCTGTGCAAGGAGGCCGGGATTCCCGACGGCGTCGTCAACGTGATCCCCGGCCGCGGCTCCGTCGTGGGCCAGCGGCTGGTGGAGCATCCCGATGTCGACAAGATCTCCTTCACCGGCTCGACCGAGGTTGGAAAGAAACTCATGGCAAGCTGCGCTCAGAATGTAAAGCGCGTCAGTCTGGAACTCGGCGGCAAGTCTCCCAACATCATCTTCGAGGACGCCGATCTCGAGGCCGCGATCCGCGGCGCCTTCACGGGTATCTTCTACAACAAGGGAGAGGTCTGCGCGGCCGGCAGCCGCCTGCTCGTGCAGCGCAGCGTCTACGACGAGGTGGTCGAGAATCTCGCCGGCCGCGCGGCGAAGACGCAACTGGGCGATCCATTCAGCAAGGAGACGCGCATGGGCCCCGTCATCAGCGAGGCCCAGATGGAGAGCGTCCTCGGCTATGTCGGTGCGGGCAAGCAGGAGGGCGCCAAGATCGTCTGCGGCGGCGAGCGCGTCCTGGAGGAGAGCGGCGGTTATTTCGTGGCGCCGACCGTGTTCCGCGACGTCGACAACTCCATGCGCATCGCCCAGGAGGAGATCTTCGGTCCCGTGCTCGCCTGCATTCCCTTCGACGACGAAGCTGAAGCGCTGGGCATCGCCCATGACAGCCCCTACGGCCTGGCGAGTGGGGTGTGGACGCGCGATGTGGGACGCGCCTATCGCGTCGCGCGCGCGCTGCGCGCGGGAACCGTGTGGATCAACACCTACAACCTCTACGACCCCAGCGCGCCCTTCGGCGGCTTCGGCCAGAGCGGCTTCGGCCGCGAACTCGGCGCCGAGGGTCTCGAGCCCTATCTCGAGACCAAGACCATCTGGACGAGTCTGAGCTGAGCCGAGGCCAAGATATGTCGCTTCAATTCGAGAACATCATCCTGGAGCACGAGGGCCCCGTCGCGTGGATCCGGTTGAATCGGCCGGACGCACTCAATGCCTTCGCCGACAACATGCGCGACGAACTCCTTCACGCGCTGATGGACGCCCAACAGCGCGAAGACAACCGAGTCGTCGTCATTACCGGAGTCGGGCGCGCGTTCTGCGCCGGCGGCGACGTGAAGCGCATGGTGGAGCTCAAGGCCGAAGCGAGCGACTTCGGGCCCGTGCGGGCCAACATGGAGAGCGGCGCTTCAGTCGTGCGCCTCATCTATGAGATGGGCCGGCCCGTCATCGCCATGGTCAACGGCATCGCGGCGGGCGCGGGATGCAATCTGGCCCTCGCGTGCGATCTGCGCGTCGCGGGCGAGAGCGCGAAGTTCGTCCAGAGCTTCGTGAAAGTCGGACTGCATCCCGACTGGGGCGGCAGCTACTTCCTGCCCCGCATCGTCGGCTCGGCACGCGCATTGGAATTGCTATGGACCGGCCGCACCGTCGAGGCTGAAGAAGCCGCCTCGATCGGCCTGGTCAACCGACTGTTACCACAAGCCCAGCTCGAGGACGCCACACGTCGCTTGGCGCAGCAGCTCGCCGATGCGCCTGCCAGCGTCCTACGCCTCTGCAAGCTGGCGGTGGATCAGAGCGGACAATTCGATCTCGAGGGCATGCTCGAATTCGAGATGGAAGGACAGGCCCATTGCTGGGCCGCGCCGGAAAGCGGCGAGGGCCTGCGCGCATTCGCGGAGAAGCGCAAGCCGGACTTCCGCCGCTGAGCCAGGCAAAAAAGGGCGCCCCCGTGGAGGCGCCCTCTCGCACCGAATACAGAAGTCTCCCTACTTGCCTTCGAACTTCGCCACCCTCTTCTCGATATAGCTCGCAATGCCTTCCTTGGCGTCGCTGCTCTGGAAGAGAAGCTGCTGCAGCTCGCGCTCGATGGAGAGCGCCTCGCTGAACGGGACCTCGAGCCCCGAACAGACCGCGCGCTTGATGTTGCCGACGGCCTTGCTCGCCTTCTTGGGCGGCACGAACTGCTGGGCGTACTCCAGGATCTTCTCCCAAAAACCGTCGCTCTCGTAGATGTCGGTGATGATGCCGAGGTCCTTCGCCTCGTCGAACTCCATGGTGCGGCCGGTGATCATCAATTCGATGGACTTGCTCTTGCCGAGGATGCGCGCGAGGCGCTGCGTGCCGCCCGTTCCCGGCAGGACGCCGAGACCCACCTCGGGCAGGCCGATCTTGCCGCCGTTCTTGCGGGCGATGCGCAGATCGCAGGCCATGGCGATCTCGAGGCCGCCGCCGACGGTGTGGCCGTTGAGCGCGGCGATGACCAGCTTCGGAGTCTGCTCCAGGCGATTCAACGTCTCGTTGGCGTGGAGACAGAAGTAGTACTTGAAGGTCGGGTCGACCTCATTGAGCATGGCGATGTTGGCGCCGGCCGAGAAGAACTTGCCGCCCGCACCGCGCAACACGATGACGTGGACGGCGTTGTCGAAGCGAGCCTTGACGATGCCTTCGTCGAGCTGGCGCATCATCTCATGGGTGTAGGTATTGGCCGGCGGATCGTCCATCGTCAGGATGGCGACGCCACCTTCGACCTCGTAGTGCACCAGCGTCTTGTCGCTCATGTTCAACCTCTCGTCCGGGCGGAAGATTCGGGCGGCCACGGCAATGGCCGGACGGCACGAAAGATAGGTCCATTTCGCAATGGCCTCAAGATGGCACGGCCTGCCCGCCTCCCCTACTATGGTTGCTTCCTCGGGAGGGCGGCAGGATGAGCAGCGAAATCAGGCGTGTGGTGGTGGGAGGCAGCGGGACCATGGGGCTGGGAATCGCCCATGTGGCGGCCCTCGGCGGCCTCGAAACGACGATGGTGGACATCGATGACGCGGCGCTGGCCCGGGCGCGCGCCGCCATCGAGGCCAATCTGGCCAAGGGCGTCGAAAAAGGGAAGATCACGGCGAGCGCTCGCGAGGCGGCACTGGGTCGGCTGAGCGAGAGCACAGACCTGGCGGCCGCCTGCGAGGCTGCCGACCTGCTCATCGAGGCCATCCCCGAGCAGCTCGATCTGAAGTTCGATTTCTTCAGGCGCGCCGAGAAGAACCTGCCGCGGCGCGCGATCATCGCCAGCAACACCAGCGCCCTCTCCATCACCGAGTTGGCCTCGAGCCTGAACGACCCCGGCCGTCTGGTCGGCATGCACTTCTTCAACCCCGTCCATCTGATGAAGCTGGTCGAGGTCATCCGCGGCCTGCAGACTCGCGATGCAGCGGTCGACTGCGCACGCGCGGCCTGCGACGCCATGCAGAAGACGATGGTCGAGGTGAACGAGGCGCCCGGCTTCGTCACGACCCGCATCAACGCGCTCATCGGCAACGAGGCCTTCTACATGCTGCAGGAGGGCGTAGCCGACGCGCGAGGCATCGACACCGCGCTCAAACTGGGTCTGAACCACCCCATGGGCCCCTTCGAGCTGGTGGATCTGGTCGGGCTCGACACCCGCCTCTCCATCCTACAGTATCTCCACCGCACGCTCGGCGACAAATACCGCCCCTGCCCGCTGCTCGAAAAATATGTTCGCGCCGGCCGCCTCGGCCGGAAGGTGGGGCGCGGCGTCTTCGACTACGAAATGTAGGAAGATGAAGAGGAAGCAAGCCTATCTGATCGACGGCATGGCCTATGTGTTTCGGGCCTTCTATGCCATGCGCAGGATGGAAGCCCCCGACGGCACGCCCATCAACGCGGTGTTCGGCCTGGGCATGACGCTGCAGCGCTTTTTGAACGAGTACAAGCCGAGCCATGTCGCCTGTTGCTTCGACGCGGGCCCGGTGACCTTCCGCAACGAACTCTTTCCTGACTACAAGGCCAATCGCGGCGAGCCGCCCGAGGAGCTCAAGCCGCAATTCGATCTCTGCCGCGAGTTGGTCGAGCGCATGGGGATTCCCTCGCTGAGCCTGCCAGGCTTCGAGGCCGACGATCTCATGGCGACACTGTGCGAGCGCCTGGTCCTCGAGGGATACGAGGTCATCCTGGTCACGGGCGACAAGGACCTCGCGCAGCTCGTGAAGACGGGGGTGAGCGTCTACGATCTCGCCAAGGAAGACTGGTGGGACGCGCGGCGCATCCCCGAGAAGCTCGGCGTCAAGGCCGCGCAGGTGACCGATCTGCTGGGGCTCATGGGCGACAGCGTCGACAACATCCCCGGCGTGAAAGGCGTGGGGCCCAAGGCGGCCTGCGCGCTGCTGGGCCATTTCGACGATCTCGAGGCCATCTACGCCGGCCTCGACGAGGTCGAGCGACTGCCCATCCGCGGTGCCAAGTCGCTGCGCAAGAAGCTCGAGGAACAGCGCGAGCAGGCCTATCTCAGCCGTGAACTCGCGACGGTCAAGCGCGATGTCGAAATGGAACTGAACACCGACTCGCTGCGCTATCGGGGCGCCGAGAGCGAGGCCTTGGATGACTTCGCGCAGCGGTGGGGATTGCGCCGCGTCGCCGAGCGAGTCCCGCGCCGCGACTGAACTCAGAAGCTCCAGACGTCGTCGTCGAGGAGCGCGTGAATCTCGTGCTCGATGGCCGTCGTCGCCGCCCGAGCGTCCCCCTGCGGCCGAAAGCTCTCACCAATGGCCACGTCCACGAAGATCGGCACCGGAAAGGCACGCCCCTTGGCCATGCTCCGCCCCGTATTACGTAGGGCGACGGGAGTGACCTCCACGCCGACGCAGCGCTCGAGGACGCGCCCCACGCCGCTGCGGAAGCGCTCCATGCGGCCGGCATTGCCCCGCGTGCCCTCGGGAAAGACGATGACGATGTCGCCGCTCTTCAGGGCCCTGGCCATGCTCTCGACCGGGTCGCCGCCCTCCCGGTTGCCGCTGCGATCGATGGGCAGGATGTTGAAGAAGGTCGTCGAGAGCCACTCGAGGAGCGGTGTCCTGGTGAAATAGTCGGCGGCGGCCGCGGGACGCACGTGGGGTAGGGCGCGCAGCGGGAACAGGCTGAGAAGCGTCAGCGTGTCGAGATGGCTGTTGTGATTGGCCACGACCAGCATCGGGCCGTCCGCCGGCAGCTTGCGCTCGTTCTGCCTCCGCACGCCGATGATGAAGCCGATCAACAGGCGCGCGAATGTGGCGAAGAACAGGATCTGCAGCGCGTCGCGCCAGAAGCCGCGCGCCTTCACGCCGCCGTCGGTGGGGATGGGCTGCGGGTCAACCATAGTGATAGTATCGGATGTAGTGGAAGAAGATGGGCGCGGCAAAACACAGTCCGTCGACGCGATCGATCATGCCTCCGTGGCCAGGAATCAGCTGCCCGAAGTCCTTGACGCCGAGATCCCGCTTCACCGAACTCATCAGAGCGCCGCCGAAGAAGCCGGCCAGCGTCACGAAGAATCCCACGAAGAGGCACTCCGCGACTGAGAAGGGCGTCAGGAAGCGCAGCCCGAGGCCGCAGAGGATCGCCGTCGCCATGCCGCCGATCAGGCCCTCCCAGGTCTTGTTCGGACTGACGCGAGGAATCACCTTGTGCCGTCCCAAGGTCTTGCCCCAGAGGTATTGGCTGACGTCGCTGATCTCGACGACGAAGACCAGGAACACCAAGAGCGTCGCGCCGTCCGCGGGAGTGAACGGGATGTCGGGCATGCGCAACAGATAGGCAAGATGGCTGAGGCCGTAGACGAAGGTCCCGATCCCCCATTGGATCTGCGCCGTTGCGGCGACGAATCCTTCGGTCTCTCCGGCGAGGACCTGCCAGACGCCGAGGGCGACCGCGACATAGACGGGCACGAAGATGGAGAACATTCCATACCACTCCATGCTCACCCAGAGATACTGCACGGGCACGGCGAGGAACGCGACGAGGAGTCCCGCGTGGTCAGCCGGACGGGTGCGCAGGATGGTGATGTACTCCTTGAACGCCCACCAGCTGATGGTGAAGAAGAACGCCGTCGACCAGGCGTTGCGCAGCCAGACGGCGATGAAGAAGAGTCCCGCCATCCACCACCAGGCACGGATGCGGTCGATCAGCTCCTTCCAGCTGCGATGCGGAGAAAACACGCGCAGGCCCTGGGCCGCGAGGGTCGCGACGATCAGGATGCCGAACACGACCTGACCCACCAGAAGCAGCGGCGCCTTCTCGGTCGTATCGATCAGTTCGAGTGGATTCACGCAGGTTCCCCCGAAGGAGCGGCGATGGCATGTCGCAGGCGATTCAGGCATGTCATGACGGTGAGCGCCGCGAGAATCCAGAGGACCAGCGGCAGCCTCTTTTCGACGGCCGGAACGAAGGCTGCCAGGAGCGCCCACGCCCCGACGACGAGGGCGCGATCACTCTTGCCCATGGGTCCGTCGTAGCGCCGGCCGCGGCCTAGCGCCTGCGAGAGCAGGCCGCAGCATTCCGTGAGGAGCGCACCGATCCCGAAGGCGACGGCCGGCCAGACGCGCGCGCTCCCGGTGAAGGCGAGGGGCAGATAGAGCGCGAGATCCGACAAGATGTCGCCCATCTCGTTCAGCACGGCGCCCAGCGGCGTGGACATCTGATACTGCCGTGCCATCATGCCGTCGAGCGCGTTCAACGCCATGCGCAAGAGGAGCCAGAGCGGCAGGAGCAGGAACCAGCGCGGATCCTCGTGCGCGCGTGTAGCCGCGAGACCGACGGCGATCGAGAGCAGCAATGCGATGAGAGTGAGATGATTGGGCGTCACGCCGGCGGAGCGCAACGCGGCCAACAGCGGCTGCAGCAGCTTCTGGAACTGCGGTTTGACGTCGTAGACAGAGGCCATGGGCCCTATTTGGCGGGCAGCGTGGCGGCGAAGTCAACTCCTCGTTGAACCCACGCCGCCAGATCACGATCCTCCTCGAGGCCGTCGATCCCCACGTAGACGAAGCCCTGCAGTGCACGCCCGGTGAAGTCCATCTCCCGGGCGTGGTCCAAGAGCAGTGTGGCGGCGTAGTGTTCCGCGCCGACGCGCAGCATCAACTCCTCGCCCACGATGCCGCAACACATGTTCCCGTGCAGCAGAAAGCAGAGGCCGCCAAACATCTTCTTCTCGGCCATGTCCTCGCGCTCATCCAGCAACTCGCGAACGCGCTCCGCCAAGCCCTCGTCATAGGCCATGCGATCCTCCCGGGCACCGCATTACTTCAGCAGAACCATGCGCTTGGTCTGTTCGAATTCCGCCGCCTGCAGGCGATAGAGATAGACGCCGCTCGACACCATGCGTCCCGCGCCGTCGCGGCCGTTCCAGATCACGCGCTGCTCGGCGCCCGCCGTCATGGGGCCGTCGACCAACGTGCGGACCAGGCGCCCCGCGAGGTCGTAGACACGCAGCTGCACGCGACCGGACCGGGGCAGATCGAAGCGGATCTCCGTCGTCGGGTTGAAGGGGTTCGGCTCGTTCTGGGCGAGAGTGTAACTGGACGGCGCCCAGAGAGGCGGATTGGTCCCCGTGCCCAGATCCAGGAAGTGCAGGATCTCGACGTCATCCACGCCAGCCTCGACGACGGAGCCATTCCCCGCGTCGTCGGCGATGAAACGCAACTGCATGTTGTTGGTGGGCGTGATGAAGTTCTCCACCAGAAACATGACCTTCTTCCAGGTGGCAGCGGATTCGGCGGTGTTCTCGACGCTGCTCCAACTACTGCCGCCGTCATTGCTGATGTCGACGCGCCAGAAGTCCTGGCCGGGGCTGGCGCCCAAGTTGTTGGTGTACCAGCGGTAATAGCGGATGACGGGCCGGAAGGTCGCCGTCAGGTCGAAAATCGGCGAGAAGAGCGTCGTCTTTCCGCCGTCGACATCGTCGGCGCCGATGGCCGTCGGATCGCCGCCATGGTTGTTCCCAGTGATGAAGCACAGCGTGCCCGCACTCGAGTTGTCCAGCTGCGGCTGCACGGGATTGCTGCCAGAGAATGTGCCGAAGGGCTCGACGCGCGCCCAGAGGCCCGTCGTCGCGGTGTCGTCGACATCCCCCACCGTCCATCCGCCGGCCACCTCGAAGTCGTATTCGGAAATCTGCAGCTGTTGTCCCACCAGGAAGCTGTGGGGCAACAGGGGTGCGCTCAGGGGATGCACCAGTGTCTCGCCCTCGAAGTTCCCGGCCTCGATGCGGTAACGGATCAGATGTCCGTTGCCCACGCCGGGAATGGCGGCGGTGTAGTTCTCGCCGCCGACCAGCGACATCGCCGCCGTCTGCTCGCCGAGGCCATCGACGCTGTAGACGACCTGCGCCGTCGACGGATTCAGCGTGAACAGCGTCGAGCTGGTCGTGAGCAGCGCGTCGATGGCGCGGGGCGTGTTGAGAACGGAAGTGTCCCCCAACGCCGTGTGCACGATCGTCAGGAAGAGCGACGGCCCGATGCCGTGCAAGTTGAACGCCGTGATGATCTCGTTCCAGTGAGGCGTGCCGTCGGAGAGATCGCCGTTGTCGTCGTCGGCGACCAGCGTCTCGATGAAGTAGGTCTGGAACGCGACCTTGTTGCCGCCGTCGGGCAAGCCGTACTTGGCGAAGTGGGACAGCTGTTCGGCCGTGCTCAGCCCGACGAGCTGTCGCAGGTCCCAGAAGGCGCCGCCGATGATCAGGCCATCGTTGTGCACCTCGCCCGAATTGTCTTCGGGATACCGATTGGTGTTGTCCACGTTGCGGATGCCGACGGGCGTGCTGATGTAGAAGCCCTGGCCCAACTCGGAGTCGTCCTCCATCAGCGTCGCGAGCACGTCCGCCATCCCCTCGTGCAGCGCTCCGTTGTTCATCCCCGTCAGTGAACCAAGAGCCAGATAGAGCCTGTCGTTCAGGCCGTGACCCCACTCGTGATAGACGACATCGGATACATAGACTGTGTTGTTGCAGTCATCGGGGGCCGAGCGCTTGAAGAAGTTGATGGACGTGCCGTCCCAGAACGCATTGCAGCTGTCGTCGATGTTGACGTTGACGGTCATGGCAAAGTCCATCGCCGTCATGGCCGGATCCACACCCTTGATGTAGTCATGCACGAGCGTCGTGTGGTAGTAGGCGTTGGTCTCGGTGGGATTCGCTCCCGTGACGAGATCCACCGTGACCACGGGATCCGTATCGGCGTCGATGCCCGCGTTGTAGGCCCCCTGGACGGGGTTGTCGACCCGAAAGACATCGGCCCAACGGCCATCAACGTCGGCGTGGAGCGTCTGCGTGCCCGAGACGCCGGCAAAGGCGTAGTTGCCCGAGGCATCGCTGAACGTCGTGCCGGCGCCGAAGTCGATTCCGACGTCCTTGAGATTCACGATGATGACGGGGTCGTTCGGCGAGGAGACGCGAATCTCGCCCGTGACATTCCCCGTCACGCTGCCATAGCGGACGCGGTCTTGGCGCCAGCGGACCTCCCCGTCGTGGGCGTCGACGAAGGTCTCCCACTCGTGCGGCGGCGAGGCCTGGCTGACGCGCAGATGGCGCACGAGCGCGTAGTCCGAACCCACGGCATGATCCAGCGGCAGGATGTAGAGATGTTCTCCGCCGCTCACGTTGTCGGAGTTGAAGTCGAATTGAAGGCCCTCGCGCGCCCGCACGCGGGCGTCGTCCACCGACAAGAGTGGCTGCGTCGAGAGCTGGATGTCGTCGCGCACGTCGCTGCCGAACGCCATGATTCGTCCGTCTTGATCCAGGCGCACCGTCGTGTTGCTGTTGAGAATCTCAACACCCTGATGGAATTGCCGGAAATGCGCGTACCAGACGCGCCCAGCCTTCACCGTGGAGCGCTCTCGCAGGTCGATCGCGCTGCTGGCTTTCGTGATGCCCGACTCGGCCCGCAAGAAGTCGAGAGCCAAGCCATGGGCGCGCTGCGCGTCGCCGATGGGTCCTGCGACCTGGATTGCCTTGCCGATGGCGCGCTGCGGTGTGGCGGTCCACTCGTTCCACAGAACATCCCAGCCGCCGTGGCGCGCGGAGAAGTCCGCCCAGCGGTCTGCCTTGGCCAGGGGCGGGCCCTCGGCGAAGGGTCCGCGCAGGAGCGGGTCGGCCTGGTTGGGCAGCGGAACGGCTCCGTCATCGCCTTGGCGAGGCGCGATGGCGGCGAAGCCGGAGGCTGCAAATGCCCCCAGAATGGCGAGTTGCAGAGAAAGGCGAACGGCGTGTAGACGAAGCACGAGGCGTCTCCCGGGTTGGATGCGCAGACGAGAGGGATTCGATGCCGAAGGTCGGCGGCGAGGAATGGGGCCGTACCGGCGCAGTATATCACAGTAAAATCGCTCTTGGGACCCCGTTTGCGGCCCCTGGGGCGATTTGCGCTTGCCCGCCCGCCGGCTTCTCCCTACTCTAGGCCGTAACAATTGAATATGGCGACAATTTGGATAGGCCTCGGCGGGAAAGCCGGGGCGTTCTTCTTGGGAAGAAACAGAATAGGAAACGAGGTCTGAAGCATGCGCTATCTCGTGCTCGGTGCCGGCCAACAGGGGCGTGCCATCGCCTTCGATCTGCTCCGCGATCCCGAGAGCGAAATCGTCCTGGTCGACTCCGATCCCGATCAGCTCGAAGACATTCTCTCCTGGCTCGACGATCCCCGCGTGGATGTCGAGCCCATCGACGCCGAGTCGCATGACGAGATGCGCGCGGTCATGGAGGACATGCAGGTCGCCATCTCGGCGCTGCCCTATCAGTACAATCTGGGGCTGACGCAGGATGCCATCGCGGCGGGCTGCCATCTCGTCGATCTCGGCGGCAACAACACCGTCGTCAACGCGCAGCTCGAATTGGATGCGGAGGCCAAGGCGGCCGGCATCACCGTCATTCCCGACTGCGGATTGGCGCCCGGTCTCGCGGTCTATCTGGCCCATGACGCGTGCCAGCGGCTCACCCGCGTCGAGAATCTGCGCATCCGCGTCGGCGGCCTGCCGCAGAAACCGCAGGGCGAGCTCGAGTACATGCTGACCTTCAGTGTGCAGGGCCTGTTGAACGAGTACTCCGAGCCTTGCATCGCCATCGAGAACGGCGAAGTCGTGCAGCACGAGCCGCTGACGGGCATCGAGACCATCAACTTTCCCGATCCCTGGGGCGAACTCGAGGCCTTCCGCAGCAGCGGCGGGCTCTCGACGCTGCCGCGGACGTTGCAGCATATGGTCGAGAACGCCGACTACAAGACGATCCGTTTCCCCGGGCACGGAGCCAAGATGCGCGCGTTCTACGACGCCGGCCTCTTCTCGACCGAGCCCCAGACGCTCGAAGACGGGACCGAGGTGATTCCGCGCGATGAACTGGCCAAGCTCATCGAGAAGACCTGTAATTATCCCGAAGTCGATGCCGTGCTCGTGCGCATTTCGGCGCAGGGACTGAAGAACAACGTCCCGGTGACCGTGCGGACGCAGATCATCGACCGCTTCGACAAGGAAAATGGCATCACCGCCATGATGCGCATGACCGGCTATCCCACGTCCATCGTCGCCACGATGCTCGCCAAGGGACAGATTTCACAGCACGGCGTCGTTCCCGGCGAACGCTGCATTCCGATGGATCTACTTCGAACGGAGTTGAAACATCGGGACATCCACCTCGAGGAGGTGGTGCGGGTCGTCGATTGATCGGCCTTGGATTCATGAACTCGCCGCGAATCCATTACGAACTCTCCGTGGCCGACATGGCCGCGAAACATTTCGCCATCACGCAGCGCATCGACGACTGCGCAGGGGGTGCGATTCGGCTACGCATGGCCGACTGGGTCCCCGGCAGCTATGTCATGCGCGACTACGCCCGCCATGTCGTGGGCTTCACGGCGCGCAGTGGCAAACAAACGCTCGCGTTTGAGAAGCTCGATAAGTCGACGTGGGAGATCGCGCTGCAGGGCGCGACCAGCTGTGAGATCCACTACGAGGTCTACGCCGACGAGCTCAGCGTCCGCACCAACGACATCACGGACGAGCACGCCTTCGCGCACCCGGCCGCGTGCTTTCTC
>Ga0214472_10002185_pt1 | contig 21279 bp, 19 predicted proteins | sample RVTome_6_FD_207662 | JGI IMG/M metagenome (GOLD analysis project Ga0214472, IMG submission 207662) | Soil microbial communities from uranium-contaminated site in the Upper Colorado River Basin, Wyoming, United States - RVT140D175 | ecosystem: Environmental > Terrestrial > Soil > Contaminated >...
TGTAGCCGGCGTGCATGGAGTACGTGTCCATGAACCAGGCCATGATCTGGGGCGTGGTGTTGACGTCCGGCGCCGGGATGTCCCGCTCGGGCCCGACGAGGACCTCGATCTCGGTGAAGAACCGGCGACTGAGCGCCTCGAGCTCCCGCATCGACAGCTGCTTCGGGTCGACGATGACGCCGCCCTTGCCGCCGCCGTAGGGAATGCCGACGACCGCACACTTCCAGGTCATCCACATCGCGAGGGCCTTGACCTCGTCGATGCTGACGTCCTGGTGGTAGCGGATGCCGCCCTTGGCCGGGCCGCGGCCGAGGTTGTGCTGGACGCGGTAGCCGGTGAAGACGCGGACGGACCCGTCGTCCATGTGGACCGGGAAGTGGCACGTGAACTCGCGACGCGGTTCGCGCAGGACGCGACGAATGCCCTCGTCGAGGTCGAGCCGTTCGGCCGCGAGGTCGAACTGCTGCTGCGCGACCGCCCACGCGTTGATCGGGGCGGTTACAGGCTCGGTGGTCATGCTTGGCGCGTTCCTCCGGATCGGGCCGGCATCTGGCGGGCCCGGAAGCCTTGAGTCATCTCCCGGACGACCCCACGGGCGCGGCGCGGCGAGCCGAAGCGGGACGCGTCACGCGTGGAACTGGCCGAGTATAGCCGCGCCCCGTGATCACCGACACCTGCCGGAATCCCGTTCGCAACCGTGCCGCAACCTTTCCCGATGGGGGCCGAATGGCCCTCCGGGGTCGGGCCGGGCGGCGATTCGCGCCGGCGGCGCGTGCCGGCTACTCGGGCCGGTAGAGCGCCACCGCGCCGGCTACTCGGGCCGGTAGAGCGCCACCGCGCCGACGCAGCCGGGCCCGAGATGCGGGCCGACCGACGGCCCCACGAGGTCGACCGAGACGTTGGCCGGATCGATGCCGCCGGGCACCCGGGCGACGATCGCGTCGCGGAACGCCTCGACGTCGGCGTTCGTCGTGTGGAGCACGGCCAGCCGTTCGATTGGCCGGACGCAGACCATGTCGATGACCGTCTCGCGCGCCTTGCCGCGCGTCCGGACCTGGGCGGCCTGCTCGACCTTGCCGTCCTTGACCTCGATGATCGGCTTGACCGACAGGAGCGTCCCGATGGCGGCCTTGGCGCCGCTGATCCGGCCACCGCGCTTGAGGTATTCGAGGGTGTCGAGGGCGACGATCATCGCGACGTCCGTCCGGCGCTCCTCGCAGACCCGGGCGATCTCGGCCGCACCGACGCCCAGATCAGCCATGCCGACGGCGAGCTCGGCGAGGAGCGCCTCGCACATCGAGGCACCCATCGAGTCGACGATGTGGATCTCGCGGTCGGGCAGCATCCCCTTTGCAATCTCGGCGCTCTTGATCGTGCCCGACAGGGTCCCGGCGACGTGGATCGAGACGATCGCGTCGGCACCCGCCGCGAACGCCGCGTCGTAGGCCGTCTTGAAGTCGCCAGGTGCCGACGCCGCGGTCTTCGGAAAGGGTGCGTCGGGCGCCGTCATCCGCTGCCAGAACTCTTCGGTCGAAAGGTCGACCCCGGCCTTGAACGATTCGCTGCCGAAGGTCACCTCGAGGGGCACGATCGTGATGTCGCGCTCCGCAGCGCGAGCCGGATCCATGTCCGACGCCGAGTCGGTGACGATGGCGACGTGGCTCACGGGACTCCTCCTCGGAGGCGTCGTGCCGGGCACGTCGGGCGCCTCCACTCCTCGTCCCGATGATACGGGCGCGGGGCGCCGGTCCGGTACCCTTTCCGGAGATGGATCGCTCCCTTCGGGCCGTGCTGTTCGGCACGTTCACGCTGCGTTTCAGCACCGGCCTCACCGGGGCGATGCTCGCGTTCTACCTGGCCGATCTCGCCGACGCCGGCCAGTCGGGCATCGACGCCAAGGTCGTCGGCCTCCTGGCCGCCCTGTTCTACCTCGCGGAGCTGACCCTCTCGCCGCTCTTCGGGATCCTCGCCGACCGGCTGGGCCATCACCGGGTCATGCTCTACGGTCCGGCCTTCGGCGCGATCGCGGTGGTGATGACGGCGCTCACCTCGAACGTCGTCGTCCTCGGCGGGACGCGGATCCTCGAGGGGGCGTCGACGGCGGCGTCCGTGCCCTCGATCCTCGGCTACATCGCCCTCGTGACGGCCCGCAACGAGGTCCTCCGGGGCAAGGCCTCGGCCCGGTTCGAGGGGGCGACGCTGGCGGGTCTCGGGGCGGGCTTCATCGTCGCCCCGAAGCTGTTCGAGCTCATGGGCCCCAACGCGTTCCTCCTCAACGCGGTCTTCTACGGCGGCTCGTTCCTGATCTACCGGTTCGTCGTGGCCGACCCGACCGGCGAGCGGGAGGCCCTGGCCGCACAGCACACGAGCCTCCGCCGGTACCTCTCGCTCGTCGGGCACTCGCACGTCCTGCTCCTGGCCCCGACCTGGATCGCCGTCAATGCCTCGATCGGCCTGTGGTTCAGCCAGTCGCTCTTCCAGCTGGCGAAGGCCAACCCCGCCTTCCCGGACCAGTGGCTTCTCCAGGGCTTCTCGGCCAACGAGATCACCCTCGGGGCGATCGCCATCGCGATCGTCTTCGGGACGGGGATCATCTGGTGGGGCGACCGCTTCGACCGCTTCCGGCGGACGACCATCATCACCTTCGGGATCATCGGGGGCATCGGGCTCGTCGCGGCCGGACTGGTCGTCAACCACGGCATGTTCGGGGCCGGGGCGTCAGTCGGCCAGGCCGTGCTGATCGGCGGGGCCTCGCTCCTCTTCGCGGTCGGCCTCTTCCTCCTGGCAGGCGCGACACCGGCCGCGGTCGGCCTCCTCGCCGACGTGAGCGAGCGCTTCCCCGGCGACCGCGGCGCGATCATGGGCCTCTACTCGGTCTTCCTCGCGGTCGGCCAGATCGGCGGCAGCCTCATCGGCGGCGTCGTGGCCGACGTGGGCGGCATGGACGGGCTCCTGCTGGCGACCGGGGCCCTGCTGCTGGTGGCGCTCGTCCCCCTCTCCCGACTGCGCAGCATGGAGCACCACCTCGGGCCGGGCCTGCCGTCGGTCCTGGGAGAGGAGGGCGCGTGAGCGACGGTGGACCGGGAGCCTTCGTGCCCGTGCCGCTGGCGCGAGGCCGCCACGGGGCGGTCGTCGCGCCGCACCACCTGGCGACCGCGGCCGGCCTCTCGATCCTGCGGTCCGGCGGACACGCCGTCGACGCGGCGATCGCCACGAACGCGGTCCTGGCCACGGTCATGCCGAGCGCCTGCGGGATCGGCGGCGACGCGTTCTGGCTCATCTGGGACACGGCGACGCGACGGCAGCTGGCGCTCAACGGCTCCGGTCGGGCTCCGGCAGCGGCGGACGCGAGCGCCCTGCGCGCGCGCGGTCTCGTCACCATCCCCCTTCGCGGACCGCTGAGCGTCACCGTCCCGGGTGCGGTCCGCTCCTGGGGCGACGCTCACGCCAGGTTCGGGCGGCTGACCCGCGACCAGGTCCTGGCCCCGGCGATCGAGCTGGCTCGGGGCGGCTTCCCGGCCTGGGACGGCCTCAACTCGGCGGTCGAGCGGGCGATCCCGTTGGTCCTGGAGGCGCTCGGCCCGGCCGCGCCATTCGCCGGCCACTACCGGCCCGACGGTCGCGCCTGGCGCCCGGGCGAGCTCGTCCGGCTGCCGGCCCTGGCCGCGACGCTGGAGCGCCTCGCGACGGAGGGCTTCGACGCCTTCTACGACGGCGATCTCGCTGAGCGGCAGGCGAGGTTCCTCGCCGACGCCGGCGGCGCGCACACCGCCGCCGACTTCCGCGACCATGCCTCGACCTGGACGGAACCGATCTCGACGACCTATCGCGGCGTCCGGGTCACGAGCCATCCGCCGAACTCGTCCGGGCTCGTCGCCCTCGAGCTGCTGAACCTCATCGAGGCCGGCGGCCCGCCGCCCGAAGGGCTCTTCGGTGCGAGCGCGGACGGACACGGCCGGGCGGTCGCCGACACGCGCTGGATCCATCGGGCGATCGAGGCCGGCAAGCTCGCCATGGCCGATCGCGACGCCCACCTGACGGACCCCGAGTTCCACGAGATCCCGGTCGCGCGGCTGCTCGACAAGGGCTATGCGGCCGACCTTGCGGCACGGATCGACCCGGATCGCGCCTCGAGCCCCGCCCCCAGCACCAACCCGCCGGGTGGCGGGACGATCTATCTCGCGGTGGTCGATGTCGACGGGAACGCGGTCAGCCTCATCGAATCGAACTACATGGGCTTCGGCAGCGGCGTCGTCGATCCGGCGACCGGCATCCACTACCAGAACCGCGGCGCCTACTTCTCGCTCGATCCCGGCCACGCGAACGTCCTCGCGCCCCGCAAGCGAACGCTTCACACGCTCCTGCCCGGAATGCTCTTCCGCGAGCCGGACCGGCCCTGGATCGTCGCCGGCTCGATGGGCGGGGATGCCCAGCCCCAGGTCCACGCCCAGCTCGTGAGCGCGCTCGTCGACGGCGGGCTCGACGTCCGGGCCGCCGTCTCGGCGCCGCGCTGGTACGTCGCCGCGGAACGCCATTTCGCCCCGCCGACCATCCTCCACATCGAGCCCCGGTTCGCGCCCGGCGTGCTCGAGGCGCTCGCCTCGATGGGCCACGACGTCCAGCCCGGCGAGGCGTTCGATTCCGGGCTCGGCCACGAGCACGCGATCGAGCTCGTCGAGGGCGGCCCCTCCGGCGACGGCGGCTCGGTCGCCGCCGCCACCGACCCACGAAGCGCCGGCCTCCCCGCCGTCTGGTAACAGCACGTCGAGCGACCACGGTGTGTGCTAATGTACCCACATGCCCAAGGCGGCCGCGATTTACGCTCGAATCTCTTCCGACCCGGAGGGTGATCGGCTTGGGGTGACCCGCCAGGTCGAGGACTGCCGGGCGATGGCCGAGCGGCGCGGCTGGCCGATCGCCGACACCTACATCGATGACGACGTGAGCGCCTACTCGGGCAAGCCTCGGCCGGAATACCGCCGCCTTCTCGATGACATGCGAGCCGGCACCGTCGATGCCGTCGTCGTCTGGCACCTCGATCGGCTCCACCGTCACCCGCGCGAGCTGGAGGAGTTCTTCGAGGTCTGCGACGAGGCCGGGGTCCGCTCGATGGCCTCGGTCACGGGCGACACCGACCTCGCGACCCACGATGGACGGTTCCTTGCCCGTATCTTGGGAGCCGTGGCCCGCAAGGAGAGCGACGACAAGAGCCGCCGCATCACCCGCAAGCACGAGGAGATGGCCCGCTCGGGCCGGCTCGTCCGGAATAGCACCCGGCCCTTCGGCTACCGCGACGACTTCCGGACGATCGAGCCCGCCGAAGCCGACGCCATCCGCGAGGCTGTCGCGCGCCTACGCGCTGGCGACAGCCTGCGCGGGATCGCCGCCGACTGGAACGAGCGCGGCATCCGGACCGTCCGAGGCGGTCCCTGGAAGGTCCAGGTCCTGCGCCGGATGATCGCGTCGGCCCGGATCAGTGGCCAGCGCGAGTACAAGGGCGAGATCGTGGCGGTCGGCGACTGGGAGCCGATCATCACGCCCGAGGACACCGCTAGAATCCGGGCCATCCTCGGCAGCGCCACCCGGGCCACCGCCCGAACGATCCGCCGCTACCTCCTCTCGGGCGGCCTCCTCCGCTGCGGTGTCTGCGATTCGGTCCTCGTCGCCCGGCCCCGCCAGGACGGCACCCGCCGGTATGTCTGCGCCAAGGGTCCGGGACTGCCGGGCTGCGGCAAGACCGCGATCGTGGCCGAGCCCCTGGAGAGCTTCATCGCCGAGGCCGTCCTGTACCGGCTCGACACGCCCGAGCTCGCCGCCGCCCTGGAGGGCGCCACCCCGCCCGACGACTCCGGCGAGCGGGCTAATCTCGCCGCCGATCGAGCCCAGCTCGAGGAGCTCGCCGCCGCCTACGGGGAGAAGCTCATCACCTTCCCCGAGTACCTCGCGGCTCGGAAGCCGATCGAGGCCCGGATCGAGGCCGGCAAGCGCGCCCTGGCCCGCCTGACCCGGACCGAGGCGATCACCCCGTACGTCGGCCAGGCCGGCGCGCTCCGCGACGCCTGGGCGGACCTGCCGCTCACCCGTCAGCGCGCGATCGTCGCCTCGGTCCTCGATCGGGTCGTCGTCGGTCGCGCGGTCGCCGGCCGGAACCGCTTCGATCCCGACCGCCTCGAACCTGTCTGGCGGGTCTGACCGACGAGCGCCGCGACCGCCTCGATGGCGGCCGGCTCTGTGACCTTGGCGGGCACCCCCTGGCGGGCACACGTGGACTCGACCCAGGCGCGGGCCATCCCTGCCATGTCGTTCACTTCCATGTCGCCCATACCGCCGGCGGACCGACCCACGCTTCCTGGTCGCGCGACCGCCAGACGTGCTCCGGAGCGGTGCCCATGACCGTCTCGGCCCAGGCGAGCACCTCGATCGACGTCGAGCCGTCGAGCCTGATCGAGCGCGGCTGGAAGCCCTGGGCCACCTCGTACCGATGGAGCCCCGCCGCTTCGCCATCGCCGAGGTCCTTGGCCAGGTACTTCGAGAGATACCGAGCCGCGAGTCTAGCCTCGCCTCGGGTCCCCGAGCCGACCGGCAGGTTGCCCAGGAGCTTGATGTGGACGTGGCCGTGGCCCCAGGTGTCCCGGATCAGCCCCTGGCCGATGTACCGCCCGACCGCGAAGTGCGCGTGGAGGCCGTGCCCGCTCTTGTGCCACTCGGGCACCCAGACGTACGGCAGCGGCTCACCGAGTGCCCCCCGAAGTCGCCGGAAGAAGACCCCTAGGTCGGAGCGGAGGGCGACCGGATCGTGGCAGCCCGCCCCGGCGTACGTGAGGGTGCCGAGGCGATTGAGCCGGTTCGCGGCGCAGTATCGCCGGACCTTGCCCCGGGCCCGACGAGCCGCATCGGCCCGACTGTCGGCCACGGGCTCGACCCACGCCGTCCCGCCTGACGGCGGCGCCGAGGATCGGAACGATCCGCCGCCCTCGGCCGCGTCGAGGTACAGCGCGAAGCGCCAGCCGCCAGCGTCGGACGAACGGTCGGGGACATCTAGGCGCGAGTGCTGCGAGTGATCCAAGGAGCCGACCCCTGAAACGACAAGACGAGGCCCGTCGGCCTCGTCATCTCATCTCAGGTCGGCTCTTCAACACATGGGTCTTATGAGGGGCACCTGTTGTCCATCCCCTCGGCCCCAACACACACGGCCGGGTCACACATCATCACGTCAGGCCGACGGAATGACCCTCACAGAGTCGAGGCTCGGCGTTCTCCGACCCTAGTGCCGGTCGGCCCGGCCGACCGGGCCGGACAGCATGAAGAGCCAGCGCGTCAAGGGTTCCCAGCTCCGCTGCCGGCTCGACGCCGCCCTTGACCCGCCCGACGAGTTTCGTCCCATATTCAAGTGAAGATGCGAGCGCAATCCGCCTAGCTAGCTGACCCAGGGGGCGTGAACTCGATTGAACCGCTCTCGCTTTCAGAGCCGATCACGAGCACCTTGTATGTGGCACGCAGCCTGCCGATCTGAACGCGGAATGTGTACACGCCCGGCTCGGTCGTGATGAACGGGAAGGCGAGATGCAGACGAACCTCGATCGGCAGGCCTTCCTCCTCCGCTGGCCGCGGCGCGACGACCACTGTGTCGTCCACGACCACCGCCGCCTTGGCGCTCGGCGCTTGCACTGAAATCTTGATCGACTGCTCGCCTAGCTCCGCTGGGTCGGCCTCAGCTCCGACGAGAATGTTGAGCGGTGTCAGGGACGGGAGGCGCCCCGGCCTCAGGACACGAACTCCCAGGCCCAGCACATCCATCTTTCCGAACGCCCCACTGGCAGCAGCATCCGCCACCAGCAGATACTGCAACTTCACTCCGCGACTCCTTTCGGCATCAGATCCCAGTCCGTGGCCTTCCTAACCTCGAAGGTCTTCGCGCCCGACGTAACGACGAATCGTCCTACCGAGGCGCTTCTCCAGGTCGATCCCTTCACCTCCGTTACATGCCCGCTCATCAGGAGGTCACCAGCCCGAGCGGCCGACACGTAGGTGGCCAGTTGACTCGCATAGGTCGGTGTTGCCATCACGGTCCGCCGCGTCAGCGACTGGCCAACGGCGACCGACAGCGACGAGACCAGATACGTATTGAGGCTCACGCCCTCGATCTCAGCGCGCCGGACCAGCGCACCATGCAGGTCCCTGGGAAGCCTCAGCAGCACTCGGCCGCTGGCGTCGGCCTTGACTCGCGGGGCGGGTACGTCCATCCCGCGGGCGCGTGCTGTCTCGATCCATAGGTCAATAACGTTCGGAAGGTCACGTACCGCTCGATTTGGGCTACTACCAACCGAAATGCACCCAGGAAGCTCGGGCACAATCGCGCTCCAGCTTCCATCTACCTCTTCGCGCAGCTCGACCGTGTATCCACGCGTTCGCGCTGCCCCCGTCTCAGCGGACGCCCTAGTCATCACCACACTCCTCGACGGCTGAAAGGACAGTCGTGACGTGCCCGATCCGAACCTGCCCACGTTGCTGCTTGAGACTCACCTGGACGATGCACCCTGGCTTACAGAACACCCTGTGGCTTCCGTCCGACCGAGCCAAGCTGAACCCTGCTGCTTCCAGCAGCTCGACCAGCTCCCTGTACCGCACGTTCTGTTTGCGTGTCTTTATGTCGTCCCGGAGCGATCGCCAGTCTCGATTGGCCACCGATACTACCTGTGATATCAGCCCCCGCGCAGAAGCCGATCGTACCACTCACGTACATGATCTGCCTATGCGCCTTGGATCGAGTTCTACGAGGGAACTACGTCTCGCCTATAGGCACGCGACGCGAGCAGTCCGAGGTACCGGGGCGGCCACGAGGCCCAGGAACAAGACCCCGCTAACCCAATAGATCGAGGGCGTGGCGATGATCGCCGCCAGTCCCCGCGTCCATGGCCGGCGGCCCGCGAGCAGCGCGACCGCGACCAGGAGCCGGGGTAGGAGTGGCACGGCGATCGTCGCTCCGGGGGCGAGGCTCGCTCCATACGAGCTGGTGAGGTGCGAGACCCACGCGGGCCACAGGAACAACCACGGCAGCGTCAGGGCCACCACGACGCCCGCGACTGGCAGGGCCTTCCTCCACTGCGGGGGATCGATCGCCAGCAGAGGCGAGAGCTTGGCCGCCGCCATGACCACCGCTGCTCTGGGCTCGCCTCGGAGCGCGGCTGCGATGGCAGCGGCCATGATGAGGTTGATCTGGCTGGACGGGAGCTCGAAGGCCACGAGCGGGAGCCAGCAGAGGTAGCCGACCCGTAGCCACGACCCCGCGATGTAGCGGAGGGCGGCGACCTCGGCCGCGATGATGCCCGCGGCCATGACCTGGACGGGGAGCCACGAAACGGCGCCGAATAGGACGGCCCACGGCGGGGCGTACCAGAAGGTGTCGGAGAGCGTCGGCGTGCGGACGTAGATCTCCGAGCCCGAGCGCAGCGCGTCCCCGACCCGGTCCCAGATCAGCGCGTCCCCGCCGGGGATGGCGAACCTCCCGGAAGTGAAGCCCCACGCGAGGATGCCGGCGGTCAGGGCGTAGCCGCCAGCCGAGAGCGAGAACCCGACCAACTGGCGGACAGGGAAGCGACGGCGGAGCATGCACCCACGACGCTGCGCCCGGCTAGAGCCGTGTCAATGCGGGAGAACCCTACGTCCTCGGCCGGGATTGCCAGACCAAGTCCGGTCATCCGGAGGGCCAGACCCGTTGGAATCGGGGGATATCCGTGCACGCCAAACGACGGCGTGGGATGTCCCATCCGTCGTCGATGCGGGATGATGACGGACATGGACGACCTCCTCGGAGCCACCATCGAGGAGCTCGAAGGCGAGCCTTGGAGGCCACCGCCTGCCGACGCCACGACCGTGATGATCGATGCCCACCGATTACGACAGGTTCCGATACGAGACCTGACGATCGGAGACCTTAGTTTCCTGCTGGGGCAACGCATTGGGGTCGAATGGCTGATCCCGGTCGCACTCGACCGACTCCGCGACGACCCGCTGGCCGGCGACTACTACCCCGGCGCACTTCTCAACGCGGTCCTGGAATCGGGGAGTGGCCACTGGGATGCACACGCCGCCGACCTCATGGCGTTGTGGTCGATAAGGGAGGCACTCAACCGTCTCCGCGCGGATGCGGACAAGCTCCTTGATCGTGATGGTTGGCCCGCCTTCGGGTGACATTCGCGTACGCCAAGCGATCGCCGGCTGGTGTCACGGCTATACGATGGGACTGTGGAGGCCCTGCTCGTGATCCTGATCGGGCTTGCCTTGGCGGCCTTATTCATCTGGTTAGCGAGACAAGGTCCCCCGGACGGCGGCGTGGGGCCGCCTCCACCCGGCGACGACAGCTGGCTCGCAGGCGGCTAACGAGTTCTGGTCACATTCGCGTACGCCAAGCGAGGGCGACGCGATATCGTCGCGACGGAGGAAGCGCGTGAACCATCGTCGCGAGGATGTCGGTGATGCTCCATTCACGGCCCGCAAGTCTCGGTGGCGGACGTGGCTCCGTGCCCACACGCCGAACGTCCTGTACCACCGCTTCGGGCTCGTTGTGCCGAGGGCGAGGGACTGCGGCGACCACGACTGGCACAACCGTGGTGACGGCATCGACGCTTGCTATCACTGCGATGTAACGCGGTCGACGCCTTCCGATGCTCCGTGGTACCCGAACGATCCCGGGTGACATTAGCGGACACTGAGTGAGCTAGGCGACCTCCTCCCCGATCGTGCAGAAACTCGTGGGGCGGGCTTAGAGTCGGGCCATGATCGACGCATCGGATCGCCCGCCAGATGCTGTGGCGGCTCATCCGGGCAATGTTGGAATGGCTCGCGCCGTTGGAGCAGCCGTCGGACTCGCGCTGCTCTCGGTTCTCTCAGTCGCCTGGTCACTTCTCATGGCGCCGCCTGAGACGGCGCTCGAGAACGAGGGCTTCGTGCAGGGTCCCATCGATTGGCTCCCGATGGCCCCGGAGTCGGCCGTTGTGCTCGCGCTTGCCGTGGTCGTGCCGTCTGCCGTGGTCGGTGGCCTCGTCGGCGGTCTGATCTGGCGGTGGCGTCGGTTCGCCGGCGCGGCCGTTGCGCTCGCGAGCGCTTGGTCGGCGGGCGTCGTGCTCCTGCCCGTGGCGGCCTCGGCCCTTGGCATCCACCTCCGAGCCGCGATCGTGTGCGCCTTCGGCTGCGAGTCGCTGTTGCGCGACGACCAGCCGTTCGGGGGTCTAATCGCCTATGCGACGTTTCTGGCGGGGACGTTCTTTCTGGTCATGTCCGTCATCGTGCCGGCCGCGGTGGCCCTCATCGTGGTTGGTGTCCTGTTCGCCCGGGTCCGAGGGCGCCCCGCGGTCCGGCCGCGCCTGCCCCTCGTCCCGTCGGTGATCGCGTTCGCTGCCGTGCACGGGATCGCGCTGGTCTGGACCGTGATCGTCACGCCGAGCGGGCTCGTTGTGTACTTCTGTTTGGCGCTCGGTGTTGTCGCGTGGACGATCTGGATGACCGAGGGAGTCCGGCTGCTCGGGTGACGCACATTCGTGCACGCCAAGGGAGGCCGCCGCGCCGGCCCCGCGAGTCGCCTGGGGCATGATTCTCTCGACGACCGAGCACGTCCACGTAGCCTGGAGTGACGTACGGGCGGTGCGACGAGCGTGTTCAAGCTGGATCCAAGCCCTCAGTGGCATGAGGGTCAGCCGTGCGCGTCGACCTCGGAACACGTGCCAGCTGAGTTGCCCGGCCGATCCCCGACGGCATCACGCTACTGCGACCCGCCGAACCGCTGGACGCGGTATGCGATACTCCCGGTCGCCGGTGGCGCGGCTGCGCTCACACGACCGCCGCCACCGGTCTCCCCTCCTCGACCGCCCGGAGACATCGGTGACCTCGAACGTCGGCCAGAGCTATCCCTACACGAGCGAGCCCGAGGCCGACCGAGCGAAGGCCGTCGCCTCCCTGGTCAAGGCGCACGAGGACCTCGCGGGCAAGCTCGCTGCGGAGACGACGCCCCTCGACGCCAACGACCGTTGGTGGGTCTGGAAGTGTCCGACGGCGGGCTGCCCGGGCCTGCTCCACGTGGCCGGCTACGCCCGGGACCTCCACGCGCTGTTCGTCGTCTGCGACGGGACGTGCGCCAAGACGTTCCTCCGCTAGGTCGGTTGACGGTGCCGCGACCGCGCGGCTAGCATCCATGTAACCGGTAACGTCATCTGGACGGGTTACCGATTGCGGGCGTCCGAGCCCGTCGGGGAGGGACGACCGATGCTCGATCGCAACGCCGTCCGCGCGTCCCGTCGCCGGCTCGTCATCGACAGCCTGGGGATCATCGTGTCGGGCGTTGGCTTCGGCCTCGTCTACGGCCTCGCGGCCCGGAGCGCCGGGTTTTCCCCCATCGAGGCCGGCGCGATGAGCATCATCGTCTTCGCCGGGGCTGCGCAGTTCGCGGCCATCGGGTACGTCCTCGGCGGCTTCTCGTGGCTCGGGGTCGTCCTCCTCACGGCCTTCCTGAACGCCCGCCATGTCCTCTACTCCGCGGCCCTCGCGCCGTACGTCGCGGACAAGTCACGGCCCTACCGCGCGGTGCTCGCCCACCTCCTGACCGATGAGGCCTTCGCCCTCTCGCTCGCGCATTTCCGGCGTATCGGCCGGGCCGACATGTGGGGCTACTGGTGGGCCGCGATCGTGGGGGACTTCATCCCCTGGAACCTCGCGACCATCGCCGGGGTGCTCATCGGCGGCCAGATCCCGGATCCCAGCATCTACGGTCTCGATGTCATCTTCCCGGCGGCGATGGCCGGCCTGGCGGTCGGGCTGGTGACCGGCCGCCGCGAGCTGGTCGCCGCGACCTCCGGCGCCGCCATCGGCGTCGCGGTGGGGCTGGCCAGCGATCCGGCGGCGGGAATCCTAGCCGGCGGGCTCATCGGCCCGCTGCTCGGGCTCCTGACGCCGGCCGGCCCGGGTGGCCACCGTCACGAGGCCCAGATCGTCTTCACGCCGACGCTCGACGACCCGAGCCGGGAGCACGAGCCCCGATGAGCACGGACCTCGTCCTGCTCGCCGTCCTCATGGGCGCCGTGACCTACCCGTCTCGCGCGTTGCCGCTCCTCGCCCCGGGGATGCACCGGCTCCCCGCGCGGGTCCAGGAGTACCTCCGCCTCGTCGGGCCGGCGATCCTTGCGACGCTGGCCGCCGTGACCGTGATGGTCGCCATCGATGCCGACCGCAGCCCGAGCTTCCACGTCGGCATCGAATGGCTGGCCGTCGGCGCCTGCGTCGTGCTCGTCGCGGCCCGCCGGGGCCTGCTCGTCGGGACCGTCGTCGCCGCCTTGATCGCGGCACTGGCGCGGGCATCGGGCCTCGCCAGCTGAGCCTCCCGAGCGCGGCCCCGATCGTCGGCGAGGCCTTGCTGCGTGAGTCGTCGGCGCCGCCAGGTGTTCGTGCCTCGCGACCGAGGGTCGCCGCGAGCGCCGCGGCCAGGGCATCCCCCTGGACAGCCGCGTCGGTCCGCCTGGGGCTCGTCATGACGGTGCCATCGTCACATGCCGCGCTTCGCGGGGGCTTGGCTGCGCGTCACGGCGTCGACGACGGCCGCTATCGCCGTTCCAGGCCCCGGGTGACGCTCCGGGCGTCACGAAGGGCAATACGGTTCGGCGCTTGGGTCTATCGGGTCCGCTATCCCGGGTTTGACGGTGGGAGCGTCACGGGCGGGCGTTGGCTGCGCACGGATGGACCATGGCTCGGGCCGAACGGATGGGCGCCTCAGGCGCGGGCGGCGTCGACCTCGATCTCGACGAGCAGCGTCGGCTCGATGAGCGCGGCAACGACGATCGCCGTCGCGGCCGGGCGGACGTCGGCGAAGACCTCCCCGTGGACCGTCCCGACCTCCGCGATGTGCCCGGCGTCGGTCACGTACATGCGGGTCCGGACGACGTCGGCGAGGTTGAAGCCGGCCTCGACGAGCGCCGCCTCGATGATCCCGAAGATCGCGCGCGCCTGGGCCGCGGGATCGCCCGGATGGGTCGAGCGCCCATCCGGGCCCGCGTCGGTCGTGCCGGCGACCCAGCACGAGCCGCCAACCACGATCGCCCGGCTGTAGCCGTAGCGGACCTCCCACGGCCCGCCCGAGCTCACCTGCCGCCGCACGACCCCGCTCCGCGCGACGCGAGATTCAGCCGGCGCGCCAGCCGCCGACGACCGGGTCCCGACCCGTCGCCAGGAGCAGCGCGGCCAGCAGGGTCGTCCGGGGCACGATCGAGTCGACCTCGAGGTACTCGTCCGGCGAGTGGTCGCGGCCACCGATCGGACCGAGGCCGTCGATCGAAGGCACGCCCATCCCGGACGTCGTGTTGGCATCGGACGCGCCGCCCGTTGCCACGTCCAGCGTCGAGAATCCGAGCCGGGCCGCGAGGGCGATGACATGATCGGCGAGCCGTCCCGACCGCTCGAGCTTCTCCATCGGCAGCCAGCCCGCCATCTGCTCGATCTCGACGGTGACGTCGGGGACGCCCGGCTCGGAGGCGCTCGCGTTGACGGCCGCGACCGCGGCCTCGAGCTCGGTCCGGGTGACGCCCCGCACGTCGATCTCCAGGCTGGCGAGGTCGGGTACGACGTTGGGACGGGTCCCCGACTGGAAGACGCCGACGTTGGCCGTGACGCCCGGCCATCGGCCGTTGAGGGCCTGGATCCGTTCCACGATCCGGGCGCCGGCGAGGATCGCGTTGCGGCCCTTCTCGGGCTCGACGCCGGCGTGGGCCGCGCGCCCGTGGATCGACAGCCTGAGGTCGGCGATCCCCTTTCGCGACGACACGAAGTCGCCGTTGGCTCGGGCGCACTCGAGGACGAAGCAGGCATCGGCTTCGGCCGCGATCGCCCGGATGTGGGGCGTCGAGCTCGGCGAGCCGATCTCCTCGTCAGGGTTGGCGACGTAGGTGATCCGCTCGAAGGGCAGGCCGTCCCACGAGCCGCCGCCCAGCTCGCGAAGGGCCGCGAGGGCGTGGATCCCGGCGAGCAGGCCGCCCTTCATGTCGCTGACGCCCGGCCCGAAGGCGATCCCGTCCTCGATCCGGAAGGGCCGCTCGGCCACGGTCCCGTCGGGGAAGACGGTGTCCGTGTGGCCGATGAGGAGGAGCCGCGGGCCGCCGCCCTCGCGCCCCCGGAAGGTGCCGATGACCGTGTCGCCGTAGCGGCCGTCCGGGTCGGGCCGCCGCTCGACCGCGCCGCCGAGACCCTCGAACGCCGATGCCACCCAGGCGGCCACCTCGTTCACCCCGACCGGCGAGTAGCTCCCGCAGTCGATGTCGCAGAGGCGTTCGAGCTCCTCGAGGAACCGCGACAGGCCGCCGCCGACGGTCGCCTCGAGACGTCGCAGCTCGTCGGCGCTGACGCCCGTCCCGGGCGCGGTCATCGTGTCCACGCCCCTGAGTGTAGGGCGGTCGCGGATCGGCCGGTTCGGGGTGTCGGCCCGTTGCTATCCTCCCGGGATCGTGCGCCTCATCGAGATCCGGCTCCTGGAGGGACCCAGCGTCTACCGGCGCGAGCCGGTCGTGAAGGTCGAGATCGGGCTGGGTCGCCGCCGGAGCTGGTACGGACCGCGGGTCCCCGCCCACCACCTCCTCGTCCGGCTCGGGGCAGCGGTCCCGCGGCGCGACTGGCCGGAGCAGGTCGCCACGCTCGGTGGCTGGGCGGCCCGCCTCCGGCGCGAGCACGGCGAGGGGGCCGGCGGCATCCGCGTCCACCGCTCGTCCGACCCGGGCCACTGGATCGCGACCTGGCCATGGACGGGCGCGGAGCGGGCCCGCCTCATCGCCGAGGCCGCCGTGGCCCTTGCCGACCGCGCCGCAACCCCCGCCCGGCGGGCCCGCCTGACCGGTGCCCAGGAGCGCCTGCTGTCGTCGTGGGTCGATCGAATCCGGCGCGCGTCGGCCTCCCCGCCGTCCTGGGTCCGCGACGCCGACCGGCGCATCCCGATCGTCTCGATCTCGGGGACGAACGGCAAGTCGACGACGACCCGGCTGATCACCCGGATCCTGCTGCGGGCCGGCCACCGGGTCGGGACGACGACGTCGGACGGGATCCTCGTCGACGAGCGCGTCGTCGAGCCCGGCGACTGGACCGGCCCGGGCGGCGCACAGGAGATCCTCCGCCGCTCCGACGTCGACGTCGCCGTCCTCGAGACCGCCCGGGGCGGAATCGTCCTCCGGGGCGTGGGCTACGAATCGAACGACGCCAGCATCCTCACCAACGTCAGCTCCGACCACCTCGACCTCCAGGGCATCCACACCCTGCCCGAGCTGGCCGAGGTCAAGGCGACCGTCTGCCGGATCACGAAGCCGGACGGCTGGGTGATCCTCAATGCCGACGACCCGTTCGTGGCCGCGATCGCCAGGACGGTCCGGGCCCGGGTCGCGTTCTTCACCCTCGAGGGCGACGCGTCGAGACCCGTCCGGCGGCACCTCGCCGCGGGCGGCCGGGCCTACCTCGTCCGCGGCGACGAGCTCGGCGAGGCCGAGGGCCGGACGTGGACCCCGCTGGCGGGCATCCGCGACGTGCCGATCACCCTGGCAGGCCTCGCCCGCCACAACATCGCCAACGCGCTCGCAGCGGCGGCGGGCGCCAGGGCGCTCGGGGCGACCGTCGAGCAGGTCGAGGCCGGCCTCGTCGACTTCCGGCCGATCGCCGGGGAGTCACCCGGCCGCCTGAACATCTTTCGCAACGGCTCGCGCGTCGCGATCATCGACTTCGCCCACAACGAGGCCGGCGTGGCCGCCCTCCTCGACGTCGCCGAGGGGATCGCCGCCGGCGTCGGCGGCCGGGTCGCGCCGATCACGATCATCATCGGCACGGCCGGCGATCGTCCCGACGACACGCTCCGGGGCATGGGCGCCATTGCCGCCGCCCGGGCCCAGCGGGTCGCGATCAAGGAGACGCTCGGCTACCTGCGCGGGCGGACGCGCGAGGCGGTCGTCGGGGAGCTCCGGGCCGGGGCCCGCGCCGCGGGCTGGCGCGACGAGATCCCGGTCTACGAATCGGAGGCGATCGCGCTGCGGGCCGAGCTCAACGGAGCCGGCGCGGCGGCCACCGGGGCCCGGCCCGACCAGGCGCGCGTCGTCGTGCTCCTCTGCCACGAGGACCGGGCCGGGGTCTTCGCGCTCCTCGGCGACCTCGGCTTCAGGCCCGTCGAGACGCCCGCCGAGCTGGCCAGCCTCGCCCCGGGCCTCGAGGTTCGACCCCGCCGCTGATCGGCGTTGCAGGCGGGCCCGGCGCGGCCCATCATCACCGCCAACGCCGGACGGTCGGCGGCAGGGAGTGGAGGATGGTCCCCGTGGAAATGGCGATCGGCATCGCACTCGTGGTCATCGCGGCAATCGAGATCGTCGGCATCGTCCGGGTCGTCAGCTCGAACCTCAACATCGGCCGCTGAGGGCGCGCTCCGGCCGGGCCGCCCTGCGCCCGGAGCCGGGCACCTGGGCAGCGGGCTCCTGATCACATCTAGGCCGGCTTCAGATGCGATGGATTCGTGACGATCACCGTGTCCGGCGACGGCCGTGCTGACGATCGAGCCTCGCGTTGACGCGGGCCGTGGCGGACCGCGGCCGATCTACCACGGCGTCATCCTGGACGTTCGACGCACCGATCGACGTGGCCGCCATCACCCTCGAGCTGCGGTAAGCGGGCCCCGGCGGGCCCCGGCGGGCCCCGGCGGGCTCCGGCCCGGGTTTCTGCCAGATGTCCACCGGGCGCGCATTGGGCAGGTGCGATCCAGCGTTCCGACCGGGCCGCATGGATGGTCATGCAACCGGGGTGGATGCTCCGCACGATCGAGATGCATAGCTGGATGGTCATGCATGGCAGCCCGCTTACGGGTCGGCGCTCGATGCACAACGCTCAGGTGGTGGTCATCTGACGTTGTTCGCGTTGCCGAAGACCGTGCGGGTCCGCCCGCGCGGGGCCCGCGCCAGCCCGGTCAGCCCTCCGGAGCCTCCATCTCGCCGGGATCGGCGAAGGCGGTGGTCCCGAGGCCCTGGCCGGCCGTGGCCATCGCCTCCCTGTAGACCCCGACCGCGTCGTCGACGCAGGTGACGAGGAGATCGCCCGGGTTGGCGCGTCGGAGGGCGGCCCGGACGGCGGTCAGCTCGTCGAGGATCTTGTCCGCCCGGGTCGTTCGTCCGCCGTTCGACCGGGCCCCCCGGATACCCGCGAGGACGTGGGCCGCCGTCTCGCCCGGAGACCGACCCCGCAGGTTGCGGTCCTCGCGGACGATGATCTCGTCGAAGGCCGTCGCGGCCAGCGCGCCGTAGTCGCGCATGTCCTCGTCGCGCCGGTCGCCGGGCACCCCGATGACCCCGATCGCCCGGCCGTCGCGCGTCCCGTTCTCCAGCATCATCCGGTTCACGAAGTCGGCCAGGGCCCGCATCCCGTCGACGTTGTGGCAGTAGTCGATGACGACCCTGACGCCGCTGACCTCGACGAGGTTGAGCCGGCCCGGCGCCTGGAAGAACGAGGTCGTGAACGTCCGGAGGCCCTGCCGGATGTCGTGGAGGTGGGCCCCCGACGCCCAGCCCGCGGCCGCCGCCCCGAGGGCGTTGGCGACGTTCATCCGGGCCTTGCCGCCGAACGTCGCCGGGATGAGGTGCGTGTACAGGACGGGCATCGTCCGCGGGCCGTGGCGGAGGACGATCTGGTCGCCCTCGGGCGTGTGGCGGACGACGAAGGCCGCGCCGCCCCGGCCGCAGTGGCCGTCGACGCGGTCGAAGCCGGGCTCGCCCTTCTCGGTCTGCATCGTGAAGTAGACGACGGCGCCGTCGCATGACCCGCCCATCCGGGCCACGTTCGGGTCGTCGGCGTTGAGGACGGCCGTGCCGGTCCGGGGGACGGCCTCGACGAGCACGCCCTTCACGTCGGCCAGCTGGCGGATCGTGTCGATGCCGCCGAGCCCGAGGTGGTCCGACGTCACGTTGGTGACGACCGCGACGTCGTTGCGGTCGTAGCCGAGGCCCTCGCGCAGGATTCCGCCCCGGGCGACCTCGAAGACCGCCGTGTCGACGGTCGGGTTCTGGAGGATCATCCGGGCCGACTTCGGGCCGGACATGTCGCCCCGCTTGATCATCCGGCCGTCGACGACGATCCCGTCGGTCGAGGTCATCCCGACGCGCCGGCCCATGAGCTTGAGGATGTGGGCGATCATCCGGACCGTCGTCGTCTTGCCGTTCGTGCCGGTCACGCCGATGATCGGAATCCGCGACGGCGCGCCCGGCGGGAAGAGCAGGTCGATGACCGGTCGGGCGACGTACTGGGGCTCGCCCTCGGTCGGGTGGGTGTGCATCCGGAAGCCGGGCGCGGCGTTGACCTCGACGATCGCCCCACCGGTCTCGCGGACCGGGACCGTGATGTCGGGGCAGATGAAGTCGATGCCGGCGACATCGAGGCCCACGACTCGGGCCGCCATCTCGGCGATCTCGACATTGTCGGGGTGGGCCTCGAGCGTCCGGTCGATCGAGGTCCCGCCGGTCGACATGTTGCCGGTCAGGGCGAGCTTGATCCACGTGCCGTCGGGCGGGATGTCGTCGAGCTCGAAGCCCTGGGCCCGGACGAGCTCGATCGCGCCGTCGTCGACCGTGATCTTCGTCAGGACCTTCTCGTGGCCGATCCCTCGCCGCGGGTCCGCGTTCGTCCGGTCGACGAGCTCGCGGACGGTGCGGGTCCCGTCGCCGGTCACCGAGGCCGGCACCCGCTCGGCGATGGCGGCGACCTTCCCGCCGATGACGAGGCAGCGGTAGTCGTTGCCGTGGATGTACGTCTCGACGACGACCTCGCCGGAGCGGCTCTCGCGGAGCGCGGCCAGCCAGGCCGCCCGGACGTCGTCCTCCGAGCCGAGGTCGAGCTGGACGCCCCGGCCGTGGTTGCCGTCGAGGGGCTTGATGACGCACGGGAAGCCGAGCCGCTTCGCCGTCGCGGCGGCGGCGGCGACGTCCGTCACCACGTCCGCCTTCGGGACGGGCAGGCCGGCCGAATCGAGGAGTCGATTCGTGAGGTTCTTGTCGCTCGCAACGTCGACGGCGATGCCCGACGTCCGGGACGTCATCGTGGCCCGGATGCGCTGCTGGTGGACGCCCTGCCCGAGCTGGACGAGCGAGTAGCGGTCGAGGCGGATGAACGGGATGTCGCGGGACGCCGCCTCGTCGATGATCGCCTGGGTCGACGGCCCGAAGGCCTGCCGCTCGGCGAGCCGGATGAGCCCCTCGAGCTCGGCGATGTAGTCGAGGTCGGGGTCGCTCGCCGGGTCGACGAGGTGGTTGACGATCCGGACCGCGAGGGCACCGGCCTCCGTGCCGACGCTCTCCTCGCGGAATTCGTAGATGACGTTGTAGCGGCCGGTGCTGCCGGCGCCCCGGGTCTTGCCGTGGCGGACCTCCGTGCCGGCGAGGTTCTGGAGCTCGAGGGCGACGTGCTCGGCGACGTGCCCGGCCCAGGTCCCGTCGCGGAGGCGGGTCAGGAACCCGCCGCGCCGGTTGAGTGAGCAGGCGTGATCCTCGAGGGACGGCATCCAGGCGATCAGCCCGTCGACGAAGCCCGCGATCGTGTTCGACGGGAACTGTTCCAGTGACCCCAGGTCGACGAGCATCCGGACGACCGGCGAGCGCGACCAGTAGTTGGGGCCCCGCAGGATCCGGGTCTCGAGGATCCTGAGGTCCGGGGTGGGCCGGGCCTGCGCGCCTGCGCTGGCCGCCTTCCTGCCGCCTGGCGCCCGGGATCGCTTGGCCCGACTCGTCTTCGCGGCGGCGGCCTCGGCCACGTGACCCTCCTGTGTGCCGGCGCCGCCGGCGGCTCCTCGGACGAACTCGCGCTAGCTGGACGCGGCGGCCTCGCCGCCCGGCAGGGCCTTGAGGTTCGGCTGGGCCACGCGGTGCCGGCGCCGGAGGTCGAACCGGTAGCCCGCGGGCAGGGAGTGGAGGACGACGCCGCTGATCATGACCGGCCGATGGCCCCGGACCTCCCAGGCATCGGTCTCCGCGGCCGCCCCGTCGACGACTGTGACGCTGCCCCGGCCGATGACCTCGAGCACCAGGTCCGGCCCGACCACGCCGGCCGTGTCCTCGTCGACGCCGAGCCCGAGGAGGCTCGGGTTCTGGGCGATGAGGCTGAGCAGGCGCCCCAGACGGTTCCGCTGCTGGAAGTGCTGGTCGACGATGACGCCGGGCAGGACGCCGAGGCCGGCCGCGATGGCCGCCATCCGGTGCTTGGGCGTCGCCCCGCTCGCCCCGAAGGCGATCATGTGGCTCGACA
>Ga0214472_10002186_pt1 | contig 21277 bp, 23 predicted proteins | sample RVTome_6_FD_207662 | JGI IMG/M metagenome (GOLD analysis project Ga0214472, IMG submission 207662) | Soil microbial communities from uranium-contaminated site in the Upper Colorado River Basin, Wyoming, United States - RVT140D175 | ecosystem: Environmental > Terrestrial > Soil > Contaminated >...
TGAAAACTCCGGTTTACAATCGCCAGAAGTTGCTGCTGTTCTTTCTTGAACAGGCCGGCGGCCTTCTGGGCAGGATGGACCTGCAAAAACTCCTGTTCCTCTACGTTATGGAAACGGGCAGGAAGCATTATGCCTTCGTTCCCTATCGTTTCGGCTGTTATTCGTTTCAGGCGACGGATGATCTTGATCTGCTGCAAAAACGCGGCTGGCTGAGCCTGGAGGAAAAGCAGGTGAAATTGCGGACGCCTCTGGACCATTTACCCTGGGCGGTCGGCAACCCGGAACGACAGGCCGTGAAAAACTGGCTGGCCGGAAACACCCTGAGAGGCGAGGAATTGATCCGGGAAGTTTATCGGCGCTATCCCTATTACGCCACCCGCAGTGTTATCAAGAAGCGGCTTCTGAATGCCCGGGAATTGCGGCAGGTCAGGGAGGCCGGTCACCCGGAAGATCTTTCCGTTCGGGCGATATTCACCCTGGGCTATGAGGGTCTTCCGATTGAAGAGTATGGTAACCTGCTGCTTCGACACGGCGTGAACCTTCTCTGTGACGTCCGGCGCAACCCCTTGAGCCGTAAATTCGGCTTCTCCAAGTCCAGCCTGGCAACCTTACTCCCCAGGCTCGGCATCCAGTACCATCATCTGCCGGAGCTGGGCATTGCCGGAGAAAACCGCAGGGATCTGCGGCACGCCGGCGATTATGAAAGGCTTTTCGCCGGATATCGCGATACCTTGCCGAACCTCCGGACCGGTCTGGATCAGGTCATGGCTCTGTTCGAGAAGCATGGCAGGATAGCGCTCGCCTGCTTCGAGCACGAACCGCAAAAATGCCACCGCCTCTGCATCACCGATTTTCTGGCTCAGCATCACGACATAACCGTGATCCATCTATGATCGAGAAAATTCTCATTCGGCCGGCAACGGACTGGACGCTTTCGTCGGTTTCAATCGCCGTGGAACTGGACACATTGGCCAAAAGAGACGTTCTGTATTTGGCGGCACTCTTCAGATACCGATTGGTTTCAAAAAGCGGTTTTTTTCGCATGGCTTCCAATCTCTCCTGAAAAGGTCGATCAAATCAACAAGAAGATATTAACAACTATGCAACTTTACATAAAAAAAGTGACAAACGCAACCGGACAGCCAAAGGGATCGGACCGCGTTAAATGACTGATATCACGCCACATCACCTCCAAAAATGGCCATTTTTGACCCGTATATCTCCTTTTTCAGGGGTAAAATTGAGGCCGGGAATGACGGTTAGCAGTGATCGGTGAAGGGCAGGTACAGCCTGCGAAAATGGTGATGATCCGCGATCATATCGCCGCCAATCTTGGTTAAGGCCATCCTTGCATCATTCATATTCAAAGTTATAATTCGGTAGCATCGATCCCGCTATTTGGCACCCGGTTCTTCTGGAAATGTTCGCCTGATTCGCGCGTCGATAAAGGACGCTGGCACAAAGGCACACTAACCTGTGTCCAACTCCCAACTTGATTACCAAACGGGGCCGGAAAGGCGGAGACGATTGGGACATTGATCTCCGGCTGATCGCCTTTATAGAATTTCGTGACAAACCGGATGTATGCCAAGCATCTTATGACCCATGCCGAGTACGACCGGTTATGTAAACATTACGCGAGCGAGGCGGACTGAGATGGACTTTGCAGCGATCAAGAGCAAAGCGCGGGAACTTTTCCGGGAAACGCTCTTCATCAGTCATATCAGCAGTGAAACGGAACCTGACCCGGAAACATATCGAAGCGCTGAGCCGGCGTTTCGGTGTCAGTCCGGCAGTGTTTTTTTAAGGTCACCTCATTTCCGCCGGGCGTCGATCACCCCTTCCACCTGGCGCAAACGCTGGAGCAGGGACTGCAGATGATCCAGGTCCCGGACCTCCACCACGATATCGGTGACGGCCAGGTTCTCCGGCGAGGTCCGGGCGTTCAGTTCCACGATGTCGGCGTCCTGGTTGCTGATCTCGGCGCTCAGGGAGGCGAGCATCCCCTTGACGTTCTGGGCCACCACCTGGACATGGGCCCGGTGGGCCGACCTGACCCCCTCGGACCAGTTCACCTCGATGCGGCGTTGCGGATCGGTGGTGAGAAAATTGGGGCAGGCCGCCTTGTGGATGGAGATGCCGCGGCCGGTGGTGATGAAGCCCATGATCTCGTCGCCGGGCACCGGCAGGCAGCAGTGGCTGATCTTGACCAGCAGGTCGTCCGCCCCCTCCACCATGATCGTGGCCGCGGCCCGGGGGGCGGTATGCTCCCGGCGGGCGGCCCTGGTGGCCACCGTTTCGGTGGTCCGGACCTGCTCTTCCTCCAGAACGGTCTCGACCCGCATCTCCTCGGGTTGCAGTTCCTTGAGCACCGTCTGGATGGTCAGGGTGCCGGAGCCGACCCGGCCCAGCAGATCCTCCAGGGTGTTGCAGCGCAGGGCCTTGAGCAGTTGCTTGAAGTGGCCGGTCTTGATGATCTTTTTCAGACTGGTGTCGTACTTGCGCAGTTCCCGTTCGCAGATCTCGCGGCCGACGTTGATCGCCTGCTCCCATTCCTCCCGCCGCAGCCACTGCCGGATGCGGGACTTGGCCCGGCTGGTCTGGACCACCGGCAGCCAGCCGCGCCGGGGGCGCTGTTTGGGCGAGGTGATGATTTCCACCATATCGCCGTTCTGGAGCTGGTATTTCAGGGAGACGATGCGGCCGTTCACCTTGGCGCCCACGCAGTGGTTGCCCACCTCGGTGTGAATGGCATAGGCGAAATCGATGGGCGTGCTGCCCTGCACGAACTCCTTGACCTCGCCGTTGGGGGTGACCGCGTAGACGTCCGGCGCCTCGTCGAGACCGACCTTGACCGAATCGAGAAATTCCCGCGGGTCCTTGAGTTCCTGGAGCCACTGGACCAGTTGCTTGAGCCACTGGAAGGCCTTGGCATCCTTGCGGCTGATGGCCATGCCCTCTTTGTAGGCCCAGTGGGCCGCGATGCCCTCCTGGGCCACCCGGTCCATCTCCTCGGTGCGGATCTGCACCTCCATGAATTTGCCCTGGGGCCCGACCACGGTGGTGTGCAGGGAGCGGTAATTGTTGCTCTTGGGCGAACTGATGAAATCCCTGAACCGGCCCGGCACCGGGGCCCAGTTGGCATGCACGACGCCCAGGACCTCGTAGCATTCCTTGATCTCGGGTACCAGGACCCGGAAGGCCACCTTGTCGTAGACCCGATCCACCGGGATATTCTGCACCACCGTCTTCTTGTAGATACTGTACAGGTGTTTGGGCCGGCCGATGATCCGGAAACCGGTCAGGTGGTTTTCCCGCAGTTTGTCCTCCAAGATGTGAATGACCCGGTCGACATATTCACGGCGCTCCGAACTGGTACTCTCCACCTGCCGGAGCAGTTCCTCGTATTCCTCGGGATGGAGATACTTGAAGGCCAGATCCTCCAGTTCCCGCTTCATCCAGTCGATGCCCAGGCGGCTGGCCAGCGGGGCGTAGAGATCCATGGTCTCCCGGGCCACCTCCTGCCGCTGGCCGAGGGAAGAAGCGGTCAGCGACCGTATGTCATGCAGCCGGTCGGCCAGCCGGACCAGGAGGACCCGGACATCCGAGGCCATGGCCAGCAGCAGCTTGCGGATGTTCTCGGCCTGGTAGGCCAGCTTGCTGTTGAAGCGGACATTGGTCAGCCGGCTGGCGCCGCTGACGATACCGGCCACGTCGTTGCCGAACCGCTTGGTCAGTTCCTGGAGGGTGACCCCTTCTTCCTTGAGGCTGCCGTGCAGCAGTCCGGCCACCACGGTGTGCAGATCCAGCCGCATGGAGGCGAGGATGTGGGTCACCGCCAGCAGGTGGGCGATGTAGGGTTTGCCCGAGGCGACATGGACGGTCTCGGCATGCACCTCGGCCGCATACTCGTAGGCCCGGCGCAGCAGGTCGAGGTCGGCCTCCTCCCCCAGATTCTCCCTGACCAGGGTCTCTATTTCAGCGAATTCCGGCATAGCTGGATCACAAAAATTCTCAACTGCGGAAATGGTGAAATATTAGAATATTGGAATGGTGGAATATTGGGAAAGGCAAACCCGTCCTGCCAGCATTCCAGTATTCCTTTATTCCTTTATTCCTTTATTCCTTTCACAATAAGCAATCCCGATGCCCGGCATCGATCGCCGCCGGAGCGGCTTCAGACGTAGGGTGGGCACGGTTTTTGTGCCCACGCGGTTCGGCGTGCGCAACAAAAGACAAGCCCTGGCACACCCTACAAATTTGCCAACTGCCGGCCCAGCCGATCCTCTTCCGCCGCGATCAGCCGCAGCACTTCGGCGGCCGCCTGATCCAGCGGCACCTCGGTCAGTTGGCCGTCGGCCCGCCGTTTGATCTCCACCAGACCCTCCTTGAGGAAACGCTTGCCCACCATGATCCGCCAGGGAATGCCGATCAGATCGGCGTCCTTGAACTTGACCCCGGGCCGTTCGTCGCGGTCGTCCAGCAGCACCTCCAGACCGGCCCGGCGCAGTTCGTCGTACAATCCTTCCGCGGCCTGCCGCACCTCGTCGGTTTTCAGATCCAGCCCCAGAACGGTGACCTGGAAGGGGGCGATGGGCAGGGGAAAGACGATGCCGTGTTCGTCGTGGTTCTGTTCGATGGCCGCGGCCACGGTGCGGCTCACGCCGATGCCGTAGCAGCCCATGACGAAAAAGCGGCTCTCCCCCTCCTGATCCTGGAAAGAGGCGTTCAGGGCCCGGCTGTAGCTGTCGCCCAGCTTGAAGATATGACCCACCTCGATGCCCCGGGTCAACTCCAGGGGGCCGCCGCAATCCGCGCAGCAATCCTCGGCCGTGGCCTGCCGGAGATCGCCCATCCGGGAGATGACGAAATCCCGGCCCGGATTAACGTTTTTCAGATGATGATCCCGCTCGTTGGCGCCCACCACCACGTTGCGCAGGTCCGCCACCCGCAGGTCGGCCACCACCGGGATCTCCAGCCCCACCGGGCCCAGATAGCCGGTGACGACGCCGGTCGCCGCCGCCACCCCGACCTCGTCGGACAGTTCCACCTCCACGGCGCCCAGCAGGTTCTTGAGCTTGACCGGCTGCACCTCGTGGTCGCCGCGCACCAGCACGGCCACCGGCCGGCCGTCGGCCAGATAGAGCATGGTCTTGACCAGTTCCCGGGGGGTGATGCCCAGAAATTCGGTCACCTCGGCCACGGTGCGTTTACCCGGCGTGGCCACTTTTTCCAGGGGCAGGGGATCGGCCGGGTTGGCGGGGGGCGGCGTTTCCCGGACCCGGGCCTTTTCCATGTTGGCCGCGTAGCTGCACTGTTTGCAGATCACCAGGGTGTCCTCGCCGGTCTCGGCCAGGACCATGAATTCGTGGGAATAGCTGCCGCCGATGGTGCCGGTGTCCGCCTCCACGGCCCGGAAGGAAAGACCGCAACGGGCGAAGATGCGGTGATAGGCGTCGTACATGGCCCGGTAGGTCTTTTCCGCCCCGGCCTCGTCCACGTCGAAGCTGTAGCCGTCCTTCATGATGAATTCCCGGCCGCGCATCAGGCCGAAACGGGGCCGGATTTCGTCCCGGAACTTGGTCTGGATCTGGTAGAGGTTAAGCGGCAGGTTGCGGTAGGAATGGACCTCCCGGCGCACCAGGTCGGTGATCACCTCCTCGTGGGTGGGACCGAGGCAGCTCTGTCGCTCGTGGCGGTCGGTGAAGCGCAGCAGTTCCGGGCCGTACTTTTCCCAGCGGCCCGATTCCTGCCAGAGATCGGCGGGCTGCACCATGGGCAGGAGCAGTTCCTGGGCCCCGGCCCGGTTCATCTCCTCGCGCACGATCCGCTCCACCTTGCGGATCGCCGCCAGCCCCAGGGGCAGATAGGAATAGACCCCGGAGGTCAGCTTGCGGATGAAACCGGCCCGCAGCAGCAGGCGATGACTCACCACCTCGGCCTCGGTGGGGTTCTCCTTCAGGGTGGGCAGCAGCAATTGAGAATAGCGCATGGCAAAAATCCTCTCGTGACCCCGGAACAGGCGTCAAAATTGGTTGTTGATCGACAACGGGTATCGTTTGCTAAAGACGCGAAGAAAACCGGCTTCCGGCCGGCGGCGGCCGGTTACTCCTCCCTCCTCACTTTTCACTCTTCACTCTTCACTTTCCCCTTCTGAATTCCTCCCGCACCCGGTCGAGTTCGGCCAGGAAGGCGGGCAGCAATTCGCCCTCTTCCACCTTGCGGAAGAGCTCGCCCTTCTTGAAGATGATGCCGACCCCCTGGCCGCCGGCCACGCCGATGTCCGCCTCGCGCGCCTCGCCCGGGCCGTTGACCACGCAACCCATCACCGCCACCTTCAGGGGTTCCGTCATGGTCCGGAGATGTTTTTCCACCTCCTCGGCCAGGGAGAAGAGGTCGATGCCGCAGCGGCCGCAGGTGGGACAGGAGATCAGTTCCGGCCCCCGATGGCGGATGTCGAGGGCGCGCAGCAGTTCGTAGCCCACCCGCACCTCTTCCACCGGGTCGCGGGTCAGGGAGATCCGCAGGGTGTCGCCGATGCCGTGGTAGAGCAGAATGGCCAGGGCGGCGCTCGATTTGACCGTGCCGGCGATCAGGCCGCCCGCCTCGGTCACCCCCAGATGAAAGGGATAGTCGCAGCGCCCGGCCAGCAGCCGGTAGGCCTCCACCGTGGTGAGGGGATCGGAGGATTTCAACGAAACCTTGAGATCGTGAAAATCCATCTCCTCCAGCAGGGCGATATTGCGCAGGCCGCTTTCGGCCAGGGCCGCGGGGGTGGGATGGCCGTGTTTCTTGAGGATATCCTTTTCCAGGGAGCCGCCGTTGACCCCGATGCGGATGGCCACCCGGTGCATCCGGGCCGCGTCCACCACCCGCCGCAGCTTGTCGCGGCCGCCGATGTTGCCCGGATTGATGCGTACTCCCCGGGCGCCGTTCTCAATGCTGGCCAGGGCCAGCCGGTAATCGAAATGGATGTCCGCGATCAGGGGGATGGCGATGCGGCCGCGGATCGCGGCCACCGCCGCCGCCGCCTCCCGGTCCACCACCGCCACCCGCACCAGCTCGCAGCCCGCCTGCTGCAGCCGTTCGATCTGGGCCACGGTTTCATCCACCCGGCGGGTGTCGGTGTTGGTCATGGACTGGATGCTGATGGGGGCGTCGCCGCCCACCGCCACATCGCCGATCATGATTTTTCTGGTTAATCGTCTTGTTTCCATGGCAGCAATATAGCCCCGACAAGGGGAGTTGCAAAGGGGAACCGGCTTTAGCCTGAAGGCTGTAGGCTTTTAACCTGCCGAGCGGCAGGTTAAAAAACCCCGGGCGGTCGGGATGCTTTTACACGTCACCGGTATCATGCCTTACCTTCAGCCTACAGCCTACAGCCTATAGCCTTCAGCCTTCAGCCCATCTTTCCCCCGAAATTCACTTCCGCCTCCGAGGCCCTGACATAGATGGGACCGGCCGGGCCCGGCTCCAGGAATTCGCCGGCCCGCCAGCGGGCCAGGGCCAGGCGGCCCAGGGCCGCGGCGCGCGGCAGATAAATGGCCGCCGGCGGCAGCAGGGCCAGGTCGCCCAATTGCCGGACCAGCAGGTCGCCGTAGCATTCCGCCCCGTCGCCGATAAAAATGGTGGGTGCAGCCACCATATCGGCCAGGCGATCCGGCGGCAGCACCAGATACTCACTCTCCCGCCGGGGCAAGCCGCCGTCCGCGCAACGGAAGAAGGCGGCGTACACCTCCTTTTTACGGGCGTCGAGCAGGGGGCAGATCAGCGGCGTTGTAAAGGTGAACTGGGCCGCCAGACCGTCCAGGGTCGGCACGCCGATGAGCGGCACCCCGGTGGCCAGCGCCAATCCCTTGGCCGTGCTGAGCCCGATGCGCAGGCCGGTGAAACTGCCCGGGCCGAGGCTGACCGCCACCGCGTCGAGATCCGGCCAGGTCACGCCGCTTTCTTGCAGCAGGAATTCGATGGCTCCGAGCAGCCGGCGGGAATGGGTCAGGGTGGAGCGCAGGGAAAATTCCGCCAGGCAGCCATCCCCGGCCATCAGGGCCACGCTGCCGCGGGAGGTGGCCGTCTCCAGGACCAGCAGCAGCGGCGAGGGATGGGTGGCGCTTGGCCGGCCGGTCGAGGACATGGTTGCGAAGGTGGGGCTGTCGAATGCCGAGCGCCGCTCTCCGGCCCTCAGCCGAAGATCCGCACCAGGTCGTTGTAAAAGACGTAGATCATCAGGGAACCCAGGAGCACCAGGCCGATCTGCTGCATGATCTCCATGGTCCGCAGATGGACGGGCTTGCGCTGGATGGCCTCCACCGTGAAGAAGACCAGATGGCCGCCGTCCAGGATGGGGATGGGCAGGAGATTGAGGATACCGAGATTGACGCTGATCAGCCCGATGAAATAACAGAAATTGATCCAGCCGGCCTCCATCTGCTGGCCGGCCAGTTGGGCGATGAGGATCGGGCCGCCCAGTTCCGAGGCGGGCACCACCTTCTGAATGATCTTGACGATTCCCAGCAGGGTCAGATAGATGAAGGTCCAGGTCTGTTCCAGGCCGGCGGTAAGGGCCCGCCAGGGCGAGACCCGCTCGTAGGTAACCTCCTGGGAACGGACGATGCCGAGCATGTAGCGTTCTTCCACCGTCTCGCCGAAAATATTCTTGCTCTGCTCCAGGGTGGGCCGGGCCCGGAGGTTCAGGGTCTCGCCGTCGCGCTCGATGACGATCTCCACCTCCCGGCCGCCGCTGGCGCCGATCGCCTCGGAGACCTCCTCCCAGGTGCCGGTCCGCCGCCCCTCCACCGCCACGATGGCATCGCCGGCCCGCAGACCGGCAACCTCGGCCGCCGAGTCCGGGTTGACCTGACCGATCATGGTGGTTTCCACCGGCTGCGGCAACCCGGCGATCAGAAAAACCAGGCAAAAGAGCACAACCGCGAAGGCCAGATTGAAAACCGGCCCGGCCGCCACGATGAGAAAGCGTTGCCAGACCGGCTTGCCGGCAAAGGAGACCCGCGCCTCCGCGGGAGGGGTCTCGTCGCCCGGATTTTCGCCGAACATCTTGACATAGCCGCCCAGGGGAAAGGCACTGATCACATATTCCGTGTCGCCGTGCCGCCGGCCGAGCAGTTTGGGTCCGAACCCCAGGGAAAAGGTAAGGACCCTGACCCCGAAGAGCTTGGCCGCCAGAAAATGGCCGAACTCGTGGACAAAGATCAGCAGACCAAGGACGATGACAAAGGAAATGACCGTATTCATGGGTGCCCCTTCAGTGGCTCAAAATAGGTAATAGGTAATCGGTAATCGGTTGTCGGTTGTCGGTCTGCACTGATCACTGTTTACCGGTCACCGATCACTGCCGGCCGCCCGGCGGGCCACCACGAGGGCCGCCTGACGCCTGGCCTCTTGATCGGCCGCCAGGATCGCGGTCACGTCGCCGTCCAACCGCCAGGGCACCTGTTCAAGGGTTTCCGCCACCACGGCGGCAATGGCCGGAAAGGCAATGGTCCGGTCCAGAAAGGCCTGCACCGCCACCTCGTTGGCCGCGTTCAGCACCGCCGGCGCGGTGCCGCCGCGCCTCCCGGCCAGGTAGGCCAGGGCCAGGGCGGGAAAACGGCCGGTGTCCGGTTCCCGGAAGGTCAAGGGGCCGCACCGGCACAGATCGAGCCGCGCCAGTCCGGTGGTCAGCCGTTCCGGAGAGGAGAGGGCATAAAGAATGGGAATGCGCATGTCGGCGATTCCCATCTGCGCCACCACCGACCCGTCCACGAACTCCACCAGGGAGTGGACGATGGACTGCGGATGGATCAGGACTTCTATCTTATCGAAATCGACGTTAAAAAGCCATCTGGCCTCGATCACCTCCAGACCCTTGTTCATCAGGGAGGCGGAATCGATGGAGATCTTGCGGCCCATCCGCCAGTTGGGATGGTTCAGGGCCATGGCCGGGGTGGCCCGGGCCAGTTCCGCGCCGGCCAGCTCCAGAAAGGGGCCGCCCGAGGCGGTCAGAATGATCCGGGCCACATCCTCCCGGCGGCCGGCCTCCAGGGCCTGGGTGACGGCGCTGTGCTCGCTGTCGATGGGCAGCAGGCGCACCCGGCGCCGCCGCACCTCCTCCATGACCAGATTGCCGGCCATGACCAGGGTCTCCTTGTTGGCCAGGCCGATATCCTTGCCGGCCCGGATGGCGGCCAGGGTGGGCAGCAGCCCGGCGGCCCCCACGATGGCGGACACCACTATGTCGGCCGCGGGCAGGGTCGCCACCGCGACATTGCCTTCCTGGCCGCAGACCACCCGTTCATCCCAGCCGGGGGGCAGGCTCTGCACCAGGTCGCCCCGGACTTCGGCATGGACCGCCACCAGGGCGGGCCGGTAACGTTCGATCTGCTCCCTGAGCAGGGTGATGTTATGGCCGGCCGCCAACCCGACCACCTCGAAGCGGTCCGGGAAGCGGTCCGCCACCTTCAGGACGTTGCAGCCGATGGAACCGGTGGAGCCCAGTATGGCGAGCCTTTTGCGCATGACTTTAGCCGGGGATGAGGCCGAAATAGAGGAGATAATAGAGCGCCGGCGCGGCCAGCAGCAGAGAGTCGACCCGGTCGAGGACGCCCCCGTGTCCGGCCAGCAGGGCGCCGGAATCCTTGACCCCGGCACCCCGTTTGAGCACCGACTCCAAGAGATCGCCCAGCACGCCGATACCGCTGAGCGCCGCGGCCACGAGGACCATGAGCCACGGATCGGCCGCCGGGGCCATAAACCGGGCCAGCAATACCGCGACCGTCACGGCCAGCAACAGACCGCCGGCCGCCCCTTCCCGGGTCTTGCCGGGACTGATCGCCGGGCAGAGCTTGTTCCGGCCCAGCAGGGTGCCGGCATAATAGGCCCCGGTATCCGAGGCCGCGATGACCGCGGTGAGCAGCAGCAACCAGAATTCTCCGCCATCCAGGACCCGCAGGAGGAGGAGGTGGGAGAAGCCGAAACCGATATAGAAGAGGCCGAAAACGGTCCGGGACAGAAACTCCAGGGGGTTCTCCAGTTCCGCGTACCGGAAGACGGCGTGGGCCGCCAGCAGCAGCAGGGCGACCACCAGACCGGCGGCCACCGCTTCCGGCCGGCCGGACCGGGCGGCCAGCAGCGGCAGCAGCCCGGCCAGCCAACTGAGGCCGATCCCCGGCGCTCCGCCGCCAAAGGCCAAGTCCCGGTATTCGCGCAGGCCGATGGCACCGGCCAGGCAAACAAAGAGCCAGAGGAGCCAGACAGGTCCCAGCAGCAGGAGCAGCAGCCAGCCGATGCCGAGCAGCAAGCCGGTCAGTATCCGCCGCATAGGCCTATGCTTCCCGTACCTGTTCGCCGGTGCGGCCGAAACGGCGCTCCCGGCTTTGAAAATCGATGATAGCGGCGATCAGGGCTTCCCGATCGAAATCGGGCCACATGGTCTCGGTGATCAGGATCTCGGCGTAGGCGGCCTGCCAGAGCAAAAAATTGCTCAGCCGCGATTCGCCGCCGGTCCGGATGAGCAGATCGGGATCGGGCTGGCCGGAGGTATAAAGACGGGCCGCGACGGCGGCCTCGTCGATGGCCTCGGGTTGCAGGTCCCCGGCCAGGCACTCCGCGGCCAGCCGCCGGGCGGCCCGGACGATTTCATCCCGGGCTCCGTAGTTCAACGCCAGGTTCAGGGTCAGGGCCGGCCGGTCGCCGGCGGCCCGGCCGGTCGCCTCGATGGTGGCGACCAACTGGTTTCGCACCTCGTCCGGCATCCCCTCCAGTCCGCCGACACAACGAAGGCTGATGTTGTTTTCGATCATGTCGGCCAGTTCGCTCCGGAGATAGGAATTGAGCAGGGACATCAACCCCCGCACCTCCAGCGCCGGGCGCCGCCAGTTCTCGGTGGAAAAGGCGTAGAGGGTCAGGATTTCGATACCCAGTTCACGGGCGGCTTCGACGATCCGGCGCACGGACTTGGCCCCGGCCTGATGGCCCATCAGTCTCGGTAGCCGGCGCCGGGCCGCCCATCTGCCGTTGCCGTCCATGATAATGGCGACATGGCGGGGCAGCCTGGCGGGATCGAATTGGGCGACGTCGTTCATAATGATCGGCACCTGACGGGCGGAAGGGCCGGCTGCCTTTGCGGCCGGCGCCACGCGGCGCCGGAAACAATTACCCGCCCGCCGCGGCGGGTGTCGGGCCGGAGCGGCGGGGATTGGGAAAACCGGCAACACGGAGGCACGCACGCCACGTTCACACCGGCAACGCCATTACACCTCCATGACCTCTTTTTCCTTGTCAACCGCGACCTTATCGATCTCTTCGATGTGTCGATCGGTCCGTTTCTGAATGTCGTCCTGCAGCCGGAACATCTCGTCCTCGGAGATCTCCTTGTCCTTTTTGCCCTTCTTCAGGGTCTCATTGGCCTCCCGGCGCAGATTGCGGATGACCACCCGATATTCCTCGGCGATTTTGCGGACCGTCTTGACCATTTCCTTGCGCCTTTCCTCGCTGAGCGGCGGGATATTGATGCGCATGACCTTGCCGTCGTTGGCCGGCGTCAGGCCGAGATCGGATTTGAGGATGGCCTTTTCCGTCGGCCCCATGAGCTGGGGGTCCCACGGCTGGATCACGATGGTCCGGCTCTCCGGGATGGTGAGCGTCGCCACCTGGTTCAAGGGCATCGACGAACCGTAGGCCACCACCCGGATATCGTCGAGCAGGGACAGGGTAGCCCGGCCGGTCCGTATCCGGGTGAGGTCGTGCTTCATGGCCTCCAGGCTTTTTTCCATCTTGACGGCCATCGAGTCGATCACCGCGTTCTTCATATTTTTCCCTCCTTGCAAGCTGTGTCAATGGCGCCGTTCCCTGACCAGGCGAGCGGTTGCACGGGCGACAGGACGGGCGGCGCTCCGGTCGATTTTCAGCCCCGGTGGACCAGGGTACCGACTTCTTCGCCGCAGATGGATCGCCGGATGTTGTCCGGGACGTTCATGTCCAGGACCACGATGGGGGTATCGTTGTCCCGGGCCAGGGATATGGCCGCCCCATCCATCACCTTGAGATCGCGTTGCAGCACCTCGCCGTAAGTCAACCGGTCGAAACGCACCGCGGCTTGGTCCTTGAGCGGGTCGCGGTCGTAGACGCCGTCCACCCGGGTGGCCTTGTAGACCACCTGGGCGCCGATCTCCAGGGCCCGGAGCACTGCCGCGGTGTCGGTGGTGAAATAGGGATTGCCGGTGCCGGCGGCGAAGATGACCACCCGGCCCCGGGCCAGATGGCGCAGGGCCCGATCCCGCTCAAAGGATTCGCAGATGCCGGCCATGGCAATGGCGGACATCACCCGGCTCTCCATCCCGGCGCGGATCAAGCCGTCGCGCAGGGCCAGGCAGTTGATCACCGTGGCCAGCATGCCCATATGGTCGGCCGCGGCTCGATCCATGCCGCCCGCGGCCCCGGCCACGCCGCGGAAGATGTTGCCCGCCCCGATCACCAGGCCGACCTCCACTCCCAGGGCCACGACCTTTTGCACCTCGCCGACCACGTAGCGCAGGATCTCGGGGCTGATCCCATGGGCGGCCTGGCCCATGAGGGCTTCGCCGCTCAACTTGAGCAGCACCCGTTTATATCTGACGGAATCGATTTTCGCCAACCTGTCTCACCGAAGCAATGGGGTAAAATAAAAGGCCTAACCGCCCACCTGGAAACGGGCAAAGCGGGTGATGGCGATATTCTCCCCCATCTTGGCAATGACCTCGTTCAACAGGTCCTGAATGCTCAGGTCCGGGTTCTTGACGAATTTCTGCTCCAGCAGGCAGGAGTCGGCATAGTACTTGTCCATCTTGCCATCCACGATCTTGCCGGCGATCTTTTCGGGCTTGCCGGTATCCAGGGCCTGCTGCGTGTAAATGGCCCGTTCCCGCTCCACCACCGCCGCGGGGACATCTTCCCGACGGATGGCCACCGGATTGGTGGCCGCGATGTGCATGGCCAGATCCCGGGCAAAGGCCCTGAAATCATCGGTCTTGGCCACGAAGTCGGTCTCGCAGGCGACCTCGATCATCACCCCGAGCTTGCCCCCGCCGTGAATATAGGTTTCCACCACACCCTCGCTGGTGGCCCGGCCGGCCCGTTTCTGGGCCACGGCCAGCCCTTTCTGACGCAGCAGGTCCACCGCCTTTTCCAGATCCCCGCCGGTTTCGTTCAGGGCCTTCTTGCAATCCATCATCCCCGCGTTGGTCTTGTCGCGAAGTTCCTTTACCATCTGACTGGTGATCGTCACGTCAGTTTCTCCTTTGTGAACTGAGGGGCTTCGCCCCAGTTGGAATGATAAAACCATGGCATGCCGGAACGGGAGGCCAGGCGGCGCTAATCTTGCCCGGCCCCATCATTCCATTATGCCATCATTTCATAATGCCAATATAATTTCAAAGAGTTGCATTACCGCCGGAAATGAGCCCCGCCGTCGCGACCTATTCCGCCGCGGCGGCCGCCTGCTCCTCCGCCTGCTCCGCCGCGGCCACGACCTCGGCCATTTCCGCGTCCACGGCCGCCTGACCGTCGGATCGTTCCCGGCCCGCCAGCACGGCGTCGGCGATCGTGCCGACAATCAGCCGGATGGAACGGATGGCGTCGTCGTTGCCGGGAATGATGAAATTCAAGCCGTCCGGATCACAGTTGGTATCGGCCAGACCGACCACCGGCACATGCAGCTTGTTCGCTTCCTGGATGGCGATGTGCTCTTTCTTGGGATCGACTACGAAAATGATCGACGGCAAACCCCGCATCATCTTGATGCCGCCGATATTCCGGTGCAACTTGATGCGCTCCTTTTCCATGAGCAGGATTTCCTTTTTGGGAAAACGGCTGATCGAACCGTCTTCCTGCATGGCCTCGATGGCCTTGAGGCGCTCGATGCCCTTGCGGATGGTCTGGAAATTGGTGAGGGCGCCGCCCAACCAGCGATGGTTGATGTAGTACATGCCGCATCGTTCCGCCTCTTCGCGGATGATGTCCCGGGCCTGGCGCTTGGTGCCGACGAAAAGGACATCCCCGCCCTTGGCAACGGTGTCCAGCACGAACTCGTAGGCCCGGTTGAACAACTTCAGGGTCTTGTCCAGATTGATGATGTAAATATCGTTACGCGGGCCGTAAATATACGGCTTCATCTTGGGGTTCCAACGCCGGGTCTGGTGGCCGAAATGCAGACCGGCCTGCAGCATCTGCTTCAGGGTGATATTCGCCATTGTCCTGCCTCCTGTTTTTGGTTGTTTCCTCCATCCCGGCGTCCCGACCCCGCATGGGGCACCAAGGGACATCTCACGGCGGGATGTGTGTCGTTGACCGCGGCCGGTCCGTGCCGAACCGCTGCGGATATTGCCGCAAAATCCTCTCTTTATACCACCCGGCCGGGCTGATTGCAAACACCGGCCCCGGTCTTTTATCCGGCTCGTCTTACCCGGGAGTCAGGGAGGGCAGGCCGGCCAGATGATGTTTCAGCCAGTCGAAACCGAACTTGAGCAAGGCCCGGTCATCCCGTTCGATGTCCCGCCGCCTGGCGCGATCCATTCGGAAGCGGTCGAGCAATCGGGTCTCGGTTGTGAACCGGCGGAAGGCGTCGAGATTGTAACAGGTCATGAAGGCCAGTTGCTGCCGCGGCCCCGCGGCCCCCTCACCCCGCCAGGGGTTGCCGGCAAAAACCGTATCCACTTCGGCCCACAGATCGTTCATGGTGTTGTAGTCGAACAACTGCTGGTCGCGCAGCCATTCCCGCACCGTCCGGGACCGCTCCTCTCCATGGCCCAGGCAGTAGGGATGCCGGGTCAAAAAATAATACTCTTCCGGCCGGCCGCGGGCCGGCGAGCGGTCCACGGCCCGCTCCAGGGGATAGGTGCGGCAGGCCGACGGCCGGTCGGTGTAGATGGTGCAGCCCGCCGGTCCCAGAAAAGGACAGAGGGCCGCCTCGTTGTCGGCCATGCGCAGCTTGACAGCGGGAAAATAGGGGTGACTGCCCGCCCCCAAACGGGTGTGGCGCCTCAGTAAAGTCTCGGAATCGATTTCCAGCCTCTGCTTCAGACGCAACAGGTCGTAAGGATAGAGCGGCATGTCGAGGTCGCGGCAGCAGGACGTGTAGCAGGCCACCCCGCCATGACAGGCAAAGCGGAAGGACGAATCCCCCAGGGGCGTCATCCCCCGGGGGAAGATTTTTTCCTCGGTCGCGGACAAACCCATAAGTCGATACGGCGAAGCCTCGATTGCATGCAAAAAAAAAGCCGGTATGAGAGAAGCGCCCATACCAGCTTATCGCGCCGCCTGCGTAACCGGCCTGCAGGAAGGCGACAGATCCGTTATTCGGTCACGGCCGCGCTGGCGCTCTCTTCTCCCGCGTTGCCGGTGTAATGCACCAGTTCGATAATGGCCATGGCCGCGGCATCGCCCCGGCGCTGGCCGGTTTGAATAATCCGGGTGTAGCCGCCGTTGCGGTCCGTGAAATTATCTTTCAGTTGATCGAACAGTTTGGCCACCACCTGTTTGCTGCGGATCACGGCCAGGGCCTGCCGGCGGGCGTGCAGATCGCCCCTTTTGGCCAGGGTGATCATTTTGTCAGTCAGACCTCGCAATTCCTTGGCCTTGGGTACGGTGGTAACGATACGTTCATGCTCCAACAGGGAGGTCACCATATTACGCAGCATGGCGTCTCGATGCGCGCCCGACCGTCCCAACCTCTTTCCTGACTTTAAATGCCTCATCGGTCAACCTCATCCTCTCCGAATTTATTCTTCCTCGACGTCTTCGTGTTCCACCAGGGCGGGCGGCTCCCACCCATCCAGCTTCATGCCGAGGGACAGATTCATTTCCGACAACAGTTGTTTGATCTCGTTAAGCGATTTGCGACCGAAATTCTTGGTCTTCAGCATCTCCGCCTCGGACCGCTGCACCAATTGACCGATGTAATTGATATCGGCGTTTTTCAGGCAATTGGCCGACCGCACCGACAGTTCGAGATCCTCGACCGTCAGATAGAGGTTGTCGTTGAGCGGCAGTTTTTCCCGTTCTTCCTCGGCGTCCGTTTCCGGCTCGGCCCTGTCTTCATCGAAGTTGATGAAGATGCTCATATGTTCCTTGACGATCTTGGCGGCATAGGCCAAGGCATCCTCGGGCCGGATGCTGCCGTCGGTAAGGACTTCCATGGTCAGTTTGTCATAATCGGTCTGCTGCCCCACCCGGGCCTGACTCACCACGTACTGCACCTTCTTTATGGGGGTGAAGATGGCGTCGATGGGAATGACCCCGACACTGTGTTCCTCGCTCTTGTTCATCTCGGCCGGCCGGTAACCCTTACCCCAGCGGACCTCCAGTTCGGCGCTGAAGCGACCGTCTCCGGTGATGGTGCAGATATGCTGTTCCGGATTCATCACCTCGGCGTAGGCGCCGGTCAGGATATCGCCGGCGGTCACCGGACCGCGCTCCCTTTTATCGATGCGCACCATCTGGCTCTCGGGGGCATTCAGACGCAGCCGTACCTCTTTCAGATTGAGGATGATTTCCGTCACATCCTCGAGGATGCCGGGGATGCTGGTGAATTCATGCAGCGCCCCTTCCAGTTTCACCGAAGTGATGGCAGCTCCCTGGATGGAAGAAAGCAGGATGCGACGAAGGGAATTGCCGATGGTGGTGGCAAAACCGCGTTCCAGAGGCTGACAGACTATTTTGGCATAGGAATCGGTGTGCGATTCCCGGTCCATTTCCACCCGTTCGGGCTTGATCAACTCGGACCAATTACGATAAAAGGGGGTTTCTTCTTGCAAGTCGTGTGTCATGATATATGGTATCCCCTCATGTGATTGATTGAACGGCCATGCTCGTCTTCCCGGCCCGTTGCGGTGCGCGGCAGAAGCGGACACCTGCTGCGCAAAACCATTGCCGGGAGTGACACATTACTTGGAGTACAACTCGACGATGAGCTGTTCCTGGATGGGCATGGTAATCTCCTCGCGTACCGGCAGGCTCTTCACCGCACCCTGGAAATTCTTCTGATCGAGTTCGAGCCAACTGGGCACACCGCGCCGCGCCATGGCCTCCAGCGATTCGACGATGGACTGATTCTGGCGGCTTTTCTCCCGCACCGCGATCACATCCCCCGCCTTGACCAGGAAGGAGGGAATATTCACCTTCCGGCCCTGGACCAGGACATGGTTGTGCCGCACCAGTTGGCGGGCCTGACTCCGGGAGGAGGCCATGCCCAACCGGTACAGGGTGTTGTCAAGGCGCCGTTCCAGCAGCATCAGCAGGTTCTCGCCGGTAATGCCCTTGGCGGCATCGGCCATCTTGAAGTATTTGCGGAATTGGCCTTCAAGCATGCCATAGATACGCTTGACCTTCTGCTTTTCCCGCAACTGGATGGCATAGTCCGATACCTTCCGGAATCGTGCCTGGCCATGCTGCCCCGGGGCGTAGGCCCGCCGCTCAAAGGCGCATTTCTCGGAATAACAGCGATCCCCCTTCAGGAACAACTTGATATTCTCGCGTCGGCACTGCCGACATGAAGCTCCCGTATATCTGGCCAATGTAATCCTCCGTCAACCTGCTGTTCGTAAAAAAGAAAAAGCGGCGGCCCCGAACGGTGCCGCTGCCAGTCATCTATTCGCCGGCCGCGAACCGCCGCGGCAGGTTATACCCGTCGCCGTTTCGGGGGTTTGCAGCCGTTATGGGGCAACGGGGTGACATCCGAAATGCGGCTCACCTCAAAACCGGCGACCTGAAGGGCGCGCAAAGCCGACTCCCGACCGGGCCCCGGTCCCTTCACCCGCACCTCCACCTTGCGCATGCCGTGGTCCATGGCCTTTTTGGCCGCTTCGGCCACCGCGTTCTGGGCCGCGAAAGGGGTGCTTTTTCTGGAACCCTTGAAACCGAGACAACCGGCGCTGCACCACGACACCACATTTCCCACCTTATCGGTGATGGTGATCTGGGTGTTGTTGAAGGTGGACTGAATATGCACCACCCCCTCGGGAATATTTTTCCTTTCCTTCTTTTTCAACCGTGCCGCGCCTTTCTTTGGATCAGCCATGAATGACTCGTGCCTCCAGCCCGAAACGGGCTCTTATTTGTCTGGATGCCATGGCGGCCCCGCGCTTGCGGAGCCGGACCGGACCGTTATTTTCTGCGGGTTCCCGGCCCTCGTCGCGGCCCCTTGCGGGTCCGGGCGTTGGTGCTGGTCCGCTGGCCCCGGCAGGGAAGACCCTTCCGGTGGCGCAGGCCGCGATAACATCCCAGATCCATCAACCGCTTGATATCCATGGATACCTCGCGCCGCCGGTCACCCTCGACCACATAGCTGCCTTCGATAATCTTCCGGATGGTGGCGATATCGGCATCTTTAAGATTATCGGTATTGGTGTTATGGGCCAGGCCGCTCGCATCGAGGATCTTTTGCGCCGAGGTCCGGCCGATGCCGTGAATATAGGTGAGGGCCACCACCATATGTTTGTTCTTCGGTAAATCGACGCCCGCTAATCTTGCCAAGGTCCAGTTCCTCCTGTTCTTTGCCGTGCTGAAAAAAGCCTTAACCCTGCCGCTGTTTGTGTTTCTTGGTCTTGCAGGTGACCCGGATAACACCTTTCCGCTTGATCACCTTGCAGTCGCTACAGATTTTTTTTACCGAAGCTCGTACTTTCATCGCACCACCTGTTGATCCATTGCAGGTATCCGCGGACACCTATTTCTTGCCACGGGCACGGAAGGTGATCCTGCCCCTGGTCAAATCGTAGGGCGACAGTTCCACCGTCACCCGGTCGCCCGGCAAAATCTTGATGAAATGCATTCGCATCTTGCCGGAAATATGGGCCAGCACCTTATGGCCATTGTCAAGCTCCACCCGGAACATGGCGTTGGGCAGCGGTTCAATGATCTTTCCCTCAACCTGAATCGCCTCTTCCTTTGCCATAAAGTGTCATTCCTCCCGTCCCGGCAGTTTACCGCGGCCACGCGGCCGACGCGACGCCCAAGGCGCTGCTGTCGGAAAAATCCACATTATTAATCTATTTCGACAAAAAATAACAGTTTTTTTGCCGTTTGACCCTCAACACTCCGCCATGATCCCTTCGCTCAGGATCAGGGGACCATCCTCGGTAATCACGATGGAGTGCTCGAAGTGGGCCGACGGCGCTGCGTCCCTGGTCACCACCGTCCAACCGTCCCCCAGGACCTTGACGTCATGGGTGCCCAGATTCACCATCGGCTCAATTGCCAGAACCATACCGGGCAGCAGGCGCGGGGTCGTACCGTTCTCACGCACATAATTGGGTACTTCCGGCGGCTCGTGCAACCGGGTGCCGATGCCGTGACCGACGAACTGTCGCACCACTGAAAAACCGCGGCCTTCGACATGTCGCTGGATGGCCGCGGAGATATCGTTGATGCGGTTGCCCACCCGGGCCTGTTCGATCCCCCGATACAAGGATTCCCGGGTCACGCCGAGCAGTTCCCGCCGCCGCGGCTCGATAAGGCCCACGGGCAGGGTGACGGCCGCATCGCCGTAAAAACCCTGGTAGCAGACCCCGAAATCGATACTGACGATATCCCCTTCCTTCAGAAACACCTTGGCGGAGGGGATGCCGTGCACCACCTGTTCGTTGATCGATACGCAAAGGCTGCCCGGAAATCCATGGTAGCCCTTGAAGGCCGGCGCCGCCCCCCGGTCGCGGGCAAAAGCCTCGGCCATGGCGTCCAGCCGCAGGGTGGTAATCCCGGACCTTATCTCGTCCTTCAGCAGATTAAGCGTGTCGGCCACGATCCGATTGGCCTGGCGCAGGATGTCGATCTCGGCCGGGGTCTTCAGGGTAATGGCGTTGCCGCCTGCTCGCTTTTGCCCGCTCAAAACCTTCTGTCCGCCGCCTGTTATCGGTTCCCGGCTATCGGCGCCCCTTGATTCTGCCTTGTTTCATGAAGCCTTCATAATTGCGCATCACCAGGTGCGATTCGATCTGGGCGATGGTATCTATCGCCACCCCCACCACGATCAGCAGGGCCGTGCCCCCGAAGTAAAAAGGGACATTGAATTTGGTGATCAACGCCGTGGGTAAAACACAGATAACGCTGACGTAGATGGCGCCGACCACGGTCAGTCTGGTCAGTACCTTGTCGATGAAATCGGAGGTCCTTTTGCCCGGCCGGATACCGGGGATGAAACCGCCGTTGCGTTTCAGGTTCTCGGCCACGTCCACCGGATTGAAGGTCACGGCGGTATAGAAGAAACAAAAGAACACGATGAAGCCGACGAACACGATGTAATAATAAA
>Ga0214472_10002187_pt1 | contig 21275 bp, 18 predicted proteins | sample RVTome_6_FD_207662 | JGI IMG/M metagenome (GOLD analysis project Ga0214472, IMG submission 207662) | Soil microbial communities from uranium-contaminated site in the Upper Colorado River Basin, Wyoming, United States - RVT140D175 | ecosystem: Environmental > Terrestrial > Soil > Contaminated >...
CGCCTTGGCCAGCCGGTAGGCGACGTCGTCCGGCAACGAAGCGCGTGCCAGCACGAATGGCCACGAGCCTACGGAATTGACCGGCCCGCTCTGGCCGGGATAACTTCCGGCCGGCATCGTCGTTTGTTTCAGGAATGAGTGCTTCGCCTGGATGCGCTTGATCTCGTCCGCGCCCGGCGCGATGAAGCGCGCTCCCGCCGGCCCCTTCGCGATCGCCATGAACGGCGGCCAGCCGACGCCGCCGCCCCACATCGCCGCCGCGCGCCCGTCGAGCACCATCGGCGGGCCGTCGCCCGCCTTCTCGAGCAGGATCGCCTGGAAGTCCTTCTTGAAGTCGAGCCCGAGCCCGTCCATCACGTAGCGCGCCAGCACGATGAATCCCGATGTGCCCGCGCCCCACACGACGGGCTTGCCCTTGAGGTCGGAGAGGGTGCGGTACGGACTGTCCGCCTTCACCATGAACATGCCGGCCTGGGAATAGGTGGCGTTGATGATGCGCAGGTTCTTCGCCTTCGGCCCGCCGATGCCGGAGATCGCCTCGTAGGTCACTTCGCCGGTGACGAGCCCGAGGTCGAGGTCGCCGCGCTCCAGCCGCGGCGCGTTCTCGGTGCTGCCCTTGGTGTTGATCGGCTCGATCGCGAGCGTCGGGTCGGTTTGATTCAGGATTTCGGCATACGGCCACCCGTAGGCAGGAAAGCCACCCCCTTGCGTTGCGGTGCCTAATACGACCCTCGTCTTCTGTTGTTCTTGTGCCATCGCGGTGTCTCCGGAATTCCCAGACTAATCGTACTGTTTCATCAGGACAGTCTCCCTCCCCCTCGACGGGGGAGGGTTAGGGCGGGGGTGAAATTAGTTGCGACACGCAGCGTTTCCACCCCCATCCCGACCTTCCCCCATCAAGGGGGAAGGAGAACCTTGGCAGTCATGTAAACGACTCAGGCTCGTGCGACTTCGACCAGGCAATCGTAGTAGGTTGCTGCGCCGCCCATATCGGCAATCGCCTGTGACGTGAGGTCGTTCGCGTTGCGGCCATCCGGCGAAAGCTTTTTCCACCAGACCGAAGGAGCCACCACGACGCCCGGACGGGTCCGGTCGGAAACCGCGGCCTTGAGGGTGTACGAGCCGCGGTCGTTGAAGACCCGCACGCGGTCGCCGCCGGCGATCCCGCGCGCGCGCGCGTCGTCGGGATGGATGTCGAGCCGCGGCTCCTTCGCGGACGCGAGCGCAAACGGCAGGTTCGCGAAGCTCGAGTTGAGGAAATCGCGGCACGGCGGCGAGATGAACGCGAGGGGATAGCGCCGCGCCAGCTCGGGCGCCGAGTGGACGTTCTCGCGCGGCGGAGTGTAGCCGGGCAGCGGGTCGAGCCCCATTTTCAAAGCGGTCTCGCTGTAGAACTCGCACTTGCCCGATGGAGTGGGAAAGCCGCCCTCCGCAAACGGCGCGTAGACCTCCGGCACCGTGAGCCGCTGCCAGCCCTGCTCCTTCAACGAGTGCCACTCGATGCCGCGCATCCGCGGCGCACCGGCGCCGAGCGCCTGCCGGCAGAGGTCCTCGTCGGAGTCGTCGAAGCACGCCTCGGTGAAGCCCATGCGCTTCGCGAGGAGGCGGAAGACCTCGCTGTTGGGCTTTGCCTCCCCCACCGGAGCGATGGCGGGATTGTTCGCGACCACGTAGAGATGCCCGTACGACTTGTGCACGTCGTAGTGCTCGAGTTGCGTCGTCGCCGGCAGCACGATATCCGCGTAGTCCGCCGTGTCGGTGAGGAAGATGTCGTGGACGACCGCGAAAAGATCCGGCCGGGAGAATCCGGCGATCACCTTGTTCGAATCCGGGCAGACCGCGACCGGATTGTTGTTGTAGACGTAGACCGCCTTGACCGGCGGCGTCGCCGAGGTCAGCGCATCGCCGAGCGCGGCCTGGTTGATCGTGCGAGGGCTTCCGCGGATGAGGTCCGGGCGCTCGAGCGTCTTGTGGTCCAGGGTGTAGAAGTCCCCGGTAGTGAGCACGACGCCTCCCGCTGCGTCGCGCCATGCGCCGACAAGCGCCGGCAGGCACGCGATCGTCCGCACCGCCATGCCGCCGCCGGCGTGACGCTGCAGGCCGTAGTTCACCCGGATCGCCGCCGGACTCGCCGATGCGTACTCGCGCGCGAGGTTCACGACCTCCTCCGCGCCGATGCCGCAGATGCGCGCAACCTTCTCCGGCGGGTATTGCCCGACGCGCTCCTTGAGCTGCTCGAACCCCAGCGTGTGGCGCTCGACATAGTCGCGGTCGATGCGCCCCTCGCCGATGATGACGTGCATCATGCCGAGCGCGAGCGCGGCGTCGGTGCCGGGAAGCGGCCGAATGTGCTGGTGGCACTTTTCGGCGGTCTGGCTGCGCCATGGATCGATTGCGATGAGCTTCGCGCCGCGGCGCTTCGCTTCCTGGCAGCGCGACCAGAGATGCAGGTTGGAGACGACCGGGTTGGAGCCCCAGATGAGGATCAGCCGCGCCTTATCGAAACGCTCGGGGTCCATCCCCACCGAGGCGCCGAGCGTGATCTTGACGCCCGCCTTACCCGCGGAGGAGCACAGCGTGCGGTCGAGCAGCGACGCACCGAGGCGGTTGAAGAAACGCCGGTCCATCGACATGTACTGCGCGAGCCCCATGGTTCCGGCGTAGCTGCAAGGCAGGATCTGCTGCGGGTCTTCCGCGGCAATCGCCTTGAATCGCGCGACGATCTCGTCGAGCGCCTCATCCCAGGAAATCCGTTCGAGGCGTCCTGCCCCCGGTCCCTTCGCGCCGATGCGCCGCAGCGGATGGAGCAGGCGCTCCTTCGAATAGGTGCGGTCGAGGTATTTTGCGACCTTGGTGCACAGCGTGCCCTCCGTGAACGGCATCGCGCCGCCGCGAACCTCGACCGCGACGCCGTCTTCGACAGCAATCTCCATCGCGCAGGTGTCAGGGCAGTCGTGCGGGCACGCCGCCTTCACGATGCGGCGCGCGGTCGTGCGGAGATCGTCTTTTCCCATGCCAGTCCCCGGCGTGCGGTTGGGGGGAATTCTACCCTTCCCCCGACCCTCACAGGCGGACGCCGGTCGCGTCCTCCCAGTAGCGCACGATCTCGGTCTGGTCGCGGCCGGCACCGATCTTCTCGGACGCGGCGGTCCAGATTTCCGACACGCGCTCGGCGAGTGGCGCGAATGCGCCGATGGATTTCGCGGTCTCCATCGCGATCCTCACGTCCTTGGCGATGAAGCCCATGGCCATGCCGGTGCCGTACTTGCGCGTCAGCACGTGCGGGACCACCTTCTTCTCGACGGGGTGATTGCGCCCCGCGCACATGGTCGTCAGCGCCTCCGCCATCAGCTTCGCGTCGAGTCCGAAACGCTTGCCAATGGTCATCGCTTCGATTGTGTTGATGAGGGCGCACGCGTTCACGTAGTTCGCGAGCGCCTTCATCGCGTGCGCTGCGCCCGTGCCGCCGCAGTGGATGACGCTGCGGCCGAGCGCAGAGAGCACCGGCTTCACGCGTTCGACGAGCGCCGCTTCCCCACCCACCATGATGTCGAGCGTCGCGTCCTTCGCGAAGATCACGCCGCCCATCACCGGCGCGTCCACGACGTCGAGTCCACGCGGCCTCAAGGCTTCGGCAAGCAAGCGCGTGGCCGTGGGATTGCAAGTGCTCATGTCGATTACGATCGCGCCCGTGGCGAGTCCCGCAGCAACGCAATCTTCGGAGCCGTCGCCCAGCACAACCTTGCGCACCACTTTGTCATCGGGAAGCATGGTGATGACCGCATCCATCCCGTGCGCTGCATCCACGAGCGAGGCCGCGCTTCTCCCTCCATTCCGCGCGACAAACGCCTTCGTCGCCTCCGGCCGGATGTCGTACACGGTGACGTCGAAGCCCTTCTTTACCAGGTGCCCGGCCATCGGAGCGCCCATGTTCCCGATACCGACAAAACCGATTTTCTTGATGGCATTCATGAGAGGTTTCACCAGACGGCGCCGCGCGCCGTAATCGGCCAAATGGCCTCGACCCGGCCGTTGCGCACGCAGACGTACTGGTCGTAGAGGTTGACCGTGGGATCGCAATGGCCGGGAATGAGCTTCAGTTTTTCGCCCACCGCCAGTCGAACGTTGCCGTTCAGCTTGAGCACGCCGTGCTCGTCGGATGCCTTTACGTACTCGGCGCCCTCGAGTTCCGCCACCCGCGGCATGCCGGAATCCACGCTGGATGCCTTCAACCCGGCATCCACCACCGCGCGCTCCGGCGCCGTCCGGCTCATCACGGTGGTCCACACGTACAGGCTGTGCTCGAAGCGCGGGATGCCGCTCTCCGTCCAGTCATTCTTCGCATAGTCCACGTCCATGAAGATGTAGGAGCCCGCCTGGAGCTCGTGATAGACGCCGCTCAGCGCCTCGATCATGTAGGTGCCCGTGCCCGCGCCGGTCACGCGCTCGCATGGGATGCGCGCGTCTTCGAGCAGCTCCAGCGTCTCCTGCACGTGCGCACACGCTGCCTCGATCGCGGCGCGCCGCTCCTCCACCTTGCGCAGGTGCTGCGCCGCGCCCTGGTAGGCCTGGAGTCCGGCGAACCGCAGGTTTCTCGAGCGCGCTATCGCCTGCGCGAGCCTGAGCGACGGCTCTCCCGGCTCGACGCCGCAGCGATTGGCGCCGACATTCACCTCGACGAGGACGTCGAGCCTCACGCCCGCAGCGCGCGCGGCCTCGTCGAGCGCCGTCACGTTTCCGGCGTCGTCGGCGCACACCGCGACGCGCGCGCGCTTGGCGAGCGCAATGAGGCGCTTCAGCTTCGGTGCGCCCACCACCTCGTTCGCGATCAGCACGTCGGGCACGCCGCCGTCCACCATCGCTTCCGCCTCGCTCACCTTCTGGCAGCAGACGCCGGCCGCGCCGCGCCGGATCTGCCTCAGCGCGATCTCGGGGCACTTGTGGCTCTTCGCGTGAGGGCGCAGCCTGATCGACTTGCCCTTGAGCGAAGCATCCATGCGATCCAGGTTGCGCTCGAATGCGTCGAGTTCGAGGATGAGCGCCGGCGTGTCCACCTCCGACAGGGGCATGCCAACGGTAGCGGGAAGATAGGCGGGCATCGGTTTCTGCGCCGAAGCATAGAGAGCGAGCCGGCCGCCGTCAATTCGCGGCGTGGTGACAGCGCGTCGATTCGTGTATACGATGAATGTTCAAAAAAGGAGGGGGACATGCGCATATCGGGAGCAATCTTCGGCTGGACGGCGTGCCTGATCGTCGCCGGCGCCGCGTCCGCGCAGGAATGGAAGCCGGCCCGCAATGTGGACATCGTGGTGGCGTCCGGGGCCGGCGGCTCGTCCGACCGCACGGCGAGAGTGGTGCAGAGGCTGCTGCAGGCGAATCCCGCGTTTCCCAGCATCAGCGTTACCAACCGGGGAGGCGGAGGCGGCACCGTCGCGTGGACCTACCTTTCGCAGCAGCCGGGAGACCCGCACTACATCGCGACGTTCTCGCCGACGATGGTCACCAACCAGCTGCTCGGCGTCACCAAGCTGCGCTACACGGACTTCACGCCGCTCAGCATCATTCTGCGGGAGTACGTGCTGGTGAGCGTGAATGCCGACTCACCGATTACATCGGGCAAGGTGCTGCTGGAGCACATCCGGAAGGATCCGACGGCGCTGAGCTTCGCGTTCGCGGCCGCTCCGGGCAACCACAACCATGTCGTCATCGGCATGATCTTCAAGGCCGCTGGCGCCGATCCCAAGAAATCGAAGGTCGTCATCCAGAAATCGGGCGGGGTCGGCGCGACCTCGGTGATGGGCGGCCATATCGACGTGCTGGTGGGAGCGCCCGCGAACGTGCTGCGGCACATCCAGGCCGGCAAGATGCGCGCGATCGGCCTGAGCGCACCGCAGCGGCAGCCGGGGGCGGCGGCCGAGCTCCCCACGCTGAAGGAACAGGGCATCGACGCCGTCTTCTACAGCTGGCGCGGCTTCCTCGGGGCGAAGGACCTCACGCCGGCCCAGATCGCGTTCTGGGACGCGGCGTTCGTCCAGGCGCTCCAGGTGGACGACTGGAAGCAGGATCTCGTGAAGAACGCCTGGGCGGAGGATTTGAAGAATGCCGCGGAAACCCGCAAGCACCTCGACAGCGAGCAGGAGCTGATCGCCACGATGCTCGCCGAGCTCGGGCTCCTGAAGCGCTGACGAGCTGACGCCTCTTACGCGGAGGCGTCTGCGGTGAGGCCCGCGGCCTCGATGCCGGCGACGCAGCAGGCCTCGTCCTCTTCCCCGGTGCCGCCGCTCGCGCCGGCCGCCCCGATGATCGTGCCGTCCTTGTCCTTGATCAGCGCGGCGCCGGTCTGCGGCAGGAACTTGCCGCCGGCGGTCGCCGCGAGCGTGATGAAGAAGTTGGGGTTGTCCTTGGCGCGCTTGGAGAGCGCCTTGCTCGAGGCGCCCATCGCGACCGACGCCCACGCCTTGCCGCGCGCGATGTCGAGACGGAACATGCTCGCGCCGTCCTCGCGCTGCGCCGACTTGATGTTGCCCGATTCATCGAGCACGACGACGCCGAGCGGCTTGATCTTCATCTCGCGCGCCTTGGCGAGGGCCTTTGCGATGATGGTGTTGGCCTGCTGCAACGTGAGCTTGGACATTCGTTCCTCCCTGGTGAGCTCGCGCGATACGGGTGCGGTGACGCAGTAGACAAACTGCGCAGCGAATATACAAGTGCCGCGGATTCAGTGTCAATCATGACGGACTTCCTCGGCCTCGGCGCCGCCGCCATTGCCGCCTGCGCGTTCGCGATGCTTGCGGGCGGCACGGTCAAGGGCGTGGTGGGAGTCGGGCTGCCGCTGGTGGCGCTGCCGGTGATGGCGAGCTTCATCACCGTGCCCAAGGCGATCGCCCTGCTGCTGCTTCCTTCGTTCGCGACCAGCGTGTGGCAGACCTTCCACGGCGGCCAGTTCCGCGCTTCGGTGCGGCGCCTGTGGCCGTTCCTGATCGGCATGGCCGCCGGCACGTGGGTGAGCGTCAGATTGCTGGCGAGCTTCGACGCGCGGACGCTCTACCTCATCCTGGGCGCAATCGTCGCCATCTTTGCCGCTGTCCTGTACCGGCGGCTGGTCTTCTCCGTGGGCCCGCGCGCGGAGCCCTGGGCGGGTCCCGCCGTCGGCGCGGCATCCGGCCTGGTGGGCGGGCTATCCATGCTGTTCGCGACGATCTACGCGATGTACATCTCCGGCCTGAGACTCGGCAAGGAAGCGTTCGTCGCGGCCGTTGCCCTCGCCAACACCTGGGCGACCATCGTGCTCGCCGCGGCGATGGCGAATTTCAATTTGTTCGGGGGCGCCGACCTCGCGGGATCGTTGCTGGCGCTCGTTCCCTCGTTCGCCGGCGTGTTGTTCGGAACGTGGCTGCGCCGCTACATCGACGAGGAGCGGTTCCGCAAGACGCTCGCGGTGGTGCTTTTCCTGATCGCTCTGAACCTCATCCGCAAGGCGCTGGGATGAGCGGCGCGCGCGCGGCCTACAGGCGTGCGGCGCTGCGGACCGGGGTCACCAGGATGACGCGGTTGGTGCTGCTCTGGTGGATGATCAGGTTGCCATCCCGTGTCGCGCGCATGTGCCTGATGATTCCGGCATGGATGCCTCCGGACGGAATCGCCCAGCTCTGGAACGTCTCGGTCCCGGGATCGAAGCGGACCAGCGCATCCGGCCTCTGCGCCGACTCGTTGTACCAGACGATCCCATTCACGACGACGATGGCGTAGGGATGGGACTTCGGCCCGCTGGGCGAGGGCCACTCCTTGATCTCGCCGGTCTTCGGACGGAAGCGGCCGAGCCGCCCCTCGCCCGAGTTCACGTACCAGATCGTCCCGTCGCGATCGAAATCGAGCCGCCGCACCGTCGCCCTGTCGCCCGGCACCTTGACCTCGGTCAGCGCCATCGTCGCCGGGTCGATGCGCACGATGCACCCGCGGCCGTTGCACGCAAACCAGGGCGCGCCATCCACGGGGGAGATCTTGATGCCGTACGGCCTCGAATTCGGGACCGCCATCGCGACGATTTTGATCTTGCCGGTTGCCGGATCGAGCCGGCCCACGCGGTTGCTCACCTGCATGGTGAACCAGAGTATCCCCTTCGCATCGAAGATCGCCGAGTGCGGGTCCTTCGCTTCCGGATCCGGCATCTTGAACTCGGTGATTTTCTCTGTCCTGGGGTCGAGGTAACCGATGGTCGCGTTCTTGTTGCCGGTGTACCAGACGTTGCCCCTGGCATCGAGGGTGACGGTATGGGGCATCGCGTTGGCCGGCAGCGCGTACTCCTTGATCTCGCCGGTCGCAGGATTGATCCGCCCGATCTGATTGGTCCACTGACCGGCGTACCAGATGCTGCCGTCGGCCGCCTGGATCGGGTCGCGCGAGCGCGCGCCGGGCGTTGGCGTCCGCCATTCCTTGAACACGACGCGCTCGGTCCCGGACACCAGCTTGGGCGCGCGCTTGTTGTTCGGCGGGAAATGCGTCGCGAGATACTGCGTGATCCGTTCCTGGTCCTCCGGAACACGCGACAGGTCGATCATCGTGCTGGTGAGCTCCTTCCAGCCCTCGCGCGTATAGCCGGAACTGTTCAGGATTTCCCGGGCCCGGTGGCACGCCAGGCAGAGCGCCTCCACCCGTTCCTTGCCGGCATCTTCGGGGAGTCCCGATGGCTTGCCCTGGGCCGGGGCCAGAACGGGAACCAGCGCAAGTCCTGCGGCAGCCATCCACGGTGCGATCAACGCTCGAAGCATCTTCCCTCTCCTCTCGTCATGATCCGGTCTGCAATGTGCCTTACGCCCTGGGAGCAATGAGGCCCTCTTTCTCGAGCAGGGGGTAGATCCCTCCGGCTTTCACCAGCTCCATCAGCTTCGGCGGGATCGGGCGTCCGTTGAGCGTGACGCCGCGGGTAAGGTTGCGCACGACCGAGGCCTCGAAATCCACTTCCGCCGTCTCGCCTTCCTGGAACGCGGCATCGACGCCCGGGCACTCCATCGCGGGGAAGGCGAAATTCACGCAGTTGCGGAAGAACAGGCCGTTGATCGAAGGTGCGACCAGGCAGGCAAGGCCGAGGTTCTTCAGCGAGCGCGCCGCCGGACGGCTCGATCCCATGCCGAAGTTCTTGCCGCCGACGATGATGTCGCCCGGCTTTACCTCCTTCACCCAGCCGGGGCGGTTGGCCTGAAAGACGTACTTCGGCTGCTCCGCAGCCGGCAGGTAGAACGCCTGGACCGGCAGAATGAGATCGGTGTTGATGTTGTCGCCGAACTTCCAGACTCGAGCTTTAAATTTCATGTCAGACTCTATCCACTATCCGCCAGCCACCGTCCACGCCTGTCAGTTGAGAAACTCGCGGGGATCGGTGATCACGCCGCGAATCGCCGAAGCCGCGACCGTCGCCGGCGATCCCATGTAGATCTTCGCGCTCGAATCGCCCATGCGCCCCTTGAAGTTGCGCGTGCTCGCCGTGATGCAGGTCTCGTTGGGGCCCAGGATCCCCAGGTGCCCGCCTCCGCACGCGCCGCAGGTGGAGGGCGTCACCACCGCGCCGGCTTCGACGAGGGCCGTCACGATACCGGCGCGCGCAGCCTCGCGGAACACGCTCTGCGATCCCGGCGTCACGATGAGCCGCACGCCCGGCGCGACGCGCTGGCCGCGGAGGATGCGGGCGGCGAGCTCCAGATCGTCCATGGTCCCATTGGCACAGGACCCGATGAACGCCTGGTCGATGCGGGTCCCCGCCGCGGCGGCGACCGGGCGCGAGTTCTCGATGACCGTATCCGGAAACGCCACCAGCGGCTCGAGCTGCGCGAAATCCACTTTCCTCACCACCGCGTAGGCTGCGTCCCGGTCCGGATAGACCGGCTCGAACGGGGCCGGATTGCGCGCGCGCACCCAGTCGAGCATCGTTGAATCGGGCTCGAACGTCGAGAATTCGGCCGAGAGCTCCGCGGACATCGTGGTGAGCGTCTTGCGCGCGGCAATCGAGAGCCCCGAGACGCCGGGGCCGCCCCATTCGATGTTCTGCGTAGCGTGATCGCCATGATGCCCGGCGATCTGGAGGAAGGCGTCCTTGGTCGTCACCGCGGGCGGGAGCTTGCCGGTCAATTCGTAGCGCACGGTCTCGCCCACCCGGAACCAGGTTTCCCCCTTGATCGCGGAGTAGACGACGTCGGGCTCGCCCACGCCGCGCGCGATGCAGTTGAACACGCCGCCGCTGCATGTATGCGAGTCGCTGCAGACGAGCACGGTCCCGGGCAGCGCGTAGCCGTGGTCCGCGACGAGCTGATGGCTGATGCCCTGGTCGTAGCCGACATCGTGGAAGCGCTTGATGCCGAACTTCTCCACGAACCGCCGTCCCGTGCAATGCGCGGCTGCGGCGTCCTCCGTTGCCGCGGGCACCCGGTGGTCGAACACGACGACGAGGCGGGCGGGGTCGCGCAGTTTCTGAATTTCGCGCCAGCGACTCGCCATGAAACTGTTGTCGATCATGACCACGGTGTCCACCTCGACCGTGACCAGGTCGCCCGGGGACACTTTCTTCTGGCCGCTCTTCTTCGCCAATATCTTCTCGGCAATCGTCATTCCCATATCAAGTCCCGTGATTTCAGCCGCCGGCGTAGCGGCGTTCGAGCTCGTCCAATTCCTGCAGGCCCATCAAATCATTTAGTTCCTCGAACGACACCTGCAGGTCGGTGCGGTCGACGAGACGGTGCTTTCCGACCACCTCCTCCTTGAACACCGCCATGGCGTTCATCATGCCCTTCAACGCCGCGGTCGTAAGCAGCCGCGGGTAGCTCACCACCGCGACGCCCAGCGCTTCCAGTTCCTTCGGCGTCATGAGCGGCGTCGTCTTGCGCGTGCGCATGCCGAGGCCCATGTTGACGATGAGGGGCTTTGGCACGCCCTTCGCGACCTTCGCGATGTCCTCGCGCGAAAGCAGCGCGTCGGCGTACATGCAGTCCGCGCCCGCTTCGGCGTACAAGTTGAGCCGCCGGATCGCCTCGTCCACGCCGTGCGTGCCGGCCGCGTCGGTGCGCGCGATGATGATGAAATCGGGATCGAGGCGCGCATCGCACGCGGCCTTCACCTTCTGCACCATCTCGTTCGCCGGGATCACGCTCTTCCCCGCCATGTGCCCGCAGCGCTTCGGCCAGACCTGGTCCTCGAACATGACCGCGGCGACCCCCGCCTTCTCGAACGCGCGCGTCGCGAAATAGACGCTCATGGCGTTGCCGTAGCCGGTGTCGGCGTCGGCGCGCAGCAGGAGGTTGCAGCAATCGGCCAGGCGCCGCGCGTTGGCGACGTTCTCATCGAGCCCCATCACGCCGCGGTCGGCCCAGCCGAGGCGGCTCTCGGAAGTCCCGGCGCCGGTGATCGAGCCGGATTTGAAGCCCGCTTTCTCCACCAGCCGCGCGCTGTAGCCGTCGTAGACCCCCGGCGTGACGAGTATCTCCGGAGAGTGGATCAGCTCCTTCAGCTGGCGGCCTTTGCTTGCCATTTTCGCTTCTGTTGGAAGTCAACCGGGGAGGTCGAATCTTAGCACCCCGGTGGCGCCCCAACGATCGCGGGAAAGCGATTGTCCTCGAAGCTAGATGCTTGCCAGCACCCGGCCCCAGCGCGGATCGGGACGGTGCGGGACGCGACCCGCAGAGTGGAGCGCCGTCCAGATCGTGGAGAGGATGTTGAGCAGCACCGGCCGGCCGTACTCGGCCTCGAGCAGCGGCACGGCGTGGATGGCGTGCCACAGCCCGCCCGGCATCAGGAGCGCTTGCGCGTCCGGCGCCTCGCGCAGGACCTGGCCGCCCAGCTCGAGCGCGAGCCGATGGTCGTCGGCCGCGCTCGACTGCTTGTTTTCCTCGAGCGTCCGCGCACGCGAGCGGCAGGCGATGACCTCGATTCCGGCCTCGGCAAGGTAGCGGGTCAGCGCGGCGTTCACCGTCTCGGGCCAGCGGGTGGCCAGCGCGATCCGACTCGCGCCGATGCGCTGCAGCACCGCGATGTGCGCCTCGAGGTCGGTGTCGCACGCCAATCCCGTCCGGTTCCGGCCTTCGGCAAGAATCTCGCGCATCTTCTTCCTCCCGAGCGCCGAGGCGACCGGCACGCCGGAGAGCGATATCCGATCTACTCTCTTTTTCGCGAGCACACCGAAGCGCTGCCACAGGGAGGGCAACTCCTGCTCGACGGCGGCGCGCGTGTAATCCTTCAGGTCCAGGCCGGTCGTCACCAGCATCATGCCCTCCGGCGCGACGCGATAGAACTGGTATGCGTCCATGTCCGTGTAGAGATGGGGAATGACGTAGCCCAGTTGATACCAGGGATGGATGACGCTCATCGGGCGAGCCGGATGATCCTCAACTGGCTCTGCACCAGGTCGGGCACGATCACCGTAAGCCCCTTATTATCGGGAATCACGCAGAAGTCGGCCGGCCCCTTGAATCCCTTGGCCAGCGCCTGCATGCCCGTCTTGGGGGTCCAATGCGAGAGAGATCCCGAGTCCCAGTCCGTGACGAGCAGGCTGCCGTCCCGCATCTGATATACGCCGTCGAGCCGCCCGATTTCCTTCGCCAGCGTCTTGATGACTCCGCTCTTGCTCACCGAGTAGATGCCTCGCGCCTGCTTCGGGGAGAGGGAGCCCACTGCCAACAGCGAACCGTCGCGGGCCGGATAAAGTCCGTTGGGGTTGATCGATTTTCCCGCAAAGACAACCGCGATCAGCGGTCTGCCTTCATGGTTGAGGAAGTCGGCCGGCTCCACGCGGTAGAGCAAGTCGTTCCGGTTGTCGCTGACGAAAAGCGCGCCGCCCTGGACCGCCGGGTCATTGGCGAAGCCCATCCCGGGCAGGTCGAGCTTTCTGCCCTTCCGGGACTTCAAATCGAACACCCACACCGCGTCGATGTCGGTGACCCACAGCCGCTCGCCCCTGACCCAGATGCCCTTGGGCTTGTGGAGCGTTTCGCCGTGCGCGGGAAGAAACCGGTCCTCCAGGACCTTGCCATCGAGCGACAGCTTGCTGATCCTGCCCTTGCCGTCCTTCTCCGGGGGCTTCAGCTCTGCCCACTGGCCGGTGTACAGCACTTTGGCCTTGGGGTCGTAGGCCACCGACTCGGGAAACGAGATGCCCGTGACCGTCTGGTCAGAGACGACCCGCAGCCCCTTGCCCTCCTGCCCGTAGGTTTCGCCGGAAATTCCCAGCTGCGCAATGGCCATGCAAATCGACAGAACCAGACCCACCGGCACTCGCTTGCTCATGACATCCTCCTATTCAAAGTTGGCTGACCTCGACCATCAGCGCGCCACTATAGCAGCCGTCACCAGGCGACGCTGCCTCCGTCCACCGGGATGATCGCGCCGGTCATGAAGTTGGAGGCGTCCGACGCGAGCAGCACGGCGATTCCCTTCAAGTCGTCCGGCCCGCCGGTGCGCCCGAGCGGGATCTCGCGCAGGATCGGCTCGGCATTTTTTTCAAATAGCTTCTGGTTGATCGGCGTCACGAAGAATCCCGGGCAGATGCAGTTGACGTAAATATTGTGCTGCGCCCACTTGATGGCGAGATCGCGGGTGAAATTGACCAGCGCCCCCTTGCTGGTGCTGTAGACGATCGAGTCGTAGGCCCTGGGGTTGCGGCCCTGGAGCCCGGCGATCGAGGCGATGTTGATGATCTTGCCGCGCTTCGCCTTGATCATCACGCGCCCGAAGATCTGCGAGCAGATGAAGGGCGCGGTGATATTCAAGTCCATGATCTGCTGCCAGCGGTCGAGCGGCATCGTCTCGGCCGGCGCGACCCACGCCTTGCCCGCGTTGTTGACGAGCACGTCCACGCGCCCGAATTTCCGGAGCGTAGCGTCCTTCACCGCTTCGACTTGGTCCGGCTGGGTGACGTCGGCGGCAAGTCCAAGCGCTTTCACGCCGAGCTTCTCGATCCCGGCGGCGGCTTCCTCGCAGTTCTCGAGCTTGCGCGAGCAGACGACGACGTTCGACCCGGCTTCCGCCAGGCCGGTCGCCATCTGCAGGCCGAGCCCCGTCGCTCCGCCGGTCACCACGCTCACCCGCCCTTCCAAGCTCATCAGTTGCTTAACTGTAGCCACAGAAAATTTCCTTCCTTAGTTAGCAGCACCCCCACCCTACCCCTCCCCCTGAATGGGGAGGGGAGTTCTGTGTCGCATCCGCCGCTAATCGTCCTTCAACAGCTGCGCGGCGATGATGTTGCGCTGGATCTCCGAGCTGCCCTCGTAGATCCGCGTGATGCGCGCGTCGCGGTACGCCGTCTCGATCCCCGCCTCACGCATGTAGCCCATGCCGCCGTGGATCTGCACCGCGCAGTCCGCGACTTTCGCCAGCGCCTCGGTCGCGAAGAGCTTCGCGGCCGAGGCCTCCAGCGTGCCGCGCGCGCCCTCCTGCATCGTCTCGACCGCGCGCCAGGTGAGCAGCCGCGCGGCGTCCCGCGCGACGCCCATGTCGGCGAGCATCCATTGCAGGCCCTGGTGCTCGGCGATTTTCTTGCCCCCCTGCACGCGCGTCTTCATGTATTCCACGCAGCGCTCGATCAGCCGGTCCATCATGCCGCAGCAGCGCGCCGCGATCGTGACGCGCCCCATCGTCAGCGTCTTCAGGGCCTGGACGTAGCCCATGCCTTCCGGACCAAGAAGATTCGCGGCGGGAATCTCGCAATTATTGAACGCGAGCGGCACGGTCGTCACCCCGTGCATGCCCATTTTGTGCTCGTTGCGCCCGATGGTGAAACCCGTGAAGCCGCGCTCGAGGATGAAGGCCGAGATGCCCTTGATGCCTTTCGACTTGTCGGTGATCGCCATCACCGTGAAGATCTGCGCGACGCCGCCGTTGGTGATGAAGATCTTCTCGCCGTTCAGCAGGTAGCGGTCGCCCTTGCGCACCGCGGTCGCGCGCATCGCCGCGGGATCGGAGCCCGCCTGCGGCTCGGTCAGCGCGAAGCAGCCGAGCCACTCCCCGCTCGCCATGCGCGGGAGGTACTTCTTCTTCTGGACGTCGGTGCCCAGCGCGACGATGCCCGCGGTGCCGATGCCGGTGTGGTTGCCGAGAAAAGTGGCGAAGGCGTAGGAAGTCCGACCCATCACCTCCTCGATCGCGCACTTGCCCGCAAGGTCGAGCCCGATGCCGCCATATTGCTCGGGAATGGTGATGCCGAAGAGCCCCATCTCGCGCGCCATTCGCACCAGCTCATCGGGGATCGCGTCGTGCTCCTCGATCCAGCGCGCGCGGGGATCCACCTCCTTCTCGACGAAGCGGCGCACCTCATCGCATAAACGGGCAACTTCGGGAGCAAGCGTCATGGTCGCGGTTTGGGCCTGATCAAGGCGTCGGCGGCTTTCACGCCCTTCCCTTCGGCAAAGACAAAGAGCGGATTGATGTCCAGCTCGCCTATGAGATCCTTCAAGTCTACCGCCAGCGCGGATAGCCGCACGATCGCATCCACCAGCGCGTCCACGTCGGCGCGCGGCCGGCCCCGGGCGCCCGCCAGCACCGGATAGCCGGCGATCTCCTCGACCATTTCGCGCGCGACCGAGCCGGTCACCGGGGCGAGCCGGAACGAAACGTCTTTCAGCGCTTCCGCGAAGATGCCGCCGAGCCCGAACATCACCGCCGGCCCGAACAGGGGATCGTTGGTCACTCCCAGGATCGCCTCGATGCCGCCCTGCGCCATCTCCTGCACGAGGACTCCCTCGATCCTCGCGCCCTTCCGGTGGGCCCGCGCGTTCGCGAGCACCTCGTCATAGGCCGCCGTGAACTCGCTGTCGGAATCGACACCGAGCCGCACTGCGCGCGCCTCGGTCTTGTGCGAGATGTCCGGCGACTGCACTTTGAGAGCGACCGGGAAGCCGATCGAGCGCGCGATGGCGAGCGCCTCGTCCTTTCGCTCCGCCAGCGCTTCGCGCGTGACGGGAATTCCGTAATCGGCCAGGACCCGCTTGGCGACGTACTCCACGACATCGCCCGTCTGTTCCCCGAGCGTCCGCCGGGCGGCGGCGCTGGTCAGCACGAGGGCCTTCTCCTGCTTCTGCCGCTCCCGCCGCCGCCGCGCCTGCGCGTACCACGACAGCGCTGCGATGGCGCGCCCGCCGCGCACCGGCGACTTGTAGCGCGGTATGCGCGCGGCATCGAGCGCGGCATACGCTTCGGGCGCGACTTCTTCGCGCGCGCTCCAGCAGATGAAGACCGGCTTGTCGGTGCGGGACGCCCCCGCGACGATCTGCGCGGCGACCTTGGCCGCGAGCTCGCCCTGCAGCGAGGCGTTGATCATCGCCACGCAGTCCACGTTGGGGTCATCCACGATCGCCTGGAGCGTCTGGCCGATCAGCTCGGTGTTGTTGAAGATCGCCGCGGTGACGTCCACGGGGTTGAGCAGCGAGCCGTAGGCGGGAACGAAGCTGCGCAGCTTATCTCCCGTCTCCGGCGCGAGCTTCGGCAGCTGCATGCCGCGCGCGATGCACTCATCGGTCATGAGGATCCCCGCGCCGCCGGAAATGGTGATGATGGCGACGCGGTTTCCGCGCGGCAGGCGGCCGCAGCCGAAGGCGCGGCCGTAGTCCGCCACGTCCTGGATGTCCTCGACCTGGATGATGCCGGACTGCCTGAAAGCGGCCTTGTAGAGCGCCATCTCGCCGCCGAGGTTCGCGGTGTGCGAGCGCGCGGCGAGCTGGCCTTGCTCGGTATTGCCGACCTTCCACATGAGTATCGGCTTTCCCGCATCGAGCGCCCGGTTACCCACCTCGATCAGCCGGCCCGCGTCCTTCAGCCCCTCGATGTAGCCGACTATGATCTCGGTCTTCGGGTCATCGATGTAGTAGTCGATGAAATCAAGGGTGGAGACGCCGATTTCATTACCGGTGGTGACCATCTGGCGGAACGGCAATCCCCCGTCCTTCGACGAGAGGTTCATCACGGAAAAGCCGAAGCCGCCGCTCTGCGAGACCATGCTGACCGTGCCGGGGTCGTAATCGGCGTTGAACACCGAGCCGAAGCCCGCGAAGACGCTGTCGGCGACGTTGATCATGCCCTGGCAGTTGGGACCGATCACGCCAATGCCGTGGTCCTGAGCGATGTGGGTCAGCTGCCGCTGCAGCCTGACGCCCTCGCCGCCCATCTCGGAGAAGCCCGAGGTGAAGATGATCGCGTACGGCACGCCCTTCACTCCGCATTCGCGCAGGATGTCGGCAACGCGTGCGGAGTTCACCAGGATCAACACGAGGTCCGGAGTTTCCGGCACGTCCGCGATCGAGGGATAACACTTGACGCCCGCGACTTCCTGGTAGCGCGGGTTCACCGGGTAGAGTCTTCCCTTGTAGCCGTGGCTCTTCAGGAATTTCAGCGGCTGGCCGCTGATGGTGTCGAGGTCCTGCGACGCGCCGATGATCGCGATCGCGCGTGGATTGAAGAAGCGTTCGAGGTCGGTGCGCACGCTGCCAGGAAAGTTCTTATTGTGGAACCCCGCGCGTTGAGCCGCGATCCATTCGTCGGTTCGAACGCGCGGAGTTGAACCGGCGCGAAGCGTCCGGATTCAACGTGAAATTATACGATGACCGACCTAGGGCAAGCGGGGCGCGGATGCTATCATGCGCGTGCCGCGAAAATCCCCGGGACCACATCGTGAACACTGTCGCTACCGCCGCCGCCGCGCCGCGCTCGTTCAAGGACATCTGGCTGATCTCCGCCGGCCACGCCTTCACGCACTGGTACACCGCGACCTTCTACCTGTTGCTGCCGCTGATCGGCAGGGAGCTCGGCCTCTCCTTCACCGAGATCGGCCTCATCATGACCACGCAGCACGCCGTGGGCGCGCTCTCCAACCTGCCGGGCGGGATGGTGGTGGACATGGTCGGCAAGAAGGGCTACCTGATGGCGACCTCGCTCTTCTGGGTCGGCTTCCCGTACGCGTTGATGAGCCTCACGCACGACTACTGGATGCTGCTCGTGTGCGTGACGCTGGTCGGCATCGGCAACAACCTGTGGCACCCCGCCGCGATCACGACGCTCGCCTACCGCTATCCCGATCGCAAGGGGCTGGTGATCTCGATCCACGGCATGGGCGGAAACGTGGCCGACGGGCTCGCTCCCCTCGTGGTGGGAGCGCTGCTCGCCTGGTTCACCTGGCGCACGGTGGTGGTGATCAACGTCGTGCCGGGACTCGTGATGGCGGCGATGATCCTCGTCATGCTGGGCGCCTTCACCATGGGCTCGTCGCACGACCACGTCAACGCCGCCGCCCGGTCGCGCGGAGTGAAGGCTTATCTGAAGGACGTCGTGAGCCTGCTCGGCAACCGCGCGCTGATGCTGGTGTCGATCGGCTCCGCGTTCCGCACGATGACCCAGACCGGGCTGCTCACCTTCCTCCCGGTCTATCTCGCCTACGAGCTCGACTACTCGCCGTTCGTCGTCGGCGTCTGCATGTCGGCGATGCAGGTCGCCGGCTTCGCCGCGAGCCCGATCGGCGGACACCTCTCCGACAAGCTGGGCCGCAAGCGCATCGTCATGTCGAGCATGGTGCTCTCCTGCGTGATGATCGTGTTCATGGCGCTCGCCGGAAAGAGCTTCACCTTCGTGCTGTTCATCGCGCTGGTCGGCTTCTTCCTCTACGCGATGCGCCCGGTGCTGCAGGCGTGGGCGGTGGAAGCGACCCCGCGGGAGCTTGCCGGCAGCGGCGTGGGGCTGCAATTCGGCATCCAGCACATCGGGGCGAGCATCTCGCCGGCGCTCTTCGGGATGATCGCCGACGCCTACAACCTGTACACCGCGTTCTACTTCCTCGCCGGCACCATACTCTTCGCCAACCTGCTGATCGTATTCATGCCCGACGAGCAGCCGTCGCACCGGAAAGCCGCCACCGCGTGAACCGAGCCACCCCGGTCGTGCTATTCTTATCGCCCCCGCTTTTGCGCCAAGGACGGAAACCGCGATGAGAATGGAAGTTCACGTTCACGGCAACGTCTTCCTCGGGCGCGGCGTGCGCCTGTCGCAGGTCGAGCACGCGCTGCGGCCGTGGCTCGAGTACCTCGACGTGGACACGATCGCCGAGGCGCACAGCATGGAGCGCGAGGAGCCCGGCATCCAGTTCGACACGCGCGAGCGCACCTTGAACATCTGCTGGACCGGGGAAGTCGGCCGCAGCTTTCACGCGCGGCTGACCGAAGCATTCCAGAATCTCGGGCCGCTCACCGAGTACGCCTCCGAGGTCGAGGCCACCTACTACCCGGAGAACGGCGAGGACGAGTTCTACCAGCTGTTCGTCGGCCCCACGCCCGAGGCGATCCACGAATTCCGCCGCCAGTGCGTGACCGAGGACGTCTCGGCCATGCTGATCCGCCATCTCGGCAAGGCCGAAGTGGACCAGGTCGCGGCGCTCGTCAACCAGCTCTTCGAGCAGGACTGGGCAACACGCAAGATCACCGGCGAGCACGCGGCCGGCTCATCCACGGTCATTCCGCTCCATCCGCGGGGCAAGCACCTGCACTGAGTTCTCAGGCGCGCTTGACGATCGAATCGGTGCGGAAGCTCAGCACCGCTTCGGGATCCACCTTGGCGTGAATGACGGCGGGCTTGCCCGCCTTCATCGCCTGGTTGACGGCATCGGCGGTCTCCCCCGGTCCGGTCACGTAGTAGCCCGTGCCGCCGCAGAGCTTCATCACCTCGTCGAAGCGCGGCGAGAGCACGTGGGCGCCGATGTAGCGCTGGTTGTAGAAATCGCGCTGGTAGGCGATCTCTGCGCCCCAGGTGCCGTTGTCCATCACGACGGCGATGGTGTTGATCTGGCTCTGCACCGCGGTCGTCATCTCGCCCATGGTCATGCCGAAGCCGCCGTCGCCCATCAGCGAGATCACCGTGCGCTCCGGGGCGGCGACCTTGGCGCCGAGCCCCGCCGCGTAGGAGAAGCCGATGTTGCCGCAGTCGAGCGGCGCGATCAGCGACGGCACGGTATGGCAGGGCAGCCGGTCGGTTGCCTGCAGGCAGGTCGTGCCGGCGTCGATGGTGAAAAGGGCGTTGCGCGGCGCGACCTTGCGCAGCTCCGAGTAGATGGTCTCGGGGTGGAGCAGCCGCGCCCCTTTGCGGGCAATCTCCTCGCGCCCCGCCCACAGCTCCCGGCGGTCGTTGACGAACTTCTCGTTGCGCGCCCGCCACGGGGCGTGCCCCGCGGGAACCGCCTCCACCATGTCCGCGAGAGCGCCGGCCACCGTCCCCGCGTCGCCGACGATGCCGAGCGCGACCGGGTAGTAGTGCCCGATCGCCAGTGGATCGATGTCCACCTGAACGATCTTCGAGCGCGGCGTCACGATCTCGCTGGTGAAGCGCGCGGTATTGAAGCCGAGGCGCGTGCCGAGCGCGAGGATCAGGTCGGACTCGCGTACGAGCCCGGTCGCAACCGGGTTGCCGCGCGGGCCCACGCCTCCGGCGTAGAGCGGGTGGTCCACCGGCACGATGTCGGTGTGCCCGGCGGAGTTGGTGATCGGAAGCTGGAGCTTCTCGGCGAGGCGCACGAGCGCCGCGGTGCCGCGCCCCCACTTGATGCCGGCTCCGGCGTGGATCACCGGTGCCTTCGCCTCGAGGATCATCGCCTTCACCCGCTCGAGCGCCGCGCGCTCGGCCGTGCCGGCCGCAACCTCCGGCTGCCCGCCTTTTGCCGGGATCGCGACGTCCACCTCGTGGTTGAGCAGGTCGCGCGGAATCTGGACCACCACCGGGCCGCGCCGCCCGGAGTTGGCGATGCGAAACCCCTCGAGCAGGAACTCGGGCACGCGCTCGGGACGCGTCACCGTCAGCACGCGCTTTGTCACCGGCAGGAACATCGTGTGCTGGTCGATCTCCTGGAAGGTGTCCCTGCCGAGATCGGCGGTCGACGGCAGCCCGGCAATCACCACGACCGGGGAATACGCGAGCTTCGCCGCGGTGAGCCCGAGCATCATGTTGGCGACGCCCGGTCCCGCCTGCCCGCAGATGAAGAGTCCCGGCGCCTGCGTCACGCGCCCGTAGGCGTCCGCCATGTGCACGCCGCAGTTCTCGTGGCGCACGCCGACGTAGAGCATGTCCTTCGCGTCGTAGAGCGCGTCGTAGATCTCGAGCGTGGAAGAGCCCATCAGCCCGAAGACCCGGCTCACGCCCGCCGCCCGCAGCGCCTCGACCGCGGCGACGCCGCATCTCATCTTCGCCATTCCATTCCTTTCGGATTCACGCTTTTTTCAGGACTTCGGGGTTAAGCGCGTTGACGGGCTTTCCCTCGGCGTAGGCGAGGA